>VOFG01001468.1_pt1 | contig 80000 bp, 130 predicted proteins | sample 5384171 | NCBI WGS metagenome assembly VOFG01 (sample SAMN12384726, study PRJNA508395) | human gut metagenome | isolation source: healthy gut F | host: Homo sapiens
CGACCGTCGCGCGGGCTGTTTTCTGCACTTTATTCAACCGGTTTTCGTAAATTCGTTTGGAATATCCTCCAGGCTCTCCAGTGCTTCTTCCTGCCCCAATCTCGACGGGAAGAAAAATCCATCCCCGCTGATCGTCTCCGATGCTTTGGTCAGCTTTCCCTGATCCAGGCTGCTGATACACCAGCTGTACTTCGCAACCGCATGATCGATTCCTTCTTTCTGTCCGACCGACTGCCCGGCTTTCTCTGCAGCGATAGGCGATTTTATCCTCTCCAATTGCATAAAACCAATAGGTATATTCTGTATTTTCATCCGTCTGCGTGTAGAACTGCTCTTCCAGCTGCTTCCTTCCACGCCTGTGCCTCTTCATCCGAATCCTCTGCAGACACATACGCCAAATATTCCGACGCTGTCAGCTCCCGATACGAACGCTCTGCAAATCTGTCCGCTGTTCTTTCATAATAAACAGAACCGTCTCTTCTGCACTGTCCCATTCCGAAACAAGCGGATCGTACACAGTCTTCTCCGCAGGATAAAACGTACAAACGCCGTCCTTTGTCGCTTCGATCGTCTCGGCATCCTCCAGAAGCTTTTCGCACTTTTTGATCTTTTACCGTCCAGACAGCCGCCTGTTTTTTTGCCGGAGACTTCCGTTTCCAGAATAACAAACGGATTCCCAATTCCCGTCACCTGCTGCAGTCCGGTCACGACGATTCCTTTTTTCCAGAAGCCTTGCCGACTCGCCGTCATAATACCAGAGATCGCCGGAAATCCGCCCGCGCGCTGTCAACGGCGTGCTCTCAAACATCAGCAGAAAGCTTTCATTTGCATTGCTGTCATACTTCGCCATGTTCTGCAGGCAAAGCGTCTTGTCACCGTACTCCCTTCTGCGAAAGAACTGCTGTCAGCGCTGCGTTTTCTGCGCGGCTTAAGCGGTCGTGTCCCGCCAGCTTACCGGTAAACGCATTCGATTTCTGCGCGTATGCTTCATAAACAGTCGGTCACTTCTGTCATCAGGGCCGGAATTTGAGGAGCTGTTGCTGCCGCAGATTCTGTAGCGGTGTCGGTCTGCGTTTCGCCGGTCGCAGGCATCTCGCTGTCTGCTGTTGCCGCGGTATCGCCGTGCTGCGCTTCTCCGCCGGTCGCTGTTGTGCCGCCCTTATCTCGTCATCGGTCGCAGCGGCGCTATCCTGCACCTTATCATCGTTCGCTGCAGCGGCCTGTATTCCTGACATTCTGTGTTTCACCTGCTACAGACGTCTCGCCCTCTGCTGTTGCCCGCAGCATCGCTGTCCTGCGCCATAGCGTCTGTTGTTTTCCCTTCCCAAAAGCTCTTTCCGGCTTGCTGCGCTCGCGCTGCATATTCACTGATATTCGGCGTGCAGCCTGAAAACAGCATCGTCGCTGCCATCAGACATGCTGCTGTTACCTGTTTTCTTTTTCATTCGTATCGATCCCCTTATTTTTCCATGCCGGGGACAAAGGTCTAAACGTTTCGCCACATGAGCTTGCTCATAGGTGGGTGTTGTGACCCTTGGCCCCGATCGCGCATAAAAGTGGGATGATAACCCACGATATGCGACTATCGGGCAGCGTTTTATCGATTGTCAGGAGTGCGCAGCACGGAACAATCCGTAGGCATCAAGTCGGGGGCTTTTGACCCCGACATCATTTTTAATGCAGAATTCCAAAATTTCTGCCCGGTTATGATCCCTGCTGATTTTTACACCACCGATTCTATTTGGATTTTCATCTTTATTTTGTTGAGTTGAGTATACCATGCCCGTTTGGAAAATTCCATCCTTATCAGACTGGCAGCTTCCGATAAACGTTTCGCCAGCTGATACCAGAACGCTTTGTCCCGCTCTGTAACATAAAAAAAGAATGTGCCTTGGCACATTCTCGCGCCTTGAGGCGCGTGTTGCCTCGGCAACCATCTACCCCCTGCGCCGAGTGCGCATCCTCGCCGGAGCGTTTTTATCGTATAACGAAGCGATAAAAATCCCACATCCACCACCGAAGCAGCGCAATGCTGCCGCGGCGTGAACATGGGATTTTATAATGTGCCTTGTTTGTAACTGTTCAGAACAGGTCGAAGCACTTGCTGCTGAGACCGTAAGAATATGATTGAGTCATGTAAAATCCCATCGGCGAAGCCGATTTGGAATGGATTTTTGCATCGTAACTGTGAGGGAACTGAACAGTTACCCTTATTTTACAAAAGGTTGAATCTTACAGATACTTCTTCAGATCTTCTGCCTTATCCAGCTTCTCCCACGGAAGATCCAGATCGTTGCGTCCAAAGTGACCGTATGCTGCGGTCTGCTTGTAGATCGGACGGCGGAGGTCAAGCATCTTGATGATCCCTGCCGGTCGTAGGTCGAAGTTCTCACGGATGATCTCTACCAGCTTCTCGTTGGAAAGCTTTCCGGTTCCGAAGGTATCTACCATGATGGAGGTCGGATGTGCTACGCCGATTGCGTAGGAAAGCTGGATTTCGCACTTGTCAGCCAGTCCTGCTGCAACAATGTTCTTTGCAACATAACGTGCTGCGTAAGCTGCGCTTCTGTCAACCTTTGGTGCAGTCCTTACCGGAGAAAGCGCCGCCACCGTGACGTGCATATCCGCCGTAGGTGTCTACGATGATCTTACGGCCGGTCAAACCAGCGTCACCGTGAGGTCCGCCGATTACGAAACGTCCGGTCGGGTTGATGAAGAACTTGGTGTTCTCATCGATCAGCTCTGCAGGCAGAATCGGATCAAAGACATATTTTTTGATATCCTCGTGAATCTGTTCCTGTGTTACATCGGGATCATGCTGTGTGGATAATACAACTGCTTCCAGACGAACCGGCTTGTCGTTTTCATCATATTCTACAGAAACCTGGCTTTGCCGTCGGGTCTTAAATAGGTCAGTGTGCCGTCTTTTCTTACTTTGGTCAGCTGCTGTAATGCCAGCTTGTGAGCCAGAGAGATCGGATAAGGCATATATTCCTCGGTCTCGTTGGTTGCATAGCCGAACATCATACCCTGGTCGCCAGCGCCGATCGCTTCCAGCTCTTCCTCAGACATCTGGTTTTCTTTTTGCTTCCAGAGCCTTGTCAACGCCCATTGCGATATCGGAAGACTGCTCGTCGATCGAAACCATAACAGCGCAGGTGTTACCGTCAAAGCCATACTCAGACTTGTCATAGCCGATCTCCTTAACCGTCTCACGAACGATCTTCGGAATATCTACATATGCGTTGGTGGTGATTTCACCTAGGTTACCAGTACGAAACCGGTACAGCTTGCTGTCTCGCAGGCTACACGGCTCATCGGGTACTTTTTCCATCAGTGCGTCCAGAATTGCGTCGGAAATGGCATCGCACATTTTGTCGGGATGTCCTTCTGTTACAGACTCAGAAGTAAATAAACGTTTTTCCATCTGTTCCTCCTTAGATGTTTGCTGTGAAAAATAGGATCCTGCTCTACAGGATTCATACTTTTTTTATTTTCTGTTGTCAGAGCATTTTTGTATTGAAACAAAGCTTCCTGTACAAAGAAAAAGAATGTGCCCTGGCACATTCTCGCGATCCGAGGCGCGGTTGCTTTCTAGCAACCATCTACCCTTGCGCCGAGTACGCATCCTCGCGGAGCTCGTTTTTTATTTCATAGGACGCATTTTCCTATGAAACAAAAGATCCGCTAAATAAGCGGATCCGATAGTTTGATAATCAAATCCTCTTATTGTTTCGATTGCTTCCGTCCCGGAAACGGGACTTACTCGCTCAGGCTGGCACCTTCCGAAAAACGGGGTTGCCGTGGCTTCACAGATCCTATGTATCTCCACCACTCTGAATAAGAGAAGGCACAATATTGAATTTTCTTATCAGGTACTCATTTTAAAATACTATAGCGCCCTGTATTTGTCAACAGGACAATTTATGAAAGTGTCTCAGCCAATCTTTAAGCGGAATTTCTGCAATTCCCGTTCGGATTCCACCTTTTCGATCTGGGCGTAGAGGCTCTGTAATTTTGCTGGAAAATCCTCATATCCGCGTTCGATATAACGGATATCGTCAATGACAGACATTCCTTCCGCTGCCAGCGCTGCGATAACAAGCGCTGCTCCGGCACGCAGATCCGGCGCATTGATGCTCGCTCCGGTATATCGGGAAACGCCGTCGATGATCGCAGTATTTCCTTCCACCTGAATGCTTGCGCCCATGCGGATCAGCTCGTCCACATAGCGGAAACGATTTTCAAAAATACTCTCTGTTACAATGCTCGTGCCACAGCACAGACCCAGCGTCACCGCGATCTGGGGCTGCATATCCGTCGGAAAGCCCGGATACGGCAAAGTCTTTACCTGTGTATGTTTGAGCGGTCTGGAAGCCACTACCCGGACAGCATCATCCGACTCTGTCACTTCACAGCCGATTTCCGACAGCTTTGCAGAAATGGATTCCAGATGCTTCGGAATCACGTTTTTGACCGTTACATCGCCGTGCGTCGCAGCGGCAGCAAACATAAACGTGCCGGCTTCGATCTGATCCGGGATGATCGGATATTCCGTCTTATGCAGTCGCTCTACACCACGGATCCGGATCACATCCGTACCTGCGCCCTTGATATTGGCTCCCCATGCTGTTTAAAAAGTTCGCCAGATCCACAACATGAGGTTCTTTTGCAGCATTTTCGATCGTTGTTCTGCCCTCTGCCAGCGCTGCAGCCATCATGATATTGATTGTCGCTCCGACACTGACAACGTCCAGATAAATGTGCGCACCGCACAGATGGGACGCTTCCGCCGTAATCATGCCATGCGCAATCTCAACCGTCGCGCCCAGTGCCTTGAACCCTTTGATATGCTGGTCGATTGCACGGCAGCCGATATCGCAGCCGCCCGGCAGTACAACTGTAGCCTTTTTATATTTTCCAAGAAGGGCTCCCAAAAAGTAATAGGATGCCCTGATTTTCTTGACAGAATCACCATTAACCGTTAAGTCATGAATCAGAGAACCGTTAATTTTAACGGTGTGACGGTCAATCCGCTCCACATGAGTGCCAATCCCCGCCATCGCGTCCAAAAGGATGTTCGTATCCCGTACATCCGGCATATTTTCGATCAGTACGGTCTCATCCGTCATCAGGGAAGCAGCCAGAATCGGCAGCGCCGCGTTTTTTGCGCCCCCGATTTCAACCTCGCCGACCAGCGGATTTCCGCCATTGATTGCATACTGTTCCATATTTCCTCTTATTTCTGCTGCACAGGCAGCCTGTCCATCGCATCAATTTCCTCTTTCAGCGCCTGAAAAAGAAATCCCTGAATTTTATTTTCGAATCTGTTTTTGCTGCGCATGCAGCCTCTGCATGCAGCATCTATTTATTATAATCTTCTTCTGTTTTTCGTCGTTTATGCACGTCAAAAACGGCAAAAAAGAATCCTTTACCGTCCTTGTGGTTATAGCATATTCCACTTCATTTGTAAACTAAAACTTTCAGTTCAGGTAATTCAGCGGGTTCACTGCCTGTCCGTTAATCCGGATTTCAAAATGCAGGTGCGGTCCGGTGCTTCGGCCCGTGTTTCCGCTCAGGGCAATTTTCTGCCCCTGGCTGACCTTCTGTCCGACGCTGACCAAAACCTTGCTCAAGTGTCCGTAGCGGGTTTCTCTGCCATCCGCATGCTGGATGTAAAACGACGTAGCCATAGCCGCTGCCCCAGCCTGCCCTTGTAACCGTACCGCCGCTGGATGCCATGACCGCCGTACCGATGGGGGTTGCCCAGTCAATTCCCTTATGATTCGTGGACGCTCCCTTCTTGGGTGCTTTTCTGCCGCCAAAGCCAGAGGAAAGCCGTCCTCCGGAAATCGGCTTGATATAGGTCGGTGGAACCAGTTTGCGCTCCACGATCTTCGGAATAGCCTCTACGATAACCTCTTCCTTCAAAATCTCCTGTGATTCCACAGCATCATTTCGATAAGTCACAAGTGCCGCTGCTTTTCGGAAGCCTGCAGAGGGCTGCTGACGCAGCTCTGTCTTTGTCGTATACCATTCGTCATTGTCGATATATACCACATCTGCTTCGTAGGTATCTTCCATATAAATCTGTTCCGTATGCACAACAGAAAGCTCCGGCTCCGGTACGGTGATGATCAACTCATCACCGGTACGGATGACAGAATTTTCATTGTCCAAGGTTGGATTGATCGCAACCAGATTTGCAATCGTCAAACCGTTATCCTCTGCGATCTGGGAAAGCGTATCTCCCGCCTTTACTTCATAAATCTGCTCTTTCTGCTGATCCGCCGTCACCTCGGAAATCGCGGTTTCCAGCGGCGTGATCTCGTTTCCCATCAAATAGGCATCCACGATCTCGACCGTATCACCGAAATCGACGGAAACCGTGCCGTATTCCATCTGGGAAAAATCCACCGTTCCCTGATCCGGCTCAATCTCTTCAAACAGCTCGTCAAAAAAGCGTTCCGCCCCGGCACCTTCCCCCGCTGCGTGCTGCAGCTGTCCGGTGCTGTCGTCTTTTTGGAAACCGAAGTCGTCAGGACGTTCAGCTGTCTGTCCGGGTCAATCACAATATCTGCACGATAAGCATGTTCTGTATCGTACCGGTCAAGTGCAGCCTGTAAAAGTGCCCGAACGTCACTGCTGCTGCCCAGGTTTACCGTATATTCGTTGATTTTTTACCGTATAAGCATGCTGCAGCGTTGTGGAAATGCTGCTTTTTAAAACATCATAAATCGCTTTATATAAGTTGTGCCGGCTGTCTGTATTTCCAAAAAGCAGCTCCTGCCCCTCGGAAGTGATTTCAACCGGGATATATACCATCGTACCTTCTGTTTCTGTGATTTCGCGGCGCGCCTCGGCAACAAGCCTTTCTACCTCCTCCGGGTCACTGCTGTTGCCAATTTCCGTTCCGTTGATGCTGATTTTATAAAAATTATCGCCTGTTTTCTGAAATCGTGGAAAAGACGGCACACCAAAAGGAGTACCAGCAATGTGATTCCCGTCGTCGCAAACCAGGTCTTTTGATCAGTCCTCTATATTTCTTCAATCTGTTCATCTTTTCTTCTTTTTTCTTTTTGGCTACGCTGTAGCCGAACGTCCCTATTGCTTCCCCAAGTCCGTAATATGTGCCGTGGGAGTACACGATCGGGTCCGCTTTTTCCAGATGAAACCGTCCCGTTTCATCCATCCACTTCTCGTCCACACTGACTGAAACGACCTCTGCCACAAACATCGTGTGGCTGCCGAGCTCTATCTTCTGCGTCACGCGGCATTCCAGGCTGACCGGGCTTTCCGCGATCTGCGGTATGCCGACACTTTCTGTCCCGGCCACGGTGTCAGATTCATTTCTGCAAATTTGTCCACGTCCCGACCGCTTCTGACGCCGCAAAAATCTGCTGCTTTCGTCAATTCCTTCGTCGTCAGGTTAATGACAAATTCTCCTGTCTCTTCAATACAATGATAGGAATATCTTTCCGGACGCACCGAAATAGACACCATCGGCGGATTGGAACAGACCGTACCTGTCCATGCAACGGTGAAAATATTCGGCTTTCCGTCTTTGTCCGCAACCGAAACCATGACCGCCGGAAGCGGGTAAAGCATATTGCCCGGCCGCCAGTTTACGCGGCCCATTAAAACAGCCCTGCAATCTGCGCCGCTGCCAGAACAATATTCGCCAGCGCGGTCACGAGGGTAATAATCATCAGAGGTCTGAGTCCTCTGCCCTGCTTCTGCAAATGCTCATTACGGCGGACAAGTTCGTCATTCTGTGCCGCTATCGCTTTCGGTCTGCTTCTTTACTTCATCTACGACAACCGCCTGTACGTTGCGGTATACCTTTACGTTTTCCTTATGGGTAAAATCATCGGACTGCTTTAAGAGCTGCTTGATCTCATCCATATGCTCCAGGATCGCCTGTTCAATCTGACTGACCTGCTCTGCAGTTTTCCTGATTTTTCTGCTGTGCTTCGTCGAGGCGCAGCAGTCCTTCTTTTGTATAGTTCTGCAGTCTAACCATACATTCCTGTGCGGTGCGGTTGATGCTGTTCTGGCTTCCCTCTGCCATCCGGCTTAAATTGCTCGTGCCGGTTTCAATAATTTTACGCAGTCCGCCGGCGCTCTCCGTCGTCACACGCTGGATTCCTTCGATGCTCTGCTCCGCCAGATTCTGCATTCCGGCAGCGCTCTGATCCGTATATTTCTGAATCACATCCAGAGCTTCCACATTTTTTCGTGTAACCTGACGGATCTCATTTAAGTAATTTTCGTATTCTACAAGCGATTCTCTCAAACGCTTTGCTTCCAAATCCTGCATGTATTTTCCTCTCTGTCTGTTCCGTTCCCAATCCTGTGTCCCGGGGCAAAGTATCCTTTCCCCAAAATCGCATCTTTTACAACAGTGTATATTCTGTTTTATTGTATCATTATTACCATTTTGAAACAAGATCAAAACAGAGGTTCTTTCGGCGCTTTTGTTTTATTGCTACTGTTCACACGTGCCATTCGTACCTTTTTGCAAGCAGATTTTCATGCAAGCATGAAATCTGCTTGCAAAAAGGTACGAGTGAACTGTAATGTTTTATTTATTTTGCACTGTTTTCCTTTTATGTCATTCAAGTTTTGTGCTAATTAACCACATATTAACATTGTGTTCATAATTTGTTCATATTTAATTGCTATACTGAGTTTGTCGTCAAGGAACGAAACTTAACGATCTACCAAAGGAAACACAGATAATTTTTCATAATAGCCCAGGTGTACGCCGGGAGGCCCTGGGCACTCCTCATTTTTGGAGGGAAATTTTCCGTTTCATGTCTAATACATCGTTTTTCGAAATAACTACACCACTCACTTTGCCTGCGAATCCGAGTGTGCAGGTAGAAAAGCCTCGGCGTAGCCCGCTACGCCTGCGTTTTTATACCAGCACACTCGAATCCACATCCTACGCAATTGGTATAGTTATTTACGAAACGCTGTACTAGCAGGATTCTCCGCCTGCGGCGGGTCGCGTAAGCGACATTATTCCTCTTCGCCGCAGTGCGTTTCACGCGGAGTGTTTTTTAATGAATAGAAACGATGTACTAGCCATTAAAATAGAATGTGCCTTGGCACATTCTCGCGCCGAGGCGCGGTTGCTTCATCAACCATCTACCCTTGCGCCGAGTGCGCATCTTCGCGGAGCTTTTTTATTGGATCGAAACGCAGTTTCGATCCAATAAAAAAGCAGCCCGATCGCATCCGCGTCCGAACTGCCTCAATACACCTAAAAATTTTTCGAAAACAATAGAATGCACGCTCTGCGAGCATTCTATTGTCATGAATAGAGCGAACCCTGACAGGATCGGTCAGACCGTCAGGCTCCATCCGTGTCTTCCTTGCTTAATGCCTTAATCTCTTCGTTCAGCTCCTGCATCCGGTTATCAAGTGCAGATACCATGCCTGCACATTCGATCAGTTCACGCTTGACATGCTCCGGCGCATTGCCCTCGAATTTGTAATTGATCTTGTGCTCCAGGCTCGCCCAGAAATCCATCGCTACCGTACGGATCTGAATCTCCACCTTTACATCAACAGTGCGATCGGACAAAAATACCGGAACGGTCACGAGCATATGATAGCTTTTATAGCCGCTCGCCTTCGGCAGGCGAATGTAATCCTTGACTGCGATGACATGAATATCATTCTGCAGTCGAATCATCTCCGCGATTCTGTAAATATCCGATGTAAAAGAACAAATTACACGGATTCCCGCAATATCATTGACATACTTCACCATATTTTCGATCGTGGATTCATATCCATGCCTGCGTAGCTTCTTTACGATACTCTCCGAAGTCTTAATTCTGGATTTAATATGTTCGATCGGATTATATTGATGAACGTGCTGAAATTCGTCGTTTAAAATTTCCAGCTTCGTATTAATCTGTTTCAGGGCGGCATTATAAACCAATATCACTTCCTGCCACGTTTCGATCTGGCTTTCTGCATCCAATAAAGTTCCATACCTTCGGCCTCTCTTTTTCTTAATAATTTTATTATAGCATACCCAATGCGGAAACAGGCGGATTTCATTAAAATTTTAGATATTCCGCCCAATCTTCCTCCGGTTTTTCACTACACAAATATATTTATGCACCTCCTCCGGGATTTATGCTATACTGACGTAAACATCTTTCACACAAAGGAGATTTTTCATGTTCCGTTTATGGGCGCGCACATTTCAAGAATAACCACATGTTAAACGATACCGTCATCTGCGACGACCGCGAAGAAACCAGAACCCATAAGGTTTTTGACGCGCTGCAGGAGGTCTGCATGCAGTTCGACCTCGGCAAACCAATCTGGCTCGACAGCAATATCAATGATTTCCGCCGCCATGCCAAAACACGCTTCCGCCAGGATTCTTTTGTTGAGGAAATTGACTTCGATTACCTGGGAAATCCAGGTGATTGAAGAAGATTGAAAGCTGCATCATTTTTTGAAACCCGCACCTTATTCAGGTGTGTTGGAGATCAACCAGTCAGGCATCAAGGTCGGGGACTTTTGCCCGACATCTTAAATATCATATAGTATAGAAACGGAAACGAAGTTTAGAACCGTACGGCATTTGCTAATGCGGTCTGCTCGTTTCTTTTTATGTCACAGTTCACTTCGTATCCTTCTGGGTTCAGATTCCGTGCTTGCACGAAAATCTGAACTCAGAAGTACAAAAGGGAGCGCCATTTTATGAGCAAAAAGAGCTGCAAAGCAGCGGAAAGCATCGAAGATGCGCTTTTGCGAATGGCGCGTGTGAACGGTAACTTTTTTCTATCATCTCTTCTTGACATTTTGTCGCTTTTCATGTAGTATCTGCATATATTATATGTAGTTTTAAATACTACGTATAATATATTGTAATGCCACATCGCTTGTTAAACGAACATTCTGCTATCCCTGACACAGAATGCCCGCAAAATACGCATTCCATTGTATCCAAATGTAAGGAGGAGGTACTACTATGAACATAACCATTCAACCCGGAAGCGCACTCACCCATTTTATCGCCATGCTGCTCGCTCTCTGCGCAGCAGTCCCGCTGTTAGTCCGCGCAGCTGTCCACTCCGGTGTAAAAAGTCTCACTGCAATGACAGTTTTATGATCAGCATGGTTTTATTGTATGCCGCCAGCACGATATACCATTCTGTCAACTGCTCCGGGCGCGTTCTGCGTATCTTTCGGAAAATGGATCATATGATGATTTTCATCCTGATCGCAGGGACCTATACGCCGGTATGCCTGCTGACCCTGCCAAAGCCCTCCGGTCTGATGCTGCTTGCCGCAGTCTGGGGAATCGCGCTGGTCGGAATTTTTATCAAAGGCTTCTGGATCACCTGTCCAAAATGGTTTTCCTCTGTTTTGTATATCGCAATGGGCTGGAGCTGCCTGTCCGTTCTGGGACAGCTGTTTTCCCTGCTTCCGCTCCATGCCTTTTTATGGCTGCTCGCCGGCGGACTGATCTATACTGCAGGCGGCATTATCTACGCGCTCAGGCTGCCTCTGTTTGACGCACGGCATCCGATGTTCGGCTTACATGAAATTTTTCATTTGTTCGTCATGGCCGGCAGCCTGTGTCATTTTGTGTTTATGTTCTGCTATCTTGCGTAAAAATCTCCATTCCGCAGGCCTTACACCAAAGGCACCTCGTACGATCAATAGCTGCTTTGTGACGCCTGCGGCACGGACTGTATACAAAGCCAGCTGCTCTGCAGACACCAGATTTCCATCTGCATCTGACATTTTTCTTACTCCGTACCTGCTTCGCTCCGCCACCATTGCACCAGCCCCGCCTGACATCAGTGCCGCCGCTGTCATCCCTGTCCCCATCGCAGCTGGCGATGCTCCCCTCAGGCGGGATGTCTGGATAAACTGCAGCGCTGCTGCCGTGCGCCCTGCCTGTGCAAGCTCCCGCGACACCGTATACAACATCAGAAACGTCATATACTGGCGCGCAGTCAGCTTCTCTCCCATCAGATTTACAAGGCCGTTTACCTCCTGCACAGAAAGGCTGACCGCTTCAAATGTTCCTGCCGGAAGTCCCGCCAGCTCCATAATCTGATGCAGCTGTTCCAGCCATTCACTGGAAATCCGCCCTTTTTCATGGATATAAGCAGGGCGCTCCGGATTGCGAAATTTCTGGAACAGCCATCCCATCTTTTCGGATTCGACAAGCGCGGTGGGATTCGTACCAACGCCCACAGAACGGATTTCTGTACCGCATGCATCCACTGGTTCAGCTTCCGATACCTTGCAGATTGCTTCGCAGCGATACCATTTGTTCGCAGGCTCTCCTGTGTGAACTGCTGCAGCTTCATAAATCCCACGCAGAGCCGGTCGCGCTCTTCCAGTTCTTTTTTCAGAAGCTGTGCCATCAATAAAAGGATGCCGGACATCGCGCAGTCCATCCGCACAGAATCCTTCCACGGCGCTTTCATTTCTTTCCATTCCTGCACACTCAGCCTGTCGCACTGCTGCATACGCTTCCAGAGAAATCCCCAGCTTCCCTGTAAAAATGGCAAACCTGATTTTTTCCTTTTTCAAACTCGTCCATGGATTCCTCTTCCAGCTGCTCAAAAATTCCCGCTGCCAGAATCGCGTAGCGCCGCTGTTTCCATCCAAACTGTTCCAAAAATACCGGATATCGGCGCATCCATGCAATCCCCTTCTCATTCCAGAGATCTATTTTCTCCTGCTTCTGCCTGTTCATCCAGCTTCTCGCACCTTTCTGGTTGGCAGCCGCATAGACCGCCGCAGGCATCAAATAAATCCAGCTGTCTTCGGCGCGTTGTTCCATGCAGAGAAGCAATCCTGTCTCCTGTACGTTTAACGTTCCCTGTTTTTCTTTTTTCCGAAAAAGCGTCAACGCATACAGACTGTCCTGCTCTGCGCTGCAAAAATACAGATACTCTCCCCGTCTATTCTTCATGTTCTACCTCCAGAAAATCGCCGTCCATAAGCATTGAAAATGTCTTTTTCTCCTGATTGTAAAGATATACATGATTGACAGAACCTCCTCCGGTCTGGTACATTCCCGGTTCGTCTCCTGCAAACTGTACTCCACTATTTCCGGAGAAATCATTCCGACGCCATGAATTTGTGCCTCATGAATACTCGTGAACGCAATATAAAAGTCACCGCCCAGATCCTGCGCGATTTTCTCCGCAACACCCGGATAAAAAACGGCAATTGCTCCGTTGATTTCCAGCGTATTTGTCAACAGATAGCTGCGCATGCCCGGCGGGATTTTCTGTTCGTCGTCCTCCCCCATAAAAATGCCGTTCTCGTACCGCTTTCCGTCCCAGCCCATCAGGCACTGGATCGAATACAGCCGCGGCGGATACAAAAAGCTCGTATTGACCAGCGCCGCCCGCATTACCTCCGCTTCGGGGACCATCCATTTCTGAACCTGATCCCGGTACACCTTCGTCGTAAAATAATCTCCTCCCAGATGAGATAAAACGCAGTACAGCACCAGCGCTACATCCCCGATGCGGATATACGGCACGTTTACAAGCTCGCTTCGGTAAAAATCCAGATTGAGCGGACGAAGAATCAGCATATTTTTCATTTTTCCGTACTCACTTTTTTCTGAAAGAGCCGTATTTTCCTGCGCTTCCACTGCTGCCTCAAGAACCCGAAGCACCCGCTCTTTTTTTCCTGCTTCTGCACCTTTTTATCCCCGCTGCAGAGCCTATCGAGCATCCCTTTTGTCGCCTTTAAACGAGCACAGCAGTCCCTGCATCCATTTTTAAAGCAGAATAAAAACTGTCCTCCTCCGTCAGAATCTGAAACGGGTAAGGAAATTCCGACTCTACCTCCTTTTGCAGAAACGCCCGCGCATATTCCATTTTTGTGTGTCGTCCATTCTTCCTCCTTGTGAAAAATTGCGTACATGCCTGGAATCTTGTGTAGAATTGAACTAGAAACATCAGAATAATAAAAAGAAATAACAAGATCAAACCAACATGTCAGAATAAACCGGTTATCAGCAACCGGTTTCGCCCTTTGCGATGAACAGCCCGGCTGTCCCCGCTCGCGCTTCTCTCCTTCGATCACGAGCCCGCGCTAACGCGAAAACAAATCTCTCATCGCCTGCTTTCGCAGGCTGCTCGTTCTCTAATGGCACGAGAAAAACAAATGCCGCTTTCAGCGTCGCTTGTTTTTCTTTCGTGCTCATATATAGACAATCGGCTTGAAAGGGAATACCGTAAACGGTATGACTTTCAAGCCGATCCAAATATGGTACTACAGTTCACTCGTAGCTTCCTGGGAGCAGATTTCGCACTTGCGGGAAAATCTGCTCCCAGGAAACTACGAGTGAACTGTCGTAGAATATTACGCCTGGATTTCCCGCACCAGACAATATTGTTTCAGGGAAAAATGCTTTTCCACGACTCCGTACACCTTAAACCCGAACTGCTGATAAAACGCAACGTTACGCGGATTGTGCGTTTCCAGCGAAATCATCAAATCGTTGCGTTCCGCGTATGCAACTGCCTCTTCCACCAGCGTCGCCGCGATTCCGTGATGCTGCATTTCCGGATCAACCGCCAGATAAATGATATGTAGTCTCCGATCCTGATGCAGCTGATCCGTCCAGCTGGAATTCAGGTAATCCCTGCCGAGCACGAAATTAAAAAATGTTTTCAGGCTGTGATCCTCCCGGATCAGATAGCCCTCCGTGCGCAGCGTCGCCTGCACCTCCGTAAAATAACGATGCAGCAGATGGTACGGCCCGTTTCATCCGAAACGACCAATATGCCGTTTAAATCCTTACTGTCTGCAAAAATTTCACACGTCTCATAAAATTCCGTCAGGTCGCATTGAAACAGCTCCGGCATCAGTCGTTTCCGCACCTCTTCATCCGGAATCAGCTCCACATACAACGGGTCCGCCGCAAACGAACGGCACAACAGCTCCTCAAGCTTCGACAAATCCTCTTCCTGTACTCGATACAGTTTTTCACTGTCCATAAAATTCCACTCCGGCTTCTCTCAAAAGCCGCTCCATCCTTTCCGTCTGCACGCACAGCGTATCGATTTCTTTCCGGTATAAATCGCTCTGGCGCTCATATGCAGCCTCCAGCTGTGCAATTTCTTCCGTAAAATCACTGCAGTCCGTCTTTTTTCTTTTTCCAGAAGTCCGGTCACAACCGGGAAAAAGTTTTCAAACCCGATAATTCTTCCGGTTCCCATTTCAGCCGATCTGCGCTCTGATCCAATGCATACGATGTAAAATGTCGATAAACCTCTTCTTCAAACAAAAATGCGTACCGGTTGCTGTCGATCTCATACAGCTTGCGCAGTGCCGCCGAGAGCCTTCCCTCTTTCAGATTGCGCACCGCACCTTCCAGAAGCTGCAAACGATCCTGCAAAATTCCATGCGGAAACAACACGTTTCCATACCAGTCGATCCGGACATAGGCGTCCTGCTCCTGCTGAAAAACCTGTAAAAGCGATCGTTCCAGCTTCCGGGTGTCTGCCGCAGGTACTTCTGCAGCAGTGTTCGTTCCCTGCACACATGTGATAAAATCTCCGTTCACCGCCCCGGCATCGTCAGTCTCCGCCGTGCGCAGTCCAGATGCATTTTCCACACCAGCCGCCGATGCGTCAGCGTGCCTCGCGTTCCGGTTCGTTTTCTCTACCTTTGCATACAGCTGTTGCGCCGTCGCCGTTGCCTGCTCCAGCACCCGCAGCAGCCGCTGTCCGTCCGCGCCGGTCTTTTCACACCATTCACTGTCCAGCCGCTCCCTTTGCTTTTTCGGAATACTCTGGAAAAATCCAGCGGAACAACAACCGTACGGTCAATCGCCATCAGCAAAAGTCCAAACAGCTCATGGTGCATCCGATAAACATCCTCATCGTAAAGCCGTCGTTGTCGAACTGTGAATGATAGTTCGTTTCCATAAAGCTTCCGCCCGTAAAATCATTTACCATCGACGGGATTCCGGCAATCGCAATGGAAAAATCGTCCGACCAGGTTTCAATCGGCGCGGTAATCCTCGTTTCCTCCGGATATGCGCCGGTCAGGCTCGGCAGCTCTTCCAGAAATTCTTCCAGAAAAGTAACGTATTCGAACGTGCTCCGAATCCTCGCCCGCGTCCCGTGTGCCAGCGCAGGGAGCTCAAAATTCAGGTCGGCAATCACGCTTCCCCGCCACCCGGATGCACCGTAAATACCTGTTCATACGCGCCCGTCGACCAGTCGAACTGCGAATCCGCCACGCCCCATTCCTCGGACGCCATGCAGCAGAACATCAGCGTATTTTCGGGCTGATATCCAATTTCCAGCAGCGTTTTTCCCATCGAAAGCATCATCGAAATCGCGGTGTTATCATCCTGAAAACCGTCAAAATAGGAATCGTAATGTGCGGAAAGCATAATTCTGCGCTCCGGGTGCGTTTTTCCGGGAATCTCCCCGACGATGTTATAGGTCGTCTGCGCCGGGATCACCTTTGTCGAAGCGTCAAACAGCACCTTTACCTCACTGCGGCCCTGCAGCATTTTTTCAATTGATCTGCATCGTGCCGGGCAATCGAAAATGCCGGTGCATTCGACGGTCCCGCGATATCCTGTGCGTTCAGTGCGCGTTCGTCTACCTCTCCGTAGCCGCCCGTCTGTGCGGCAATGACAGCTGCCGCGCCTTTTAAATGCGCCTGATAAACCGGATAATTGATCCACCACTCATCCCGCTGGTTGATATCCACTAATACGAGCTTTCCGGTCACATCCATTCCTTCATAATCCTGCAGAGTTCCTCTGCCTGCATACACAACCGAATAGCACTCCGGTCCGTCCGTCACAAAATTCGTCTGATACGCGCCAAGCTGTATCGTTTCCTCTTCGCCTTTTTCGTTTAAAAAGTCATTTTCGCGCGTTCAAATTCCCACGCATCTACTGTAATCGCATCCTTATGGATAATCGGAAAACCGATTTGTGCATCTCCTGCTCCAGCATTTCCCCGGTTGCAAGCTCTGCCTTCGACCCCGCCGTCCGATAGCCGAGTTCTTCGTTGGTGCGGTGTTTTTCCATCCGTTTCGCCAGATGATAGGAATAGGAAATATCCAACTGCTGTCTGTATTTCTCCTGCATGTCCATCGTATACCACTCCTGTCTGTCATCGCTTTTATGCCTGATCCGGTATCATAGGAGACAAAAGACCTTTTGATCCCGACATCATTTCAGTCCCAGTATATCATTCCTGTAGCAAAAAGACAAGAAGGTTTCCGCTGCATAGAGGGCAAAGATTGAAAAATAAAATTTTTTCAATCGCGAGATTTGTGTCTGCGCTCACTTGACACAAACTCGACATGCGCAAAAAACATGTGCAGAAAGGAGGAGAAATATGCCGCGCAGAGGCGACCGGTTGTGGCTTTGCGCGGCATATTGTATTTTGCAACGATGTCTGGTTACCCGATTACAAGCTCCCTGCCGCCCATTTTTTTCATACAAACGGTGGGAAATGGAAACCACCGTCCGGTTTTCTCCGGCGCGCCTGAGCGCATACAAAACCTCCTGCTCTGTGCCTACATCGAGGTTCGCCGTGATTTCATCCAGCAGCAGAATCGACGGCTTCGCTGCAACCGCCCGGGCAATGGACAAAAAGCTGCCACTGTCCCTGTGAAAACAGTGCATCCGTGCAGGGCGTATCATAGCCCTGTTTCATTCCGGCAATCACTTCATGCAGTCCTGCCAGCTTCGCCGCTTCGACCGCATCCTCTCTGGAAATCATCGGATCAGAAAGCGTAATCTGCTCCAGAACGGTTCCAACCCGCTTAAAGCTCTGCTCCACGCAGCCAAACAGACGCCGTCTGATACTGTCCGGAAGCAGATAAGCGTCCTGCCCATATATTTTTACACAGCCCTTTTTGCGGACGATACAGCCCCAAAAGCAATTTAAAAATTGTGCTCTTTCCTGCGCCGGTACGCCCGATCATCGTTACCTGCTCGCCGGTTTTTATCTCGAAGCTCAAATGCTTCAGAACCATCTTTTCCTCTTCATAGCCGAAGCTGACGTCTTCCAGGAAATGCATGCGACCGCAGGCGATTTTGCCGGCTCAGCGACCGCAGCGCGATCCGAACCAGCGGCCACAGCATAATCCGAACCAGAGGCCGCGCCGGCTTTGACAAGCTCCGTCATCACTTTTTCTCCCGCGTCCTCAGAGGTTTCCAGCCGCGTCGGCAGCTCCAGAAATTCTCCGACACGCTTCGCACCTGCCAGCGCCTCCTGGATCGTCTGGATTTCCATGCCAATGCTTTCGATTGGGGAAAAGATTCTCGAAATATAGGAAATTACCGCAACCGCCGTACCGACTGACATGCCGAAAAACATTCTGACTTCCGGGCCGGACGAAGCCGACAGCAGCATAACAACGCCCGTCACCAGCGCATCTGTAATCAAAATAACCGGAGAATACAGTGCATCGTAAAAATTTGTACGCTCCATCGCAGCATATCCCTCCTGCAGCGTACGGTCATAACGTTTGCGCATAAAGCCTTCTTTTCCAAAAACATGGATCATCCGAATGCAATGAATCGTCTCCGGCACAAGACCCGACGTCCGCGCAGCAGCCTTTCTGCTGTCCATCTGCGCAGCCAGCATTTTTTCTGAACATGTCTTGTAAACAGTGCGATCAGCGGCAGAATCGCCAGCAAAGTAATCGCGAGTCCGCGGTTTTTCTGCCAGAGCACTGCGTAAATACCGATCATCGTGCAAGCGTCTGCAAACATGCTGATGATACCGGAGGTAAACAGCGTTTCCAGCGTATCAACATCTCCGACGAACCGGGATGCGATCGTTCCTGCATCCATTTTACTCAACGTATCTGCGGACAGCTGCGACAGTTTTCCGCACATCTGACTGCGCAGACCGTGGGTCAGCTTCTGTCCGAATACGATCAAAAGGCTTTCCCGCGTAGATTCCAGCAATCCCGCCAGTGCTACCACGCCGAAATAGGAAAATGCCTGTACAATCGGCATCGAGTTTCCCGCAGTCAGCCCGTCCACGATTTTTTCCAGAATCAGCGGCGGCACAAGTGCAGTGACGACTGCGCCGACTACGGTGATGACCAATGCAATCGGAAGCAGAAGATTCTGTGTGCAGATCGATCCCACCGCAGTGAGAATTTCATGATGCGCCTTTGACGGCATCGTTTTTTTCAAACGCTCACGCATGGTCTGCTCCCTCCTTCCATACCTTGCACAAATTTGCATATTCCGGAACGATCTGCAGCATTTTTTCGTGCGTTCCTGTCTGCGTCTGTCCGTTTTCCATCCAGATGACCTGATCCGTCTGATCAAACAAATACAGGCGGTGCGAAATCAGCAGGATAATCCGATCCTTTGACATCGCTTTTAATTCCCGGAAAATCTCCTCCTCCGTATTCCGATCCAGCGCCGCAAACGGGTCATCCAGAACGATCAGCGGCTTTGCATGGGACAGCGTCCGTGCAAGCGCCGTTCTCGCCTGCTGCCCGCCGGAAAGCCGCACGCCGCGGCTGCCGACCAGTGTATCGATGCCGTTTTCCATTTCGGACACTTCCCGGTCCAGGCAGACGCGCGAAAGCTCCCCTGCCGACGTCGATCTGCTCCTCTCCGAGCGCTACATTGTTTCGGACACTGTCCGCCAAAAGCTCGGATCGTGTCCCTGCCATCCGACCATGCTCCTGCGTTCTTTGTCTGAATATTCAGATAATTCTTTCCCGTTTAACAAAACATGCCCGGTATAAGGCACTTCTCCCAGAAAAATTTTACCAAGTGTCGATTTACCGCACGCAACAGGACCGTGATCCCGATGATCTGTCCAGGCTTTGCACTTATCGTCAATCCGTCAAAAATCTGCTTTCCGCCCGGATATGCGCCGCCCGCCTGATCCAGCTTCAGGCTGACCGCCCCGGCTGTTTTTTCTTCTGTTTCTTCCGGAGGCTCTGTCAGCAGCGGACGGATTCTTTTTCCACGAAACGTTCGCTTTCTGTACGGAGTTAAACAGCTTCGCCGCCTTCGAGGACTTGACCGCAAGCTTTCCATAGCAGGATAAAAATGTCGTAAACGCTGCGATGTTCCAAACCGCCCATCCGCTGTTTAACACATTTTTCGAACCGAAATACAAAAATCAGCACAGTGCTTCCCATGGAAATCACCTGATACAGCGGAGGCATCGCTACGACCTGCATTCCTGCACGGACTGCTGTTTTTTCGTAATCGTCCAGCTGTTTTTCATACATGCCGCTGCGCTGTTTTTCACAGCCGTAAATCCGATAAGTCACCGCGTTGCCCGCGCGGTCCAGCGTCGCTGTATTCAAGCGTCCGGCGCTCTCCTTATATGCGGCATTGCTGCGCTCTACCACGGTTTTCATCTTTTTTCCGCCATCAAATAGGAAAACGGCGGGAACAACAGACACAGCAGTGCAAGCCGCCAGTCGTACCACAACAGCATCGCAGCATAGGCAAGCAGCGCAATACCGGTATCAAAAATCTCCGTCGTAAACTTCCGGATTCCCTCTACGCACGCATCCACGTCAGACACCGCTTTTGTCAGAAGGCTTCCGGCCCCCTCTTTTTCCAGCTCACCTACACTTTTATGTACCAGATTCCCGTAAAGCACCTGCTTCATGCCCCGGTTGATATCGTTCGCAAACCGGCGCACATAAAAAACCGCTTGATGTAGCGCGCGCCCTGCACGAATCCGATCACTGCCACATACGCGCACACCAAAAGCAGCATATCGGTAAAAATTTTTTTCCCTGCAAATACATCCAGCAGGCACTGTTCAAGCCGTCCTTCAAACCACGGTCCCGCGAGCAGCCCGATGTTATAAATCAGGCCGGAAACCGTCACCGCAAGCAGCGGCTTCCACTCCGTCACAAAGTAGCTTCCGATCTGATCCGGTTTTTTCCAGGCAGTCCGGATTCCCGATTCTTTCCTGTCGCACATCGTCGTCCCTTCAGCCATCCTTTTCTCCTCTGTCCATCCGTTCCTTTACCTGCAAAAAAAATCCAGACCGGCTTTCTTTTTCGATCTCAGATACAGTCGATCCAGCATTTCGCAAAAGTGCTCGGTTTCTGATTCGTCCAGTTCCTCCATCAGCCACTCATAAAACGTCGATTCAATGCTGACCTTGGAGTTTTTCAGCCCTTCCGCCTTTTTTGTCGCATACAAAAGCTGACTTCTTTTGTCCTCCGGATTGTCCCGGCGAATCAGGTAGCCCTTCGCTTCCAGGCTTGCCGCCCGGCGCGCCGCAGCTCCCTTTGTCGATCTTTAATTCTTCCCGCAGCTGCGCCTGTGTGATGCCTGGATGGTGCCGCACCAGATGGATAAAATCGAACTCCGCCGTCCCAATTCCTTCCTCCTTCATCGTCTGTACCGTCAGCTTATTTAACTCCCGCGCAATTTTCGTCATTTTCCGTTCGGTTTTATCCATCGCAATCGTCCTCCTGAATTTAAGTTGCATGGGCTTTCCTGCACGATAGTTTTTCAAAATGGATGTATCTACATCTTTCTTTCATCCTAGTTTATCCGCAGAGAACTGTCAACCGTTTCAGCTTTGAAAGGTAAAAATAATTCGCAATGATTTTGCTTGTTTTAAGGCAGATTCCTTTGCGATAAGGTACAATAAAAGAAAAAACTTTATCGCAAAGGAAGAAAAATGAGCAGAGAACAGGAACGAGCCAGAAAAAAATTAGAACAGAACCCTATTGTTGAATGTAACAAAATCCAACAGAAGTATTATCCGGCATTGTTTTCTATGTTTGCAGAGGTGAAAGACCCTCGGAACCAGAGTTATATTGATTATTCGATAAAGACTATGTTGGGAACCTTGTATTATAAATGTATTGGCGGAATTTCAAGTATGCAGGAAATGACCCGGAAATTTAATGATGATAGAGTTGTGGAAAATCTCTATTCTTTTCTGGGAGATACAAAGAAAGAGTATCTTCCGCATGGTGTCACTGTAAATGAACTTTTGGAAAGACTAGATTACGAAGAACTGGAAAAAATACAGAAAGATATTGCGTACTCTATGATCCGCCGAAAAACCTTTGATAATGCAAAAGTAATGAAAAAGTGGCAGATTCTCATTGACGGTACAGAGTTAGATGAAGGATATCAGAAGAAGAATGATTACTATCTGAGCCGCTGTTATAACCGGGGGAAGCGAATGAATTTATGAAGTATCATAGGAGTGTATTGGAAGCGAAACTTTATTTAGGAAATAATCTTGTGTGCAGTATAGCATCTGAGCCGATCCAAAACTCAGAGGAGTATATCAATCAGAGAGAGGAAGAGGTAAAACAGGATTGTGAAAGCAAAGCGTTTGTCAGACTTGCAGAAAAGATCAAGAAACGTTTTCCAAGACTTCCAATTATCATAACAGTAGATGGGTTGTATGTCTGCCAGAAGGTGATACAGACTTGTATTGATTATGGATGGGATTATATTATCCGCTATAAAGAAGGCAGTGCGCCATCCATAGCAAAGAATATGAGGCGTTGCCGGAAAAAGAAAAAATAGGTTCAGAAATAGAATATCAAAATCAGATCATGTTTGAAAAAATATGATGTAAATCTGATCTATTATACAGAAAAAGAAAATCAATACAAAAGGAGAAGAAAAATAACAGAGTTTGCATGGATTACAAGTATCAAGATTACCAAAAACAATGCCAGAAAAATCGTACAGGCAGGAAGAAACCGATGGAAAATAGAAAATCAGGGCTTTAACCGTCAGAAACACTGGCAGGGGGAATATAGAGCATGCATGCAGCTGGAATGAACAGGCGCAAAAGAATCATTACCTGATGGAGCAGATCGCAGATTTTATAAAACAACTGTATGAGTATTTTTATCTGAAAAAGAATGAAATAAAAAACTGCAAAAAATATATCTTCTGAGTTGTTAGCCAGCTTTGGACGGCAACTAACGAAACCAGAAGATATAAAAGTAAAGCTGCACACAGCAGAACTAAACTGACTTTATTTTAGCAAAGGATGTGATGCCTGCCAAGAGGAAAATGCAAATTTATACACAATTTTTTCAAAAGGAATAAATGCCCCCCATTCAATGTGGATAACTTCTGGGAATTTGAAATAAATGTGTAAACAGGCAAATCTATTAGAATGGCAGGTTATAAAATTAATTTACCTTTTTTAAAACTGCAACCGTTTTCCTGCGCTTGAATTATCCGGAAAACCGCGCTATGATGTTCTTTAACTGACTTATGTATCTCACAAAGAAGGGAGCTTCGTATGACTTTAGAACCGCTTATTTTAAAAATGATTTCCTACGATCACGGCAGCCCGGAGCGCATTCAGCATTTTCTGAAGGTGCACAGCTTTGCAAAGACGATCGCTGTTTCCGAGCATCTCGATGAAAAAACACTGTTCATTACGGAAGCTGCCGCCATCGTGCACGATATCGGCATCCGGCTGTGTCTGGAAAAATACGGAGACGGAAACGGAAAATTACAGGAAAAAGAAGGTCCTGCCCTGGCTAGAGCAGATCTCCGAGCTGGGATTTGAAAAAGACGTGATAGAGCGCGTCAGCTTTTTAGTCGGTCATCATATCCGGCATCGACGGTCTCGATTATCAGATTCTGGTGGAGGCGGATTTTCCTCTTTGAAGGAAACACGGACACAGCCCATATCCGAGCGACCTATGACAACATTTTTCCGCACAGAGACCGGGAAAAAATCTGTTTGAAATGTTTATAATAATGTGGAGACATCATCAGCTTTTCTTTCCATTTCGCGGCATTTTGTTAAAAAGGATGGGCCTCCCACAAAAACGGCGACGCTGCGCGGTTTCAGGATAAATTCACTGTCAATGACAGTCATCTGTGACTCCTTTTCGGGCATTTCCGGCTGGTCCGTATTGACCGCAAGCCTCCATACAAAGCCGTTTGAAGCTTCGGCAGAAAAACTGCTGATCCTCCCAGAAAACATTGACCGCCAAGTACACGAGATCTTCCGTTTCCAATTCCCGGGTTCGCTCCATTTCCAAGCTCCACACAGATTCCCGGCGTCTCTCTGCTTGCTTCCTGACTCCACGCGTTTTCCTGATTTCGTCCTGTTTTCTGACTGCTTCCGGCCGAACCGCCCCCGCAAACATCACGCCCAGGAATTTACTTTCCTGGGTCACATTATTGTCCCAGGGCTGATTCGTATGGACGCTGACCGTCAACCCAAGCCCGGACGAACTGCATTCTCCGCGGATTGCAGAGTGTTTTTTGCGGAATGCAATCATATACCGGAAAAATTCGTAAATTTCTCTATTTTTTCCAACAGTGACCAGTCCAGCCAGGAGATTTCATTGTCCTGGCAGTAGCTGTTGTTGTTGCCAAACTGCGTATTGCAAAATTCATCTCCCGCCAGAAACATTGGCGTTCCGCGGCTGCACAGTAACACCGCACAGGCATTTTTGATCATTCTTTTCCGAAGCGCTTCTATTCCGGGGTTGTCGGATTTTCCCTCGTACCCACAGTTCCAGCTCCGGTTATCATCTGCACCATCAGTATTATTCCAGCCGTTTTCCTCGTTATGTGTTTCATTATAAGAATACAGGTCGTACAGCGTAAAGCCGTCGTGACAGGTCAGAAAATTGATTGACGAATTGTAGCCCCGATACTGCCCGCCGTACAGATCCGGAGAGCCGGTAATCCGCTTTGCTGCCTGTACAGCGAACCAGTACTCTCCTTTTAAAAAGCTGCGCAGCTCATCCCGGTATTTGCCGTTCCACTCCGCCCACCGGTTACGCCGGGAAATTTCCGACCTGATACAAACCGCCCGCATCCCATGCCTCCGCAATCAGGTTGACGTCCTTCAGCACCGGATCTTCCGCCAGATTCCGAAGCAGAGGCGGCTGTAACAGCGGCGTCCCGTCCTCGTTTCGTCCCAAAATGCTCGCAAGGTCAAAGCGAAAACCGTCCACCCGATAATGAATTACCCAATGCCGCAGGCATTCCAGAATCATCTGCTGTACGACTGGATGGTTGCAATTTAACGTATTTCCGCATCCGCTGAAATTATAATAGTTTCCCTCCGGCGTCAGCATATAATAAATCCGGTTGTCGATTCCCTTAAATTCAAAAAACGGTCCCTGCTCGTTTCCCTCCGCGGTATGATTGAACACCACGTCTAAAATGACTTCGATTCCGTTCTGGTGAAGCTCCCGGATGAGATTTTTTAAACTCCGTCCCTTCCCGGTTATACTCCTGACGCGCCGTGTATCCTGTGTTCGGTGCAAAAAAATCCAACCGTGTTGTAGCCCCAGTAATCCAGAAGCGTCCTGCCGCCAATTTCACGTTTTCCCATCGTCTCGTCGAATTCAAACACCGGCATCAGCTCAACCGCAGTGATGCCAAGCGCCTTCAGGTAGGGGATTTTTTCCCGGATACCCTCAAACGTTCCCGGAAACTGCACGCCCGAGGAGGCATGCTTTGTAAAACCGCGCACATGCATCTCATAAATAATCAGCTCCTGCATCGGCTTTTTCGGCTCTCTGGCGTCACCCCAGTCGAAATCGTTGAACACCACCCGCCCATGATAACCCTTCTCCCGGTCGGGCTCTTTTCCCCAGATGCTCTGCTGCGTCACCGCCCGTGCATACGGATCCAAAAGCACTTTTGTTTTATCATAAATCAGCCCTTTTTCCGGGACGTTCGGCCCGTCCATCCGATAGGCGTACTCAAAATCGTAAATATCCAGACCGAACACGATCATCGAATATACCCGCCCGATCCTGTAATTTTCCGGAAAGGAATCGTCCCGTAAGGCTCTTTTTCCCCTCTGTGAAACAGCAGCAGCTCACAGGAAACCGCATTCTGAGAATGAATTGTAAAGTTGACGCAGCTTCCGAAGGAAGTCGCTCCGTTGATTTCATATAACCCCGGACGGATATCGAATCCGTTGACGCGATCCAATGGGTTTAAAAACTGTTTCTCTGCCGCAAGCGGATTTAGGTTCATGCTGTGTGCCTCCTGTCCCTTTCGATTCTTACTCCCAGTTTATCATCTGTAGGGCAGGATGCAAGCAGGAAAGTCTGGTCATCGCTGTTTTTATCCGGAAAGAAGAGGTATCCACCGCAGCGGTTTACGCACCCCAACGGCACGCGCGCCATATTATATAGAAACGGAGCGTTTCAGGTGATCTGCATGGCAGTCTCTTCTCTGGATATTCTGAATCTGTCCCACTCTTTCAAGGACGTGTGCGAAGCGCACGCCAAATCCCGAATGTCTCTCCTGCACGCTCCGTCTTTTACTGGAATACAACCTGATTCAGGCAAACCTGGAATATTCCAGACGCTTTTGCTGCCCCCCCAAGCACCGGACGACACAGCTTCTAAAAACTGCAAAAGGAATTTCCATCTGCAGAATCGTAGATTGTCAACAAAACCAAAAAACTTTTGAAAAGAAAGCAAATTCTGGTAAATTTTAATAACATTTTTTCCTTTTTCCCATTAGAATAATGTCGATTTTATAAAAATTTCCTTTTTTTCTTTCCTTTTTTGTATTACAATGAAATTATCAAAAATCGATCGAAAGAAAGGGGTTTTTCCAATGGCAAACAGAATTATGCTCAACCAGACCTCTTATCACGGAGCTGGCGCAATCGAAGAAATCGCAAACGAAGCAAAAAAGGCTCATGCGTTCCGGAAAGCATTTGTATGTTCCGATCCGGATCTGATCAAGTTTCGGCGTAACCGCAAAGGTAACGGATATTTTAGACCGCGAAGGTCTTGCTTATGAAATCTACTCCGATATCAAAGCAAACCCGACCATCGAAAACGTAAAGAACGGCGTTGCAGCTTTCAAGGCATCCGGCGCTGACTACATCATCGCAATCGGCGGCGGTTCCTCTATGGATACCTCCAAGGCCATCGGCATCATCATCGCCAACCCGGAATTTGAAGACGTCCGCAGCCTCGAGGGCGTTGCTCCCACCAAAAAGCCCTGCGTTCCGATTATCGCAGTTCCTACCACTGCCGGCACCGCTGCAGAGGTTACCATCAACTACGTTATCACCGACGTGGAGCGCAAGCGCAAATTCGTATGCGTTGACCCCCACGACATGCCGATCATCGCAGTCGTTGATCCCGATATGATGTCCTCCATGCCGAAGGGTCTGACCGCTTCTACCGGTATGGATGCCCTGACTCATGCCATCGAAGGCTATACAACAAAAGCTGCATGGGAAATGACTGATATGTTCCACTTAAAGGCAATCGAAATCATTTCCAAATCCCTGCGTAACGCCGTTGCCAACACCAAAGAAGGCCGTGAAGGCATGGCTCTTGGTCAGTATATCGCCGGCATGGGCTTCTCCAACGTCGGTCTCGGCATCGCGCACTCCATGGCGCATACCCTCGGCGCTGTGTATGACACGCCGCACGGCGTCGCCTGCGCGATGATGCTGCCGATCGTTATGGAATACAACGCCGACTGCACCGGTGAAAAATACCGTGAAATTGCACGCGCAATGGGTGTAGAAGGCGTTGATCAGATGGATCAGGCTGCTTACCGTAAAGCTGCGGTCGATGCTGTCCGCAAGCTTTCCGAGGATGTCGGCATTCCGTCCAAGCTCGAAGCCCTCAAGGAAGAAGATCTTCAGTTCTTGGCAGAATCCGCACACGCAGATGCATGCGCACCGGGAAACCCGAAAGATGCAAGCGTAGAAGATCTGACCGCATTATTTATTTTTTTGAATGCAAATGAACCTTTCAATACTGCTACCCGTCTATATAAGTGAAACCGGTTTTAATCACTCATAGACCAAAGGAGTGTGAGGATATGGAAGAATTTGAAAAATTGTTGGAAGCAGAACGAGTGTCTGTAGAACGTTTTGTGAGATTTCGTTTGAACTCAAAAGCGGATGCAGACGATGTTACAAGAGGTTTTCCTTGCCGCTTGTCAAAAGTTCGCTCAATTAAAAAACAAGGACTTTTTTAAGGCATGGATTATTAGCATTGCAAGAAATAAATGTAATGACTACTTTCGTAAGAAAGCAACGCAGTATGAAATCCCGATTGATGAAATAACAGAAAGCGAATTGTCAGACGGCAGACATGGCGTTTCCATAGTTGCCACAGTAAGAGAAACTTTGAGTTTACTTGGCGATAAAGACAAGCAAATCTTGTATCTTTATTTTTGGAAAGAGCTTCCCGCAAGCCGAAATTGCCAAACAACTGAGTATTCCTGTTGGAACAGTAAAAGCAGACTTCATACGGCAAAAAACAGAATTTCAAAACCAAATATCCATATAACACCGAAGTATCGAAAGGAGAAAGCACTATGAAAAAAGTTGCCCGAATTTATTCCCGAATACAAAATTGAAACAAGTGCCAAAGCCCCCTTCTCAGTAAAATGGGAAGAACTTATGGGATGGTTCTTGGTACCGAAGCTCGGAGAAAAGATGTCCTGGGGTATGTACGATATCCCGTCCCGAAAGTGCAGCCATGTGTATGATATGCAAGTTACCGGCAAAAGCCAAAGTTCACGGTATTGAGGGAGTGGAGCTTACCGCAAGAGAAGCATCTTATTCAGATAAGAACGAGGTGATTAACCGTACTTTTTGTAGCACAGCTTACAGATACACATTGTCGTTACCTTGCAACGCTCCGAAATGATGGAGATGTTCGCAATTATATTACATTCCTCGACGGTGATGAATTTCTGCCTAACTGGGGATTTGGCGAAGATAATTGCGGAAACGAAACGAACATTTCTGTTAAAGGTGATATTCAGAGAGTTGGAAACTCTGTTACGAGCGTGAACAAAGATTTCCTCCTTGATATTGTTGGCAGATATACCGTTACCATCGGAGGTAAAAGTTATGACACCGTTTGCGTAATGGATATTGAAACCTATAATTGCGGTGTTGTTTCCGAGCAGTTCCTGGGTAAGAACGGAAAGACGATTCTGTGGCGCAGATATAATCGTGATGATTGGGCTATTGACCGCTATAAGAAGCCGTGGAGCGAACAGTTACCCGAAAATGACAAACTTATCGTAAATGGCACAACCTACGTTCATTGGTACGATTGTATCACTGATTATATTCTCTAAAACACTAAATCTTCTGTTTATTAATGGCGCACTTCTATACAGAGGCAATCCCTGTATGTACGCTCTGAGACAGACAGCCCGGACACTTAAAAGTCCGGGCTGTTTTTGCGTCACGTCGTTCCGTACAAGCGCCTGCATCTTTGCGCCGCTATGAGCGGCTATCCCAAAGAAACTCTCCGCAGAAGTTAATCATTCGGAGAGTTAACTGTTTTACGGACACTACCCTATTCTCGCGGAACGTTTTTATTTCATAGGACGCATTTTCCCATGAAACAAAAAACTGCCGGGGCTGTTCTTTGCACCTCTTATAACGGGGGCGCGCCTTCGATTTTTACTTAATTTCTTCCGGATTCGGTTTCAGGGTAACACCTCTGTTGATATCGCCCTTTAAGTCCTTGCCGAACTCGTAGTCGTTGCCAGGCAGAATTGCATTCAGGATGATACCTGCCAGAGCTGCGATTGCAAGACCGGTCAGCGTGATGGATGTGCCGAATACCGTAAAGGTCAGACCACTGGAGAAGCCCAGGCCGCAGACCAGGATCACTGCTGCGATAACCAGGTTGCGGGACTTGGTCAGGTCTACATGGTTCTCTACTACGTTACGGACGCCGATTGCGGAAATCATACCACAGCATGAAGCTTACGCCGCCGATGATTGCGGACGGCATGGAGCCGATTACATCAGCCATCTTCGAATAAAGCTTAAGATTACTGCGAATACAGCTGCAATACGGATCACTCGGGGATCATGTACATGGCTTAATTCCAGAACGCCGGTGTTCTCACCGTAGGTGGTGTTTGCAGGACCGCCAACCAGAGCGGACAGCGCGGTTGCAAGACCGTCGCCTACCAGAGTGCGGTGCAGACCGGGATCAGCGATGAAGTTTTTCGCCGACTGTTGCGGAAATCGCGGACATATCGCCGATGTGCTCCATCATGGTAGCAAGCGCGACGGAAAGCCATAACTAAAATTGCAGTCAGGTTAAATTTGATCACAGCTGGAAAGGCGGCAGGCCAACCCAGGATGCAGATGCAATGTTGGAGAAATCCAGATAGCGCTTCCGTCCGGATTTGTCAGGCCAATTGCATTTAAAACAGCTGCAACAACATAGGAAACCACAACGCCCATCAGAATCGGGATAATCTTGAACATTCCTTTTCCCCAGATGTTAAATACGATAATGGCCTAAGTGCAATCAGGGCAATCAGCCAGTTGGTCGATGCGTTGGAGATTGCAGACGGTGCAAGGCGGGACAGACCGATACAGATGATGATCGGACCGGTTACAACAGGCGGCAGATAATGCATAACGCGATGTACAAACCGCCCGAATGCGAAGGACGAACCAAGGAAAGTTTACGTACCTTCATCTTGGAACACAGGTGGAAGAACAGAGTTCCAGACCTGCGCAGATCAGGGTTACCTGAATGGAAAGCCCTTCCTTCAAAAATAGTTGTTGACCAGACTCAAAATCGTCGCACCAAACATTGCGAACATATGCTGCAGACCTAACAGCAGCATCTTCGGTACGCCAAGTGTTCTAAGGTCTTTAATTGCCACACTTTTCTCCTCCATTATAAACCTCCTATAAATTTTTTTTTTTTCTGTTCTATAGTAGTCTCTTTTCTTTTCCTTTCCGTCAATCATTTCCTGTAGAAAACAGTTTTTAAAAGGTAAATTAATTTTATAACCTGCCATTCTAATAGATTTGCCTGTTTTACATTTATTTCAAATTCTGTGAAGTTATCCACATTGAATGGGGGCATTTATTCCTTTTTGAAAAAATTGTGTATAAATTTGCATTTTCCCTTGGCAGGCATCACATCCTTTGCTAAAATAAAGTCAGTTTAGTTCTGCTGTGTGCAGCTTTTTACTTTTATATCTTTCTGGTTTCGTTAGTTGCCGTCCAAAGCTGGCTAACAACTCAGAAGATATATTTTTTGCAGTTTTTTATTTCATTCTTTTTCAGATAAAAATACTCATAGTTGTTTTATAAAATCTGCGATCTGCTCCATCAGGTAATGATTCTTTGCGCCTGTTCATTCCAGCTGCATGCATGCTCTATATTCCCCTGCCAGTGTTTCTGACGGTTAAAGCCCTGATTTTCTATTTTCCATCGGTTTCTTCCTGCCTGTACGATTTTTCTGGCATTGTTTTTGGTAATCTTGATACTTGTAATCCATGCAAACTCTGTTATTTTTTCTTCTCCTTTGTATTGATTTTCTTTTCTGTATAATAGATCAGATTTACATCATATTTTTCAAACATGATCTGATTTTGATATTCTATTTCTGAACCTATTTTTTTTTTTTTTCCGGCAACGCCTCATATTCTTTTGCTATGGATGGCGCACTGCCTTCTTTATAGCGGATAATATAATCCCATCCATAATCAATACAAGTCTGTATCACCTTCTGGCAGACATACAACCCATCTACTGTTATGATAATTGGAAGTCTTGGAAAACGTTTCTTGATCTTTTCTGCAAGTCTGACAAACGCTTTGTTTTCACAATCCTGTTTTTACCTCTTCTCTCTCTGATTGATATACTCCTCTGAGTTTTGGATCGGCTCAGATGCTATACTGCACACAAGATTATTTCCTAAATAAAGTTTCGCTTCCAATACACTCCTATGATACTTCATAAATTCATTGCTTCCCCCGGTTATAACAGCATTCAGATAGTAATCATTCTTCTTCTGATATCCTTCATCTAACTCTGTACCGTCAATGAGAATCTGCCACTTTTTCATTACTTTTGCATTATCAAAGGTTTTTCGGCGGATCATAGAGTACGCAATATCTTTCTGTATTTTTTCCAGTTCTTCGTAATCTAGTCTTTCCAAAAGTTCATTTATTAGTGACACCATGCGGAAGATACTCTTTCTTTGTATCTCCCAGAAAAGAATAGAGATTTTCCACAACTCTATCATCATTAAATTTCCGGGTCATTTCCTGCATACTTGAAATTCCGCCAATACATTTATAATACAAGGTTCCCAACATAGTCTTTATCGAATAATCAATATAACTCTTATTCTGAGGGTCTTTCACCTCTGCAAACATAGAAAACAATGCCGGATAATACTTTGTTGGATTTTGTTACATTCAACAATAGGGTTCTGTTCTAATTTTTTCTGGCTGTTCCTGTTCTCTGCTCATTTTTTCTTCCTTTTGCGATAAAGTTTTTCTTTTATTGTACCTTATCGCAAAGGAATCTGCCTTAAAACAAGCAAAAATCATTGCGAATTATTTTACCTTTCAGCTGTGTAGAAAAAAACCTTCTATTTTCTATGTAAATTCAGTTTTTTCCTCTTTTTTTCAAAGATAGGGTGCGCTATAATAAATTCTGCACGCCATTGGTGTGCAGTTCACACGCACCAAAGAAAGGACGGTATCTGCTGATGGCTGTGCGCTCGCGCACCGCAGGATTTTCTTAAACGGCATGCGCGACGGCGTTCCCATCGCACTGGGCACCGTTTTTCCACAGAAACTGATTATCGCTTATGATGTAACGGACGAGCTGTTCGGCATCACGACTTTTCCCGGCCCCGGCTGCCTGAATCGGCACACCGTTTTTTCTATACCTATGGTAACGGACGAGCTGCGATTTTGCTTCCCGGCCGCTCCTGCATGGGCGTTCGGCACAGCCTTCGGCATCATGGCAGGAAATGCGCTTCCGCTGCGCGCTGTCAGTGCGCTCAGCGTCGCCCTTTACGGCATGTTCCTCGCAATCATCATTCCCCCGCACGGAAAAATAAAGTCGTTGCTGTCCTGATCGTCATCAGCTTTGCATTGAGCTTTTTCGGCAGTTATGTGCCCGGAATCTCTGCATTGTCCGACAACCCGCACGATTTTGCTTACCGTGCTGATTTCCGCTGCCGCAGCAATTTTTTTTCCCGCTCAAAAATACACAGGAGGAATCCGAACATGAGTCGTAATGTGCTTTATATCGCCGTCATGGCGCTGGTTTCCTATACAATCCGCGTCCTTCCGCTGACGCTGATCCGCAAACCGATCCGCAACACATTTATCCAGTCGTTTCTTTATTATGTGCCTTATGTTACGCTCGCTGTGATGACCTTTCCAGCCATCCTGCACGCAACGCAGTCGCCGATTTCCGGTGCAGTTGCCCTGATCGCCGGAATCATCGCCGCATGGCTCGGCTGCCGGATTATTTCCGGTATCCGTGATCTGCTGCGCACTGGTTTTCCTGATCGAGCTGTTTATCTAAAAAACTGATATCACAGCTTAAATTTCTTGCTTTATCTTCCGTTATGAACTTGTTATGCTGTTCTTATGACACAGATCAATCTGAAATTCCACACAATTTCAGCTCTGGGAGGAGAGTTATCGTTAATGGAAGATTTTAAAAAGAACTTGCTTAAAATGGGAAAAACAAACCGGACTGTCCCGACGGTTTTACTGATCGCTGCCGCCTTCTTTCTGCTGTTCGGCTTTTTTTGATCCCCCACAAAGTTCAGCCCTTTGACCCGACCTCCGGCGGCTATGCTTCCCTCAATATCGTCTATGTTATGGGCCCCTTCGCAGAGCAAACCTCTGATGGAAGGACTGTAAAAAGAAATATTATGTTGCTGAAAACGACAAAGGTTACTGGTCTATCATCAGCACCGAAAACTCCTGTCCCTTTCCTGTTTACAATAAAAACCATTTCCGATGCCGATCTGAAAACACTGGTTCTCAGACTGCTGTCGGTCAAAGCAAAAGATCCCCAAAAAGCTTGCCGGATACCTTGTAGACTACTTTAATAACAACGGCTTTGAGCTCTCCCTTTCCGACTATGAGCAAACCTTGGGTGATCATTATCTCGATACCACCGCACCTTTGATGGGCAGCAGCCTTGTGCTCTTTATATTTTCTGCAGTCTTTTTTTCGTCCTCAGTGTGATCGTCCTGATCTCCTTCAGGAAAAACAGCAATCACATTCAGACCCGTATTCAGGAGCTTTATGCAAGACGGTGAGTTCGAACCACTCTGTCAGGATTTCCAGTCAACTGACGCTGCTTTTTATGACAGATTAGGTCTCGCTGTCTCTCCCCATTATCTCCTTGACTTTTCCAATTTGCAGTATGGTTTTTCTGTATACCCCCTCGATCAGTTTTATAATGTTTTTAAATGCAACATGGTGAACGGAAATCCTACAACCTCCAATTACATTGCTCTGGAGCTCAAGAATGGACAGCGGATCCTTGTTGCAGCCTGCCCGAATGCATCTAAGAGCTTTAACACTGCACTGGATATGCTGAAACAGTCTGTAAACGGAGGTATGCAATGGTGATCACTTACGGAACCAGAACCTTATTCAAGCGGGAAGGCGCATGGGGACATGCGATCTGTAAAAACTGCGGACATGATGCTCCCCAAACCCTTTGCCGCCAGCTCGATCAGGTAACACTTTTCTTTATCCCCATCGTCAGTCTTGAAAAAACAACGCGGCATCCTGTGCGAAAGCTGCGGCATGATTGTACCCCTCGACAAGGCAGAATACAAACGCCGCCGTGAAGCAAGACAAAAAGCTGCCCTTTCCTGAACCCTATACGATAAAAAACCAGTCATTAAAAGACCGGTTCTTTTTGCAGTTCATGACAATAGAATGCTCGCAGAGCGTGCATTCTATTGTTTATTTTTTTTCATAATCCATACTTCGCTGACTGCCAGCGCCTTTAAGGTATCGTAAACCTCCCAACGGACTTTCAGCGTGCCGTCCTGATAGGATTCCTTCGGCAGGTCGTATTCCCAGAACGGCTCTCTTCCAGCCTCGATCTCCCGGCGGACAGATTTTCCGTTCGGATTCTGCGCAATCCGGTCTGTCAGCAGGACTTTTCCGGCACGGATATTGACCAGCGTTTCATCCTTTCAGCGCGGTCTGTCCCATAAATGCCCGGAAAAATGAATTCGGATAAAATACCTTCATCCCATAAGAAGCTTCCGGATCAAGTCCGGTAAACGTCATTTCCAGCGGTGTTCCATACAGCACCGTCACATTCAGCGCCCAGGTCAGCGGCATCGGGAACTCGTGGTACCAGCCGTCGATCTCATGCAGCAGGCCGACCATTGTATACACGCTGTGATCGATGAATGGAGTTTTAAATATCCGGGATCTTCCTCCCAGCTGTGCCATACGGAAACATGTGAAAAGCCTTCGTAAGTGCCGGGCGCGCAAAACTGGATTTCCGTCGCCGGGATCCTGACGCAGGTTCAGCTGATGCAGCGCTGCGCATCTGTTCTTTTCGTTCTGCATCTTTTCAATCCGCTTAAAACTCTGCATCAAATACTGATAATCGTTTAACGGCATGCTTCTCGTCTGCAGGTACGCGCCGCGAATCCAGCACTGCCCGCCGTGATGGTTTTCGGTCAGCTGAATACCGCACAGATTCCGCAGGCTGTCTGCCAGCTTCAGCATTTCAAACAGCACATCCTCCGCCGCCGGAACGTCCCTGGAAAGATTCAGGATCGTCCGCGCCTCCCGGATAACTGCTTCGCTTCCGGTAATATCCGCCAGGTCGAGCACCGCACGCGCCTGCTGCTCCAGCTCCTGATCCTTTGCATATTTCTGTTTCGTCCAGTAATCCGTCAGAATCCGCAGCTTTAACATCTGATAGCGGTAATTGTTTTTCACCTGTTTCGATACGGTTTTATCGAATGCTGTAAAGGATTCATACAGTGCATCGATTCCGTCGTTTTCCAGAACCGGGCCATCCCAGTTATGCTCCACGTCCATCAAAAATTCCGCAACCTGCTCAGAGGTTTCCGAATCGATAAACAGGTTTGCATAATCCGCCATCGTTTCCTCTGCCGCCACCGAGCTGTCAAAATCCTGATCCGCCCAGAGGATCTTGTTGACGTCGTCATGGATACCCTCGGAATAGGTGATCGAACCGATGGTATACGGCTCTAACATATTGTGAATCGCTTTCATTTTTTCCGGACGCGCATTGTAGCCCTCCCGTCCGCTCGTCAGTGCAAACGCCATATCCCAGTTTTCCACCGGGAATTGACAGTTCGAATTGTGGGAAATATCCGGATAGTTCCGAATGTTTTCACGATATTTTTCGGGAAGCTTCTCATACAGCTCTTCGATGCTGTCCTGCTCCCCAGGGCGCAAAGCACACGCCGGCAAATCCAGTCCGGCTCCTTTGCGATTTCTTCATAAAAGTATCGTACCAGCCAGGCTCCGGCTGAAAATGCTGCGGTGCAACCCATACGCCCGCTTCCGGATGATATTCGTGCAGAATTTCCACAAAATGCTCTGTCAGACGCATCGCATCCGTCGGCCAGAGGGACCGGGATCCCCCAGCAGGAACCCAGCATTGCATCCAGATAAGGAATTGCAGAAAAGACCCTCCGGCGTTCTTCCATCTCCTGGTCGATGCACCCAAAATCATGATAATCGCGTCCGACATTCGGATACCACAACCAGACGTCCATGCCATAGGAATGAATGATTTTGAAACCTCGCACATCAGCTCCATCGGATCTTCCGGGAAAAGTGCGGAATACAAACGGTCGTCCGTCTTCGGCGGAAGCAGCTCGATGGCGTTTGCTCCGAACAGCACCAGATCCTCAATATACGCCTCGAATTCCTTTTTGACCATGCGCCGTAGGTATTGTTTTTGTCCCGGTAGCCCAGCTGATGTCCCCGCAGCGGATACTGCGGCGTCATGCTCAGGCTGTCCAGCTCGTCCGGAATTTCAATGCTGCCTTTTTTACAATTGCTTTTCTCAAAAGCCGCGCCATTCCGTAAAACTCACCGCGCTCGTCTTTTCCGAGTACAACGATGCGCCCGCTGCCGTCCGGATTGTCGCTGACCCGGATCCGAAGCCCTCTTTGCCCGGCACAGTGATGCCGTCAAACAGCGCTTTGACCTCCTCGCTGCAGCTGTCCTCTTTATAAAACTCTATGCTGATTTTTCCAGACGTTTTAGACTGCAGTAAAGAAACACCGCTTCGTTTTTTTAAATTTTTGCAAAATACGTCTGCAGTCTTTTTTCCAGAGCAGTCTGAAGCTGCGGTTTGTATACAACCGCTGATGTGATTTTCCATTTTCCTTCTCTCCTTTTCTTTATTTCCACAACTTCCGTGCCAGGATGTCCAGCGGCTCTGCGAACCGCTCAAACAGCCCGTCCTCCGTAATTTCATTTCCATCCTGCGATGCATAATCGTTCCACAGCATGTAGCAGGCTCCCAGCGTCCGGCTCGACCACCGCGGAAGCTCCCAGGTTCGCTCCTGCGTTTCGAAAACGTTCGGCTGCCACTTTTTTTCCAGAAAATCCAGATCCAGACGGTCATAGCCGCCTCCCGGAATCAGATACAGGCTGCTGCTCAGCGAATTGATGATGGAAAATCCGGCATCATACATTTCCTGCGGATCTGTCCAGTCCGTATCCCATACCTGCAGCTGAATTTTTCTGGAAAGCCCCGAATAATCCTGTCCGGTCTTCGACAGACTGCCCCACATGCGGATCGTCTTTTCCGGCGCTGCCTCCGCCACATAATCCGAAAGCGTTTTCATATAATCCACAAAGGCTTTCTGATTCCCAAAATACTCGTCCATGCCGATATGCACCGTCCCCGTTCCGGAAAAAACATCCGACGCTATCAGGTATTCCGACCAGATCGTCTCTGCCAGCTTCTGCGCTGCCGGGTTGGACAAATCCAGCTGATCGACACTCTCCGGGTCACCGGAAAGCCCAAGCTTCGGAAATACTTTTTGTAAGTGCCAGACTGTGGGCGGGCGTGTCGATTTCCGGCACGACCTCAACGCCCATCACCGCAGCGTCCTCGATAAACTGTGCAAATTCTTCTTTGAATAATACAGATCCTGCGACGTAATCGACTGTCCCGCTTTATTTTCACATCCGATTCCAGCCGAAACCCCGCGTACAACTGTCGCGCGCCCTCTTTGTCCCATCGTAATCGCTCTGGGAAATGATCTGATTGTCGTTCAAATGAATCTGCAGCGTGTTCATCTGATGCTTTGAAAGCTCTTCTGCAATGCGGTACAGAAGTTCGAGGGAAACCGGTCTGCGCCCTACGTCGATTCCAAAGCCCCGGACCGACCACGCCGGATAGTCCCGCAGCACGCCGGCCGGAAGCTGTCCTTCTGATTTCTCCCAAAAGCTGTCCAAGCGCCACACACCCCCAGCGCACTCCACGCTTCGTCCGCGCCGAAATCGAAATCACGCCCGGACTCTCTGCTTCCAAATTCAGTTCATACCCCTCGTCCCCAAGCGTCTGTGTCCATTCTTTCCCGTCCCCGACAGCCTTCCGGAAGTTCAGGACGATATCTCCTTCCGTTGGTTTTTCTGTATCCGCCAGCTTCTCAACCGATACGTCCTGCAGCAACTGTCCGGAAAGCTCCGTTGCAAAAAGCTGTGCCGTCCGCTCCAGCTCCTCGTCCCGGTACACGACCCGGATGAAACGGGTTGTCCAGTCAGAGGAGGACGACGTGGCGGGAGCGACGACGGGCGCGGCTTCTGAAATCTCATCGGATGGGATCTCCTGCCCGGCGGGCTCAATTACACCTGTTGCGCTCGCCGGCATCCACTCCATCGCGGTAAAGCCCTCTGGTAGGGTCGCTGCAGAAGCGTGTTCCCGCACTTCGCCTGTCGCGTCCTGTTCAGCTTTTTGTCTGATTCCACCGTCGCCCGCTCTCCGTCCGCTTCCACCCTCTCCGATGCCGGAATCTTTGTCTGTATTCCCGGCAGTTCCTGCATTTCTCCGTCTTTTTCCAGAATAAATCCAAGCTCAACCTGCGTATCCGCAATCGTGTCCGTGATTTTTCCGTCCATATTTACCAGCACATCATAATCCGCACCGCCAAAGGAAATGCTGTACGGCTCCGAAGCACCGTTGGGAGCTCCAGCGTTCTGCGGCTCCCAGCTTCAATCACAGGTGTTTCAACCACAAAACAATCCTCCAACTGTCCGTACACTTCCAGCTCCTGTACCGAGACGTTCTGATAATACAGGCTTAAATCGCTTTCCTCTTTCAAAACGTCCGTCACATGCAGACGAAAATACCGCGCCTCTACAGGCTCATTCAACACAATCTGCTGCTCTTTTTTGCTCCGGCGCTTCTTCAAAAACAGACGCCTGCTGCCAGTTCTCTTTATCCTGGGAATATTCCAGCGCATAGCTTTTCGCATTCGTCCGTTCCCAGTATATCCGAACTGCACCGATGCTGACCGGTTCTCCAAAATCCGCCATCAGCCAGTGATCGTTGTTTTCCCAATCGTTTTCCGACGACCAGCGCAGGGTTTCGTCCGTATGATTTCCGTCCCCCGCATACATCGCCCGAAAGTCCTTGCCTTCCTCGCTGTCCGCTGTCAGCTTCGCTTTTTTCTGTAAAATCAGATTTTCCCCAACGGTTTCTACCGTCAATCCGGCGTCACATTCTTCCGCACTCCATACCTGCCATAACGGCTGCTCTTTCTCAGAAATTTCTGTCATGCTTTGAGAAGCAGCTGACATTCCGAGCACTCCGGCAGCAAGCACTGTAACCTGAAGGAATTTTGACACACGGACTGCATGCAGCAACCTTCCGCTGTCTTTTCCCGTTTTTTTCTCTTTCATGCCATCCCAGAACCTTTCCAGTCCGATTTCTATCTACTATCCGAAAAATTTCATCACGATTTTTCCAGTCAGAGAAACGACCATTCCAATCGTAACCACATAGATTCCTGCAAAAAGACTGCCAACAGCAGCCGATACAGCATACCGAAGCATTTTTCAGCCTTCCCCTTCTGCTCTGCTGCAATTTTCCATCCCTGCCTCAGCTTTTTGCCTCGCAAAAACAAAATCAACAGGAATGCAAACCCCAATATGCTGATGCCAACCCCAGCTTTCAGTCCCGGTTCCTCAAACGAAAATGCAACTTCATTTTCGCCCTCTGTCAATGTTATCCCCAAAAATCCGCCAAGTATCGGCTCGATATCCACAGCTTTTCCGTTTTGTATACACTTCCATCCGTCTATCGCAACGAACGGAACAAACAACGTTTCTCCCTCTGCCGCAGACACACTCACATGAATTTGTGCATTGCGCTCTGAAATGGAACATTCTGACGGCTGCAGGATTCTGGCGGTTCCTGACTGCAATGCCGCCTGCCATGCATTCTCATGCAGCGCACCAAGCTCCATCTCCTGTGCTGCGACCGGCGTCCCCATCCGGTCGGTAACAGAAATCATCACCTCCTGCGCTTCAAAAGTTCCCAGCAGAATCAGCCGATGTGCACTCGCCATCTGGTTTTTCTCCGGAATTTCAACCGGCTCACCGTTGACTGAAACAAAAATTTCATCCGCGCTTCTTCCTGCATCCAGATACAAAAGCTGCTTGACCGTCACAGAAATACAAAGCGTTCCATCCTCCAAAACAAGCTCCTGAGCCGGGAAAACTTCCATGATATTCGTATACTCTTTCGAACCGGTCGTCACATCCACGCTCTGCTCTTCTTCAGAAGTCTGTCGATGTTTCGTTTCAACATCCTCTGCGGACAGAAGCTCTGCCCCAGGCACGCTGATTGGAAAGTACGCTGCCGCTGCCCGACTGCCCCAAAGCTTCCTTTGAGAACACAAACACATTGCGCAGCATTGTATCGGAAATTTCCGTTCCGCCGACGGCACGCACCGAAACCCAGGGTGCAAGATAACCGAGACTTTCCAAAACCGCCTTTGTCTGTTTGCTTTCGGTCGGAAAGTATCCGCTGATCGAGCCTTTCCGGTCCACCAATGCAGCGTTGATCGGAAGATCGTCCCGATCAGCCTCGCGCGCAAGCAGCCACGAAGGCTCTGCGGATGCAGCGTTTTTACTCTCCGCCTGCTTTGCAATTTCTGTCATCTGTCGGTACGCCGCTTCATTTTCCTGTCGAACCGCATAATCTGGTGGCAGTAAAATCATTGTATACACACAAAAGCCGCCAACAAGTGCTCCAAGCACCGCCATTCCCGGGGAACCTGCCCCTCCTGTTTTTTTCCCGGAGGTCTTTGCATGCAGCGCCTTTTGTCCGCACCACGCCGATACTCCAACAAGCAGCAATACAACCGCTGTCACGGCGGTTTCTTTCGGACACACCTTGCTGATCGCCAGCGAGGAAAACGCCTGCACCAGACGCTTTTCCCAAATGAGTGTCAGGCATACAGCGCCCAATGCGGATACAGCCGAAGCAACCAGCAGGAGCACACAGCGCAGCCGGAGCCCCTGCCGGATGTTTGCAGACATTTTCTGTACGAAAATCATCCGCATCGCGCTCCTTTCTCACCGCCACAAGTGCCGCCATGCTCAGCACCGCCATGTACCCATAGCGCACCGGGAAGCACACATAGGACCCCATATGCCACAGGAGGTTAGCCGGTTCCAGCAATACCGTCAGCCACAAAAAATCCCGTCAGATACAGCCAGAACCGTTCTGCAGCGCTGTGCGTTTCCTGTTCCGCAGCGCTGCGCCTTTTGCGTTTCCAGAAATATCCCGAGGCAAACAGAAGCCCCATCAGTACCGGATTTGCAATCTGGAACAGCCTCTCAAACAAATCATCCAAACCATGCCGTTTCATCACACCGAAATAGGACAGATTTTCCCCGGAACGCGCGGACTGCAAAAGCAGAATCGCAGACGGGAGCAGAACCGCCGCCGAAATACAAATTCCGATCAGCGTATCAATTCCCATACACCCCATTTTTCGGGTACGGTTTTCTTTTCTCTCACAGGTATAGAGCCAGATCGCCCCGGCAAAAAGTGAAAACAGAAGCGTCATAAACCCGAGCTGAATGGACAACATCAGCTGCCATGCGAGCAAAACAGTGTACCAGCCGCCCTTTTTCTCCCGCAGCAAACGCAAAAGCGCCAGGACAAAACAGCGGAAAAATCACCGGAAAAATCATCCACTTGATGATCTGATAGTTATATGCCATGTACCCGCAGCACGCGTAGCAAACGGCGAGCGCAACATTCTGAAAGCGTCTGCCCGATGCTGTTTTTTTCCAGAAAAATATGCGCTGTAACCACCGATGCAGTGCTGTAAAGCAGCACCAGCACATTGACCGCCTGATAAATTCTGTCCCGCCCAAACAATAGCAAAACATAGTTAAACGGATTGAGCACCTCATTGATCGTATCCGCATACAGATTCGCCCCGCCGGAAACGCTAAAGTCCAGAAACAGATTTTTTCTGCCCTGTCACAACATCGTAAAAATGATACAAAAGCGGCAGATACTGGGAATATAAATCCGTGATCGCCACGGGCCATCCCCCGAAGGGATACATTTTTTTATAAGAAAAAAGCAGGCAAAACAGCGCCACACTGCAAAGTGCAGTAAGCGCCATCGCCTGCCATGTTTTACGGGATTCTTTTTCAGTTTTCCATGCCAGAATACTCTTTGGTCTGTCCGATTTTCCATTCAGATTTCTCCGTACTCTATCTTCCTTAAAGCAGACACCACACTGCCGTCATCGCCGTGCTCAACATACAAAATGCCAGCAGCAGTACAAAAAGCACCTGCGATATTGCTCTTTTCACCGCCGGATGCCCGGTCGCACCGCCCTCCCTGCGCCGCATCTCAAGCTGTTCTTTCGTCCCTCCTGCCAGATAAATGCCAGCGCAATCGCCGGAAACAGCAGCTCGATTTCCATATATCGAAAAATGCATGCTGCATTCCTGCGGATAGTCATAGGCAAACTTCAGATACAGGAGCAGACGCACAAAATAGCCGACCACAAATAAAGTCCGGCTCGCAGAATCGATGCCGAAGCGCTTTGCCCGAACGACAAATACGCGAATAAACGCCATCCATGCCGCCAGCGCCAGCAGCGCACCGACCAGCATCAAAAGCACTGCCAGCACCTTTACACTGCGTCCGACGTCCGCCATATCCCATTCGCCCAGCACTGAGGTACGGATGATCTGCATCCATACATTATAGCCACAGCCCAGCTTAAACTGACGTAAGTTATCCAACATTTCCGACTAAGCACCGGGAACAGGAAACGGTTCAAAACCGGGACATTTCCGGTGTACTGCCGGAATCCTCCGGCAGCGTATAAATCCACACGAGGGGCATATGGAACTGAATCCTATTTCGGATATAAAAGCTCATGCCAAGGGGAATCGAAACTACACCAAACAGAACGTACTGACCGAGCAGCTTCTTTACCGGGACGACGGGAATTGCAGCATTTCGGGTGCTCTCTACGCTGCGTGCCCTACAATCTCGTCCATTGTCCAGACTTCTTACCAGCATCCAGAGCATCACCGCCGCGATCGGAAAGGCCATCTGCGCGACACTCTGTTTTGTCAACATACCAAGCGCGATAGAAACCGCCAGCTTTAAGATGTTATGCGCCGTCGGAAAGCGGCTCCACAAAATCATATAGTACACGCACATCACCGTAAACATCAGGCTCATGCAATCGTTGTTCACGCTTCCGGAAAGCAGCACCAGCGCCGGATGGAAGCAAAACAGCAGCAGCACAAAGCGTTTTGCTTTTTCCGTCAGCTCAAACTGCTCTGCAATCTGCAAAAGGAACCAGAGAATAAGCAGCGAGCAGACAAACGGGACGACCTGGATCGACTCCTCCAGCACATCCGTATTGGAAATAAAAAGAGAGCAAAGCTTCATCCACAGTGCGCACAGATAATGGTGCAGCGGCGGATGGTTGAACTGATAAACGGTCGTCGGGTCAAAATCCGGCAGCTTCCAGTTTTCATATAAATACTGGATATATGCCAGATGTCCGCCTGTCACCGTATGCCCGGCATCCAGATCGATCATCCCGATATCATACTGTCTGTCATAGATCGTGGAAAAAGCACATAAAACAGGCGCAGCATACAGCCTGCCGCCAGTATCACATCCATTTTGATCCGATCTGTCCTTTTTCCCACTTTCTCCATGCTCTCCCCCATTTCGTGCCCCGCGCTGCAGTAGTTTGGCGCTGCGCCGTTCTTACATCCGTGCTATAATTTTTATGCCCGTGCCTCAGTTTTTTGACCGCACGGCGCGGCCAGCTTTAATGCAGCAAAATCATCGAAAACAGTACGGTAAGGATACCGCAGACACCGATCGCCAGTCCGCTCATGGCGCCCTCTGTTTCTCCCAACTCAATCGCCTTGGATGTTCCCACCGCGTGGGAGCATGCGCCGATGGAAATTCCGGCGATCATCGGATCGTTTACCCGGAAAAAGTCTGATCAGTGTCGGTGCAAAAAATGCTTCCCAGAATGCCGGTAAAAATAACCGCAACAACGGTAATGGGCACCATTCCTCCGTGTCCCTCTGCAACGCTGACTGCGATGGGTGTCGTAACGGACTTCGGAATGAGCGAGACTGTCATCGCCTCGTCCATGCCAAACAGCACACATCAGCAGCACGCTCCCCCATCGATGCAAGAGATCCGCAGGACGCACCGACTACGATGGGAAGCCAGTTTTTCTTTAACAGCTCTGCCCGCGTGTAGATCGAAACTGCAAGACATGCCGTTGCAGGTGCGAGGAACATGTTGATAAGCGCTCCGCCTTCATTATATTCCTCATACGGAATTTTAAAGATCAATAAAACGCCGGATACGATCACAATTGCAAGCACAAGGGGATTGCACAGCACCAATCCGGTCTTTTTGCGGATCCAGGTTCCAACCCAGAATGCGGCGATGCTTAATCCGATTCCGAAAAACGGAGACAAAAACAGTTCATGCATCATTCTTTTGCCCTCCCGCTTTTCTTTTTCTGCATCAAATACAGCGCGAGCTTCATGCTGTATGCCGTCACTGCAAATGTCACCACCGTACTCACCACGCAGATCACGATCAGCTGCACCACCCAGTTTTTCAGGACGTCAAAATAGTTGATGATGCTGACTCCCGCCGGGATAAAAAAGAATGCCATATTTTCCAGCAGAAAATCCGATTTTTCGCGGATATGGTCTACCTTCAGAATATGTACGCACAACAGAATGAACAGCAAAATCATGCCGATCACGCTCGCTGGGAAAGAAAACGGAAGAAGCTTTTCGATAATCTGAGAAATCCAGCAGATCGAAAAGACAATTCCTACCTGTGTTACGATTTTCAAGTCTTAATTTCCTCCTTTGATCCGGTGCTGCCCCTTAAAGCAGGCAGCGCTGCATATCTTTATCATCTGTTCCGCCTGCGAAAGCAGGTCTTCAGAGTTTTTCTCCACTACATTACTCCTTTTGAACTGATAAGTAAAGACCGGATTCCCCTGAGGTAAAAACTTTAAACTGTTCCCATATTGTTCGAAAAGCATCGGGATATTTTCCCCGTGCACCCGTGCGTCCGGTCTGTATACAAGCGCAGCTCCCCGGACGCCCCTTGATTTCCATAATATAAAGCTTGTGCGCCTGCGCCCGCAAAAGCGCAATCCGCAGCAAATTGTCCACGGACTTCGGCACGGTTCCGAAGCGGTCGAGCAGCTCTTCTTTCATCTCTGCACTCTCGCTTTCCGTCTCCACGCCGGCGATTCGCTTGTAAATGTCGAGCTTCTGCTGCTCATTGACAATGTAAGAAGCCAGAATATAAGCGTCCACCTCCAGCTCCACCGTCGTAAGAAAGTCCGGTGCAGTGTCCTCGCCCTTTAAATTCTTTACCGCTTCGTTCAACATTTTACAATATAAATCATAGCCAACTGCTTCCATATGACCGTGCTGACGCTCTCCCAAAGGTTGCCCGCGCCGCGGATCTCCAAATCCTTCATTGCAATCTTAAAACCGCTGCCCAGATCGGTAAACTCCCGGATCGCCGCCAAACGCTTTTCTGCAATTTCCGCACCACCTTGTCCCGCTTATACATCAAAAATGCATAAGCCGTCCGGTTCGAGCGCCCGACACGTCCGCGCAGCTGATACAGCTGGGACAATCCCATTCGGTCAGAATCGTGGATAATGATCGTGTTGACGTTGGAAATGTCCAGACCGGTTTCGATGATCGTCGTCGCAACCAGAATGTCGATTTCGCCGTTGATAAAGCTAAACATGATTTTTTCCAGCTCTCTCTCCGACATCTGCCCGTGTGCAAATGCCACATTCGCATCCGGCACCATTTCCCCAATCTTTGCTGCCATATCTGCAATCGTATTGACGCGGTTGTATACATAATACACCTGACCATTCCGGGACAGCTCACGGGTGATCGCCTCACGTACCATTTCTTCATTATATTCCATCACATAGGTCTGGATGGGCAGACGATCCTGGGGCGCTTCCTCCAGCACGCTCATATCCCGGATGCCGATGAGAGACATATGCAGGGTCCGTGGAATCGGCGTTGCCGTCAGGGTCAGCACATCCACGTTCTCTTTCATTTTCTTGATCTTTTCCTTATGGGTCACGCCAAAGCGCTGCTCCTCGTCGATCATCAAAAGACCAAGATCCTTATATTGCATATCCGATGAAAGCACGCGATGTGTCCCGATCACGATATCCACCAGACCTTTTTTGAGATCCTCGATCACCTTTTTCTGCTGCGCAGGCGTCCGAAACCGCGACATCTGCTCAATCCGGATCGGATAATCCTTCATCCGCTGCACAAACGTATTGTAATGCTGCTGCGCCAGAATCGTCGTCGGCACCAGAAAAACAACCTGTTTGCCGTCCTGCACCGCCTTAAACGCCGCGCGGATTGCAACCTCGGTTTTGCCATAGCCAACGTCCCCGCAGATCAGGCGATCCATGATTTTGTTGCTCTCCATGTCCCGCTTCGTCGCCGCAATTGCCATCAGCTGGTCATCCGTTTCCTCAAACGGGAACATTTCTTCAAACTCCCGCTGCCAGACCGTATCCTCCGAAAAAGCGTATCCCTTCCCGTTCTGGCGCGCCGCATACAGCTCCACCAGATCCTTTGCGACCTCATCCACTGCCGCCCGGACACGGGTCTTGGTCTTGTGCCACTCCTGCGTTCCGAGCTTGTTTAACTTCGGTTTTTTCGCTGCATCGGCGGATGCGTACTCTGAATCGCGTCCAGACCGGTTGCCAGCACATAGAGGTTTCCTCCGTCCCGGTACGAAATTTTCATGTAATCCCGGACCGTTCCTCCATCTCGACCTTTTCGATGCCCTGATAAATGCCGAGACCGTGCGTCTCATGTACGACATAATCCCCCGACCTTCAGCTCCCGAAATCACGGATTTTCGTGCCCTCATAACGCTGAATTTTCCGCTTTTTTTCTTTTGGGCGCACCAAAAATATCTCCCTCCGAAATGACCGCGAATTTCAGCATTGGGTATTCAAAACCCTTTTCCACATGTCCGTAAAAAGTTCTGTCTCGCCGGGCAAAACCTCCCGGTCAGGGTCTTCGCTGTAAAAAGGCGCTCAGCTCCTGCTCCCGCAGATCGGCTGCCAGACACTTCGCCCGGGTGGGATGCACATAACAAAAGCACTCTGCTGCCATTTTTCTTGTAACGTTTTAAGTCCTTTAACAGGGCTTCAAAACTGTTGTTATAGGACGGCATGCTGCGCACCGTGATCTCAAACCTGCGATCCGGCTTAAACAGGCTGCTCTTTGCATCCAGTGCGGCGAGTGACGCTGCCCGATACTGCGACAGCTTCCCTGCAATTTCCTTTTCGGGATACAAAAGCTGCGCCTGTCCCGGCAGGATATAGCCTTTTCCAGACGTCCGGTCATGCTCTCCCGAAATTCTGTTTCAAGTGCGTTCGCCGTCTCCGACAAATGCTGTGGCTCATCCAGAAAAACTGCCGTCGTTTCCGGATGAAAAATTCCAGAAAGGACTCCGTCTGCGGATAAAAATAATGCACGAAGCTTTCCAGATTGACTACACTGCCAAACTCCTGCGCAGACTCTTCGATTTCTTTGATCTGCGTCTCAATCCGGTGCGCTGCCTCCGGATTGCCCTGCTCCCGCAATTTTTTGGCATATTGCTTCGTCTCTTTTTTGATTCTCGCAAAGCCGTCCTGCCTGCGCGCCTCCGAAAGCATCAGCTCCGTTGCCGGATAAATCGCAATCTCATCCAGATTTTCCACCGAACGCTGGGACAGCACGTCAAAGCTTCGAATCGACTCTACGCTGTCTCCCCACAGCTCGATTCGATACGGATTTTCTTCCGTCATATCGAAAATATCAATAATTCCGCCGCGAATGGAAAACTGTCCCGGTTCCTCTACCTGCGGGCTCTTTTCATAACCCATTTCCACCAGCTGAGCGGAAAGTTTCCTCTCGTCTACCGTTGATTTTTTATCGAAATGCAGTATTCTTGACACAATCCCGGAAAGCGGCGTCTGCGGCATCATCAACGCGGACATCGTCGTTACGATCGTAACCGGACGTTTTTCGAGCAGAGCGCGCACACGCATCCGCTCCCGCACCAGATCGCCGCCGGAAACATCCGCCTGATAAAAGATCAGATCCTTGCCCGGATACACCATCGTCCTGCGGTCGTAAAACCCATATTCTGCGCCGATTTCCCGCGCTCTTTTGTCACTGAAAGTAACGATGATTTTCTGTGTAAAACCATCGCTCAATCCATATACCATATGAAGCTTCTGGGAATCATACAGTCCGGAAAAGGCAACATGCCCTTTTCCTCTGTCCAGAAGTGCTTTTCCCTCTTCAAACTCCGCCAATTCCCAAAGCGGAGCTGTCAATACCTTCATGCTATGCCTTCTCCACTTTTCGCCCGTTATACACGTTCATCGCTGCATCCGGACCTTTTTCCAGAATCATCTGCACCGCTTCACAGACTTCCTCCGAAACCTGCTTCATCAGCACCTGCTCCTCCCGATCAAAATGTCCCAGCACATAGTCCGCAAGGTCGTAGCCTGCCGGTTTTTCCCCGACGCCGACCTTAATCCGCACAAACTGATCTTTTCCAAGATGCTGAATAATATTCTTCAAACCGTTATGACCACCCGCGCTGCCTTTTTTGCGCACCCGGATGATGCCAGGCTCCAGGCTGATATCATCGTGAATTACGATCAGGTTCGTGCTGCCGTCTACCTTATAATAATCCAGCACTTCCCGGATACATTCGCCGCTCAGGTTCATATAAGTCAGCGGCTTTACCAGAATTATTTTCTGCCCGTTTAAATAGCCTGCACCCAAAAGTCCTTTGTGCTTTGCCGTGTTTACAGAAATTCCGGTCTTATCTGCCAGCATATCTATGACGGAAAAGCCGATATTATGCCTTGTATTATCGTATTCTTTTTTCGGGTTTCCAAGTCCTGCAATTACATACATGTTCTGTCCGTTTCCTTCCTGCTTCTGCCTGCCCTTTTCTGCTTTAGCAGGCGCTGTCTGTTGTGCTTTCATGTTAGCACAGTTTCCCCCGCTCGGGCAAGTGAGAATGTACCCTGCTGCCTTTTCCATCTGCGGAGACATACAGATGGCTTTTCTAACCGGATATCCGGTCAGGGAAAACAGTCCCGGTACATCGCTGCACCGGGACTGTCTGCTGTAGTCTGTATTTATTTTCTGTATTCATTTAAGTTATGCAATCGGGTCTTCCAATGCCGTATTGTATGCTTCCAAAATAATTCCCTGGATCTTTTCCCGGGTTCCCTGGCTGATGGGATGGGCGATATCGCGGTATTCCCCATCTGCGCTGCGCTTGCTCGGCATCGCGATGAACAGTCCTTTATCTCCCTCTATTACTTTGATATCATGCACCACAAACTCGTCATCCACGGTAATGGATACAATCGCTTTCATTTTACCTTCTTTGGCAATTTTCCGAACCCTTACATCGGTAATCGTCATAACTTATTCCCCCTAGCGTTTCAGATAATGTATCTGTCGTTTTTCTCTATTACAATCTTGATTTCATCTTCTCCGCGATAGAAAGAATTTGCACGGATTGTATCCCGGCTTTCTACGATACAGTTCTCGATGTGCGTGTTATCGCCGATGTATACGTCATTCAAAATAATGGAATTCTTGATGTAACAGTTGTTTCCGATAAAGGATTTCTTGAAGATTACGGAATCCTCTACCGTGCCGTTGACAATACAGCCGCTGGAAATCAGGCTGTTCTCAACCTTCGCTCCAACATTATACTTAGCAGGCGGTAAATCGTCAACCTTCGAATAAATATCCGGATACTGTTTGAAAAAATAATTACGGATTTCCGGTTTTAAGAAGTCCATATTGGCATCGAAATAGTCTTCCACCGTTGCAATATTCTTCCAGTAATCTTTGATCTTATATCCGAAGATCCGTTTCTGATTTTTGTAGCGGATCAGAATATCCTTTACAAAATCATAACGGTCTTCCATTGCACAGCGCTCGATCATATCAATCAGGAGACGTCTGCGGATAACATAAATACCACAGGAAATGGTATTGGGCGTGCCTCAATCGGCTTCTCTTCAAACTCTTCGATCCGGCTTTCCTCGTTCATCTTGATGATGTACCGAACCGCTCTACGTTTACATTTGCCGGCATGTCCTTGCAGACAACGGTCACATCCGCTTTTTTGGAAATATGATATTCGAGGACTTTGTTGTAGTCCATCTTGTATACACAATCGCCGGAGGTAATAACTACATAGGGCTCATGGCTGTTTTTTAGAAGGAGAGGTTCTGATAAATGGCATCTGCCGTGCCTCTATACCAGGAGCTGTTCTCCGCGGTTACCGCAGGAGTAAACAGAAACAATCCACCCTGTTTTCTTCCGAAATCCCACCATTTGGAGGAGCTTAAATGTGCATTTAAGCTTCTGGCGTTATACTGGGTCAGCACGCCGACTCTCTGGATATGAGAGTTCGTCATGTTGCTCAGCGCAAAATCAATACTTCTGTAGCTGCCTGCCACCGGCATCGCGCCGATCGCGCGCTTCTGGGACAGTTCTCTCATCTTGCGGTTATTGCCGCCTGCTAAAATGATACCGATTGCTCTCACTGTTTGTCACCTGCCTTAATCAATGTTTTGCCGCTTGCCAGATATCCATCCGGATAATCGTCTGCTGTCGTAATGCCGAATACAACGGAATTCTTGCCTACAGATACATTGGCAGGCACAACGCTCTTCTCACCAACAGTGACAATACCGTCGCAATAAATATGCGGTGCAGTATCGTTCGGTGCTTCTTCCCCGACGCCCAGTCTGACGTGATCACCGATCTTCGTGTTTTCTGCTACGATTGCCTTGTTAAGCTCGCAGTTCTCCCCAATCTCTGTATTGTTCATGATAATGGAGTCACGCACAACCGTATCTTTACCGATCGTAACACCGCAGCCGATTACAGAGTTATAAACCTGTCCATAAATCTCAGAACCTTCTCCGACAATACTGCGTTCGATCACACCGCCCTTTGCAACGTACTGAGGAGGCAGGATCTCGCTTTTTGTATAAATTTTCCAGTATTCTTCATAAAGATTAAACTCCGGAACAACATCGATCAGCTCCATATTCGCTTCCCAGTAGGAGGTCAGGGTTGACATCTTTCCAGTAACCGTTAAATTCATATGCATACATCGGTGCGCCGTTTTTATGACAATAAGGGATGACATGCTTGCCAAAATCCAGGTTTGGCTGATCTGCATTATCGATCAGTGCCTGCTTCAGCGTTTTCCAGTTAAATATGTAAATACCCATAGATGCAAGGTTACTGCGCGGGTTGGCAGGCTTCTCCTCAAAATCCACGATCCGCTTGTTCTCATCGGTGATCATGATACCGAAGCGCTTGGCTTCTTCCATCGGAACCGGCATAACGGCGATGGTACACTCTGCCCCCTTCTGCTTGTGGAAATCCAGCATCACTTCATAATCCATCTTGTAAATATGGTCGCCGGAAAGAATCAGCACATATTCCGGGTTAAAGCCCTCCATATATTCGATATTCTGATAGATCGCGTTTGCTGTACCGGTGTACCATTCGCTGTTTTCATTTTTTTCATAAGGAGGCAGAACAGTAACACCTCCGATATTCCTGTCCAGATCCCACGGAATACCGATCCCGATATGAGTGTTCAGTCTCAGAGGCTGATACTGTGTCAGGACTCCGACTGTATCAACACTGGAGTTGATGCAGTTGCTTAATGGGAAATCAATGATCCGATATTTTCCGCCAAATGAAACTGCAGGCTTGGCTACTTTTGCAGTCAGCACGCCCAGTCGGCTTCCCTGCCCGCCTGCCAGTAACATGGCAATCATTTCCTTCTTAATCATGTCCTCACCTCGTTGTTTCTATCAACTTTCCCACGGCTGTCGCCGGGTTTAAGAAAAGTATAACACACGCATCTGTAAAAGTGAATAATAATTTTACATTTGCACGCCCTTTTCGACCTTTTTTCTTGTGAAATATAGACACAAATCAAATTAGTAGGTTTATGTTTTTATTCAAAATATTCAATTTTCCAAAGCTACCGCTTCCATTTCCTTCTTTAATTATTCACAAAATGTCCTTTTTCGTCTTTTCCCGGTATGTTTTATCAACCGATAACACATTGTTATTTTGTCGAAAAAAAACGCTGCAGACGGCGCCGAAGTTTCTATTTGTTTTTTTCAGAGAGTTTGCGCTACAATTGACCCAGTACAGTATTCCAATTCAGAAATGGAGATTCTTTATGTATCAGGTAGATTTTAACCATCCAATTCACGTTTATTTTATCGGCATTGGCGGTATCAGCATGTCCGGCCTCGCCGAAATTCTTTTATCCGAGGGCTTTACCGTATCCGGCTCCGCTGGAACCGCTCTGCCCTGACCGAGCACCTCGAAAAAAGCGGCGCACACGTCAACTATGGCAAGCCCCAGAAAGCGGAAAACATCACAGACGACATCGACCTCGTCGTATACACCGCCGCAGTACATGCAGACAATCAGGAATTTTCCCGTGCCAAAGAGCTGCAGCTTCCCATGCTGTCCAGAGCGGAATTTCTCGGACAGCTGATGAAAACTACGACACGCCGATCGCTGTCAGGGCACCCATGGCAAAACGACCACCACTTCCATGATTTCCGAGATTCTGCTGCAGGCAAATACCGACCCGACCCTTTCTATCGGCGGCATTTTGAAATCCATCCATGGCAATATCCGCGTCGGCCACTCCGGTCTGTTCGTCGCAGAGGCATGCGAATATACCAACAGCTTTTTAAACTTTTTCCCGAAAATCGGCATCATCTTGAATATCGAAGAAGACCATTTGGACTTCTTTAAAGACCTGGCAGATATCCGTGCTTCGTTCCGCAAATTTGCACAGCTTCTGCCTGCGGACGGCACTCTGTTTATCAACGGCGACATCGAAAACTGGCAGGAGATCACAGAAGGTCTGGCATGCCGCGTCGTTACGTTCGGCACAACCTCTGCTTCCGACTATTATCCCTCCGATATTTCCTATAATAAAACAGCGGACGCAACCTTTACCGTGCACAGCTTAAACGGTCAGACCCGACAGCTTACGCTCGGCGTTCCCGGGGAGCACAATATCTCCAACGCCCTCGCTGCAGTCGCCCTTGTCCGATCTGCTCGGCATCGATTACCGGGATACCGCGGAAGCGCTGCTGAACTTCCACGGGACTGACCGCAGATTCGAATATAAAGGAACGATAAATGGTATAACAATTGTGGACGATTACGCACATCATCCGACTGAAATCGCCGCGACCCTGCACGCTGCACTCAACTATCCGCACAAGACGCTCTGGTGCATTTTCCAGCCTCACACCTACACCAGAACGAAAGCGTTTTTACCTCAGTTTGCCAAGTCCCTCGCGCTGGCAGATAAGGTCCTCCTCGCAGACATCTACGCCGCTCGTGAAACTGACACCCTCGGCATCAGCTCTGCCGATCTGCAGGCTCTGGTACAGAAAGAGGGCAAAGAATGTTTTTATTTTCATACATTCGAGGAAATTGAGGACTTCGTTTTAAAAAATTGTATCAACGGGGACCTGTTGATAACTATGGGAGCCGGAGATGTTGTAAATATCGGCGAAAACCTGCTTTCCAGATAACTTATCCACATTATCCACAGCCAGAACGTGGAAAACTTTCCTCTCTGGCTGTGGATATTTTTTTCCAAAAAAGATGATATTTCTGCGCCTTTGACAATCTTTTTTACACATTTTCCACATTATCCACATCCACGAAAACCCCAGTGTTTATCAGCCCTGAGCCGGAAACTTCCTGTTTCCTTTTTTAAAATGTCTGTGTTAAAATGGGGCTTGCCAAAAGGAATTGAAAAGTTTTCCACAGTCTGCAGGACGCAGACAAACTGCAGCAATTTTTACAGAGAACCGGGAATAATAGGATGAGTGAGATTTTTTTGTGCGGCGGGGCAGCGGATGCTACCGTCCTTTCCAACGTTTTTATCGATGAATATTTAAAAGATGCCAACGATGCACAGTTAAAGGTGTATCTTTTTTCTCGTGCGCCGTCTGCAGGCAGGCGATCCTGTCAGCATTTCGGACATGGCAGACCGCTTTAATCATACGGAAAAGGACATTCTGCGCGCCCTCTGCTACTGGGAAAAGTGCGGCATCCTGACGCTCAAGCTTTCGCCCGACCGCACAACCCTGCAGCAGATCCGTCTGCTCCCCCTTTCCAAGGGGAAGAGACAGGACGCAGGACAAACTGATTTTTCTACGGAGCAGACCACCGGACATATTTCACACGATGTCGGACGGCTTGCGGACACGACTCGCAGCTCTGATACCGAACGCTTTGGCGACGCAGCCCGCAATTCTGAGCAAGGCGCTGACGCGACCCTGCCCGGAGCAGCCGCGCGCGATACGTCCAACACTGCGGCTGCTTCCTCCGGGCGCACGGCCGCACCGCAGATCCGCAGCATTACGATGCTTTCCCACCAGTCCCTTGAGCCTGCCGATCCCTATGCCAAACCAGCTTACAGTCTGGACGAGCTCAAATCCTTCCAGCAGCAGGAGAACACCGCGCAGCTGATTTTCATCGCAGAGCAGTATCTCGGACGCACGTTAAGCCCCGCCGATATGAAGTCGATCCTTTTTTCACGGATAAGCTCCATTTCTCCGATGACCTGATCGACTATCTGCTGCAATACTGCGTCGAGCGCGGCAAAAAAGGATTTCCGCTACATTGAAAAGGTCGCGATCGCCTGGGCGGAAGCCGGGATCACGACACCTGCCCAGGCAGAAGGTCATGTTTCCCGTTACGACAAGAATGTCTATTCCATTATGAACGCCCTCGGCAAGACCAATACCCCCGCACGCAATGAGCTCGCCTATATCCGCCGCTGGACAGAGGAATTTTGCTTTGAGCTTGACGTTATTTTAGAAGCCTGCGGACGCACCGTCCTGGCTACCGACAGACACCGCTTCGCCTATGCAGACAGCATCCTCGCCGCCTGGTACAAGGCAGGCGTCCACCATGTCGCGGACATCGCCAGACTCGACAGCTCCTATCAGAAAGAGCGTGCATCTCGCCCGGCGCGCAGCGGTTCTACAGCAGAATATAACAGTTTCATGCATTCCAGCTATGATTTCGATGCGCTTGAAGAGGCGCTTTTGAAGCAGTAAGGAGGTTTGATGTGGCACTGACTGTTTCCCAATACAATTCCATCCTGCGGCAATACGAAGAGCATCAGACCCGCAACCGCCATCTGCACGATCAGCGGCTGCACCACATTTATGAGACAGTCCCCGGCTATCAAGCCCTCGACGAAGCCGTTGCATCCACCTCTGTCGCACAGGGCAAAAGGATGCTCGCAGGGGATACAAATGCGCTTGCACAGCTCAAAGACCAGCTCAAAGACCTTGCACAGAAACGTGCCTCCCTTTTTGCTGGAAAACGGCTACCCGGCAGATTTTCTCGATCCGATCTACGACTGTCCTGACTGTCAGGACACCGGCTATGTGCACGGTCAGAAATGCCACTGCTTCCGTCAGGCGGAGATCGCGCTTCTTTATGAACAGTCCAACCTGAAACGAATGCTCGAAAAAGAAAACTTCGGCACGCTCTCCTATTCCTTTTTTCAGGGAGACGAACTGACTTCCTATCGCCAGGCTGTCGAAAAATGTAAAAATTTTTGCACAAATTTTAAAACGTCCTACCAAAACCTTTTCTTTTATGGTACAGTAGGTACGGGCAAGACATTCCTGACCAACTGCATTGCAAAGGAATGTATCGAGCAGGGCTGTTCTGTGCTTTATTTCAGCGCAGCATCCCTTTTCGACTTACTCGCCAGGAACACGTTTGACTATAGGGCACGGAAGAGCTTTCCGCACTCTGTGCGGATCTCTATAGCTGCGATCTGCTGGTTATCGATGATCTCGGCATCCCGAAACTGCCACGGCAGTGACGCTCTCCCATTTCTTTACCTGTTTGAACGAACGTCTGCTCCGGCAGAAATCCGTTATCATTTCTACCAATCTTTCTCTGGAAGATTGCAGAAACCGTTATCAGGACCGAATTTTTTCCAGAATTGCCAGCAATTTTGAATTCTGTAAACTCACCGGCCCTGATATTCGTATGTAAAAAGGTATCCGCTGTCTCGGGTCCGGTCCGCTGACACAGATATCCAAAATATTAACTTTTACCTTCAGAAAGTGAGGAACTTCCATGATGGAACGTGAAGAAACCAGAAATCTCGAAACCATTCCGGTTGGCTCCCTGGGGATTATCCCGTTAAGGGGTTGCGAATCCCTTGCACAGAGAGTTGACCAGTATCTTGTAAGATGGCGCACCCAGCGCGAGAGCGAGCACAAAGACAGCCTTGCCTTTGCAGGCTACCAGCGTGACTCCTACATTTTAAAAAGCAAGGTGCCGCGTTTTGGTTCCGGCGAAGCCAAGGGCGTTATTCTGGAATCTGTCCGCGGTACGGATCTTTATCTGATGGTAGACGTAACCAACTACAGCCAGACCTATTCCCTCTGCGGTCATGAAAACCATATGTCTCCTGACGAGCATTATCAGGATCTGAAGCGTATCATCGCTGCTGTCGGCGGTAAAGCAAGAAGAATTACCGTTATCATGCCTTTCCTTTATGAAAGCCGCCAGCACAAGCGCACCGCACGGGAATCCTTAGACTGCGCACTCGCTCTGCAGGAGCTGGTAAAGATGGGCGTCGACAACATCATCACCTTTGATGCCCATGACCCGAGAGTCCAGAACTCCATCCCGTTAAACGGCTTCGAAACCGTTCAGGCTTCTTATCAGTTCATCAAAAACCTGCTGCGCACCGAGCCCGACCTGCAGATCGATTCCAACCACATGATGGTTATCAGCCCCGATGAAGGCGGTATGGGACGTGCTATTTATATGGCAAATGTACTGGGTCTTGACATGGGTATGTTCTATAAGCGCAGGGACTATACCAGAATTGTTGACGGACGTAATCCGATCGTTGCTCACGAATTCCTGGTACCAGCGTAGAAGGCAAGGACATGATCATCATCGATGACATGATTTCCTCCGGCGAAAGTGTACTCGAAGTTGCATCCGCATTAAAGCAGCGCGGTGCCCGTAAGATCTTCATCTGCACCACCTTCGGTCTGTTCACAAGCGGTATGGAGAAATTCGACAAGGCTTATGCATGCGGCAATATCAACCGTGTCCTGACCACCAACCTGATTTATCAGCCTGAAGAGCTGTTAAAGCGGGAGTGGTACGTCAACTGTGACATGAGCAAGTACGTTGCTTATCTGATTGATACCTTGAACCATGATACTTCCATCAGCGATCTGCTCGATCCCAACGATAAGATCCAGGCTGCTGTCGCAAAGTATAAAAAAAGGACTGGCTTTAGATAACGACGACTGAGCCAGATAAAAAATTGAGCTGAACAATATTGTTCAGCTCCTATTTTTCTGTGCAAAATGTCTCTAAATGGAGGATTTATGAAAATCGTAGTAATTGACGGTCAGGGCGGCAGAATCGGCAGTCTTGTGACTGCCCGCCTCCGTAAAGAGCAGCTGCCCAACTGTGAACTGTATGCCATCTGGCACCAACGCAACCGCAACCGCTGCCATGCTCAAGGCTGGAGCTGACTTCGGCGCAACCGGAGAAAATCCCGTGCTTGTTGCCTGCCGGGATGCGGATTTTATCATCTCCCCTCGGCATTTTGTCCGCAGACCTCCCTGCTTGGGGAAGTGACGCCCGCCATGGCAGTCGCCGTCGGACAGAGCCATGCCCAGAAACTTTTTGCTTCCGGTCAACCGCTGCAACAACCACATCATCGGAACCGCCGATCTGTCCGTATCCCAGCTGATCGACGAAACGATCAAGTTTCTGAAAAGAGTCTTTAAAGCAATAAAATGCGCGTTTTGCAGACATTTCATTATCATAAAAACTCGGGGCAAGATACCGAGGGTATCCTGTTCCCGGAGTTTTAATTTTTTCTTTATCCTACAATTCTCCGAATTGTCAGAATCGGCTTATAATTCGCATATCCGTACTTAATTCCTGTTCTCGCTGTGCTGGCATGCACGATTCGTCCGCCGCCCAGATACAGCGCCACATGACCCGCATAGCAGACGATATCGCCTGCCTGGGCAGCTTCGTAGGAAACCTCGCGTCCTGCACTTCTCATAGCAGCAGAGTTTCTCGGCAGGCTGTATCCGTATTGCCTGTACACTGCCCAGATAAATCCGGAGCAGTCCGCACCGTTTGTCAGGCTCGTTCCGCCCGCTACATACGGGTTTCCGACGAACTGGCAGGCATACGCTGCAATGTCGCTTCCACTCGATCCGCTGGCAGGAGGAACGGTCTTTACGCCGCCGCCCGAAGAACTGCCGGAGCTGCTGCTCGAAGAGGAGCTGTCGGAACTGCCTGCGCGATTCGAGCTGCTGTCAGAAGAGCCGGAATCGCTGCTCTTTGCAGCTTTTTTTCTTCCGCCTTTGCTTTTTCTTCCGCCGCTTTTTTTCGCAGCCTCCTCGGCTTTCCGACGCTCTTCCTCGGCCTTGATGATGGCGTTTTCTTCCTCATCCAGCCTTGCCAGCTCGGAATTCTGCTGTTTGATTAACGCTTTATATGCCGCTGCTTCCTGCTTCGCTTTCGCAATCTGCGCATCGAAATCATTCGCCTGGGACTTTTTCTCATCGATCATCTGCTGCATGGAAGCCTGTTCCTCTTCCAGCTCATATTTCTGCGTTTCCAGGTCGCTCTTTTTATCTTCCAAATCGTTCTTTTTCTGTGCAACCTCTTCTTTTATCAGGATGTATCGGTTGAGCATCTGTTTATCGTACTCATACAGCTTCTCCACATAATTCGCCTGATTGAGCATGCCACTCCAGTTGGAGGCGTTGCTCAGGATCTCGATATAGCTGGTATCGCCCTTTTCATACAGGTAACGGAGACGCTTCTTCATTGCAAGATACTGCGCATCCTCCTGCGCCTTTGCTACATCATAGTCCTCCTGCGCCTTTACGATCTGCTTTTCGGTATCACTGATCTGATCCTGCATCAGGCTTACGCTGGCAATGACCTCTACCAGCTGGGAATCCAGCTCCTGTATTTCTTCCTCCAAAGCGTCCTGCTGCCCTTCCAGACTGCTGACCTTGCTCTGGCTCTGCTTATACTGACTCTGGCGTGCCCTGCTGCTCGCTCTTTTTTCTGTTCCCGTTCCTGCTGAATTTCTTCCCGTGTCTTTGCCTGCACATAGACAGGCTGTATTCCGATCGCTGCCACAAGCATAACTGCTGCTATTTTTTTCCAGTGATCCGTATTTCCCATTCTGGTCAGCGTTTCGTAAATAACTATTCCTTTTTGCATAAAACGCAGGCGTAGCGGGCTACGCTACATACCTGTGCGATTTTGGTATAGTTACTTTATACAGTATACAACAAAAAAGAGCGGGATAAACAAAAAACAATATTTTGTTACAGTTCACTTGTGGGATAAACCCACGAAAGTTCATCCCGCTCAAACGCTCTTTTATCATAATTCGCAGTTCTTTACCGTTCTCGGGAAAGGAATGACGTCACGAATGTTACCCATACCGGTCAGATACATAACGCAGCGCTCAAATCCAAGACCAAAGCCCGCATGGCTTGCGGAGCCGTATTTTCTCAGATCCAGATAGAAGCCGTAATCCTCTTTGTTCAGTCCAAGCTCGTCCATGCGCTGTTCCAGAAGCTCGAGGCTGTCCTCTCTCTGGCTGCCGCCGATGATTTCACCGATGCCTTGGAACCAGACAGTCCATAGCGGCAACGGTCTTGCCGTCCTCATTTAACTTCATGTAGAATGCCTTGATTTCCTTCGGATAGTCTGTTACAAATACCGGACGCTTGAACACCTTCTCCGTCAGATAACGCTCGTGTTCGGTCTGCAGGTCGCAGCCCCAGAATACTTTGTAATCGAATTCGTCGTTGTGCTCTTCCAAAATCTTGATCGCCTCGGTATAGGTCACATGTCCGAAATCGGAGTTCAATACATGATTCAGTCTTTCCAGAAGTCCCTTATCCACAAAGCTGTTGAAGAAGTTCATCTCTTCCGGAGCATGCTCCAGCACATAGCGGATAATGTATTTGAGCATGGACTCTGCCAGTACCATGTCGTCCTTTAAGTCCGCAAATGCGATTTCCGGCTCGATCATCCAGAACTCAGCCGCATGGCGGGTGGTATTGGAGTTTTCTGCGCGGAAGGTCGGTCCGAACGTATAAATGTTCTTAAACGCCATCGCATATGTCTCGCCGTTTAACTGTCCGCTGACGGTCAGGTTGGTGGGCTTGCAGAAGAAGTCCTGGGAATAATCCACAGTACCGTCTTCGTTTTCGGAACGTTGTTCAGATCCAGGGTTGTAACCTGGAACATCTCGCCTGCACCCTCGCAGTCACTTCCTGTAATGAGCGGTGTATGCACATAGACGAAATCTCTCTCCTGGAAGAACTGATGAATCGCATAAGCGATCAGGGAACGAACTCTGAACACTGCCTGGAACGTATTGGTTCTGGGACGCAGATGTGCAATGGTACGCAGATATTCAAAACTGTGACGCTTCTTCTGCAGCGGGTAATCCGGTCCGCATGTGCCTTCCACTACAACCTCGTCTGCCTGCATCTCAAAGGGCTGTTTTGCACCGGGCGTCTCTACAATCGTACCTGTTACAATGACAGCTGCTCCGACGCCGATTTTGGCAATATCGGCATAATTATCCAGCTTGTCTGCTGCGTATACAACCTGCAGCGGTTCAAAAAAACCTATCATTTACAACCAGGAATCCAAAATTTTTAGAATCCCGGTTGCTTCTTACCCAGCCGCCTACTGTCACCTTCTGGCCGGCAAACTGTTCTTTTCTCTGAATAACTGTCTTACACTTGTCAGTTCCATGCTCTCTCTCCTCACTCGCCTCGTGCGTCAGCTGTGCCCTGGCTTATTCTGCTTCGGTCGCTGTCTCTGTTGTTGTCTCGGTTTCAGTTTCTGTTGTCTCTTCGGTCGCTTCCTCTGTGGACGCCTCTGTTTCGGTTACGTTCGCATTCTCAATCAGATACTTGGTTACCTTTTCAGACATCAGATATTCTTTGTAGCCGCGCAGGTCACCAACCGCTTCCTCATAAGCTTCTACGGAATCATAACCATATTCGGATGCGCTGCTTTCCAGATCTGCCTGCAGCTCTTCATCGGTTAAGGTCAGACCTTCTTTTTCTGCGATCGCCTGCATAACCAGAATCTGCTCTGCTGCGCTTTGTGCAGATTTCTGAAGCTCGTCTTCATATTCATCCGCAGCCAGGCCGTAGCTGTATGCCATAAAGGTCTCCAGATCAATTCCATACATGCTTGCAGTAGTGGTCAGGTTCTTAACCAGACGGTCATAATAGCGGCTTACCATCTCTTCGGGAGTTTCCTTGAAGGTTGCATTTGCCGTTACCGCCTCCAGAACATTCCTTTCCAGCTCTGTTTCCTGCTGGCTCTTGGCAGAGCTCATCAGGTTATCGTAAACGTACTGACGATATTCTGCTACTGTGCTTACGCCGTCAATATTGCGGGCTGCTACAAAAGCATCGTCCAGAACCGCGTCAGTTTCTTCATAAACATGATTTACCGTTACCGTGAATACAACGTCTGCACCGGCAAGGTCTGTATTGTTGTAATCCTCCGGAAAGGTAAGGTTTAAATCCTTTGTCTCATCCTTCTTCATGCCGATCACGCCGTCTTCAAAGCCGTCGATAAAGGTATTGGAGCCGATGGTCAGCTCGTAGCTGTCGGAAGAACCGTTGTCAAACTCTACACCGTCCTTTTTGCCGACATATTTGATATCAACAACATCGCCATCCTTTACGGCACGATCTACTTCTTCTTTATTTTTGTTGCTGTCCAAAACGCTCTGAATGTACTGATCCACCATCTCGTCGGTTACTTCTGCCCTGGTAACCGTAACATCAACGCCCTTGTAATCGCCCAGCTCTACAAAGTCGCCAAGGTTGATGCCATCCAGATAAGCTTCGTCCGGGTATACCTTGGTTTCGCTTTCGGTTTCTGTTGCTGCTTCTGTCTCAGCTGTTGTGCTTTCCTGTACAGTTGTCTCCTGCACATCTGTCTTGCCGCAGCCTGCCAGCATCATGGCAGACAGAGACACTGCCGTAACGGCTGTCATAAATTTTTTTTCATAAATTGATCTCCTCATCATCTTACGGACATAAAATCCATAGTAAATAGAATTGCAATATCCTATATATTATCACACTTGGCGGGCTGTTACAAGACCGGAGACAGCAGTCTGCTGATTTGCTCCTTAAACCGGATCCAGACAGATCTGCTCTTGTACATTTCCTTTGTGATCCGCGTACAGCACTTTAAGTCTTCCCGGAAAATCCGTTTCCATTTCCCCTGCGATATTCTGGTCAAAAATCATGGCATTGACTTCAAAGTTGAGGGCGAAGCTCCGGATATCCATGTTCGCTGTTCCGTAGCAACACGCCTTTCCGTCAATGGACAATCCTTTTTGCATGTAAAAAACCATTATCATAGGTGTAGCAGTTCGCCCCTGCCATGATCAGCTCGCCGACATAGGAATAGGTTGCCCAGTAAACAAACGGATGATCCGGCTTACACGGAAACATCAGATTGACCTCCACGCCGGACATCGTTGCCATCAAGCGCCGTCTGGATCGATTCATCCGGTATAAAATACGGCGTCTGAATGTAAATGCTCTTTTTGCCTTGTGGATCAGCCGCAGGTAATTGTCCCGGATACTCTGGAGCTCGGAGTCCGGTCCGCTGGAAATGATCTGCATTTTGACATTGCCGGCTTTTTTCTTCCGGCAGGATGAAATACTTCGGATTTTCAAACAGATTCTCTCTCGCTGCATAGTCCCAGTCCTGAATATAGCGCAGCAAAAAGTCCACCGACTGCGCTGCCGCAGATTCTCAGATGGGTATCCCGCCAGTGCCCGAACTTCGGATCCAGTCCGATATACTCTTTGCCGATATTAAAGCCGCCGACATAAGCCACTTTCCCGTCGATGACTGCAATTTTTCTGTGATTTCTGTAGTTTACACGCAGATGCAGTCTGCCAAACAGAGCCGGGAAAAAAGACCGCAACATGGATGCCCTGCTTTTCCATTTCTTTCCAAAAGTGCTTTCCAACGCTCCGACAGCCCATCGCATCATACAAGATCCGAATTTCTACACCCTGTGCCGCTTTTTTTCCAGCAGTGCCTCCCGAATCCTCTGGAAGAGCACGTCATCTTTTATGATGTAATATTGTAAAAAAAATATAGGATTCCGCATTTTTAATATCCTCGATCAGAGCATCGAATTTGTCGTTGCCGTCAGTGAAAATCTCTACCGCATTGTCTCCGGAAATCATGCATCCGGCACTTTCCAGGTTAAAAAGACCAGATCCGAAAAATCCTTTAAATCCGGGTTTTCCTGCTCCAGCTCGCGGCTTTTGACGCTGTATTCCTGGCGGCGCACCGCATCGTTTATCTGCTCCTCGATTCCTTTGATCTTGAACATCTTCCGCTTGTGCATGTCCGTCCCGGCGAGAAGATACATTAAAAATCCCAGACCCGGCAGCACATTCAACGCCAGTAGCCACGCCCACGCTGACTTTGCTTCCTTTCTCTGGAAGAAAATAATAATAATCGCAAGAACCAGATTGATCCATACCATATGTGCCCATGTGTAGCGGAATACTTCCTGAAATGTTTGCCAAAACTGCACCCACGTCGTCATTACTGCCTGTTCCTTCCTGTCAGCAGCGCCGAAGGCGGCGCTGTCCTCATTCACCAACGCTCGCGGACTCGCGCTCCGCGCTTCGCTTGCCTGCTTCGCAGGCCGTCCGCTCGCTATCCGCACGGAAAAAGTTACTGTTCACCCGCGCCAAAACAAATGCCGCCTTCGGCGTCGTTCTTGTTTTTCTTTCTTTATCTCGCTCGCGGACTCGCGCTCCGCGCTTCCTTGCCTGCTTCGCAGGCCGTCCGCTCGCTATCCGCACGAGAAAAACAAATGCCGCCTTCGGCGTCGCTTGTTTTTCTTTCGTGCTGGATACATTATACCCCAGGTGGCTATTAACTTCAACAAAACTCCTTGTACAATACCGTAAATTCTGCTAGAATGTTCTATAAGAATGCTAAGCGGACACACCGTACAGACAGCGCCGCTGTGCAGTACAAAGAAAGAGGAGGATTCACCACTATGAAAACCTGGGCAGTGGTATTGCTGGTCATCCTTGCCATTCTGATCGTCGCAGTCGTTGTTCTTTATTTTCTTGGAAGAAAGATGCAGAAAAAACAGGAAGAACAGCAGCAGCAGATTGAAGCCTATAAGCAGAATGTGACCATGCTTGTAATTGACAAGAAAATCATGAAGCTCAAAGAAGCCGGACTTCCGCAGTCAGTCATCGACAATACGCCAAAGATGATGCGCCGTTCCAAGCTTCCGATCGTAAAGGCAAAAAGTCGGTCCGCAGATCGTTACCTTAGTCTGCGACCAGAAGATTTTCGACCTGGTTCTGTGAAAAAAGAAGTCAAGGCAACCGTCAGCGGCATCTACTTAACAAGTGTTAAGGCAGTCCGCGGAACGCTGGTACAGCCGAGAATCAGAAAAAGAAGAACTGGTTCAAGAGAAACATCGAAAAACTGCAGGAAAAAAGCAGGCGCAAAGCCTGTAAAATAAATTCGTTACAGTTCACTCGTACCTTTTTTGTAAGCAGATTTCATGCTCGCATGAAAATCTGCTTACAAAAAAAAAAGGTACGGAGGAGCGCCACTTTATGAGCAAAAACGAGCTGCGAAGCAGCGGAGAGCGTCGAAGACGCGCTTTTGCGAATGGCGCGAGTGAACTGTAACATAAATTTCAAACGCCAAAACGCCGTAGCATCCTCTCAATAGAGATTGATGTTACGGCGTTTTTTTCACTCCACTCCCCGCAGCTTCATCGTCCAGCCGTGCACGCGGCGCACAGTTTTGGGCGCAATCGTCAGAAGCGTCAGATAGGTTCTGCTCTTTTTATCCAGCAGCGGATTTTTCCGCGTATCCGAAAAATGCCCGCGCAGATACTGCTTTACCGATTTGTAAAACACATCCGTATCCACCATCCGTCCCACCGGGATGTGCAGCAGATAATCCAGGCGCTGAACGAGTGCGAAGCGCACCGCATATTCCCGAAGCTCCGGGTAGCTCCCGGGTCAGCTGCTCCATATAATCCGCATTTTCTACGATATCCTCAAACACTCTCGAAAAATCGTTTTTATCTTTCCGGCGCGTATTGCTCCCGATCCGGTAAAAACGTGATACAGCTGCTCCGGCAAGATCCGCACCCTTTCGCCCTCACATAAAAGCTCAACCAGCAGGCGGAAATCCTCATTTAACTTTCCCTCCGGAAAGCGGTGACCTTCAAACAGGCTCTTTTTGATCAGCTTCGTACAGAACGAGCAATCGCCCTGATGCAGCAGCAGCGTTTTCAGAAAATCTTCTGCCGTGCAGGTAACTTCCTGTTCCGGCGGCGTACAGACGTCCGGTCTTTGTGGTAATCCTCGTCGATCTCATCCCGCGAAGCCTGCGCAATTGAAGTGCCTGCAGCGGTCGCAGCTTCATACAGCCTTTCATACATCTGCGGCTCGATCCAGTCGTCGCTGTCCACAAACCCGATCCATTCTCCCTTTGCCATACTGATTCCAAGGTTTCGCGCACTAGAAGAACCGCCGTTCGGCTTATGGAAAACCCGGATTCTGTCATCTTTTTCGGCAAAGCAGGTCGCACAGCTTTCCGGTTCCGTCCGTTGATCCGTCATCCACCAGCAGGATCTCAAGATTTTTCCAGGTCTGTCCACAGATGCTGTTGACGCATCGCTCCAGGCAGTCCAGGATATTGTAGACCGGCACGATCACGCTGATCAGGCAGTTTTGTTCTGTTTTATTCTCCATCCAATGTTCCTCATTATAACTCCAGCGTGCGGAAAGCTTTCGGCGCGACAGAGAGCGGTCCATCCTCCCACTCCGGCAGCTTTCCGGCTTTCCAGCCTTCATAAAATTCCAGGCAGCGCTGCGCCGCACATTCTGCATTCCATTTTTCTGTAATCGTCCGGTATGCCTCTTTTCCGAGCGCTGTGATCTGCTCCGGCTGCGCGCACAGCTCCAATACCGTCCGCTCAAAGGCTTCATAAGAGCCGTCCGGGTAGCTTTTGCCGTTTACGCCGTCCTCAATCAAAAACGGAACCGCGCCGATCTGACGGTTTGCCACCACACAACAGCCGCTGTTCATCGCCTCACTGACTACTGCACCCCAGCCCTCCAGATAGTTGCTTGTAAACACATGCAGCTGGCAGCGTTTCATCAGGCTTCGAACCTCCTGCGGCTTTAAAAATCCATGAAAAACGATTTTCTCTGCCACTCCGAGCGCTGCTGCTTCCTGCTTCAGCGCCTCTTCCATCGGACCGCCTCCCGCAAAGTGCAGCTCAAACGAATACCCCTGTTCCTTTAATTTTCCAGCCAACTTCACTGCAAACCGGGTGCTTTAACGAAATCATCCGCCCCGCCCAGACGATTTGCAGTTTATCCGTATTCTTTTTGGCAAACAATTCCTCCTGCGGACAGCGCAGCGTCTCCGGAAAATAGCCGAATTTCAGCTTTTTCCCGGGATAAGCCCCGATCAGTGAAAAATCCGACGCCACATACGCGCCGCAGCACAAAAGCCACACCGGCTGGTTTCGAAACCGGATATGTTCTTTATATTTTGCAAGCAGCCCCTTCGGAGAGATCGCTTTCCACTGCCCCTCGCGGTAAATCCGCTCGCTCACCCGAAACGTCAGCTTTCCCGAGGAAAGCCGCGGTAAAACCAGATCCAGCCGCTTCGTCCAGCCTGCAAACACCAGATCCGCTTCCTCGATCAGCTTCCGGCAGCGTTCTTCCTCCCGATCCGCCCAAACAACATATGGCAGAGTCGCTGCATCCAGTCCCCAGCCCATCGCAATCCGTTCTTCTTCCATCGGCTCGGTCTGGATGAAATGGTAATCGTCCCCAGTTGTTCATACAGTGCGTTGGAAAACGGAATCTGATGATGATTGATATAATTGGAAATAAAAACAGCCTTCACGTTTTCCTCCATTCCCGCTTTCCTGCTTCGGTCAGCAGCTTCGTTCATTCGATGCTTTGATAAATTTCAATCAGTTTTTTGATAATTGTTTTCACCGTTGTAAAGCTTCGCCGCAGTCTCCCGTTCCGAAGCCGACAACTCCTTTGCCAGCTGTTTATCTGTCAAAATCCGGCTGACGCACGCGGCAAGCTCGTGCATGTTTCCTTTTTCAAACAACAGACCACTTACGCCGTCTTTTACCACATCCGGGATTCCGCCGGTTCTGCTCGCCGCCACGGGCACGCCAAGAGAAGCTGCCCTTCCGCCACGGAATTCGGGGAATTTTCCACCGCAGACGGACACACAAATATCTGCGCGGACGAATATTCCCGCTTCATCTCCTCCGCAGAAAGATTTCCCAGCACACGCACTTTTCCTTCGAGGCGATTCTTCAAAATCAGCCTGCGCAGATATTTTCCATATGCCGGAATCTTGATTCTGCTCTTTATTCCGTTTACGCCGAGCACGCTGATGCCCGCCACCTTAATATGCGCCTCGGGACAGTTTTGCAGGATTTCCTGCATCGCCTGCAATAGATAGTGAAAGCCCTTTAACGGGTAATCTCCTGACTGATGAAGATTTCTCCGGGCACAGTTTTTTTCGATCTCCCAGCATCCGCTGTAGAACTGCGGGCGCATTGTCTCGTTCATGGTATGATAAACAAGGGATGGATTTATCTCCAAACTGATCGTTTTATCGAATGTCGTCCGTCCCGTCACATGTCCGACTGACAACAGGAGTTTTTTCTCGTTTTCCGCGCGCTGATAAAACTTTTCCTGCTGCTGCCGGATGCTGTCCTTTTTAAAATATCTCGCAGTGTCCTGCTGTTCTGTACGTTTTCCGGGGGATCTGCCATGTAGTTGTCCGCACAGGAAATACAAAGTCCCTGCAAGCCCACAAGCGTCCGCTCCGGTCTGTGAAATACTTTCGCACAGGCATAGCCATGCGGAAACTCCGTCCCGAAGATATGCACCAGATCCGGCTGAAAGTCCTCTAAAATCTGCAAAAAACGCGCTTCCATCGCGCTGTCATAGCGCTCCGGGTGCTCCAAATCCTCTGCAAAGCCATAGCAGGCGACTTCTTTTTTTATAGCTGCCAAGCTGCAGACGCTGCGATAGCTCCTCCCTGCCCGGTGCAACCGGAAATGCGATGCCGAGCGTCAGTGCAGCCACAGTTTCGGCTTCCCTGCTGCCGTCCGCCGGGCGATGCAGCGCTGTCTGTCACGTCCGCTGCGCTCAGCTCTGCGCCGTTCTCTGTCTCCAGATACCGCCCCAGTATCCCGGACAGCCAGCCTTCCCGCACGCTATACTCCTGCGAAAGCGCCTGCGCGATTACCGGGAGCATAATATTGCATACCCATAATACTCTCATTTCCGATTCTCCCCGGTTCGTCCTTATGGCCGCACCTTCCGTAAATTTTCGCCTTGATCCCGTTGTACCACTCTCGGAATATTTTTCGTCCTCTGCAAGCTTTGTCCGAAGCGGTGCCAGTGTCAGAAGCATCAGCAGCTTATAACGCAGCGCCTTGTCGCGTCCGAGATAGCGTTTCGTGATTTCGGCATGCTCTTTTTCGGAAATCCGACGGTTCTCCCTTGTCTCGGAAAAGCCCCCGCCCTCGTAATCCGCAACAATCATCTCCACATAAACCGCTTCCGCTTTCCGATCATAAATGCAGTACAGGAAATGCTCGTAATCCGCGCGGACACGGTATTTTACGTCATAACCACGCTCTGCAAACAGACGGACGTCGTAAAAAGCAAACCTGATGACAGGGCACATTTCTGTAACAGGTAAAATCATTGACCTCCGGTGCAGAATAGATCACGCTGCCCCACGCCTCATGATATTGATTTCCATAAAAAATCCGCTCTTTTTTCCTTATGTCCCAGGCCTTCCCCTGTCGGCTCCCCTGCCGCGCTTGCGCTCCATCACAGCTGCAAGCCGTTCCAGCACCATATCGTCGTGTAAAAGATCTCCGCAATTTAAAAACTGGACAAACTGACCGGTCACATAGGACATCGCCTGATTCATCGCGTCATAAATCCCACTGTCCGGTCTTGTATAAACCCGGATTCTGCTGTCCGCCGGAAGTTGTTCCAGGAAGCCGTCCGTCGAACCGCCGTCCTTTACCACAATTTCATAATTTCCGTATTTCTGGTTCAATACGCTCTGCACCGTCTTCAACAGCTTTTCGCCGGGGTTTAAGCATACTACCACAATGCTAAAAGAAATCTGCGCCATTGATCCACTCCTTATCCGTAAAAATCCAGGTCTTATAGGGAAGCACGCGCATCCCGCTTCCGGATGCCGTTTTTAAAAACCACAAAAATCCCCCAGACATACGATCCCCACAAGTACTGTTAAAATATTTTTCCGCTTCCGGTTCTCCACGCAGCCAAGCAGTCCCGGAATGAGCAGCAGCTGCGGCGTAATCATATAATAGGACATTCTCGATACCAGTGGCAAAAACGAACCGCAGGTATAAAACAGCAGTCCGAAAAAATTTAATTTCAGGCAGAAACGGTTCTGCTCCTTTTCCATTCCACACCTGCCAACCACTGCCGCCAGCATAAAACGAGCACGCACCGGATGATTCCGGACGCATTCGCTTTCAGACCGATATCCTGTGACAAATATACGGTGTCCCTGTATGTAGGATACCACGTCAGCGCCAGATTTAAAAGCGGACGCTGGAAAACAAAACCGATCCCTCCGATCACAGTCAGCGTCGGCGCGATCCATTTTTTCCACGGAAGCACAGCCAACAAATACAGCGGAAGCACCATCAGAACAGATTTATGAAACAGCGCCGCAATGCCAATCCAGATCACGAAACAGCCATACTGCCTGCGCAGTACAAACCGGATTCCATACAGCGCTGCGGCAAGTGCCAGATAATAACGCACCGTCGTAAATGTCCGAAAATATACGCCCAGCAGCATGAACATCGCGAAGCTCTGCCAGAAGCAGTCACTCTGCCCGTACAGCGCCTTTAAAAACAAAAAAGCTGTAACCGCGCCGAACACCGCGAATACCAGCAGATAATTTTCATACCCGGAAATCGTATAAATCAACCATACCACGAAATTGAATCCGGCTTCCGTCACCACATACGCCTGATCGGTTCCCGCCCAGATTTCGTGGAAATTCTCGACATATTTGCCGTAATCGTTACCGACCTCCAGACGCAGCGCACTCACGAGCGCCAGAATCAGGAAAATAGCAGCGAGACACACGATGTCGAAGGCGCGGCGTCGGGAAACGCCCGCCGGAAACAAGCCGCCGCCGGATGATGGGATGCCACAGGCGCGCCTGCCATTCCCGGATGCCGCACTCTCGGCGGCTTGTCCAGCGCACCGCACTACATCGCCTGCCTCCTGCCCCGAGCGCGTCCAGACCGCGTCCATCAGCCCCGCGAGGGCAATCGTAACCGCTGTAATCAGAAAATAAAATACCATTTACAGCCCTCCCTTTGCGTCGCGGATTCCGGACAGAAGCGCTTTTTCGCCTCATCAAAGGTCAACCCCTCCGTGCAGCTCTCAGAATTCATATTGGATTTATTTTTCAGCAGGAAGCGAAATCCCATCACCGCCGCCAGCTTTCCGTACAGCACATGATACAAAACGCCCCTGTCGTGAAAAAATTTGCGGTCAAAGCCGAAAAACCATGTTGACGGTCTGGGCTGTTCTTCTCCGATTTCGACCGGAATACTGTAGACTTTCAACCCGGCTTTCAGGCAGTCGTGGATAAACAAGCTATCCTCTCCGTTTGCATATTTCGCGCCGCCTCCGAACAACAACGAATAGGTCAGATTCTTTTCGTGCATCTTCGCCGTGCGCAGCGCAAAGCTGTATGCCGGATAACGACCGCAGTTATACCACCTCACCCGCTTATAAAACGAATTCCAGTAGGTAAAGCGGCTCTCCTGCACGCGCACATTGAATAACAGCATGTCCGCCTCCGGATGCTGCTCAAACCCTTCGATAATCCGCTCAACTGCACCGTCGTCATAAACGATATCTTCATCAGAAAAGAGGCACAGGTCGGCGTCCGCACGCAGAAGCGCGTTGTTGCGCGACAGCCCGACACCCCGCTCCGCCAGATGATAGCAGCGGATCTGATGACCGTCCTGCGTCCATTCCTCGTAACGGTTTTCGTTACACTGATTGATGAGAATTGCATCCGCCTGCAGATTCATTTTTCTGCCAGCGACTTGACCTCCTGATTCAGGGAGGAAACCAGAATCTGCAGTTTCATGAGCCGTCTCCCTTTGTTTTTGTAATCCTGCGCCAGTTCACCCGCGCCATTCGCAATACAATAGAATGCACGCTCCGCGGACATTCTATTGTCATGAATCGCATCTTCGATGCTTTCCGCTGCTTCGCAGCTCCTTTTTGCTCATAAAATGGGCGCTCCCTTCGTAGCAGTCTGTAGGCAAATTCTCATGCGAGCATGGAATCTGCCTACAGGCTGCCACGAGTGAACTGGCAGCCTACACTCTGTAGTAAGCGTGCAAAAACCGTGCGTCCGCGTCCGTGAGGATCACGCCCACAACCGCGATCTCCCGCTGAGCAAGCAAATCAAGGGCAAGTCCGAGTTTTTTAATACAGGGTGTGTTCCAGCGAACCAAAAGGATAAGCGGAATCTTTTCTTCTTCCCCAAGTCCCATCGTCCCGGAAAGCACCGTGTCCAGCGAAATTTCCTGAAAAGCGGTCTGAGACGCTTTGGCTCTCAGCTGCGCATCCAGAAGCGCACCGAACTGTTCATCTGGCTTTGCCGTGCGGTAGCCCAGAACCGGGATTGCGCAGCGTTTTTCCACGTCTGAGCTGAGCAAAACGGAATCGTCCAGAACATACCAGACTGCCACGCCCAGGATTCCGGCAAGCAGTCCGAGCACCAGACCGAGCGCCGCCGCATTTTTTCACTTTATTTTCCGGAAGCACCGCCTGTGCAGAAACGGTTTTCCATACTTCAATTGCCGTCAGACCGCGTCCCTGCATCGTCTGTCCAAATGCCGTCATCGCGCAGTTATAGGCCGCTGCAATCCGGTCGGACAGTGCTGCGTCCCCTGTCGTAAAGTACGCCGTCAGAAATTCCGGGTCAGACGCAATTTCCGTGCTGATCGAAGCCTCTATCACGGATCGTTCCACGTCCGGCAGCTGCAAAGCACCGTATCCATCACGCGATCGGAGCGCATCATATCCCCCCCCAGGTATAGGCGTTATATTCGTTGATAAATTCTTTTAAAACCTCGTCGTCCTCGTCGATATCATAGACGATCGAATATAAAACCTCCGACCGATACTGCTTGGCCCCATCGTCAGCTGCCGCACACCAAGATAAATCCCCGCAGCAAAAAACAGAGCCAGCCAAAGCTGCCGCCAGACAGATCCATATTTTATGAATACAACAGAGGGCAAAGCGTTTTTCGTCCATGCCCTCTTTCCAAAATGCTTCATCTCTTTTCAGAGGCATTATTTTTCTTCCTCCTGCACCTGTTTTTTCATGGCGGTCACCTGCTTCTCGTCCACGCCCTCCGTGCTGTCGGGCGTAAACAGGATTTTCAATGTCAGAAGCATCAGCTTCAAATCCAGCCATACAGAATAATTTTCAATATAAAACAGATCCAGCTTCAGCTTGTCATAGGGCGTTGTATTGTACTTTCCGTATACCTGCGCATATCCCGCAAGCCCGGCCTTCACTCTGGTACGGTATGCGAACTCCGGCATTTCTTCTATATATTCGCGGATGATCTGCGGCCGCTCCGGTTGGGGACCGATAAAGCGACATCTCGCCCTTTAAAATGTTGAACAGCTGCGGCAGCTCGTCGATACGAACCGCACGGATAAATTTGCCGACCGGTGTAATCCGGGAATCGTTTTTGGCGGCAAGCCGCGCCACACCGTCCTTTTCTGCATCCACGCGCATACTGCGGAATTTCAGGATATAAAATTCTTTCGCATCCTTCGTGCAGCGGACCTGCTTGTACAGCACAGGACCTTTATCATACAGCTTGATCACCACCGCCGTAAGCAGCATGATCGGCGATGTCACAACAATCAGGATCAGCGAACATACTACATCGATAAACCGTTTTGCAATTCTCTGTTCTACGTTCAGCGCATATTCCCTCGTCAGCAGAATCGGCGTATCAAACAAGTGCAGCTGCTCGCTTCCCTTTACCAGCACATCCGGAATCTTCGGCATCATATAAACGCGGATCGAATGGCTGTAGCAATATTTGAGCAGCACGTTTCTGTCCATCGTATGAATATCCCAGAGAACGACCGCGTCATACTTTCCGACCTCGCGGATCACCGCATCGTACCCCTCTTTGATATTCATGCACTTTGCAACATGATATTTATCCTTCCGTCCTGCAAATTTTCCAAGGATATCCTCTACCGGGCGCTCGCCGTGCACCAAAAGCAGCTCCCGCGGAGGAAACGCGCGACGGTAAATCAGATTGCACAGCCAGCCCCACAGCCCTGCAAACACCAGCTGATACAGCATCATCGACACCATATGCCCCCCGCCGATGATAAACCAGCCATACATCAGGGACAGCTGCGCATAGCTGATTACATTGACGCACAGAAGGGAAAACAGCTGAGACAGGAAAATATCCAGCGGTTTCAGATAGCCGATTTTAAGTGCTCCATAAGTATTGGAAAAGAAAAAGAGCAATATGAAATACAGAGCAACAATCAGCAAATGACCGTTTACATTAAAACGGTTATGTGTTTTCCATGCAATATGATGATAATAATAGGCGAACCAGTCGTGCGCATAAAAAGCAGGCAGCACGCACAGCCCAATCAGCCCAAGCGCCAGAATAATCAGCCGCTTGACAGAATCGTTTTTCTTCATCTTCCGTTCTCCCGCTATATTCTTCTCCACACAGCGCGCACCGCCCACATACAAAAATATGCTGCGCTTGCGATCACCGACATTTTTTTTCCTGTTTCCGGTAAAGTCCCCAGATTCTTGTAATCGCCCGGAGCTTGTTCGAGGAAAGGGATTTTTCCGGTCTTCTGTAGATCACCAAATTTTCCTTTAACCCGTAAGCGACGTGTCCGTTTCTTAAAATCTGCCACCACATCGCCGTGTCCTCGCTCGGCACGTCCGGCATCTGCAAAAGCGCCTTGTCAATTTTTTCCCGGTCAAACAGCACCGTGCTTGTAAAATGACCGTCCGGCTGAGCGCTTTCTGATAAGTCAACTGATCAACCCGCACGATTTTGCCGGTTCCAACCGCATGCTCGTCTCCAAATTCATACGAGCAAAATACAAAGGCTGCGTCTTTTTCCCGCAAAAAAACCATTTCCCGTTCCAGCTTGTCCATCCGCCAGATATCGTCCGCATCCATAAATGCGAGATAACGTCCATTTGCATGTGCTGTCCCGAAATTTCTTGCATTTGCCGCGCCCTTTACCCCGTCCGTCTGGGAAAGAAGCCGAATTCGCGCGTCTTTTCTGCAGATTTCTGACACAAGACCTGCGCTCCCGTCCGTAGAATGATCGTCTACCACCAGCAGCTCCCAGTCCGTCCATGTCTGGCGGCGAACCGATTCCAGCGCTTCCTCCAGATACGCCTGGGCGTTAAAACCGGCATCACAATGCTGATCAGGTTCTCATAATTCATTACAGTTCTTCCTTTACCAGATAAATCGGACGCTTTTTCACTTCCAGATAGGTCTTGGACAGATACTGTCCCACGATTCCCAGGCAGAAAAGCTGCACGCCGGAAACCAACAGAATAATACATACCATCGACGGCCAGCCGGGCGTCGGATCATGGTAAATCAGGTTTTTGATAATCAGGGCAATGATCGCCACAAATGCTATAATGCAGAACACAACGCCCATGATAGACGAAATTGCCAGCGGCACTGTTGAAAATGCGGTAATTCCATCCAGCGAATACAAAAACAGCTTCCAGAAGCTCCATTTTGTCTCGCCGTGGGTGCGTTCCACGTTTTCATACTCCAGCCACTTCGTTTTATAACCGACCCAGCCGAAAATTCCTTTCGTAAAACGGTTATATTCGCACATCGAAAGAATCGAATCCACAACCTGTCTCGTCATCAGGCGATAGTCGCGTGCGCCGTCCACGATCTCCGTTTTGGAAATTTTATTCATGATGCGGTAAAACATCCTTGCAAAAAACGACCGGATCGGAGGTTCGCCTTTTCGGGTCACACGTCTTGTCGCCACACTGTCGTAGCCCTGCTTAATGTAGGAAAACATCTCCGGTAAAAGGGACGGAGGATCCTGCAGATCAGCGTCCATCATCACGACATAGTCCCCCTTTGCTTTCTGGAAGCCCGCATAAATTCCTGCTTCCTTGCCAAAGTTGCGGGAAAAGGACACCAGATGCACCCTGTCCATCCTTCTCGTGAAGCTTCCGAACCTCCGCTGCGGTATTGTCCTTGAACCATCATCAATATAAATAATTTCCAGCTCCAGTTTTTCCTGCTCCAAAAAAGCGGAATTTTTCATCATTTCCTCATAAAAATCGGAACGTTTTCCTCTTCATTATAGCAAGGTACGATTACGCTCAGTAACATGTTTTCCTCTCATTCCTGCGCACGCTTTTTTGCGCATGCCGAGTTTGTGTCAAGCGCACGCAGACACAAATCTCGTGATTGAAAAATTTTATTTTTCAATTTTCTCTCCTGTAGTTGCGTCCATTCTTATCTTGTCCGCAATTCTCGCTATGTATTCGCTGTTTGTCGGCCTCGGCGCGCCCGTCTCCCCGGCTGAACCCGAACAGATCCTCAAACACCTCCGGATTGCCCCGTTCCCAGGACACCTCCACCGCGTTTCGGATCGCGCGTTCCACCCGCTGAAGCGTTGTTTTGTAACGCCTTGCGATCACCGGATATAACAGCTTCGTCACGCTGCCAACCAGTTCCATATCCGAGACAGCCAGCAAAACCGCCTCCCTCAGATAATAATATCCCCTCAAATGCGCCGGAATTCCAAGTTCCAGCATAAACGCCGATATCTCCCGCTCCGTTTCGAGTGTTTCTTTCCATTCTGCAGCCATTTCTGATTCCTCCTCTGAGTCTTTTTTCCGCACCAACAGTGTGACCGCACTGTGAACATTCTGCCGCTGCTTTCTACTTTATTCTAACACTCAGATTTTGGAAACCAAACGGAAAACGGTCGTGATATTTCGCGTTTTTTCGCCGTTTAAAGCCGTTCCGTCCTGCCTTCTTTTTCCAGCGTCTCAACGACTTCCTTGACGCGCTGTGCCTGATTGACAGGGCAGACCAGAATCGAATCCCTGCCCTCTACGATGACCAGGTTTTCAACGCCGACTGCGGCGATCAGCTTTTTACCGCCGTATACAACGCAGTTTTTCGCATCCAGAAGCAGCGTATCGCCGGAGCTGATGTTACCGCCAGCATCCCGGGTGCGCACTGCATCCAGCGTATCCCAGCTGCCAACGTCGTTCCAGCCGAAATCTCCTTCCAGCATCAGAACACCCTTTGCGCGCTCCATAATGCCGTAATCCACGGAAATCTTCGGGATGGTCGGATAAACCTCATGCAGAACCTCCTGCTCTTTTTCTGTGCCGAGCGCTGCCCCGATCTGTTTTCAGACAGGCGTACACATCCGGCAGAAGTTCTTCGAAATAGTGAAGAATCGTGGAGGCTTTCCAGACAAACATGCCGCTGTTCCACGCATAACTGCCGGATGCCAGATAGCTTTTCGCCGTTTCCAAATCCGGTTTTCCACAAATTCTTCTACCTTACGCCATACTTTTCCAGCCTCTTCCACGCTGCGGATATAACCATAGCCGGTCGAGGGAAACGTCGGATGAATCCCGATCGTCACAAGTGCGTCCGTCTCTTCCACTGCACGAACCGCTTCTTTCATCACGCGGGTGTATTCCGCCTCATCACGGATATAAGCGTCCGCCGCAAAAATGCACATCACGCCGTCACCGTATTTATGCAGAATTTCCATTGCCGCATAACCGATACACGCTGCTGTATTGCGCGCCGCAGGCTCTGCCAGAATATGATCTGCCGCAATTCTGCCTGCTGTGCGCTCCTTCATCATCTTTGCCTGTGTCTCATTGGTCACAATAAAAATGTCCTTCTGATCCATCAGGTCATGCTGTCTGTCGATCGTCTCGTTAACCAGAATATCTTTGCCGGACAGGTTTAAAAAACTGTTTCGGCTCTGCCTTTGTACTCAGCGGCCAGAAACGGGTTGCCCCCGCCTGCCATAATTACGCCATAGGTTTTCATGTTGTATTTCCTTTCTGAAGTGCTGCGCTTCCGTCAGCCCATTCCATGCATTTTACAAATCCTTTTCGGCTTTTTCCGGATCGCTTCTATTTTGCCGGATCATTTCGACTTTTGCGGAAGCCGTCCCGAATCGAGTTGCCCCGCAGCTCGATATCCTGTACGATTGGGGATGACGGGAATTTGTTATACCCGATCTGCCCTCTGTCCGTCGGCACATAGATCGTCACACCATCCACCTCGTACATCTCTGCAGATCCATCTACATAATCCTGCTGCCACAGATAATACGGCTCATATGCCAGCTCCCGAACCATCTGTATCAGATTATACCCCTTATAGGTAAAAATGCTACCAGCAATCCCACAAATGCCCAATATCCGGCATTTTTCAACCATTTACGCCCATTGTGTCCCTGTTCTGAACCAGCCAGCTTTTCTGCCGCCATACAATACAGGCTTCCAAACACCGTCAGCGGCAAAAACAACACATAAAAATATCCGTACCGCACCACGGCGCCCCGAGCTGCCAGAAGAAAAAAACCGACCACTGCACACAGCTGAAGCAGGGAAAAACACAAGGGCGTAAGATGTGCGACTCGGCGGGCGGGCAAGGGTGCGCCGATTTCTCGTTCAGACACAGCGCTGCCCGCATGGAGCGTGACTGTTACCCGGTCTGCTTTGGACGTGCGTACCATTATCCACGGACGCAGCGCCGCCCGCACGAGATGCAACCGTCACCCGGTCTGCTCTGACTGCGCGCACAGCTCCGAGCACCGCCAGCACTGCACTCACCGGGATCGCTGCCCAGCCTGCCAGCACCAGAAGCTTATCGAATCCAGCCTGCGCTGCAAACCAGTTCGGCAGCCACTGCTTCAACGGCTGATCCAGCTGATAAACATTGTAAATCTCCCGCGCATACGCCTGGATTTCCTTTGCGTCGCTGTCCGCATAGCCTTTGGAAATTTTCCAGTCTACCGGAAACCAGTCAAAAACGTAAACGGATAAAACAACCAGCCAGAAATCAGCACATTCCGTGCCAGATACGGAAATGCAATCAGAAGTCCCAGCGCGATATAGCCTGCAATCTGCAGCCATTTTTTCTGCCTAAGCAGCAACACCGCCGGATACAGAACCAGAAGCAAAATTACCGCTGTGGACAGCTTCACCGTCGCCGCATACACCAGATACAGACTCAGCAGCGCGTAAGGCACGGTTGCTTTTCCCCGATGGGACAGTCCCTTTCCTGCTCCCACAGTTCCACCAGTCAGGTCATTATTACCCAGAATAAAACCAACATTGCAAAATAATCGGACGCCGGGGAAACCATCTCCCGGAACACTGCTATCAGATAAAAGATCCCGCCGATAGATAAAAAATCCGATATTCGCACTTTTTTTCGTTTCCAAAATGCCATAAGCCCTGCCGCGCATTTACACGCGCACAGCAGCGCAAAAATCCAGCCACGCAGTGTCGGCCGTCCGATCAGCCACGTCTCGCTAAAGAAGGCGCTGAGTGCAAAGGAAGCGCTGTTGTAACCGAACCGGCTGTGCAGATTTGCAAGACCCGGCACAACGCCGTACTCTTCGATCCATCGAATTGCCTGTGCATGATACAGTCCCGTATCGTAGTGCATATAGCCCCTCGACGAGCCGTATGCAAATAAAAGCGTCAAACCGGCATACAGCAGCCAGACGGCTTTGTTTTTTTTGCGCCAAAGGCTTTTGAGTTTTCAAGCCCTTCGTCGCTTCTTTCCGTTTTTTCTGACATGCCTGTGTTTTCGAAATTTTGAAAAAATCCGCCAAATCCCGACGCAGCAGCATTCCGCCGATGACCGCAGCAAAAACGGCAATCAGGCTTGCCCAGAAGCCAACGCCGGCAAACAGGCTGAAATACTCTGCATACACATTCAATACGAGCAGACCCGCCATCATATAGGTTACTGCGCTATGAATCTGACAACCGCCCTTTTTTTCGAAACGGTGCAAGACACGCAAAGCCCATCAGAAACGACAACGTCGCCATATACGCCCATTCCATTAAAATCATTATCATAATTTTGATACCCCTGTCTGATGCATTAAATGTACCATTGCCCCATTTCATGTCAAGGAAATGGATGTGCTCCATTTTCCGGGTAATTTTCTTGCTTTTTTCCCTCACTGACACTAAACTGAATCCATATA
>VOFG01002276.1_pt1 | contig 79884 bp, 94 predicted proteins | sample 5384171 | NCBI WGS metagenome assembly VOFG01 (sample SAMN12384726, study PRJNA508395) | human gut metagenome | isolation source: healthy gut F | host: Homo sapiens
CGTAGCGAGCGACGCCTTCGTGATGCCCATGAGGACATGCTCGGCCGTGGCGGGCACGAGGTCGGTCTCCCCCCTGCCGCGATGCGCTCGGCGATGGCGCGGTTGGCCGCACGGAACTCGTGCAGGTCCACGACAGCGCCGGACAGCAGATCCGTGCTGCCGGAATCGTCGATGCGGACCTTGCGCATCATCTGGCGGACGATGATCTCGATGTGCTTATCGTTGATGTCAACGCCCTGCTGACGGTAGACCTTCTGGACCTCCTGAATGATATACTGCTGGCAGGCGTCCACGCCACAGATGCGCAGCACGTCATGCGGGCTGTACGCGCCGCTCGAGAGCGGCTGGCCCTTCGTGACCGTGTCGCCGTTGGCAACGAGGATGCCGGCAGAGTCCGGCAGGTTGTAGGTGACGGTCTCGCCATCGACCGGGTTGGTGATCGTGACGGCGTAGATGGAGGTCTTCTTCGTCTCCTCGACGCTGACGATGCCGGGGATCTCGGCGAGGGTGGCCATCTTCTTCGGCTTGCGCGCCTCGAACAATTCCTCAACACGCGGGAGGCCCTGCGTGATATCGTCGCCGGCGACGCCGCCGGTGTGGAACGTACGCATGGTCAGCTGCGTGCCCGGCTCGCCGATGGACTGGGCGGCGATGACGCCGACCGCCTCGCCGGCGTTGACCGGCTGGCCGATGGCCAGGTTGATGCCGTAGCACTTGGCGCAGACGCCGCTGCGCGCCTCGCAGGTCATGACGCTGCGGATCTTGACTTCCTCAATGCCGTGCTCCTCGAGCACCTTGGCATCGTCGGGCATGAGCATATGGTCGGTATCGAACAGCACCTCGCCGGTCTTGGGCGACACGACGGGCTCGGCCGGGTAGCGGCCGTGGATGCTCTCGCCGAGGCTCTGGACCTCCTGTCCCTTGTCGAACACGGCGCGGGCCATGATGCCGTCGGTCGTGCCGCAGTCCTCCTCGCGGATGATGACATCCTGCGAGACATCGACCAGACGACGGGTCAGGTAACCGGAGTCGGCGGTACGCAGTGCGGTATCGGCCAGGCCCTTACGGGCGCCTCGGGACGAGATGAAGTATTCGAGGACGGACAGGCCTTCGCGGTAGTTGGCCTTGATCGGGATCTCGATGGTCTTACCGGCGGTGTTCGCAATCAGGCCGCGCATGCCGGCGAGCTGACGGATCTGCGCCATGGAACCACGGGCGCCGGAGTCCGCCATCATATAGATCGGGTTGAACTCATCGAGGCAATTCTGCAGGGCCGAGGTGACGTCCTTCGTGGTCTTTTCCCACTCGGACACGGCCAGACGGTAGCGCTCGTCCTCGGTGATGAAGCCGCGCTTATACTTCTTCTCGATGGCGATAACCTTCTTCTCCGTGGCGGAGATGAGGGTCTTTTTCTCCTCCGGGACGGTCATGTCCGCGATGGAGATCGTGATGGCGCCGATGGTGGAGTACTTATAGCCAAGGGCCTTGACGTTATCGAGCACCTCGGTCGCAACGGTGAAGCCGTGCTTCTCGATGCAGCGGTCGATGATCTTGCCGAGCTGCTTCTTGCCGACCTTGAAGCTGACCTCAAGGTCGAACATGTGCTCGGGATCGGTACGATCCACGTAGCCGAGATCCTGCGGGATGGGCTCGTTGTAGATAATACGGCCGACGGTCGTCTCGATCGTGCGGTGCAGTGTCTCGCCGTTGACCTCGCGCGCAACGCGCACCAGGATCGGCGCGTGCAGACCGACATCGCCGTAGTTGTAGGCCATGATGGCCTCGTTCGGGTCGCGGTAGACCTTGAGCGGCTTATAGCGCGGGAGCTTGCCGTCCTCGGCCTCGGCCTTCTTCTGCGCGGCGACAAAATCATCTGCGTCGACGATCTCATTGACTGGCAGGTCGGTATCGCCGGCATCGGTCACGAACACCTGCTCGGCGCCCTTCTCGGCCTTGCCGAGGCGGACGTAGGTCAGGTAGTACGCGCCGAGGATCATATCCTGCGTCGGCACGGTGACGGGATGACCGTCCTGCGGGCGGAGGAGGTTGTTGGCAGAGAGCATGAGAATACGCGCCTCAGCCTGCGCTTCCGCGGACAGCGGGACGTGGATGGCCATCTGGTCGCCGTCGAAGTCGGCATTGAACGCGGTGCAGCATAGGGGGTGCAGCTTGAGTGCGCGGCCCTCAACGAGCACGGGCTCGAACGCCTGAATGCCCAGACGGTGGAGCGTCGGTGCGCGGTTGAGCATGACCGGGTGGTCTTTGATGACGACTTCGAGTGCGTCCCAGACCTCGGTGCGCTGCTTGTCGACCATTTTCTTGGCGGACTTGATGTTGTTGGCAACGCCGTCCTCCACCAGCTTTTTCATAACGAACGGACGGAAGAGCTCAATCGCCATTTCCTTCGGCACGCCGCACTGATAGAGCTTCAGGTCCGGGCCAACGACGATAACGCTTCGGCCGGAGTAGTCCACACGCTTGCCAAGCAGGTTCTGACGGAAGCGGCCCTGCTTGCCCTTGAGCATATCCGACAGGGACTTGAGCGCGCGGGAGTTGGCGCCGGTGACGGCGCGGCCGCGGCGGCCGTTATCGATCAGGGCGTCAACCGCTTCCTGCAGCATACGCTTCTCATTGCGGACGATGATGTCCGGCGCGTTGAGCTGCATGAGGCGCTTGAGGCGGTTGTTGCGGTTGATGACGCGGCGATACAGGTCGTTGAGGTCGGACGTGGCGAAACGGCCGCCGTCGAGCTGGACCATGGGGCGGATCTCGGGCGGGATGACCGGCAGGATATCAATGATCATCCACTCCGGGCGGTTGCCGCTGCGGTGGAAGGCCTCGACGACCTCCAGACGCTTGACGATCTTCGCCTTCTTCTGGCCGCTGGCCTCCTCGAGCTCGGCGCGCAGCTGCTCGGAGAGCTTGGCGCAGTCGATCTGCTGCAGGAGCTTCTTGATGGCCTCGGCGCCCATGCCGGCCTCGAAATCGTCCTCATACTTCTCGCGCATATCGCGGTACTCTTTTTCGGACAGGATCTGGCAGCGCTGCAGCGGTGTCATGCCGGGATCGGTAACGATATACGCGCCGAAATACAGCACCTTTTCCAGAACGCGCGGGGTCAGATCAAGGATCAGGCCCATGCGCGACGGGATGCCCTTGAAGTACCAGATGTGGCTCACGGGCGCGGCCAGCTCAATGTGGCCCATGCGCTCGCGGCGGACCTTTGCGCGCGTGACTTCCACGCCGCAGCGGTCGCAGATCTTGCCCTTGTAGCGGATCTTCTTATACTTGCCGCAGTGGCACTCCCAGTCCTTCGTGGGTCCGAAAATACGCTCACAGAACAGGCCGTCACGCTCGGGCTTGAGCGTGCGGTAGTTGATGGTCTCGGGCTTTTTCACTTCGCCGGAGGACCAGGAAAGGATCATTTCAGGGGAGGCAATGCCGATCTGAATTGCATCAAACGGGGTGTAGCTCATGTTTTATTCCTCCTCCTTATCAGAATCGTCCGTGTAGTCAGCGTCGTCGCCGGCATCGCCGAAAGCGCCGAGACTGTCATCTTCATCCACCGGTACGTCTTCGATCGTGAAGCCGCTGCCGGTGATCTCATCATCGTCGGACTTGTAGGACATCTCATCGCGCATACCCGGGATGTAATCGTCCTCGTCGTCCTTGAGCTCGATCTCGTCGCCGTTCTCGTCGAGGATGCGCACGTCCAGGCACAGGGACTGCAGCTCCTTGATGAGCACCTTGAACGACTCCGGCACGCCCGGCTGCGGGATGTTCTCGCCCTTGACGATGGCTTCATACGTGCGCACGCGGCCGGTCACGTCGTCGGACTTCACCGTCAGGATCTCCTGCAGGGTGTAAGCCGCGCCGTAGGCCTCGAGCGCCCAGACTTCCATTTCGCCGAAGCGCTGGCCGCCGAACTGTGCCTTGCCGCCGAGCGGCTGCTGCGTGACGAGGCTGTAGGGGCCGGTGCTGCGGGCGTGGATCTTATCATCGACGAGGTGGTGGAGCTTGAGGAAGTAGACCCAGCCGACCGTGACGTCGTTATCAAACTTCTGGCCAGTGCGGCCGTCATACAGCACGCTCTTGCCATCCTCGCGCAGGCCGGCTTTGTTCAGCGTCTCGCGGATGGTCTCCTCGTTGGCGCCGTTGAAGACCGGTGTTGCGACCTTCCAGCCGAGGGCCTGAGCCGCGTAGCCCAGATGCACCTCGAGCATCTGACCGATGTTCATACGGGAAGGCACGCCCAGCGGGTTTAGGACGATGTCGAGCGGCGTGCCGTCCGGCAGGTACGGCATATCCTCACGCGGGAGGATGCGGGACACAACGCCCTTGTTGCCGTGGCGGCCGGCCATCTTGTCGCCGACGGAGATCTTGCGCTTCTGCGCGATGTAGACGCGCACGACCTCGTTGACGCCAGGAGACATCTCGTCGCCGTTCTCGCGGGTGAAGCGCTTGACATCCACGATGATGCCAGCCTCGCCGTGCGGGACCTTGAGCGAAGTGTCGCGGACCTCTCTCGCCTTTTCGCCGAAGATGGCGCGCAGCAGGCGCTCCTCAGCAGTCAGATCGGTCTCGCCCTTCGGCGTGACCTTGCCGACCAGAATATCACCGCTGCGCACCTCCGCGCCGACGCAGATGATGCCGCGGTCGTCGAGATACTTGAGCGCATCGTCACCGACGCCGGGGATGTCACGGGTGATCTCCTCGGGGCCGAGCTTCGTATCGCGCGCGTCGCACTCGAACTCTTCAATATGAATGGAGGTGTAAACGTCCTCCATGACCAGACGCTCGTTGATGAGCACGGCGTCCTCGTAGTTGTAGCCTTCCCAGGTCATGAAGCCGACCAGCAGGTTCTTGCCGAGCGCGATCTCGCCCTGCGAGGTGGCCGGACCGTCGGCAATGACGTCACCCTTGCTCAGGCGGTCGCCGACGGCGACGATCGGGCGCTGGTTGATGCACGTGCCCTGGTTGGAGCGGGCAAACTTGATGAGCTTGTAATCCTTGATCTCGCCGCTGTCGTAGCGCACCTTGACGCTGTCGGCCGAGACGGCCATGACCAGGCCGTCATCCTCGGCGAGGATGACCACGCCGGAGTCCACGCACAGCTTGTGCTCGATGCCGGTGGCGACGATCGGCGCCTCCGTGACCATCAGCGGCACGGCCTGACGCTGCATATTCGCGCCCATGAGGGCACGGTTCGCGTCGTCGTTTTCCAGGAACGGGATCATGGCCGTTGCGATGGAGACCATCATGCGCGGGGAAATGTCGATGTAGTCGACGCGGTCGCGGTCGACCTCGACGATCTCGTCACGGTGGCGGCAGGTGATACGCTCGTTGATGAGGCAGCCGTTTTCATCGACCGGCTCGCTCGCCTGTGCGACGATGTAGCGATCCTCGACGTCCGCCGTCATGTACTCAACGTCGTCAGTCACGCGGCAGGTGCCCTTCTCCACGCGGCGGAACGGCGTCACGAGGAAGCCGTACTCGTTCACGCGGGCGTAGGACGCGAGATAGCTGATCAGGCCGATGTTCGGGCCTTCAGGTGTCTCGATCGGGCACATGCGGCCGTAGTGGCTGTAGTGCACATCACGAACATCAAAGCTCGCGCGCTCACGCGACAGGCCGCCGGGGCCGAGGGCGGAGATACGGCGCTTGTGCGTCAGCTCTGCCAGCGGGTTGGTCTGATCCATGAACTGGGACAGCGGGCTGCTGCCGAAGAATTCCTTGATGGAGGCCGTCACGGGACGGATGTTGATGAGCGACTGCGGGGTGACCACATCGAGATCCTGCAGCGTCATGCGCTCGCGGATCACGCGCTCCATGCGGCTGAAGCCGATGCGGAACTGGTTTTGCAGCAGCTCGCCCACGCTGCGCACGCGGCGGTTGCCGAGGTGGTCAATGTCGTCCGGTTCGCCGATGCCGTGTGCCAGGCAGCACAGGTAGTTGATGGACGCGAACATATCGTCCGCGATGATATGCTTCGGGATGAGCAGGTCCAGGTTCTCCTCGATGGCTTCCTTGAGCGCGTCGCCCTCGTACTGCTCCATGAGCTGGCGCAGGATCACGCCGCGCACGAGTTCCTTGACACCGAGCTCGGCAGGGTCGAAGTCGACGTAGTGCTTCATGTCGACCATGCCGTTGCCGAACACGCGGATGGACTTGCCGTCCACGTCCAGATAGACGTCGTTGACGCCGGCCTCGGCGATCTCCTCGGCGCGCTCGCGCGTGAGCACCTCGCCCGCCTCAGCAATGATCTCACCGGTCATCGGGTCGGCGACCGGGGCCGCCAGCGCGAAGCCGGCGATACGGCCGCGCAGGCCGAGCTTCTTATTGAACTTATAACGGCCGACGTTCGAAATGTCGTAGCGGCGGCGGTCATAGAACAGGCCCTCGAGCAGCGTCTCCGAGCTCTCGACCGTCGGGGGATCGCCCGGGCGGAGCTTGCGGTAGATCTCGACGAGCGCCTCCTCGCGGGAGTTGCAGGTGTCCTTGTCGAGCGTGGCGACGATGCGCGCGTCGTTGTCGAACACTTCCTTGATCTGCTCGTTCGTGACGACGCCGGTCGTCATATCCGGGATGCAGGACAGCCAGGTGTTCGGGTTGTCCGCCTTGTAGGCGCCCATGGCCTTGATGAACCAGGTCACGGGCAGCTTGCGGTTTTTATCAATGCGGCAGTTGAAAATGTCGTTCAGGTCCGTCTCGTACTCGAGCCATGCGCCGTGGTACGGGATGACGGTCGTGCCGTAGGTGGAGTTGTAGGCCTTGTCGGTCTTCTTATCATAGTACACGCCGGGGGAACGCACGATCTGCGAGACGATGACGCGCTCCGCGCCATTGATGACGAAGGTGCCGCTGGGCGTCATGATCGGGAAATCGCCCATGAAGATCTCCTGTTCCTTGATCTCCTCGGTCTCCTTGTTGCGCAGGCGGACGCTGACCTTCAGTGGGGCCGCATACGTGGCGTCGCGCGCTTTGCACTCTTCCTCGGTGTACTTCGGGTTCTCGTCCATGGAATAGTCCACGAAGCGCAGCTCGAGATTGCCGGAGTAGTCGGTGATGACGTCCACATCCTTGAACACATCACGCAGGCCCTCTTCGAGGAACCACTTGTACGAATTCTTCTGGATCTCCAGAAGATTCGGCATGCTCTGGATCTCCTCGTGACGGGCAAAGCTCATTCGTTCGGTTTTTCCGTAGGTGACTGCCTTTGGCATGGCGAACACTCCTTCTTTTGAGATTGTGAACACCCGGTAGGGTTGTAAAATACTTTTTTGACCTGTTGCATTTTCACAGCGCATCCGGTAAAATGTGCTTGTAGGCTGCGGGAGTAGTCTCTCCCGCTCCTAAAGACACATAGCGTGATATTTTACCATTTCAACGCATAGGTTGTCAAGTACGAATTTGTGAATTTTCCGCCGGCAGGAGCGCGTCGCCCTGCCGCTTTTTTGTATCTTCGGAGGGATAACCATGGATGTCCGGATCTGTCTGCTGCTGGCTGCCGAGGCCGGGCTGGCGCTGGTGCTGCTGTGGAGCGCGGGTGTGCTCCGGAAACCGGCGCACGTCCTGTGCGCGGCGCTGCTGCTGGCGGCGGCGTTCGTACTGCGTGGGCTGTGCCTGAATTATGAGACGAGTGATTACACACAGTTTCTGACCGTGTGGGTCGATTTTTTCCGCACGCACGGCGGGCTCGCCGCGCTGCGGGAGCCTGTGGGAAATTATAATGTACCGTACCTGACGTTTCTGGTGCTCATCAGCGGCAGCTCCCTGCCCGATCTGTACCTGATCAAACTGTTCAGCATCTTTTTTGACGTCGTGCTCGCGTGGTCGGTCATGCAGCTCGTAGGTCTGTTCCGGCGTGAAGCTGTGTGGAAGCTTGCGGCGTTCTTCTCGTGCTCTTCTGGCCGACGGTCGTGCTCAACAGCGCGCTCTGGGGCCAGTGCGACAGTGTGTATGCCTCTCTCGCCGTGCTGAGCGTCTATCTCGTGCTGGCCGGGCACCCCGTGCTCGGCGTGGTGAGCATTGCCGCATCGTTCGCCTTCAAACTGCAGGCCGTGTTTATCATGCCGGTGTTCTGCTCTTCTGGCTCACGCGGCGCGTCAAGCTGCGGCACACGCTGGCCTTCCCCGCCACGTGCGTGGTCATGGTGCTGCCGGCCGTCATCGCCGGGCGCGGACTGTGGGATGCACTGACCATCCCGTTTCAGCAGACGGGCAGCATCGGCACCGGGCTCAACTATAACTCCTCGTCTGTCTTTGCGCTCTTTACGGATGTGCGCGACCCCGATCTCGCCGCAAAGCTCGGCATCGGCGCAGCCGCACTCGTGATCGTGCTGCTGGCCGTCTGGTTCTGGCTGCACCGGGACGATTGCTCCGACCGGGCGCTCGTGCTGGCGGCGGCGCTGCTCGCGGTCGCGATCCCTTTTTCCTGCCGCACATGCACGACCGGTATTTCTTCGCCGCCGATGCGCTCACGCTCGTGCTGGCGGCCGCGTGGCCGCAGCTGGCGGCGCCTGCAGTGCTGTGCGAGTTTGCCTCTCTGCTTGGCTATCACGCCTATCTGCGCATGCGCTACCTGCTGCCGATGGCCGACGGCGCGCTCGCGCTCATCGCCGCGCTCGTGATCCTGACGGTCGTTCTCGCGCTGGAACTACGGCAGAGATCGCCGCTGGACGAAAAAATGAAAAAATCGACCTGAGTCGAAAATTTGTGGTTGACATTCCGCGCTTTTCTGTTATAATAACTCATGCATTTGAAAAGTGCATATGCGGGAGTGCTGGAATCGGTAGACAGGCAGGCTTGAGGTGCCTGTGTCCAACCATAGACGTGTGGGTTCAAGTCCCATCTCCCGCACCAAGATCGCCAAGGTACATCGTACCTTGGCGATCTTGTTTTTCCCAAGCGCGCAAAAAAGGCCTCCGGCGGAAGATCCGCCGGAGGCTTTCTGCATTTATGAAGAGCGGCGCAGGTTATCCAACGATGAAGTACAGGACCATGAGCGCGCACAGCAGGTACATGATCGGGTGGATCTCCTTGGCCTTGCCGCGCACGAGCTTGACGAGCACGTGCACGATGATGCCGGCGCCGAGGCCGTTGGTGATGTTGCCGGTGAAGGCCGTGAACATCATCATGACGCAGGGGCCGATGGCGTCGTCAAAGTCCGTGAAGTCGATCTCCGTGAAGCCCTTGAGCATGAGGAAGCCGACATAGATCAGCGCCGGGCCGGTCGCGGCATACGGGATAGCGACGAACAGCGGCGCGAGGAAGATGGTCAGCAGGAACATGATGCCTGCGACGAGCGCGGTCAGACCGGTGCGGCCGCCGGCTTCCACGCCGGAGGTGGACTCGACAAAGGTCGTGATGGTGGTGTTGCCGGTCAGTGCGCCGATGCAGGTGCCGATGGCGTCGACGAGGAAGGGCCGCTCGATGCCGGGCAGGTTGCCGTTTTCATCGAGCATGCTGGCGCGGTTGGCGACGGCCAGCACCGTGCCGAGCGTGGAGAAGAAATCGCCGAAGAAGCACACGAACACGAGGATAAGCCCGCTCGCGGTGAACACGCCCTTGAAATCCAGGTTGAACATGACGTTGCCCAGCTCGCCGAAGTCCGGCACGGCGGCGACGCCGTTGAGCGTCGTCACGCCGAGGCGGGATGCCGATGAGCGTGGTGGCGATGATGCTGATGAGGATGGCACCCTTGACGTTCAGAGCATTGAGCACAATGATGAGCAGCAGGCCGCCGATGGCCAGCAGCACGGCGGGATCGGCGAGGTTGCCGAGGGCAATGCCGTTTTCAAACGAGCCGATGCCGCAGTTTTTGAAGCCAAGATAGGCGATGAAAGAAGCCGATGGATGCGGAAATGGCGATCTTAATATTCTTTGGAATGACGCGCACGATCAGGTCGCGCAGGCCAAAGACCGTCAGCAGCACGAACACGATACCGGAAATGAGCGTGATCGCCATGGCGGCGCCGAAGCTCAGCGCCTGCGACTGAATGAGCGCGCCGAGAATGAAATTCGAACCCATGCCAGTCGAAAGTGCGAAGGGGAAGTTCGTGTAAAAGGCCATCAGCAGTGTGATGAGGCCAGACACGAGCGCGCAGGTGATCATGATGGCGGACTTGGTGATGACAACGCCGTTGACATCCGTGATGTACGCCTCGCCGCCGCAGATTGCGGCCGGCTGGACGGCCAGCACATACGCCATGGTCATGAAGGTGGTCAGGCCTGCGATGATTTCGGTTTTCTTATCCGTACCGCGCAGACCGAGTTTGAAGAATTTCTCCATCAAAAAGCTCCTTATCCTTTCTCTGTCTCTGGTTGATTTATGCTTCCGCATCCGCAAACACGGGTACGAACGTCTGGTTGGCGCCGTTGACGAGGCCCATATCCGTAATGACCACGCTCGGCAGCACCGGCAGCGCCATGATGGCCGTTGCCAGCAGGGTGAGCTGTCCGTCGCTGATAACATCGAGCGCGGACTGCACGGCCGCGATCTCGTCGGCGACCTCGGCGCAGGGCTTCTGGCTCATGAGGCCGGCAGCCGGCAGGGCAATATGTGTCTCCCGCTCGCCGTCGATCACGCAGACACCGCCGCCGCACGCGCGCAGAATCTCGGCGGCGCGGAAGGCGTCCTTCGGATCGTGGTAGCTGACGGTGAAGTTGTGGCTGTCGTGCGAAATAGTGGACGCGAGCGCGCCGGCGCGCAGGCCGAAGTCGCGGTAGACGGCGATCGTCTTGCCGCCGCGGCCATAGCGGTTGGCGCAGCAGACAAACACGAGCGTCGGATCGCCGCTGATGTCGACCGCGCCGTCACGCACCGGCAGCTCCACCGGCTCGACGTGGCGCAGGATGCGGTTGCCGTCCTCGGACACCATGACGTTAACGCGGATCGTGTCGCCGGTGTAGCCCTCGGGCACACGCAGCACGAAGGATTCCGGCCCTGCGATCTGCGGCATGTTGACCGTGTTCGGCAGGTCATAGTCAGCCGTCTTGCAGTCACCGCCGAGGTACTTGCCGTCCTCCGCGACGAGCACGCCCTCGGTGAACACGGCCTTCGGCCGGCTGCCGTCGAGCGCGTCGACGAGCTGAATATCGGCGATGTAGCCCGGCGCGATCGCGCCGAGATCGTCAAAGCCATACTCACGCGCGGCGTTGAACGTCGCCATCTTGACAACTTCACGGCCGTCGAGGCCGGAGGCGACCGCCTTGCGCACAACGTTGTTGATATGGCCAACGGTGAGCAGATCCTTGGCGTGGACGTCGTCCGTGCAGACGGACACGAAATCGCGCCACGGCTGATCCTTGCAGCCGTCGACAAGGAAGGAAAGGTTATCAATGAGGGAGCTGGCGCGGAGATTGATATGCATGCCGGCGCGGAGCTTGGCGCGCACCTCGTCGGCGTTCACGCTCTCGTGGTCGGACACAGGGCCGCCGATGCGGTAGGCCGCAAGCTCACGGCCGAAGCAATACGGCGCATGGCCCTGCAGGAACATGCCGCGGCGCAGGCCCTCGTCGATGATGGTGTGCATGCGCTCGCTGTCCTGAATGACGCCGACGTAGTCCATGATCTCGGCGATACCGATGACGTCGTCCATGTCCAGCAGCTCGCCGACTTCCTTGGCGAGGAACTCCGCGCCGGCGTTTTCCATGCCGGGCACGGACGGCACGCACGACGGGAGCAAGCACGTACTGGCGGAGCTTGGACTTTTTCGCATTGGCGAGCATGAAGCGCACACCGTCGAGACCCATGACGTTGCCGATCTCGTGCGGGTCGGTGCAGATGGTCGTCGTGCCCCACGGCAGGATGGCGCGGGCGAGATTCTCGGGGATCATCATCGTGCTCTCGATGTGCATGTGCGTGTCGATGTAGCCGGGGATCAGGTAGCGGCCATGACCGTCGTAGTACGACTTGGACGGCAGGACGGCCTCCTGTCCTTCCTCACGCACCAAAACAACAAATCCGTCCAGTATGTCGACACTGGCCGGATAGATTTCTCCCGTAATGACATTGAAAAACTGCACGTTGCCGATCGTCAGATCGCACGGGATCTGACCCATGGCCGCCTGAATGAGGCGTGAGCGATCCTTTGCCTTGCGTGTACGCATCAAAATTCCTCCCTGAAATCATAAGCTGCTGACAACCATAAAAAGCGTTTCCGCTTTCTATCCAGACAAAAAAACGGCGGAGCGTCTGCAATCTGCGACCCTCCACCGAAACGGCAAAGCTCACACAGCGGTTTGGTGCTGTGCGTGCTGCATTCCGGTAGTCGGGCAATTCAAGGGCCGCCCGGTAGAGACGCGGGGCCCATGTGACTTCCCCGCCTATACCTGAAAGTGTCTGTGTTCACTTGTTGGAACGCCTTGATTATAAATCCCGCGCCGCCAGAAAGCAATTATTCAAGAATCTGAAATAATCCCGCGCTTTCGATTTTTCTCTATCCATTTCGCTGAATTTACTCCCAGAAAATGAAAGTGTCTCCGACCGGCGTATGTTCGTCCGGCAGAGACACATTCCTGTATTATGTCTTTTATGCGCTTACGCGCCGCGCAGCAGCGCCACAGCCGAGCGCGCGGCCGTGGCCGCGTCCGGGCAGTAGACGTCCGCACCGATCTCATCGCTGTAGCCGGGCGTGATGGGCGCACCGCCGACAAAGATCTTCACCCGGTCACGGATGCCGCGGGCCTTCGCCAGCTCCACCACATCGCGCATTTCCGGCATGGTCGTCGTCAGCAGCGAGGAGCAGGCGATGATGTCGCAGTGCTGTTCGATCGCCGTGTCCACAAACTGCTCCGCCGTGACATCCACGCCGAGGTCCACGACCTCCAGCCCGCTGCCCTCCATCATGATCTTGACGAGGTTCTTGCCGATGTCGTGCATATCGCCGCGCACCGTGCCGAGGCAGACGCGGCCGATCGTCTCGCTGCTCTCCCCCATCATGTACGGCTTGAGCAGCTCCGTCGCCGCCGCCATGCAGCGCGCTGCAATCAGCATCTCCGGCACAAAGGCGCGGTTAGCCGAGAAATCCTCGCCAAGGATGGCCATGCCGTGCACGAGGCCGTCCGTGAGGATCTCCTGCGCACCGTGCCCGCTCTCGAGCGCCTCGGAGCACAGCTGCAGCACACGCTTTTGCTGCCCGCGCACGAGCGCGGACGCGATGCGCGAGAGCACATCGCCCTGCGGCTGCTCGGCCTCGGGCGCGCTTGCAACCGGCGCGGCCGCTGCGTGCACGCTCCGGCGCGGCACGGGCGGCAGGTGCGTCACCGGCACATGCAGCGCTGCATTGTATTCATCGACCGCCTGTTGAGGTATTTGTCCACGTGCGGGTAGACCGTGCCCGCCAGCCCGTAGGTGATCGAGGGGATGTAGTGCCCGCCGGGGCAGTTGCGCTTGAGCACATCGCGGGCATAGGTGAGGATGTCCTCGGGTGTCGCGTCCTTGCGGTCGATGGCCGCGCCGAAGCCACCCATGAGCGTGAGCCGCCCGTTTAAGTGTGCCTGCAGGTCGGGAATGTCGTTTTCCGGCAGGACGCCCTGCCAGACCTGGATGCCGATCTCGGCCATGTCGTCCACGATCGGCACGAGATAGGAGTCCGCGTGGTGGATGGCAATGACGCCGCGCGAACGGATGTAGCCATAGAACCGGCGGTACGGCTCCTTGAAGAATTCCCGCCACATCTCGGGCTTCATGAACAGGGCATTTTTTCGTGCCCCAGTCGTCGTGCGAAAAGATCACGTCCGGCTGCAGGTGGTCGATGAGCATGCGCACATACGTCAGGCGATACTCCGTGATGTAGTCAATAAGCGCGTGCATCTCGTCCGGATGCGCGTAGAGATTCGTGAGCGTGTCCTCAAAGCCCATAAGGAAGTGGCACTGCTCGAAATATGCCCGTGCCCATGAACCCGGCCAACAGGTGATCCGGCCCGCAGGCAGCGCGCGCCTCGGCGCGGCAGGTCTCCCACCCTCCGTACAGGCGGCCTCCAGATCGGCGCGTGCACCGTCTCGCGCCAGCGCGTGACGTCCGGGCAGACGGCAAGGCCCTCGCGCGTATCCGGCATCGGGCCGGGTGCATCCTCAGGAAACAGGATCGTCGTACCCCAGCGGTCCTTGCTCGTTGTGCCGCGCTTGCGGTTGCCGCGCAGGTAGGTGTTGCACGGGTCGGTGAGGCACATGTGCAGGGCCTCATACTGGCGCAGCTGGCGCTCCGGCTGGCCGTCGGGCTTGAGAGCTCGAGGAAGATCTCTTTCGGTGTGGACATGGTCTTCACTCCTTGTTGTATAAAACGCAGGATGTATACGTCATCGTGCGCGGGCCGTAGTTGTAGGCGAGGCCCGAGCGCGTGCAGATATCGCTCACAAGCAGGCCATACGCCTCCATGGACGACAGACGCTTGGTCGGGTAGCGGCACGGCCGGTCGGGGTAAGTGCAGCGGGCACAGAGCGTGCAGTGCCGGCCGTCAGCGGCAGGCAGCCGGGACAGAGTCGGCGCATCTGGCGGGCAAAGTCGGCAAAGCGGCGCTTATGTGCCGCGCCGATTCCCTCAATGGACGCATAGTCAAAGTCATCGCGCAGCGTTCCGGTCGTCTGTACAAGGATGCCGGCGTCGTAGCCTGCGATGCGGCGCGCAGCCGCCTCGATGCTGCCGCAGCCGGGCGGGCAGGCCCAGTTGTGCCCGTATCGGCCGCAGCGGCCGGCCGCACACATATCGCGCACCGCCTCGAGCGGCACCGCCGCCGCCATATTCAGCTGTGCCCAATGGGAAAAGCCGTTGCGCGGCCAGCGTCTCGGGATCGTTCATATGCAAAGCCTCTTGACAAAGCAAAGTCTCACTGCTTAGAATGTGCCTATATCTTATAAGGGGGCGGCGGCCATGTCAAGCATCCAAATTGAACAAAACGGCCATGTCCGCACCATTCCCCTGCCGGCCGGCGAGACGCTGCTGTCCGTCCTGCGGCGCGCGGGCTATTCCATTCCCGCCGCCTGCGGCGGAAAAGGCCGCTGCGGCAAGTGCCGCGTACCGGTCAACGGCGTGCCCCGGCTCGCCTGCCGGGTCTATCCGGCGGACGGCGACACCGTCACGCTGCCGGAGACCGCCGGCGGCACGATCCTGACCGGCACCGTGCCGCTGCCCGCCTGCCGACCGGGACGCACAGGCTGCGCCGCCGCCGTCGACCTCGGCACGACGACCGTCGTCGCACGGCTGTACGACCTTGCGGCCGGCACAGAGCTGCAAACCTGCAGCGGCTGGAATGCGCAGGCCCCTTATGGGGCCGACGTCATCAGCCGCATCCAGTATACGCTTGAGAAGCCGGACGGCCTGCCGGAGCTCTCGCGGCGCATCCGCGAGCAGATCTGGGCGCTGGTATCGGACGCGCTCGCGCGCTGCGGCCGCACGCCGGGCACGCTGCGCGAGATCACACTCGCCGGCAACACCGTCATGCAGCACCTCTTCGCCGGGTACTCCGTGCGCGGCATCGCCGCGGCGCCGTTCCGGCCGGAGACGCTCTTTGCAGCACCCGGAGACGAAACACTGCACAGCGTGCCGGTGCACTTTCGCTCCCTGCGTGGCGGGCTACGTCGGCGGGGACATTACGGCCGGACTGCTGGCCGCCGGGCTGGCAGAGCTGCCGGGTGACAAATCTCTTTCTCGACATCGGCACCAACGGCGAGATGGCGCTCGGCGGCCGCGGCGGATTCGTCTGCTGCGCCGTGGCATCCGGCCCAGCCTTTGAGGGTGCGGGCATCACGTGCGGCATGCCGGGTGTGGACGGGGCCGTCAGCCGCGTACGGTATGACCACGGCTTTCTGTACGATGTCATCGGAGGCGGTGAACCCAAGGGCCTGTGCGGCTCCGGCCTGCTCGACCTGACGGCGGTGCTGCTGCGCCTCGGCGTGATCGCGCCCGGTGGGCGGCTGCTGCCGCCGGAGGACGCACCAATCCCTGCGCCGCTATCTGACGCGCGATGACGACGGCAACGGCCGCTTTCACCTGACGCCGGAGGTGTATCTCTCACGGCGGCGGACGTGCGCAACTTACAGCTGGCCAAGGCCGCCGTCGCGGCGGGCATCCGCGTGCTGCTGCAGCAGCGCGGCATCGCGCCGGAGCAAGTGGACGGCGTGTACCTTGCCGGCGGCTTCGGCAGCTATCTCGACCCCGAGAGCGCCATGGCCATCGGCATGCTCCCGCGCGCGTGCGCGGGCAAGCTGCACACGCTCGGCAACACGGCGCTCGCCGGCGCGGCCGCGCTCGCGCTCGACCCCTGCGCAGTGGCAGCGCATCGGAGATATTTCCCGGGCATGCAGCTATCTGGAGCTGTCCGGCCGCGCAGACTTTGCCGCGGCCTTTACCAACGATCTAACCTTTCCGCAGCCATAACATTTCACGGAGGTCACAACATGGAGATCCGTTTCCCCCTCATCCTCGACGGTGCGACCGGCACCGAACTGCAAAAGCACGGCTACGCCGGCGATGTGAGCGCTGAGCAGTGGACGCTCGAGCACCCGGACGTCATTGTGGACATCCAGCGCGGCTATGTCGCTGCCGGAAGCCAGGTGCTCTACACGCCGACCTTCGGCGCCAACCGGCAGAAGCTCGAGGAACGCAGCATCTTCAACCAGACAGCCGACTATAATCGCCGCCTCGCCGCGCTCTCGCGTCAAGCGGCGGACGGGAAGGCGTGGATCGCGGGCGATCTCGCGCCGACGGGTCTGTTTCTCGCTCCGCTTGGTGAGGCATCGTTCGAGGATCTGGTCGATATCTACACCGAGCAGGCGGCCGGACTCGAAGCGGCCGGTGTCGATCTGTATGTCATTGAGACGATGATGACGCTCTCGGACGCACGCGCCGCCGTACTGGCCGTGCGCAGCGTGAGCGACAAGCCGATCTTCGTGTCCTTCACGTGCGACGAGAGCGGCCGGAGTCTCTCGGGCACGGACGTGACCGCCGCGCTGACCGTGCTGCAGGGCATGGGCATCAGCGCGTTCGGGCTCAACTGCTCGACCGGGCCGGAGCAGATGCTCGTGCAGCTGCGCCGCCTGCGGGAATACGCCCGCGTACCGCTGATCGCAAAGCCCAACGCCGGCATGCCCATTACCGTCGGCGGCAAGACCGTGTATGACTGCACGCCGGAGGAATTCACGGCATTTGTACAGCCGATGCTCGCAGCGGCGTGTAGCCGTTTTCGGCGGCTGCTGCGGCACGACGGCGGAGCACATTGCCGCGCTGCGCACTGCGCTCAAGGACGCGAAATTCGTCCCGCCCGCACCGGAGCACACAGACCTGCTCCCGGCCGCAACGGAGAAGCTTCCCTGCTATCTGCCGGTGGACGCCGGGCACGGCCCGGTGCTGACCGCCGGGCCCGACCTTGAGGACCGGCTGGCGGATGCGCTCGACGGCAGCGAGCCCATGGTCGCGCTGCGCATCGGTGCCTGGGAGGATATCGACGCGCTGACCGACGTACAGTACCTGCTGAGTAAGCCGCTGTGCCTCGTCTGCGACGATGCAGAGCTGCTCGAGGCGGCGCTGCGCGCCTATCAGGGCCGCGCGCTGTACGAGGGCGCGCTCCCGGAGGCAGCGCTGCTGCCCCTGTGCGACCGGTACGGCCTGCTGATTTGAACAGTCGCCGCCCGAGGTGATAAATTTCGTAGCGACCACACACCCTTGAGGTAAAAAAGAGACGCAGGAGGATGCTACGCCTGCCGGGCGGCTTCTGCAGAAAGCGCGAGTTTCTTAACGCTTTATTGTGACAGAAAAGCGTAAAAAGGCAGCAGTTTTTTGTTGACACAGCAAGTTTTCTGTGAAATAATGAACCTGTACTACGTAGGTACATCCGGTGCTGTGGGGTACACCGCGTGGGACAACCGTTATGAGAGGAATGACCATCCCTCATAAACAGGAACGGAGCAGATACATCCCCCCGTATCTGCTCCGTTTTTCTTTTTAAAATTCACACTTCCAGCCGCCCGGCATATTTCTTCCCGCCGACGGACAGCACCGCAAGCATGGCAAACACGGCGGCAAAGCCCATTGCATCCCAGACCGTGAACGGCGTATTGAGCAGCGTCACGGCCAGAATGGCCGCCGTGACCGGCTCGGCAAAGCCGTAGAGCACGCTCTTTTCCGGGCCGATGAGCTTCACGCCCGTCATATACAGGTTGAAGGCCAGCAGGTTGCCGAAGAGCACCACGAACAAAATGCCGCCGACACCGCGCAGCGACGGCGTATAGCCGAGTGTCCACGGGTGCATGGACAGCTCGAAGAGCACAGCCACCCATCAAAAACGCCCACGCCTGCAGCATGCTGACCGGATAATCGCACAGCTCCCGGCGCGGACAGAGGCAGTTATACACCGTCACGCACACCGCGCACGCGACACCCGCGATCAGCGCCACCGGCGACACGGCAAACGCCGTCAGGTCGCCGTGCGTGGTCAGCAAAATCACGCCGAGCAGCGCCAGCACGATGCTCACGATCTCATACGCACGCGGCTTTCTGTGCGCCCGCGCAGGCGACCAGCAGCACCATCACCGGCGACAGATCCTGCATGATCGTGCCGATCGCCGCGTTGGAAAACTGAATGGTCAGAAAATAAAGAAACTGGCTCAGGCTGATGCCGAAAATGCCATAGAGCACGAGCATCACCGCGCTCCGCGCTGCCGCCACGGGGCGAACAGCAGCCGCCGGTCCTTCACCAGCCAGTAGACAAACAAAATCAGGCCCGCCAGGCTCAGACGGATCGGGATCAGCCACGTGGTCTGCATGGCCTCGTGCGTAAACAGATACTGCCCCATCGTGCCGGAAATGCCCCAGCACACACCACCGCCCGCTGCCATCAGCGCACCTTGAGCTGTCGGCTCATTGCAAACATCGACCTCGCTCTCCACCGGAATACGCGCTATTATAGCAGACAGCGCCCACGGCTTCAAGCGCCGTATTTCACGTATTTTTTTGCCCGCTCCGGCACACCGGCAAGGCAAAACGGCAGTTCCAGCGAGTGCTGCTCGAGCAGCGCCCGGTCGCGCAGGATCTCCCCCGCCGGGCCATCGGCCGCGATCTGCCCGTCGTGCAGCAGCAGGACGCGGTCACACGTCTCGAGCACGAGGTCGAGATCGTGCGTTGCGATGATCTTCGTCACCGGCAGCGCATTGAGCGTGCGGATGAGCGTGCGGCGGTTTTTCGGGTCAAGCGCCGTGGACGGCTCGTCCATGAGCATGATCTTCGGCTGCATGGCGAGGATGGTCGCAATGGCGGCCATGCGCTTTTCGCCGCCGGAGAGCTTGTGGTTGCGGCGGTTTTTCAGGTGCGTAAGGTTCAGCTCTGCGAGCGTTTGATCCACGAGCGCCTCCGCCTCCGGGCGGGGCATGCCGTAATTGAGCGGGCCGAAGAGCATGTCCTCAAACACCGTCGGCATGAACATCTGGTTGTCCGAGTCCTGCAGGACATAACCCAGCCGCCGGCGGATGTCCGCGAGGTTGTCACGGTTCATCTCCAGACCGTCGATCGTGATCGTACCGGAGACGGTGATGAGCCCCAGCGCCGCCTTCATGAGCGTGGACTTGCCCGCGCCGTTGGCGCCGATCAGGCCGACCTGCTCGCCCTCGGAAACGGAAAACGACAGGTCATTCAAGATCGTGCGCTCACCCGGATAGGCAAACGAAACATGGTCAAAACACAGCATATGCGCCCCTCCTCAGGCAAAAAGTCCGCCCAGCAGCGCCGGCAGATTGTACAGCCGCGCCAGCACGATCAGCGCCGCACACCCAATGGCAAACAGCCACGAGGCCCGGCTCGACGGCCGGCCCTGCGCGTAATGAAACTCTCCGTGATAGCCGCGCAGCTCCATGCTCTCATAGAGCGCAGTCGCGCGGTCCATGCTGCGCAGCAGCAACTGGCCCAAAAACGAGCCCCAGGCCGAGATATGCACGCCCTTCTGCCCCGGCGCACGCAGACGGTAGGCATCCGTCATGATGGCCGCCTCGTCGAGCAGCACGGAGATGTACCGGAATGTGAGCAGCAGCAGCGACGTGAGCACCTTCGGCACGTGCAGCTGCCGCAGCGCGCGGCAGATATCCTCGATGCTTGTCGTCGCCGCGAGCAGGAACGACGCCATGAGACAGAAGATGCCCTTCATCATCAGCGTCAGCATGGAGATCACACCGCCGCTGACGCCGACCGCGCCGATGTACAGCACGATCCGCTTGTCAAAGAAGGGATTGAACAGCCCCACCGCGCACACGAGCGGCATGACCACGCGCAGCTTGTGAAAGCACGTATGTACCGGGATCATGCCGACCTGATAACCGACGAGCGGAAAGAGCACCATGACGAACACGCCCGAGATATCGTACTTGTGAAACGAAACCGTCACGACGATGTAGAGCACGGTCACAAAAGAGCTTGGACAGCGGGCTGAGCCGGTGCATCGGCGAATCCTGCGCTGCCAGCTCGTCCATGGCCCGCAGCTCGACGCTCGCCTGCTGCGCTTTGTTCATGTGTACTCACCTCCCCGTTTGTACAAAAACGCCCATTGCGGCAAGCTCCGAGAGGAGCTTGCCGCATGGGTCGTATTTGGATGCCTGGTATCGAGATTATTGATTATTGCGCTTCTTATGCCGGCAGATGCCGCCGACACCGCAGATAAGCGCCGCTGCCGCCGCTACGATGGCAGCGCCCGCGATGCCGGACACGGACGTGCCCGCCGCGGAATCGCTCCCGGTGAAGGAATAGTCCGGCAGGAACGCCGTCTTTTCCTGCACGGTGCCAGCCTTGTCGGCCGCGCTGCTCTGCACGCCGTAGCTGTCCTCGTCGAGGCCCATGTTCTGCGTGTAGCCGGCGTCGCTGTTGCCGAACAGCGACCACTCCAGCCCGTCGGGGTTGCCGCTGGCCAACAGCGACAAGCCGCCGCCGACGAGCACCGCCGCAATGGCGATGACCGCGATCGTGCCCTTGAACGAGACCTTGCCAGCAACTTCGCCGCTCATGCGCACATCGCGCAACAGCTCCGGCCGCGCCTCATAGAGGAACAGCAGCACCGCCGCCGTGATGAGGCCCTCGATCAGGCCGATGGCCAGATGGATCGGCTGCATGATGGCGCAGAACGCGCCGAACGGCAGATCCGTGATGCCGGAGAGCGTCGTCTCCAGCACGACCGAGAACGCGCCGAGCTGCAGCGTCAGCACGCAGCCGAGCACGGACGCAAGCGTGATCTTGAGGCGGTTCGCCGCCCGCTCGCCGCGCCGCGCAAAGCAGCGGCTGCGCATCAGCGGCCGGTAAATGAGAAAATATCCGACAAAGCAGCCGTAAAACGCCATGTTCCAGACGTTCGCGCCCAGCGCCAGCAGACCGCCGTCGGCAAAGAACAGGCACTGGATCGTAAGGATCACGATCATGGACAAAAATCCCGCCCACGGCCCAAGGACGGACGTGAGCAGCAGGCCGCCGCACAGATGGCCGGACGAGCCGGTGCCGGGGATGGTGTAGTTGATCATCTGCCCCGCGAACACGAGCGCCGACATGACGGCCATGGTCGGCAACTTCTTGGCCGCTGAGGTCAGATCCTGCTTTTCTTCCTTGTGCAGCTCCACGATCGAGGCCCCCGCAACGACCGCAGAAGCGGCGTACATCACACCGGCGACCGCCGGCGTGAGCAACGCATCTGCCATATGCATAGGATGCACCGCCTTTTCCCTTCGCTTCTTATGACAAGATTATAACGCACCAGTCGCTTCCTGTACAAGCTCCCGGGGGGGATGCGTTGCTCAACACTTTCTCTCCGCCATGATGAAAAACGAAAAAAAGTTGGCGCCGGATGCGATTTGCATCCGGCGCCAGCTGATTTTCAGGGATGGGCAGCGTCGTGCCGCCGGTTATAGAGAAACATGCCGACGCCCGCGCCGCAGATGAGCACATAGCCCAAGACGCTGAGCCAGTCCGGCACATCACCAAAGACGAAAAAGCCCAGCGCCGCGGCAAAGAGCACCTGCGTATAGTCATACACCGAGATCTCCTTGGCCGGCGCGCAGACATAGGCTTTCGTGATGCCGAGCTGCCCGACGCACGCGAACGCGCCCGCCAGCAGCAGATAGATCAGCTGCCGCGCGCTCAGCGGCTCATAATCCAGCAGCAGAAGCGGCAGGCAGACCAGACAGGAGAATGCCGAGAAGTAAAACACGATCCGGCTGCCGTTTTCCCCGCGCGCGCCGAGATAACGCACGAACGTATACGCAGCGCCCGCGCCCAACCCGCCGAGCACACCGGCCAGCGCCGGGAGCATCTGGGGATTATCGAAGCTCGGCTTGATGATGCACACGCTGCCGCCGAAGGCGACCAGCACACCAAGGACCTGCACAAGGTTCGGCTTTTCGCGCAGCAGGAAGATCGAAAACAGGATGGCGAAAAACGGCGAGAGCTTGTTGAGCATGTTCGCGTCCGGCAGGTTCAGCTTGCCGATGGCATAGAAATTGCACAGCAGGCCCAGCGTACCGAAAAAGCACCGGCCGAACAGCGCCGGGAGATTGCACCGCTCCGGCCGGAACGACGTGCGGCTGCGCAGCATGAGGATGGTGATAAAAATGAGCGCGACAAAGTTGCGGAAAAATGCCTTTTCAAACGACGGCAGATCGCCCGCCAGCTTATGAACATGGACATGAGCGAAAAGCCGAACGCCGCAATGAGGACATAGACGATGCCCTGTGTTTTTTGACTGAGTTTTTGCATAACGGTTCTCTCGATTCCGACAAAGTCACTCTATTATACAGCGCTCCCCCGCCCTGTCAAGCCGCACAGACCGCGAAAAAGGCGCCCGGCCGGACACCGGACGCCTTTTCGATAGGGGGATGAAAGGAAAATGAGAGATGAAAGGATTAACGATTTTGGCCCTCGATCACTCGATCTCGAGGTGCTTGGACTCCGGCTTTGCCGGGGCTTTCTTGGGCATGGTCAGCGTCAGGACGCCGTTTTCATAGGCGGCCTTGATGCCCTCGACGTCGATCTCGGACACGTTGAAACTTCTGGAGTAAGAACCGTAGTAACGCTCGCGGCGAATGTAATCGCCCTTGTCGTCCTTTTCGCCCTTGCTGTCCTTGTGCTCGGCATGGATGGACAGAATGTCATCGTCGATGTCGATGTGGATGTCTTCCTTGCGGAAGCCCGGCAGGTCGGCTTCAAGCTTATAGCCGTCCGCCGTCTCGGAAATGTCGGTGCGGAACGGATTGACCTGCTGGTCACCCCAGAAATTCTTCTCCATCTGTTCCAGCTCGCGGAACGGATTGTAGCTCATACGATAGCTTCTGCGGTCAAAAGGCATGATTTCGAACATTTTATATTCCTCCTAGAATTCTATACACGGTAATCATTTTCTCGAGCGTTCGATTTATTTCTCTCGCTCTTTACGATATATAAATTACTATACAATTATGAATAAATAAAGTATATATCATGAACAAAAAGTAAACGTTAGCACTCTTTTGATTCGAGTGCTAACGTTTTTCATGCTTTCTGTAGATCAGGAGGGCAAATTCGGTTTCCGTGGTCAGGGTGTCGAGTGCGTGGAGCTTGGCCTGGTCGCGCGCGCCGCTCTTATAGTAATACGGCGTCATGCAAAAGAGTGCCTCGATGTCGGCGTTCGTGCGCAGGGTGATCGTGCCGCGCAGCGTCCGCTGCTCTGCGAGTGCGAAGCCGGGCAGCGCCGGGTCGGGAACGGTGTTTTCATACGGGTGGTCGTACACCGCCTGCTTGAGCCCCCAGAGATGGCGCTCAAGTGGGATGACACGCAGCAGCACCCCTTGGGGGCGCAGCACGCGCGCAAACTCAGCCGCGTCGTGCGGCGCGAAGACATTGAGCACGAGGTCACAGCTCGCATCCGCGACCGGCAGGTGCGCGATGCTGGCCACGGCCAGCGTCAGCTCCGGCGCGCGGCGGTGCGCGCAGATGAGCGCATCGCGCGAGATGTCCACGCCACACACGGAGGGGCTTGCCCCCTGCGCCTGCAGCGTGTGCAGGACGTGGGCGGTGTAATACCCCTCGCCGCAGCCGGCATCGAGCACGTCTGCGTCTCCGGAGGTATATTCTGCCGCGGCAGCAGCGATCGCATCTCGCAGCGGCGCATAATAGCCCGCGTCCAGAAACGCGGTGCGCGCGGCCACCATGCGCTTATCGTCGCCGTGACGCTTGTCCTTGGACCGGTTCGTGCGCAGCAGATTCACATAGCCCGCCGCGCGAGGTCATAGCAGTGCCCTGCGCCGCAGCGCAGGGATCTCTCCTCCCGGTGCAGCGCGCCGCCGCAGACGGGACAGGTCAGTTCCGGCATTCTGGCTCCTTTCCGCAGAAAACCGCGCAGCCGGTCAGGCCGCGCGGTCGCAATGTCCACTTACAGCACCTTGGCCAAAAAGTCCTGCAGGCGCGCGCACTGCGGGTGCTCGAAGATATCCTTCGGCGTGCCGGACTCGGCGATCTTGCCGTCGGCCATGAACAAGACGCGGTCGCCCACCTCGCGGGCGAAGCCCATCTCGTGCGTGACGACGACCATCGTCATACCCTCGTGCGCCAGCTCCTTCATAACGTCGAGCACTTCGCCGACCATCTCGGGGTCGAGCGCGCTCGTCGGCTCGTCAAAGAGCATGACCTTCGGGTGCATGGCAAGCGAACGCACGATGGCGATGCGCTGCTTCTGGCCGCCGGAGAGCGCGGACGGATAGCTGTCGCCGCGGTCGGCCAGGCCGACGCGGGCAAGGAGCTTGTCCGCCTCCGCATCCGCCTCTGCCTGCGACATGAGCTTCGTCTGCACGGGCGCGAGCGTGATATTCTTGCGCACGGTCATGTTCGGAAACAGGTTGAAGTGCTGGAACACCATGCCCATCTGGCGGCGCATGGCGTCGATATTCACCTTCGGGTCGGTGATCTCCGTGCCGGCAAAGGTGATGGTACCGGCTGTCGGCTGCTCGAGCAGGTTCAGGCAGCGCAGGAACGTCGACTTGCCGGAGCCGGAGGGGCCGATAATGACCACGTTTTCGCCGGGGCTGACGTGCTCGGAAATGTCATCGAGCACGAGGTGGTCGCCGAACGATTTGGACAGATGTTTAACGTCGATCACTTTGACGCAGCCTCCTTTCAAGCACACCGAGCAGCTTGGAAAACAGCATGACCAACAGCAGGTACATCAGCGCGATGCCGAACAGCGGGAACAGACCCTGATACGTCTTGGCAATGACCGCCTTGGCCGCATACGTCATCTCCTTGCCGCCGATGACGGTGATAAGGGACGTATCCTTGAGCAGGGTGATGAACTCATTGCCGAGCGCCGGCAGGATGTTTTTGATCGCCTGCGGGATCACGATGAAGCGCATGGTCGTGAAGTAGTTCAGGCCCAGGCTGCGGCCGGCCTCCATCTGGCCGGGGTCAACCGACATGAGGCCGCTGCGGACGATCTCCGAGACGTAGGCGCCGGAGTTGATGCCAAGGGCCAGAATGCCGATCATGGTATAGTTGCGGCTGCTGGCGAAGATCACGAGGCTCATGATCAGCAGCTGCACCATCATCGGCGTGCCGCGGATGATGGTCGTATAGATCTTGCAGATGGCGTTGAACACGCCGAGGATCACATTCTTGTGCCCGGCGCGCTGCTGGTCATGCGCCGTGCGGATGACCGCGACGACGACGCCGAGCACGACGCCCAGCAGCAGCGCCAGGATCGTCGCTTCGAGCGTGGTGAGCAGGCCGTTCAGATACAGTCTCCAGCGTCCGGCGGCCACAAAGCTCTGGTAAAAGCCGACGAAGGCGTTGTCCCAGAAGCCGAGGGCCTGCCCGGCCTGCAGCTGCGCCGTCAGGTCGGCGTAAAGCTGCGCCCAATTACCCATGTAGATACCTCTTTCTTTCTACGCGCAAAGGGCGGCAGTTGGCCGCCCTTTACGTGGTTTGCATTTTGGATGCGATTACTTCGCGGAAATATACTTGTCGATGATGGACTGGATGGTGCCGTCCGCCTTGAGCTCGGCCAGCGCCTTGTTCAGGGCTTCCTGCAGCGCGGTGTTGTCCTTAGCCATGCCGATGGCGTAATCCTCGTTGGCGTACTCGGTGTCCAGAATGGTCAGACCGGCGTTTGCCTTGACGTACTCCTGAGCCGGCGCTTTGTCGATCACGACGCAGTCGACCTTACCGGCGAGCAGGTTCTGCACGGCGGTCGCGCCGTCATCAAAGGGAACCACGCTGTCCTCGCCGTAATCATCGATGCAATAGCTATAACCGGTGGTGCCGCGCTGGGTGCCGATCTGCTTGCCTTCGAGATCATCAATGCTCTTGATGTCGGAGCCTTCCTTCACGATGACGACCTGCACGCCGTTGGCGTAGCTGTCGGTGAAGCACATGGTGTTCTGACGCTCTGGTGTGACGGTCACGCCGGCGGCAACGATGTCGCTCTTGCCGGTCTGGACAGCGCTCAGAGCGGAGTCAAAGTCCATATCGTCGACGACCAGCTCCAGGCCCAGCTTCTGCGCCAGAGCGTAAGCGATCTCGATGTCGATGCCTTCAAAGCCGGTGCCCTCGTAGCCCTTGCCGTCGTCCGCAACGGACTCGTACGGCGGGAACTGCGCGTTGGTCGACATGGTGAGCTTACCGGCGGTCACGGTCTTGATGTCCGAAGCCGTCTGGGTATCCTTCTGGCCACAGGCGCACAGAGATGCGACCATGAGGACTGCCAGAAGCAGTGCAACAAATTTCTTCATTTTATTAGCCTCTTCCTCAAACAAAATAGATTGGGGCTCGCGCCCCGTTTGGTATGGTCGTATGATAGCACGCTAAAGTAGGGCTGTCAAGCATTTTTGTGCATGAATATTCGGGTTTTTCGCCTGAATATTCATGAAACACACGAATATTCAGAGAATCAATGAATATTCGCAGCCGAATTCGCGCTTTTGCACAATGCGGCTGTGGCGCGCGTTTGAAAAATTGACAGTTCTGTGCTATGCTCTTTTCATGCATTTACACGGGAAACGGGGGCTTTTTCATGAATAAGCGCCACTATGTCTATCTTCTGCACTGCGCAGACGGCTCACTCTACACGGGCATGACGCCGGACATTGTGCGCCGCCTGCGGCAGCACGTGGAGCGTCTGCCCGGCTGCGCGAAGTACACGCGCAGTCACCCGGTCACGGCGCTGGCGCTGCTGCTGACGACCGACACCGCCACGACCGCCCGGCAGCTCGAGGCGCGCATCAAGCGCCTAACGCGCGCGCAGAAAGATGCGCTCATCGCTGATCCTGCGCGCCTGCCCGGCCCTCTGCCCCGCACTGGCCGGGGCGGACATCCGGCCGGTGCCGGACGCGCAGCTCACAGACTACCTCCCCGACACGGAAAACCGGCAGACGCCTGAGCGTCTGCCGGTTTTGCTTTGCCTATGGTTCAGCGCAGGCCGCGCAGCTCCAGATAGCGGAGCACGAGCTTGGCAACGTCGCTGATCTCCAGTCCGTCCGTATTGACGCACAGGTCATACCCCTGCGCATCGCCCCAGCGCTTGGAGGAGAAGAAGTTATAGTACGCCGCGCGCTCCTTATCCACCTGACGGATGCGCTTTTCCGCCTCCGCGGGCGTGGTGTTCGTGCGTGCACTCTCGCGGCGGATGCGGGCAGCCAGCGGCGCGTGCACAAACAGGTTCACGAGCGCAACGTTCGGATCGTCACGCAGGACATAGTCCGCGCAGCGGCCGACGATGACACACGACTCGCGCGCCGCGATGGTACGGATGACCTCCGACTGCGCCTGAAAGATCTGCACCGGGAACGGCTGCTCGTCGGCAATGACGCCGCCGCCCGTCACGAGTGAATACAGGAAGCTGCCCGGACGCTGCTCCTCATGCGTCTGCACGAAGCTCTCGGCAAAGCCGCTCGCTTTCGCCGTCTCGTTGATGAGCTCCGAGTCATAGCACTTGACACCCAGCACCGCTGCCAGCTCACTGCCGAGCTGGCGGCCGCCGCTGCCATTCTCTCTCCCGATTGTAATGACAAGATTGGCCATGATATGATCTCCTCCTGTTTTCATTTCACCGTGACGACGGCATTGACGCGCCACTGGTCAAAGCGGTGCAGGATCGCTGCCGCCTCGGCGCGCGTGGCAACGCCCTGCGGGCGCAGATACGTCGCGTTTCCATCCTGCACACCGCTAATAAGCGTGTTGGCAACGGCCCAGCCCATCATGGTCTGTGCCCAGGACGAGACGCTCCCGCCGTCCGCGAACGCGCTCAGGTCGGCGACCGCCATCGTGTTGTAATCCATGAATTCGGCATAGCCGTAGAACATTTTCGTCATCTGCTCGCGCGTGACGTTCAGTGCGGGTGGCAAATTGCGTCGGGCTCGTGCCGCTGACGACGCCGCAGTTATACGCCCAGACGACCGCCTCCGTGTACCACTGACCGGACGGCACATCCGTGAACGGTGCGGTCATGCCCGCCACGCTCGGCGAGCCGCTCATCCGGTAGAGCACTGTGACAAGCATGGCGCGGCTCATCTCTTCTGCCGGCGAGAAGGTCAGCGTCGAGGTACCGACCATGAGACCGCCCCGCGTGACGTAGGCCACGTCCTCATAATACCACGCAGTGCTGCGCACGTCGCGGTAGGGGTTTTTCCATGTCTCGACCGGCTCGGTCTTGGGGAGGAATTCATAGCGTAGCTTGGCACAGCGCTGGCAGGTGTAAGTAATGACGCCGACGGTCTTGCTGGTCGGCTCCTGCCGCCCAGTCTCGACCCATGCGTGGCCAAGCGCGGGCACATAGCTGCTCTCTTCAATATACGTATCGCCGCAGGCGCAGGTGTAGCGCGTGTAGCCCTGCTGCTCACAGGTCGGCTCTATGACCGTGGGAATGTGGTTGTGCACATGACTCAGCTTCGGAATCGTGGCGTCCTGCCGCTCGCCGCAGACCTTGCAGATGCGATGCTTGGCGCCGTCTTCCTGATCCGTCTCCTGCTTGTCCACAATCCAGTCGCCCCAGTCGTGGCCCTTTGCCGGTATGCGCACCAGATGCACGTCTCCGCACCGGCCGCAGACGTAATACTCCGTGCCCGGCTGCGTGCAGTCTGCTTCTCTGCTGTTTTCCGGCTTGAGCTCGTAATTATGCCCCAGCTGCGGGATCGATCTCCGTATAGGTGTCGCCGCAGCGGGAGCAGTTATATTCCTTCAGGCCGGTCGTGGTACAGGTCGGCTCCACGATCGTGCGGATACCGCTGTCGCCGCTGTAGTCATGGCCGAGTGCAGGGAGTACGACTACCCTCGACAATGTAGTGCTCGCCGCACGGCAGACCTGCCTTGTTGACGCAGCGGTACTCGGTGTAGCCCTGCTCGGTGCAGGTCGGCTGGACGACGTGCTTTTTCATGGTGTGCTCGTGGTGGTCGCTCGGAATGGCATACGTCTCCACCTCACCGCAGCGCATGCATGTGCGCTGCTTGATGCCGTCGGTGCTGGCCTCAAGATCGACCTCCCAGTCGCTCCAGTCGTGGCCGAGCGCCGGGGTCTTTTTCTCATACCAATAGTCGCACTGCGTGCACATGTAGCGCTGATAGCCTTCCTGCGTGCAGGTGGCATCGTGCCCGGAAGAGACCAGCTTGTGGCCGGTCATGGGCAGCACGACCCGGTCGGTCGCGCCGCAGTCCTTGCACACAGAGACGATGGAGCCGTCCTCCGTGCAGGTAGGCTCGGTGCGGGTCGTCTCCCATGTATGGTCATTGAGATAGACGAAATTGATGTGGAAGCCCGTATCCGTGCGCGTGATCTGCGCATCGTAATGCTGCAGCGTCGTCGTGGTCAGGACATAGGTGATCTCGTTGCCGTTATCATCGTGGATGGGCAGATTGTCGAAGACGGCCTGTCCGTCCGCGGGATCGGACGAATGGTGCGCCACGACCACGGCATCGCTGTTGCGGCTCAGCTCCATGTACACGCTTGTCGGCCGGTCCTTGGTATAGACCTCATCGGGTGCGATCTGCTCCTTCGTCCACTCGAACGTGACCGTAATCGAGCGCAGCTCGCTCGGGTCGGCCGTTTGTAGTGCAGCGTGTGGGTCAAGCTGCAGCTTGCCGTTTTCCACATTGGGCAGAATGCGCGAGCCGTCCTTGATGATATACGCCACCGAAGCGTCGGACGCCGTGCGCGTCTGGATGTAATACGATTCGCCATACGGCACCGTGCCGAAGCCGACGAAGCCATAGGCGTCGGACACGGCCGTGCGCTCGATGTGCTTGCCGTTGCCGGACGTGCCGGTGAGCTCAAATGTCACCCCGGCCGGGACGGGCGCACCGGTCTCCGCCTCGACGGCATAGTACCACGCGACGTCGGACGAGGCGCTCAGCGGCGTGGAGGCCAGCGACGGCTTTTCGTCCTGCAGATAGTCGAACGTGGTATACATTGCCGGCGACCACGTCTTATTCTTGAACTTCGTGACGAGCTCGGACTTGTCGCCGTTGGACTTGCGAATCTCCAGCTCCTCGAGCATCGTCGTCAGATACGCCGTACCACCGCGCGTGACAGTGAACGAAATGTTCGCCATGATCTGCGGCGAGGAGGTGGCAAATTTGCCGCCGGCCGATGTCGTGAACGTATCGTGGAACTCAAAGTCCCCCGCGTTGTCCTTCGTCGAGCGGAGGTCATGTTCGGGAACTTGCAGCCGTCGGCATTGACCGTCAGGCACTGGCTGTCATACAGCACGTGGCCCGTAATCTTGTTGACGGAGCCGGACGTCAGCCGGAACCAGTAGGTATACGAAAAAGTATCGCCGACATGAAATGTCCGCGTTGCGCCGGAGCGCGTGTAGACGACCAGCTCGTCGCCGGTGTCCGCCGGACGTGTCACCGTCAACGGCGAACGCCTGCAGACCGCAGACGGACACGAGCATGACCAGCGTCAGCAGCAGCGCCAGGAAACGTTTCATTGCATTACCTCCTCTTTCGGTCGTGCCGAATCATACAGGGATACGGCTTTATCATACCAAGGATCGCGCATGTTGCAAACAGAAAGTTGCAAAAAAGTAACGAATTTAAAACAGGCTCATCTGGCTGCTGTCCGGCATCTCGCCGAGCGCGCCCATGGCGCGCAGCTGCTCCAGATGCGTCTGACTGACCTTCGGCAGGCAGCCGAGAGCTCCTCGACCGACACGAACTCGCGCCCGCCGGCGCGGCAGGCCACGAGATTCCACGCCGCGCTCTCACCGAGGCCGGAGATGGCCACGAACGGCGGCAGGAGCTTCCCGTCGCGGATGAGGAACTTCGTCGCGTCGCTCTCATAGAGGCTCATGGGCGCGAATTCGAAGCCGCGGAGGTTGAATTCGTACACGGCCTCCATCGTCACGAGCAGGTCCTCTTCCTTGGCTGTGAGCGTGGGCTTGTTGCGCAGCTCGTTGATCTTGCGGCGGGTGTAATCCAGGCCGCGGGTCATCATGTCGGCATCGAACGAATCTTTCTGGCTGCGGCGATAGAAATATGCGCTGTAAAACGCCAGCGGCTCGTGCACCTTGAACCACGCGATGCGAAACGCCATCATGACGTAGGCCACCGCGTGCGCCTTCGGGAACAGGTAGGCGATCTTGCTCAGGGACGTGATGTACCACTCCGGCACACCGTGCTCCTGCATCGTTTCGACCCAGCCGTCCTGGAAGCCGCCGCGCTTGACCTTGCCCTTGCGGACGCTCTCCATGATCTTGAACGAGAGCTTGGCGTCCATACCGCGGCTGATGAGGTAGAGCATGATGTCATCGCGGCAGCCGACCGTCTGGTTGACCGTCGCCGTGCCGGACATGATGAGGTCTTCGCATTGCCGAGCCACACGTCCGTGCCATGCGAGAACCCGGACAGACGCACGAGGATATCAAAGCCCTTCGGCTGCGTGTCGACGAGCATCTGGCGCGTGAAGCCGGTGCCGAACTCGGGGATGCCGATCGTGCCGGTCTTGCCGACAATCGGGTCGTCGTCCGTCAGGCCGAGCGGCGCCGCGCTGCAGAAGATGCCCATGGTCTCCGGATCGTCGAGCGGGATCTCGCGCGCGTTGACGCCGGTCATGTCCTCGAGCATGCGGATCATGGTCGGGTCATCGTGGCCGAGCTCGTCGAGCTTGAGGAGGTTTGCCTCCATGCAGTGGTATTCAAAATGCGTGGTGATTATGTCGCTGTTCGGGTCGTCCGCCGGGTGCTGCACGGGGCAGAAGTCCGTGACGTCCTTGTCCTGCGGGATGACGACGAGGCCGCCGGGGTGCTGGCCGGTCGTGCGCTTGACGCCGACGCAGCCGAGCGCGAGGCGGTTCATCTCCGCCTTCGGCAGGGTCTTGCCGCGTTCCTCGAGGTACTTGAGGACGTAGCCGTAAGCCGTCTTTTCCGCCAGCGTGCCGATCGTGCCGGCGCGGAACACGTGGTCCGAACCGAAGAGCTCTTCGGTGTACTTATGCGCCTTGGCCTGATATTCGCCCGAGAAGTTCAGGTCGATATCGGGCACCTTGTCGCCGCCGAAGCCGAGGAACGTTTCAAACGGAATATCAAAACCGTCCTTGCGCAGCTTCGCCCCGCACTTTGGGCACACTTGTCCGGCATGTCCGCGCCGCAGCCGAAGCCCGCGCCGGAGTCAAAGTCCGTGTACTTGCACTGCGGGCAGACATAGTGCGGCGGAAGCGAGTTGACCTCCGTGATGCCGGAGAAGTACGCCACGAGCGACGAGCCGACGCTGCCTCGGCTGCCGACCAGATAGCCGTGCTCGAGGGAGTTGGCAACGAGCTTCTGCGCACTCATGTAAATCACATCGTACCCGCGCGAGAGAATGTCGTGCAGCTCGGTCTCGACGCGGTCGGTGATGAGCTTCGGCGGGTTTTCGCCGTAGATGGCCGTCATCTTGCCATAGACCAGGTCTTTGAGCTGCTGAGCGGAGTTTTCGATCTTCGGCGGGTAAGATCCTTCGGCAGGAGCTCGAACACCTCGACGCTGTCGGCGATGGCGTTCGTATTCGTGACAACGACCTCCTGCGCCTTTTCAGGGCCGAGGTAGGCAAATTCGTCGAGCATCTCCTCCGTCGTGCGGTAATAGAGCGGCATGGCCTTGTCCGCGTCGGAGAATTTCTTGGCCGCCAACAGAATGCGGCGGAAGATCTCCTGCTCGGGATCGAGAAAATGCACATCACACGTCGCCACGACGGGCTTGCCGAGCTCCTCGCCGAGCTGCACGATGCGGCGGTTGAGATTGCGCAGGGATTCCTCGCTGCGCACGGTGCCGTTGTCGAGCAGGAAGTGGTTATTGGCCAGCGGCATGATCTCGAGATAGTCATAAAACGACGCGATGCGTTTGAGCTCCGTGTCGCTCTTGCCGCGCAGCACGGCCTCGAACACCTCGCCCGCTTCGCAGGCCGAGCCGATGATGAGGCCTTCGCGGTACTCCATAAGCAGACTCTTAGGGATGGTGGGGTTGCGCTTAAAATACTTCAGATACGACCGGGAAATGATCTCGTAGAGGTTTTTCAGGCCGGTCTTGTTTTTCACCAGAATGGAGATATGGTGCGTGCGGCGCTTCTCCTTCAGGCCGCCTCGCACAAGATCGTTGAAGTCGCCGATCGTCTTTGCGCCCTTGGCCGCGAGCATGGGCAGGAACTTGTCCATGATGCGCGCCACGACCATTGCATCGTCGCACGCGCGGTGGTGGTTGAAGTCCGGCAGGCTCAGGCGGTTCGAGACCTGGTCGAGCTTGTGGTGCTTGAGATCCGGCAGCAGGTACTGCGCGAGCACCAGCGTGTCGAGATACACCGGCTCAAACGGGATGCCCGCCCGGCGGCAGGCCGCGCTCATGAAGCCGGTATCAAAGTCGGCATTGTGCGCGATGATCGGCCGCCCGCCCGCAAAGTCGAGGAACTGGCGCATGGCCTCCGCCTCGTCCGGCGCGCCGGCCACGTCTGCATCCGTAATGCCGGTCAGGCGCGTGATCTCGGCCGGGATGGGCATGTGCGGGTTGACGAACGTGTCAAACTCCGCTTTGATCTCGCCGCCGGAGAAGAGCACCGCGCCGATTTCCGTCATGCGGTTGTGTCCAGATGCAGGCCGGTCGTCTCAATGTCGAAGGCGACAAACTCCGCGTCGAGCGGCAGGTCGCTCTGCCCGTGCACGGCGAGCGTGCCGTCCACGTCGTTGACAAGGTAGCCCTCCTCGCCGTAGATGATCTTCACGCCGTATTTCTTCGACGCCTTCCACATATCCGGGAACGCCTGCGCCACACCGTGATCCGTCACGGCAATGGCCGGGTGCCCCCAGTAAGCCGCGCGTGCCACGAGGTCGGCGGGGTCGGAGATGGCGTCGAGCGCCGAATAGCGGGTATGTAAGTGCAGCTCCACGCGCTTTTGCGGCGCATTGTCGGGGCGGATGACCTTCTCCCCCTGCACGATGTTGCGCGGCTCGAGCACCATGTCCTCGTCGTACTTGCTGTAGTTGATCTTGCCCTGCACGCGCAGCCACATACCCTCGTGGATAAGGCCGACGATGCTCTGGTCATCGTCCGCGCGCAGAAAGCGCGACACGCGCACGCTGCTCGTGCTGTCGGTCATATCAAATGAGAGCACGGCCGAGCCGTACTTTGCGATCTCGCGGCTGCTGACGGCAAACACCTCGCCCTCCAGCGTGACATTGCCGCTCTCGAGCGTGAGCTCGTTCATCGGCGTGATGTCCGTGCGCTTCGGATGGGCTTGCCCATGAGGACCTGGCTTTGCCTTCTTCTCCTTCTTTTTTCTGCTCCGGTGCGGGATATTCCGCCTGGATCTGCACGCCGCGCAGCCGGAACTGTGCCGCGAGCAGCTGCTCAATATTCGTGCGCTCGACGGGCGCGGGCATGCGCGCAAACCACGTGTGCAGCTGCATCGTCATGCTCTCGCGCTCGATGAGCACGTCGAGCACCTCCGCCTTGTCGAGACCGCCGCAGCTATCCTGCAGAGACACGCAGTCCGGGAACATGTCAAGAAACGGGATCTTTTCGCTCATAGCTTCCTCACTTTTCGCTCAGAATCAGGTCCACCAGCGCATCGGCCAGCTTGTCCGCGGGGTACTTGCCAAGGATCTCGCCGCGGCGAAACAGCAGGCCGCAGTCCTTGCCGCCGGCGATGCCGTAGTCCGCCTCGTGTGCCTCACCGGGGCCGTTGACGACGCAGCCCATCACGGCGACCGTGATCTCGCGCTCTAGCCCCTGCAGCCGCTGCTCGACCTCCTGCGCGAGCGCGATGAGGTCGATCTGCGTGCGGCCGCACGTCGGGCACGAGACGAAGCGTACGCCCTCGCGGCGCAGCCCGGCCGCCTTCAAAATAGCGATGCCGGCACGCACCTCCTCCACGGGGTCAGCCGTGAGCGAGACGCGGATCGTGTCGCCGATGCCCTCGGACAGCAGCGTGCCGATGCCGACGGCAGAGCGGATGATGCCGTTGTAGGCCGTGCCGGTCTCCGTGACGCCGACGTGCAGCGGATAGGGAAACCGCTCGGCCGCGAGCCGGTAGGCCGCGATCGTCAGCGGCACGGTAGAGCTCTTCATCGACAGGGCAATGTCATCAAAATCATACCGGTGCAGCAGGTCAATGTGCCCCTGTGCGCTCTCGACGAGCGCCTCCGGCGTCGGGTGGCCGTACTTTTCGAGCAGCACTTTTCCAGGCTGCCGCCGTTGACGCCGATACGGATGGGGATGCCGCGCTCCCGGCAGGCCTCGGCCACCTTGCGGACGTTGTCCGGCTCGCCGATGTTGCCGGGGTTGATGCGGATCTTGTGCACGCCGGCCTTCGCCGCTGCGAGCGCAAGCCGGTAGTCAAAGTGAATGTCGGCCACGACCGGGATGGGCGAGGCGTGCACGATCTCGGGCAGAGCGTCCGCTGCGGCCTGATCCGGCACGGCAAGGCGGATGATCTCACACCCGGCATCATGCAGCCGGGCAATCTGCTCGATGGTCGCGCGTGCGTCCGAGGTGTGCGTGTTGCACATCGACTGCACCGCGACCGGCGCGCCGCCGCCAATCGCGACGGGGCCGACATGGATCTGTTTTGTCTGGGTTCTGTTCATAAACACTCCTGTATCTCCGCAAGCCTGAAAACGCACGAAAGCCCGAGGCGGAAAATTCCGCCCCGGATCAGGTGACAAGTTTGGAAATGTCGTTATACATGACGTAGGCCATCAGTGCCAGCAGCAGCACCAGCCCCGCCGTGTGGATATAGCCCTCATACTTGGGGTCGATCTTCCTGCGGCTGATCCGCTCGAGCACCCACGTGACGAGCAAGCAGAACACGCGCCCGCCGTCGAGCGCCGGCAGCGGCAGCATATTCATGACCGCAAGGTTCACGGCGATTAACGCCGAGAAATAGGCAATGTTCGAGAAGGCGGCCGCCTTCGTGGCCGACTCCTTGCCGACCTCGTTCATCATGCTCACGATGCCGACCGGGCCGGACAGATCCTTGACGCCGACTGCGCCCGCGAACAGATCGCTCAGGCCCATCCAGGCCATGCGCACGAAGTCCATCGCGCTGTACCACGTGGTCTGGAGCTTGGCGCCGAACGTCGCCGGCTCGTGCCGAAGTAGAAGCCGTACATCTTGCCGTCCTGCCCCGGATACTCCGCGCCACGAGGTAGAAATCGTTGAGCGCGACCTTCTTGCCGTCACGCTTGACGACGATGTCATGCGTGTCGCCTCCGCGGGCGAGATATTCGCTGACATTGGTCGTGAAATAGATGCGATGCCCGTCGATACTCCAGATCGTATCGCCCACCTGTAGGGCGTTCCTCCCCCTGATAGGGGCAGCCGTCCATGAAGTCCGTGAGCGTCGGCGTGGAAAAGCTCTTCGCCTGCGCGAACACGATCAGAAGCAGCAGCAGACCGAACACACGAAGTTCATGAACGCGCCGGCGCAGAGGATCAGAAACCGCTTCCAAGCCGGCTGGCTCGTGAACGCGCGCGGGTCGTCGATCGCCTCGTCCTCGCCCGCCATGGCGCAATACCCGCCGATCGGCAGGCAGCGGACGGCGTAGAGCGTCTCCCCCTTCTGCTTTTTCCAGATAGCAGGGCCCATGCCGATGGCGAACTCATCCACACGCACCCCGCACGCCTTGGCCACGAGGAAGTGGCCGAGCTCGTGCACGGCGATGAGGATTCCAAAGACGAGAATTGCGAGCAGAATATACATGCAGGTGTCCTTTCAGAAATGGAAATACGACCGGACGAACGCGCGGGCCTCCTGATCGGCCGCGCGGATGACGTCCAGATCGGGCGCGGCGGCCGGTGCGATGGCATCCACCGCCGCCGCCACGCTCTCATAAATGGAATGATACCCAATTTTATGATCCAGAAACAGGTGCACGGCGACTTCGTTGGCCGCGTTCATGACCGTCGGCGCGGTGCCGCCGGTGCGCGCGCACCGCATGGCGAGCGCAAGGCACGGCAGCGCCTCGAGATCGGGTGCGTAGAAATGCAGCCCGCCGGGATAAGCCGTGAAATCCAGCCGGTCGCTGCGGCTGGGCCTGCGCTCCGGATACGTGAGCGCGTACTGGATGGGCAGGCCCATGTCCGGCACGCCGAGCTGGGCGATGACCGTCCCGTCGAGCAGCTCGACCATCGAGTGCACGACGCTCTCCGGGTGGATGAGCACCTGGATATCGTCCGGCGTGACGCCGAACAGGTGCATGGCCTCAATGAATTCCAGGCCCTTGTTCATCATGGTCGCGGAGTCTACGCTGATCTTCGCGCCCATGCTCCAGTTCGGGTGGTGGACAGCCATCTCGGGCGTGACATCGCGCGTCTCTTCGCGTGTCCAGCCGCGGAACGGGCCGCCGGAGCCGGTGAGCAGGATCTTGTGCAGCTCGCCCTCCCGCCAGTCAGGCACTGGAAAATGGCCGAGTGCTCGGAATCGACCGGCACGATCTCCGCACCGCATTCCCTGGCGCGGCGCATGACGATGTCGCCCGCGCACACGAGCGTCTCCTTATTGGCCAGCGCGATGCGGCGGCCCTTTTCAATGGCCGCGAGCGTCGGCCGCAGGCCGACCGCGCCGGACACCGCCGTGACGACCGCGTCCGTATCGGAGATGACCGCCGCCTCACACAGGGCATATTCCCCGCCGCCGACGGCGATGTCCGTATCGGCGAGCGCGATGCGCAGCGCCTGGCAGCTGTCTCATCCGTCACAGCGACGAACGCCGGGTGCAGGCGGCGTGCCTGCTCCTCGGCGAGCTGAATGTTGCGGTTCGTCGTCAGCGCGCGCACGTTGAGACCCAGATGCTCCGCGACGGCAACGGTCTGCCGGCCGATGCTGCCGGTAGAACCAAGAATGGAAATCGAATGTACCATAGCTGTACTCCTTTACTTCGCCACGACCGAGATCGCCGGTGCCAACAGCACCAGCAGCTCGAGCATGGGCGCGGTGAAGATTGTGCTGTCGAACCGGTCGAGCATACCGCCGTGACCGGGCAGCAGATTGCTGTAATCCTTCACGCCGTGCTCACGCTTGATGGCGGAGAACGCAAGGTCGCCCGCCTGACCGGCAAGGCTGCCGAAGAAGCCGTAGATGGCAAGCAGGCCGATCTGCACGCGGTAGCCGCACAGATGCAGCACGAGACCGTAGAGCATGGCCGCCGCGATCGCGCACACGAAGCCGCCGACGCAGCCCTCGACCGTCTTATGCGGGCTCAGAGCGGGGGCGAGCTTGGTCTTGCCCAGGCTGCGGCCGACGAAGAACGCGCCCGAATCGCTCAGCCACGTGATGACGAACGGCAGCAGCAGGTACGGAGCCTTTGGGTCGTTCAGGCCGAGGCGCACAAGCGACGAGAGCATCCACGGGATGACAATGCCCGCCGTGAACACGAGCGCCAGATCCTGAAACGGGATGCGCTCGGACTTGTGAAACGAGATCATCATCTCGACGAACATGGTCACGAACAGCACATAGGCCGCGATCTTGAACACGAGCTCGGACTTTCCGAACGCCGCGCCGAGCACGATGGCCGCGCCGCACACGCCGGCATACACCGCAAAGCGCGGCACGAACTTCGGCATGCCGTGTGCAGCAGCTCCCACGCGCAGAACGACGCCATGATGGCCACCACGATGCCCCAGCCCCAGATCGGGGTGAAGAAGATCACAGCCAGCAGCGCCGGGATGCCAATGGCCGCAACGATCAGTCTGTTTTTCATGATTGGTCCCTCCCGTTTGTCTTTCTCTCGGGTGCAGCGGTCATTTCACGCCGCCAAAGCGCCGGTCGCGCCGCTGGAACTCCGCCAGGGCCGCGTCCATGTCGCGCTCGGTAAAGTCCGGCCAGAGCACGTCGGTGAAATACAGCTCCGAGTACGCACCCTGCCAGGGCAGGAAGTTACTCAGCCGCTGCTCTCCGCTCGTGCGGATGATGAGGTCGGGGTCCGGAATGCCGGCCGAGTACAGATAGCTGCTGAACACATCCTCCGTGAGCTCCGGCGCAGTGCCGGCCTTGTACGCCTCGGCATACCGGCGCACGGCGTGCAGGATCTCGTCCCGGCCGCCGTAATTGATGCACAGTTCATCTGGCAGCCGTCGTAATGCGTGCTCTTCTCCTCGGCCGCAGCCATGAGGCGCTGCAGCTCCGGCGAGAGGCCGGACCGCTCACCGAAAAAGCGCATCTTGAACTTGTCGCGCTCCATGATCGAGAGCGCTTCCTTCATGTATTTATCGAAGATGCTCATGATCGTGCGCACTTCCTCGGGCGGGCGGCGCCAGTTTTCCGTGGAAAAGGCGTAGACCGTGAGGTATTCGATGCCGATGGCCTTGCAGTAGTTGCCGATGCGGCGAAACGCCTCCGCACCGTAGGCATGGCCGGCCGTGCGCGGCAGGCCGCGCTTTTTGGCCCAGCGGCCGTTGCCGTCGAGGATGATCGCCACGTGGCGCGGCAGGCGCGAGAAATCCACCTGCGGCGCGGTCGTCTTATCGTTTGCCATAGTTCCTCCTGCGCCGCCCGGATCGGCGGCGTCTGTAGACAGGATATTCAAACAGGGGGATGAAAAATCCCCCCGTATCACATTTGCGGGTCCGGGCGCTCAGATCTCCATGAGCTCCTTCTCTTTTTCGTCGGCGATGCGCTCGACTTCCTTGATGTAATCATCGGTCAGCTTCTGTAGATCCTTCTCGATGATCTTGAGGTCGTCCTCGGTGATCTCAGACTTTTTCTTCTGCGCCTTGAACTTGTCCATCGCGTCGCGGCGGATGTTGCGCACGGCGACCTTGGCCTCTTCGCCGTACTTCTTGACCTGCTTGACGAGGTCGCGGCGGCGCTCCTCGGTCAGAGCGGGGAAGATCAGGCGGATAGTGCGGCCGTCGTTCTGGGGATTCAGGCCCAGATCGGACGCAAGGATGGCCTTTTCAATGCCCTTGAGCACGGAAGCGTCCCACGGCTGGATGAGCAGCGAGCGGGCGTCCGGCGTGCTGATCGATGCGATCTGCTGGATGGGCGTGGGAGAGCCGTAGTAATCGACCGTGATGCGGTCGAGCACGGCGGGGTTGGCCTTGCCGGCGCGGACGGAATCATACTGCTCGGTGAGGACCGAAGCGGTCTTTTTCATTTTGGACTCAAACTCGGTATAATCGGTAGACATGGTGTATCCTCCTTATCGGGTTTTTAAATTTGATTTCACTTGGTCACGACCGTGCCGACGGGCTCGCCCATCACAGCACGGACAATATTCTGCGGATCAGCCAGCGCGAAGACGACGACCGGGATGTCGTTTTCCATGGCCAGCGACGTCGCCGTCAGGTCCATGACGGCCAGATGCTTTGCCAGCACCTCGTCATAGGTGATCGCGTCGTACTTCACGGCACCGGGATCGACGTGCGGATCGGCGCTGTAGACGCCATCGATGTTCTTGGCAAGCAAAATTGCGTCCGCGCCGATCTCGGCGGCGCGCAGCACGGCGGCCGTGTCGGTCGAAAAATACGGGCAGCCGCTGCCCGCACCGAAGAGCACGACCTTGCCCTCTTCCAGATGCGCCACGGCGCGCTCCCAGGTATAGTGCTCGGCAAACGTCGACATTTCGACGGCCGTCTGCACACGCACGGGGATGCCCTTCTGCTCCATAACGTCGGACACGGCCAGACAGTTCATGACGGTGGCGAGCATACCCATGTGGTCGGCGCGCGAGCGGGCCATCTTGCCCTCGCCGTTTTTCACGCCGCGCCAGAAGTTGCCGCCGCCGATGACGACGCCTACCTGCACGCCCAGTTCGGTGCAGGCCTTGATGACATCGCACACCTGCCCGATGACGCCGAAATCCAGCCCCGTCTTCTGCTCGCCGGCCAGCGCTTCGCCGCTGATCTTGAGCAGGATGCGTTTATATTTGGGTTCTGTTCCATAAAACTACCCCTCGCTTTTTCATATTCGTCGTTTTATTGTAATATAAAACCGCCCGGATGAAAAGGGGGTATTTGTGAAAAGAGCGAAAACAATCGCCCGCCGGCTTCACACGTCCACGAGCCGGGAGACGAATTCGTCCGTATTCGTATCGAAGAGTGCGATGGCGCCCTCGGCGTCCCCCTGGGTAACGAAATAGAGAAAATCCTCCAGCACATCGCCCGCGGCGCGCGGCCCGACCGAGCGCACCCACTGGGCCCAGAGGACGATATTCACATCGTGGAAACCGTTGACGATGAGCGGCACGACGTTGTTGCCGCTCTTAAAGCAGATATACCGGTGGAACGAACACGCCAGCTCTGCGAGCTTGTCCACGTCCACGCGCGGCTGCTGCGCGGCCTGCCGGAAATCACGGATGATCGTGCGCAGCACCGCAATATCATCGTCCGTGCGCTTGGGCACGAACAGCCGCACCGCGAGCCCCTCAATGACATTGCGCGTCTGCAGCAGCGACGCCGTCGTCGCCTTGTCGAGCTTGCCGTCGCGGTATTTTAATATGGAGATGAGCGTGTCCACGTTGCCGCACTCGGCCCAGTCGGCAACATACACCCCGTGCCGCGGCGACACGCGCAGAAAGCCCATCCGCTCCAGATTCTTGATGCCGGCGTGCACGGCGCTCTTGCTGATGTGCATATTCTCGGCCAGCTCTGCTTCCGTGGGCAGCTTTTCCCCCGGCTCCACCTGGCCGGAGAGGATCATGCCCTGGATCTGCCGCTCGAACAACTCCGTGATCGTTGGCGCAACGATGGTCTGAAAACGCATACGCAGTCCTCCTTGTATTTGTGATTGAATCAGAATCACAAGAAAATAGTACCAAAAAAGTGACGAAAAAGCAAGTGAATTCTTGACTTGTAGAATTCTTGACATATACTTTTCGCAGTGATTCAAACACAGAAGGAGGAATTGACTTGCGTTTTTACAAAGACCACTATGATGTCGTCATCATCGGCGGCGCGCTGGCCGGCATGGCGGCCGCCCTGCAGCTGCAGGCCAAGGGCGTGCGGGACATTCTGATCCTCGAAAAGCACAACATGCCCGGCGGTGTCGCCACGGACTACATACGCGACGGCTTTGAGATGGAGGCCTCGCTGCATGAGATGATGTCCATCGGCCCGAAAGGCAAGCGGCTGAAGGTCGGCCAGTTTTTTGACGACATGGGCATTGACATCGACTGGCTGCCGGTGCCGGAGCCGTACCGTGTCGTCGTGCCCGGTGAGGGCATCGACACCGTGCTGCACGACGGCTACGAGCACATGGCGCGCGACATTGACGCCGCCTGCCCCGGCACTTACGACAAGGTGCTGGAATTCATTCGCCTCTGCCGCCGCGTGTACGACAGCATGGACGTCATATCCGTGACACCGATGAGCAAGCTGCGCATGCTGCGCGAGCACCCGGACTTTGTGCGCGTGGCGGGCTACAGCGCCTCGGAAGTCATCCGGACCTTTGACCTGCCGCAGAAGGCGGTCGATATGCTCACGCCGTACTGGATCTACGTCGGCGAGCCGATGGACAATCTCCCGTTCACGATCTACGCCTACTGCATGGCGGACTATTTTGCCGGCAGCTATGTGCCGCGCCACCGCTCGTACGAGATGAGCATGCGCATGCAGCAGAAGGTCGAAGAAAACGGCGCGCAGTTCGAGCTGCGGCAGGAAGTCGAAAAGATCCTCGTCAAAGACGGCAAGGTCCGCGGCGTGCGCACGAAGCGCGGAGACGAGATCGCCTGCGACTACGTCATCTGCGGCGCGTACCCGAACCGCGTCTACACGCAGATGATCGAGCCGCTGAGCGAAGTGCCCGCCGGCGCCATTCGGTTCGTCAACGGCAACCGCCTGAGTGTCTGCCCCGTGTCGGTCATGCTCATTCTCGAGGGCACGCCCGAGGAAAACGGCATCACAAACTACAACACCTTCTCCGGCGACACGATGGACACGAACGCCATCTGGCGCAACAACTGCAACCTGACCGAACCGTACAACTTCCTGACGACCGTGTGCCTCAACTATGCCAACCCTGACTGCGTGCCGGCCGGCTATACGCACCTGTCGATCACGAATCTGGTGCCGGTCGACCCGTTCCTTGGCGTCAAGGAGGAGGAATACTACGATCTCAAGCGCCGCCTGGCCAATGAGATGATGGAGCAGTACATCAAGATCGGCGGCGTGGACTTCCGCGGCCGCATCGCCGAGATCGAGGTCTCCACGCCCATGACGATCTCCCACTACGTCGGCGCGTGGAAGGGCAGCATCTACGGCTACTCGCACTCCATGGACAACCACGTGGTCGCCAAGAAGGCCATGATGGCGGAAGATCACTTCATCGACGGGCTGGAGTTTGCCGGCGCACACGCCGTGGCCGGCGACGGGCAGGGCCCGCAGATCACCAACGGCAGAGCCGCGGCCAAGGCCGTGCTCGACGCGATGGCAGCAAAGGAGGCAGCGAAATGAGTATTCGAGTCAAGAGCTTTCTGAAAGACGTCGGCGGCGCGGGCCGCGTCACCGAGGCGCGCCGCGAAAAGCTGAAAAACGCATCCGCCGTGCCGGATCCGAAAGACCCCATCCGGGATCTGGCCGACAAGCTGCACCCGAGTGAGATGCAGCTGCGCGTCACGGACATCCGCGATGCGTCCCCGACGGCAAAAACGTTCCGCTTCGAGGCCGCGGACGGGCACATTCCGGTGTTCCAGTGCGGCCAGTTCGTGAACTTCCGCCTGAAGATCGGCGAGAGCCTGCTCACGCGGCCGTATACGATCTCCTCCGCGCCGTACGAAGCGCGCGGCGAGCACCCGTTTTTCGAGATCACCGTGCGCCGCAACGTGCCGTACCTCGTGCCGGACTACTTCTTTGAAAACGTCCATGTCGGCGATGTGCTCACGGGCGCGCTGCCGTTCGGCACGTTCTATTGGGAGCCGCTGCGCGACACGACCGAGCTCGTCGCGCTGGCCGGCGGCAGCGGCATCACGCCGTTTTACGCCATGGCCAAGGAGATCGCCCACGGCAAGATGCACGGCTGCAGGCTGACGATCCTCTATGGTTCGGTCAAGTCGGACGATATCGTGCTCAAGGATGAGCTGGATCAGATCTGCGCCGAATGTCCGGACGTCAAAGTCGTGCATGTGCTCTCCGACGACCCCGACTGGCCGGGCGAGCACGGCTTTATCACGCGCGAGATCATCGAAAAATACGCCGCGCCCAACAGCACGTTCCTGTTCTGCGGCCCGCTGGCCATGTTCCGGTTCGTGCGCAAGGCGCTCGAGGACATGGGCGTGCCGCAGCGCCGCTTCCGCCACGACGTGGTGAATAACCCGGCCGATGTCTCCACCCTGCCGGGCTACCCGAAGGGTACGGAGGAAAAGATGTTTCGCATCACCGTCGTGCGCGGCATTCACGAAGATGTGATCGATGCCAGGGCGAGCGAATCCGTCGCCGTCGCGCTCGAGCGCAGCGCCATCCCGGTCGATACCCACTGCCGCAACGGCGAGTGCGGTTTCTGCCGCAGCCAGCTGCTCGGCGGCGACATCTTCGTGTCCCCCATCGGCGACGGCCGCCGCGCCATGGACAAGGAACTCGGTTGGTTCCACGCCTGCTCAGCCTACCCGCTGAGCGATCTGAAGATCAAGATTCCGATTATGTAAACCGATTTCAAACATTATGTAAACCAAATTCACGCTTCCTTCCCTGAAAAACCCGCACACGGCTGCGCCGTGTGCGGGTTCGTTTTCTCGGAAGGGAACGGAAAAGAGCCCGGCTGACGCCGGGCTCTTTTCCGCTGGAATGAGAGGATATAAAAAGAAGACAAAGCGGACATTACATCCAGCCGCCGGAGACATTCATCACATGCGCCGTGACGTACTTCGACTCGTCGGAGGCAAGATAGAGCGCCATGTAGGCGATGTCGATGGGCTCGCCGAGGTGCTTGATCATGCAGTTGGTCGTGTAGCGCGACTGCGTCTCAGGGGTGAGGTGCTTGGCAACGGCTTCCGTGGCGATGATGCCAGGGTTGAGCACGTTGACGCGCACACCTGCGTGCGCGACCTGACGCGCCATCTGACGGCTGAGGTGGTTGATGCCGGACTTGGCCACGCCGTAGCCGACCTGCGTACGGTCGGGGCACACGGCGGCGACGGAGCCGATGTTGATGATGCTGCCGGAGTGCTGCTTGAGCATGGCCTTGTTGAGTGCTTCCTGGCAGGCGTTGAACACGGTCGAGAGGTCCACGCAGACCGTCTTCTCGAATTCTTTGTAGGTGCACTTGGTGATATCGAGGTCTTTGCGGGGGTTGGATTCGCCGAAGTTGTTGACCAGTACGTCGAGACGGCCTTCCTTGGCGATGCACTCGTCGATCATGCTTCTGTGCGTGGCGGGATCGTGCGCCTCGAAGTACACGAGCTCGGCCTGACCGCCGCGGGCTCTGGCGGCCTCAACGGCAGCCTTGCCGGTCTCCATATTGCGGCAGGCATAGTAGACCTTCGCGCCCTCATCGACGAAGAGGTCTGCGATCGCGCGGCCGATGCCGCGGGTGCACGCCGTGACCAGCGCGACTTTTCCTTCCAAACGGTTACTCATAACAGTACACTCCCTTTCTGATGGTCGTCATATTGTTTCCGGTGATCGGCGCGGCTGCGCCGAGGTTGCTTAAAGGTTTGCGCCGTAATCGGCAACGAGCGCCTGACCGTTGAGCGGCGCAGAATCGTCGCTGCACAAAAACAGCAGGATCTTGGCGATGTCAAGATCCGTGCACGTGCCCACGTCGAGCGTCGAGTGCTTTGCGGTGGAGGCCTGCATGGCCTTGGCGGCCTTCGTGTACTTGCCTCTGGCCTTCATGGCGCGCGTGGTCATGGGGGTCATGACCGTGCCGGGGCACACGCAGTTGGCGCGGATCTTCTGCTCACCGTTGGCAAAGCGCAGCGCGATGTGCTTGGTCAGCGCGACCTCCGCGCCCTTCGAGACCGTGTAGGCTGCGCTGCCGTTGCCGTTCACGCCGCCGACGGAGGCGACGGTCGCGATCGTGCCGTATCCCTGCGCGATGAACTGCTTGACAGCCGCGCGGGTAACGTACATCGTGCCCTTGACGTTCACGGTCAGGGTCGTGTCGAGATCGCTGGTAAGAAAATCGTCGATCGGCCGCATGGCGACATCGAGCACACCGGCGATATTGGCCAGCGCGTCGATCTTTCCGTACTTTTCCACACCGGCCGCGAACGCCGCCTTCACGGCATCGTTGTCGGTGATATTGACGACGGCCGTCATGACCTCGCCTCCCGCAGCCTGAATGTCGGCCGCGACCTTGCTGAGGTTTTCCTCATGCATATCCGCCATGATGACGCTTGCGCCCTCCTGTGTGAAGAGCTCGGCGGTCTTGGCGCCGATGCCAGAACCGGCACCGGTGACGAAACAGACTTTTCCATCAAGTCTACCCATTTGTTTCTCCTTTGCTGATATAGAATGCGGTGGACGGGCCGGGAACCGCAGCCCATCCGGTGTGCGGGGATCACTCGTCCTTGAGCGGCCACTCCATGCCGATGCGCTCGCACTGGCGCTCGGTATCCCAGAAGAAGCCCCAATCGGGCAGATGACGGATGCGGGCGGTATCCGCCGGCGTCCACGTCACGATCTCGCCCTTCTTGTAGAGCGCGTCGATCTCCTCATCGGTATAGCCGAAGTCCTTGAGGACTTCGCGGTTGTGCTCGCCGAAGCACGGCGCGGAGGCCACAATCTGCGAGGGGTTATTCTTGAAGCGGTTCGTGATGCCGATACCCTTCATCTCGCCGAAGATCTGGTCTTCCCACTCGACGAGGTTCTCGCGCTCGGCGTACTGCGGATCGTTTTCAATGTCGCCCGGCTCATACGCGCGCTGGTTCGGATGCCGGCCTTACTGAAGATCTCCTCGAGCTCGGCGCAGGTGTGCTGCGCACAGAAGTCCGTGAGCGCCTGATCCGCCTTCTGCCCCATGGGGGTGTTGAGCGGGAAGCCGGGGATGCCCTTCGGCAGGCCCGGCGTGACGCCCGGCGTGCCGACGCCGATGATGGGATAGCCCTTCTCGACCGGTCCTGGGCCGTTGATGGCGACAAAGAGCTGCTTGTTGTCCTTCGTGGTGTAGAACGAGAAGCAGGCCGCAAGGTCGGAGTGGTTGCCGGTGCGGTAAGGCACAGGCTCGCCGTCTTTCGGGTAGCCCTTGTTGTACCAGAGCACCGGGTAGTTATCGAGCAGGCGGAACATGGTGTCGTACTGCGCAACGTCGCAGGACTCGCCCTTGCCGGTCTTGAGCGCGTGGATGTAAGCCGACAGTGCGGTCATGCAGGCGTTGTAGGCCGTGACATAGTCAGACAGGTACGGGTTGACCTTCAAAGGCACGTCGACGTCGGGGAGACGCCGTTCATGTACATATAGCCGCCCATGGCCTGACCGGAGACATCGTAGGAAGCCTTGGACTTGTACGGGCCCGTCTGGCCGTAGCCGGAGACGTGCACGATGCACAGCTTGCTGTTGACACCCCAGCACACCTCATCGGTGAGGCCCATCTTGGCATAGGTGCCGGCCTTGCTGGACTCGATCCAGATGTCGGCCCACTCGAGGCACTTCTTGAAGATCTTTCTTGCCGGCGGGCGTGCGCGGGTTGCACGTGATAGAGTACTCGTTGCGGTGGTTCTGCGACCAGCTCGTGGTGCCGCGCGTGCCGCAGGAGATCTTGGGGGCCTCGGACTGGAGCACCTTCGCACCCATCTCGGCCATCAGGCAGCCGGCGAAGGGCCCGGCAATCGCCGTGCCGGACACAAAGACCTTGACGCCGTTCAGAACGCCGAATCGGGGTATTCATCAAACTTCTGTGTGAGGTTGCAGTCAATTTTTTTGAAACTCATGTATGCTGTGCCTCCTTTTTGTTGCGTTTTTCTACAGATTTCTCCGGATTCAAGATAAGCTGCCAACATGGGCAAAACCCATGTTGACAGCTTACCGTCTATTTGCGCTAAGATTTACTTTTTCGGAGGATACTCCAGGCCGATGCGCTTGGCCTGACGCTCCGGATCCCAGAAGAAGTGCCACTCAACGAAGTTCTTGATACGGGCAGTGTCAGCCGGCGTCCAAGTCGCGAGCTCACCCTTCTTGTAGAGCGCGTCGATCTCCTCGTCGGTGTAGCCAAAGTCCTTGAGCACCTCGCGGTTGTGCTCGCCGAAGCACGGCGCGGAAGCTACGATCTGGGACGGGTTCTTCTTGAAGATGTTCGTGACGCCGATGCCCTTCATCTTGCCGAAGCACTGGTCATCCCACTCGACGATGTTCTCACGGGCCTCGTACTGCGGATCCTTCTCGATGTCGGCCGGGCCGTAAGCACGCTGGCACGGGATACCGGCCTTGTTGAAGATCTCCTCGATCTCGTCGCAGGTGTGCTCGGCGCAGAACTTCGCGCACAGCTCGTCCGCCTTCTTGCCGCGGGGGTCAAACAGCGGGAAGCCGGTGCAGTTCTTCGGGATGCCCTCGGTGACGCCGGGCTTGCCCATGCCGATGATCGGATAGCCGCGGGTGACAGGGCCCTGGCCGACGATCGCAACGAACATGGCGTTGCCATCCTTCGTGTCGTAGAAGGAGAAGCAGGCAGCCTGGTCGCTCTTGTTGCCGGTGCGGAAGGGCACGGGCTCGCCCTGCTTCGGGTAGCCCTTGTTGAACCAGTTGGCCGGGTAGTTGTCGAGCAGGCGGAACATGGTGTCGTACTGCGCGACGTCGCAGGAATCACCCTCGCCGCTGTTCTTGGCGTTGATGTAGCCGGCGAGGGCCACCATGCAGGCGTTGTAAGCGGTGATGTAGTCGGACAGGTACGGGTTGACCTTCAGCGGGCCGGACGTCGGGGAGACGCCGTTCATATACATGTAGCCGCCCATGGCCTGACCGGAAACGTCGTAGGAGGGCTTGTTCTTGGACGGGCCGAACTGGCCGTAGCCGGACACGTGCACGATGGCGAGCTTCTTGTTGTGCTTCCAGCAGACTTCGTCGGTCAGGCCGCGCTTGGCATAGGAGCCCGGACGGCCGGCCTCGATCCAGATGTCGGCCCACTCGACGCACTTGAGGAAGATCTTCTTGCCGGCGGGGCTGGCGGAGTTGATGGTGATGGAGTACTCGTTGCGGTGGTTCTGGCTCCACGCGAGGTGCCGCGGGTCTGGCAGGCGATGGTCGGAGCCTCAGCCTGCAGGACCTTCGCGCCCATCTCGGCCATGAGGCAGCCGGCGAAGGGGCCGGCAATGTTCGTGCCGGTCACGAAGACCTTGACGCCCTTGAGAACGCCGAAGGAAGGATACTCGTCGAATTTCTGAGTCAGTTTGTTGTCGATTTCTTTCATGTTAGGATGACAATCCTTTCTGTGCGTATCGCACTGAATGAGGTCGATTGGTCGGAAGAAATTACTCTTTGGCAGCTTCGGCTTTCTTGTGCACGCTCGGGATCAGGAAGCAGACCACGATACCGACGACGACACAGATGAGCTGCACGAGCGCCACGGAGTGCAGCGCGCTGGCGGCAGCTGCGGGCACTGCCATGCCGGTGGCGGCCTTTTTGGTCATGCCCGTGACGAACATGGGCACGAAGATGGCAACACCGAACGGAGCAGTCATATCACGGAACACGTTGTACGTGCCGGAAGCGGAGGAGGACTCAGCCGGAGCAACACCGGACAGGGCGACCTTCATGAAGATGGTGCCGTTGCCGCCGATGCCGAGACCGACAAAGAACAGTGCGCCGCCCATCATGAGGATGCCGGCATTCTCGCCGATGAAGAGCATGATCAGAGAGCCGATGGCGACAAACACGAGCGCGATGGCAGCCACGACCTTCGGCTCCTTCTTGTCGGCCATGGGGCCGAGGACGACGGTGCCGATGGCCATGCCGAGGTACTCAATGCTCATGGCAACCGCAGCGACGGTGGCCTTGTCGATGGCATAACCGAAGCGGATGATCTCGGTCAGGCAGGCGGTCATAAGGCCCTGGGTCAGGAGCATGACCAGCACGGGGAGCACGAAGTTCTTACGAGCCATGAACTTGCCGTTGAGGATCGGGTTGGAGGCCTTCTTCTCAACCAGGAAGAGGACGATGAGGCCGACGACGGCCACGCCGATGGACGCAAGCGTCGCAGCGCTGGCCCAGCCGTTCTGCTGGCCGAAGGTGGGCACGCAGACGAGCGCACCGAACATGAGCAGGACGAACACGGCGCCTGCCCAGTCAAAGCCCTGCATGGTGCCTTTGGGGATGTTCGGGTTATCCTTGACCTTTGCAAAGCAGATCAGGAACGTGATCACGCACAGCGCGACGCAGACCCACATGACGATGCGCCATGCATTGGCCGTTCCGATGACCTTCATGATGATGCCGCCGACGGTGGGTCCAAAGATGACCATGCCGCAGGCAACTGCCATGTAGACCGTGAAGCCCTGGCCCATCTTCTCGGGCGGGAACTCCATCATGATGTAGGACATGACGACCGGGGCGATGCCGGCTGCGCCGATACCGACCATGAAGCGGAACACGAGCAGCAGCGGGATGTTCTGCGGGCAGATGGCGATGAGAGCCTGGCCGACCGTGTAAAGGCCCATGGCACTCAGCAGCATCTTTCTGCGGCCGATCACGCCGCCGAGCTTGCCCAGGATCGGCGCCATGGCGGCGGCAGCCAGGGAGTAAGCCAGCGTGATGAAGGTCAGGGACGAGTCGGCATCCCAGGCCGTGGAGATAGCGGTCGGCACCGAAGCGGTGAAGCCGCCGCAAAGGCTCAGGATCGCCGCCGCAATAGCGTAGGGCACAAAGCCTTTCATATAAGTTTTTGTTGTTTTCCATGAGTACATTCTCCTGTCTAGTGATTCCGGCACGAAGCCGTGTGACAGTTGGTTTCTTCTGCGTGCTCAATAACCTTTGGCGAGGCTTTCCTCGACTAGCTTACTGCGCACGACTTTCCCGTTTTCGTTCACGGGGATGTGATCCACCAATTCAATGGATTTGGGAATCTTGTACGGGGGGAGATAATTGAGTGCGAAGCGGATCAGGTCCTTATTTCCGACCGGGCCGTTCGTCTCCACGATGGCGTGGATGCGGTGGCCCCAATCGGGATCCGGCAGGCCGATGACCACGGCATCGACCACCTTCGGGTGCTTTTTGAGCACCATCTCGACCTCGGCGGCAAAGACATTTTCTCCGCCGGTGACGATCATGTCGCTGCGGCGGTCGGCAAAGTACAGGTAGCCTTCCGCGTCCACATAGCCCATGTCGCCGACGCTGCGGAAGCCCTCACTGTCCACCGGGAGCGGCGGGATGTTCTATATAGGTCACACGCGGGCTGTTGTCGCCCCAGGACATGAAGATCTCGCCGATCTCGCCGGCGGGCAGCTCGTGGCCGTCCTCGCCGCGGATGGCCACCCGGCCGCAGTGCATCTTGCCGACGCTGCCGGGGTGGCGCAGCCACTCGTCGCCGCGGATGGAGGTCATGCCGATGCACTCAGTCATGGCGTACATCTCGTAGAGCCGCTCGGGCGGGATGATCTGGAGCCACTCGCGCTTGAGATCCTGCGAGCAGACGCCGCCGGTATGGCAAAGCACCTCGATGCTCGCAAGGTCTTCCTTCCGGAAGCCGGGCATGCGGCTGATGCGCTGCATGAGCGTCGGCACCATCTGGACATACTCGATGCGGTACTTTTTGATGAGCCGCACGATGGTCTCGGCGTCGAGCTTGGCCGGCATGACGAGCGTGTTGCCGCAGTAGAGGCCGTTGAAGGCCGCCGAGTGCGGCGCGCCGTGAAACAGCGGGCCCGCGAGCAGCTGGCGCATCTCAAAGCGCATGCCGGACACGGCGAACCAGGTCCGCAGACCCTCGTCGCTCTCCCCTGCCGGCATGTCCTGCTCGATGACCTTCGTCTTCCCCGTCGTGCCTCCGGAGCAGTTGGCAAGATTGGGGATGGCGAGCACATCGGGCGGCATGTCCGCGGGGCAGCCGGCACACAGCGTTCTGAGTTCCGCCGTACTCAGGCCGGGATAGCCGTCCGGCTTTTTGCGGTTCGTGATGACGAGCGCCGGAGACACACACGCACAGATCTCCATCAGATTGCGCTGCGGCGCGCGGTTGGACACCGGCACGTAGCAGGCGCCGGTCTTCCAGATGCCGAACGCGAGCGCGATGTGCGTCGGGATGTTCGGCAGCGCGGCGAGCACGCTCTTGCCGGGGCCGATGCCCTGACCAAGCAGGTACCAGGCAATGCGGTTCGAGAGCTCGTGGAGCTCCCGCCACGTCATGACGGACTCCTTGTTTTCCGGGGAAACGTAAATGACCGCGGGCGCATCCGGCTTTACGCGGGCGATGCTCGCCAGCTGTGTGCCGGGTGTGAAGAAGCTCTCCGTCCCGGTATTGAAAATATTGAAATGCTGCGTGCGCATCTCCATCACTTCCTGACAGCACTGAATTTGGCATACGCCGGTCCCGCCCGCCCTCAGCAGGCGGGATCAGCGGCTTTGGAAAATTACTTCGGCAGGTTGTTCGGACGGTAGCCGCCGTCGATCTGCAGGCAGACGCCGGTGACGTAGGACGCGGCGCTGGAGGACAGGAACAGGATGCCGTTGGCAATGTCCTCGGGCTCGGCAAAGCGCTTCATCGGGATGGTATCACCGACGGAGTCCTTGGCGAACTGCGGCATATTGGCGACCATGTCGGTGTTGACAACGCCCGGAGCGACCGCGTTGACACGCACGCCCCTGTCGGCGAAGGAATAAGCGACGGACTTGGTCATGGCGATCAGGGCAGCCTTGCTGGCGGGGTACGGCAGGCCGGTCGGGCAGCCGTAGACACCGGCGACGGAAGCGGTATTGACGATGCAGCCCTTGGTCTTGATCAGGTGCGGGATCGCGTACTTCATCATGGTGTAGGGGCCCTTCATGTTCAGGTTGCAGACGGCATCCCACTCGGACTGCTTGAGCTTGGTCAGCCAGGTGCTGTTGTCGGTGCCGGCGTTGTTGACGAGCACGTCCAGACGGCCCCACTTGGCAATGATCTCTTTGTACAGCTCCTGAACGGCCTTGTAGTCGCACAGGTCGATAGCCTTGGTCATGACTTCGTAGTCGGGGTTGATCTCCTTGAGCGCTGCTAGAGCCTTGGCACCGGTCTCTTCATAGTGGCTCAGGAAGTACACTTTGCACCCGCAGCGAGAAAGCCCTTGACTGCCGCGAAGCCGATGCCGCGACTACCACCGGTAACAAGAACGACCTTACCTTTGAATTCGTTTTCAAACATGATTTTTGTCCTTTCTTAACGCAAATCTTTGACTTTTCCGGAGCTTTCCCGTCACCCCGGACACACACCAGCAGTTATGCTTTTGTTAAGGAACGATAATATTTTAACATTACCTGCGCCGTTCTTCCGGCCGATGCCTCCTGTTTTCCTATCGTAAAAAACGACAAAAAATCAGATTTCACATCAGATTTCGTGGCAAAACTGACAAAGCCTCAAAAGACGACCGCTGTCGCTTTTGAGGCTTTGTCCACATTGACGATATTTTCTGTTAATTCTCACTTTCGACCGGGTATCTGGTGAAAATATTCCCGCGGCATCTTCTCGGTCAGATACCCAGCAGGTCCATCATATAGCAGAAGCACAGCTGGAGCTGATCGGGCGACTGCTCCGTCTCGGTGAGAATGCCGTTCATGGCATCGTTCGCGATCTCGGCATACAGCCCGCTCAGCGCCACGACCGGCGGCTCCGACGGGACGTAAAACCGTTCGAACTTCATATACGGTTCGCCACGAGATAGACATATGTGCCGCTGTTCATGCGGCTCTCGGCGATCTCGAGCACTCCCCCTTGTCCGGCTGATAGCGGTAGCGGTGGAACGGGCCGAGGTTGACGAGGGTGTCCGGCTTGAGGCGGTAGTCCAGACCGTTGACCGTCAGCGTACCGCGGCCGCTGCGCACGAGCAGGAACGTCTCGTCGTGATTATTGACATAGAGCGTCGGCTCCTTGATCTTGCGCACGCAGGCTTTGATATCGCTGGGCAGGACATTGTTGACAAAATAGTCATGCGCGCCGGCCAGAACGGGCTTCTCGTCCTTGGAGCTGAAAAATGCCGTGCCGGATGAACGTTCGTTAGCCATGCTGCTTCCTCCCCTGTCCTCTCTGCTTGCGGAACTCGCCCGGAGACATCTTGTTGAGCGCGTAGAACACGCGGCCCATCGTCCGGTCAGAGCCGAAGCCCGTTTCCATCGCGATATCGACCGTCGGCAGCTCCGTCGTCGTGAGCAGCGCCTCCGCGTAGCGCACACGGAACATCGACAGAATCTGCTTGTAGCTGGAGTTCAGGCGCGTCTTGAGCTGCACACGCAGGATGTTCTCCGACGTATAGAGATCGTGCGCGATCTTTTCCGCGTCGATCGGCTCGGACATATTTTCATACAGATAGCTGATGGCGGAAATGAGTGTCTCACTCAGGATCATGCCGCGGTAGACCCGCCCGTCCTTCCCGTCACTGAGCATTTCGTTGAGGTACCCTTGCGGGGTCACGCCGGTCAGCGCCTTGAAGCGGCGGAAAAACGTGATGCTCATGTGAAAGCCGGAAATGGACGACACATAGTCAAACGGCAGGCTGTCATACAGAAGTACGACATGGCCAGGATCAGGCGCGTGCGATTGACATACTGGCTGAAATTCAGCCCCGTGGCAATCAGCAGCGCGTGGTTGAGCGCCGTCTCATCCGCGTCGGACGAAACCGCCTCCGCGACCGAGGCTGCCGTGAGCTCCGCCGTGCTGTGCGTGGCGATATAGAGGCTGGCGCGCCGGCCGAGCGGCATATCCATCAGCGAGTACTGCTCCCTGCGCCGCGCGGCGGCACGGTTATACAGCAGCTCGATCTTGCGCAGGAAGGAGCTGCGAATCACAGCCGAACCGCAGCTGTTTTTCGCACTCAGGTGCCGAAACTGCTCAAACTGCCGCGCGATCTGGCGAACATCGTCCCCGTCCGGCCCGATCACGGGCAGGCCGGTGACGATCTCGATCTCGCGCAAGTTCGTGATCTGATTAAACATATAGTAGCTCAAAAGCTGATAATCAAAGGCAGCGACCCAGATCTTGAGCGCTTCCCCGAATTCGGGACAGATCGTCAGCACCTGCGAGCACTGGATCCACGCAACGCAGCCCGCTGTACAGGGAATTCCTCCCCATTGATGATGAAGCTGCCGCTGCCGCTGCGGACAAGCACAAAATAGCTGTCCACCTCCATGACGGGGAACAGCTCCTCACTGATGGTATGCTCCTGCAGCCGGAGATACTTGTCCGACCCGCAGAAATACCCGCTGCGCGGTGTCTCGCAGAGTGGCCTGTTTTTTCTCTTCAACGTGCTTAGCCCCCATTCGTGGTAACGATACGGCTTGCAAACCGGCAACCGACAATACTTCTGTTTATAGATTAACAGCTTTTTGTGCAAAAAACAAGTAAACGAATTCCAAACTTTTAAACATCCTGCCAATTTCGTTACAAAAAACGCAAAGTGGCAAAAGGCCCGCCGGTGTGCATCCGGCGGGCCTTCGCGCTGTGATAAGATTGAAAGGAGTAAGAGGATGAAAAGGAATAATAGCAAAGAGAATACGCTGACTTACAGCTCGTACCGACGTGGAAGCCCTGATGCATGGCATCGCTGGACTGGCCCGGCTTGATGGCGTCGCCGATCACGTGGACTTCCGGCACGAACGCCTTGAGCTCTTCGGACAGCGGATCATACTTGCGGGAGCCGAGGCCGAGGACAATGTAGTCAAAGCCCTTGAGCCACTCTTCCGTGCCGTCCTTGTGCTGGATCTTAACCTCGTGCTCGGTCACTTCGAGCACCTTGGAGTTGATGTAGCTCTTGACACCCTCGCGGCGCAGGCTGGCGAGTGCAATGTTGCGGTTCGGCAGGCAGACGCCGGTCATGAGCTGCGGCTGCATCTCAACGAGCGTGACTTCCACGTCGCCGATGCTGCCGGTGGTGGCAAAGGAGTTCGGGCACGCGCGTCGGCCATGAGCATTTCGGCCGTCTCGCAGGCGACTTCGCCGCCGCCGAGGATGCAGACCGTGCCCTTCGGGATGGTGACCTTGCGGCTGAGGATATCATGGGTGGTGATGACCGGATAGTCACCGACGCCCTTGATGAAGGTCGGGATGAGCGGCGTCGCGCCGGTGGCGACGACGACGGCATCGGGTGCGAATTCCTTCACGTTCTCGACCGTGGCTTCCTTCTTGAACTCGAACTTCACGCCGGCCTTCTTGGCGCGGTAGTTCAGGTGCGTGAGCCACTTGCACATCTCCTGCTTGCCGGGAGAGACGACCGCAAGATTCAGCTGACCGCCGATCTGCTTGCTCTTCTCCCAGACGGTGACGTCGTGACCGCGCTCGGCCGCCGTGACAGCGGTGTACATGCCGCCGGGGCCGGCGCCAATGACGAGGACCTTCTTCGGCTTGTCGGTCGGGTTGAACGGATAGTCATACTCATGGCCGACGAGCGGGTTGATGTGGCACTTGCAGACCGGGTGATGCGGATCTTCCGGCGTGATGCACCGGCCGCCGCAGGAGCCGCAGGGCGTGATGTCATCGAAGCGGTTCTCGTAAGCTTTCTTCGGCAGGTCGGGGTCTGCGAGCAAAGGACGGCCCATAGACACGCCGTCCACCAGACCACGCTCCACCAGATCGGCGGCGTAGCGCACGTCGTTGATCTTGCCGACAACGAAAACCGGGATGTTCACGACCTTCTTGATCTCCGACGCCTCGTAGACGTTCATGCCGATCTTCTGGCTGTGGGAAGGAAGGATGTTCTGAAGGCCCTCATATTGGACGCCGCCGGAGACTTCAAGCATGTCAACGCCTGCGGCCTCAAACTTCGGGGCGAGGTAAAGCATTTCGTCCAGGGAATTGCCGCCCGGCTCACGCTCGGAGCCGGAGACACGCAGCACGATCGGGAAATCGGGGCTGATGTTGCGGCGGCACTCTTCAATGATCTCCAGGATCAGGCGCGCACGGTTGTCGATGCAGCCGCCGTACTCGTCCATGCGCTTGTTACGCAGCGGGCTGAGGAAAGCACCCGGCAGCATGTAAGCATGTGCGACGTGCAGGGCGATGCCGCCGCAGCCGGCCTCTTCGGCGCGGCGCGCGGCCTGGCCGTACTGCTTGACGACCTTGTGGATCTCGTCAATCGTGATCGGGCGGCTGACAGCGCCGTTGGCGTTCGTGTTCACAGACGGGCCGAGCGGCGTGATGCCCTTGAGTGCACAGATGGACTCCGGGCCCGGTGAATGAGCTGCGGGAAGAGCGTGCTGCCGGCATCGCTCACGCGCTTGGCAAAGGCGGCGAACTGCGGGACGAGGGAGTCCTTGTCCAGCGCGGTCGTCTTGCCGATGTACCAATACTTGTGGTCGACCGTGACTGCGTCGATGACGACGTAGCCGGCGCCGCCCTCTGCGCGGCGCACAAAGATATCCGCGAGCTGCTTGGGCACCGTGCCGTTGGTCGCCTCATAGTGCATGCTCATCGGTGCCATGGCGATACGGTTTTTCAGCGTCGTTCTGCCCAGCTGCAGGGGCGAGAAGATTTTCGCATCTTTCATATCGGTTATCATGTGATTGCCTCCTGAACGAATATTAAATGTGTATCCCACGTAGCGGCCGCCCGCCGGACATGCCGGCCGGAGGGCGCGCATGGGTGCTCCGGATGGTTCGTGCTTTCAGTATAAAGGAAATGATCGGGCCATGTCGCACATTTTCTTGTTAAATAATCCACATTTTCAAAAAGAATTTCAGAAAATGATGGCACGCAGGCAGACACTTTTTTCGTTTTCACTACATTTTGCACCCATTTTGTCGAAATTGTCCGTCGATAACATGCCGAAAAAGCGCCGCGATCCCCCGGCGTTCTCTGTGGAAAGAAGCGAAACTGCACAAGAAATTGCAGCCGATTTTGTATATTACGCCACACTTCGTCCGCAAAGTGACAATAAAACTGAAGTTTTTGTACATTTCCCGCGCATGATTACGACACATTCTTTCCGACACGCTTTGCAGCCTAGTGTTAAAATTTCTACAATAGCTGATGAGGAGCGGAATCCGGCCACCAGCGGCCGGTCTCCGGCGGATCATTCCCGGGTCTGCCGGACATATTAAGGAACTCCGCTCTCAGGCAGACGTGTAGGAAATCAGATTCGGATCCATTCCAATGAAGAAAGGTGTATTTCATGAGTTACGATGCATTGTTTTCTCCCATCAAGCTCAGAGGGCTTGAGCTGAAAAACCGTGTGGTCCTGCCGGGTATGAACACCAAGATGGTCAAGGACAAGAACGACGTCGGCGAGGATCTCCCCGCCTACCATGCGGCGCGCGCAGCCGGCGGCTGCGGCCTGAACATTGTCGAGCTCGTCTCCATCTGCCCCGAGTGCCATGCATACCTGTACCTCGGCCTTTATAATGAGCACCACAGAGACCAGCTGCGCAAGGTCACCGACGCGATCCACGCGCCGGCGGCAAAGCGGCCGTGCAGATCTGGCACGGCGGCTTCGTGCCCGAAGAATTCTTCGACAAGACCAACAAGCTCGAGACGCCTGACACGCTGACCGTCGAGCGCATCCACGAGATCGTCAAGCAGTTCGGCTACTCCGCCAAGCTCGCCGTCGAGGCCGGCTTTGACGCACTCGAGTTCCACGGCGCGCACACTTACCTGCCGCACGAATTCATGAACCCCTCGCTCAACAAGCGCACCGACGAGTACGGCAACCAGAGCCTGGAGAACCGCTGCCGCTTCAATCTTGAGGTCATCCGTGAGATGCGCAAGAACATGCCGGAAGACATGCCGCTGCTCATGCGTCTGGACGCCATCGACGAGATGCTCCCGGCCGTGACCACGCAGGACGAGACCGTGCAGTTCATCAACTGGGCCGCCGAGGCCGGTGTCGATGCGATCGACCTGTCCCGCGGCAACGCCCGCAGCCTTGCGACCGTGTACGAAGTGCCGCCCTACAACCTGGAGCCCGGCTTCAACATGGACAACATCGCCGCCATCAAGGCGCGCGTGAACATCCCGGTCATCGGCGTCGGCCGCATCGTCGACCCCGCTCTGGCCGATCAGCTCATCCGTGAGGGCAAGATCGACATGGTCGCCGTCGGCCGTGCGCAGCTCGCTGATCCCGAATGGTGCAACAAGTCCATGGAAGGCCGTGAGGCGGAGATCCGCCGCTGCATCGGCTGCACCGAGGGCTGCTACGACAAGGTCATCGACCCGAAGGCCAAGCACATCACCTGCACCCGCAACCCGGCGCTCTGCCTGGAGTACAAGGGCCTCCCGAAGCCGGAGAAAGCCAAGAACGTCATGGTCATCGGCGCCGGCATCGGCGGCCTGATGGCAGCCGAGTACCTCAAGGCTCGCGGCCACAATCCGACCGTCTATGAAGCCACTGACGCCCCGGGCGGCCACTTTGTGCTCGCCGGAAAGGCCCCGAAGAAGCAGGCCTTCACCGACGCCGTCATGTGGGACGCCGAGGAGTGCAAGCGTATGGGCATCGAGATCAAGACCGGCGTCACCGTCACGCCCGAGCTCATCAAGGAAGTCAAGCCCGACCATGTGATCGTCGCCACCGGTGCGCACTTCGTCAAGCCGAACATCCCGGGTCTCGACACCGCGAAGGACGTCTTCGTTGCCGAGGACGTGCTGGCCGGCAAGGCCATGCCGCACGGTGAAACCATCATCCTCGGCGGCGGCGGTGTCGGCTGCGAGACCGCTCAGTTCCTCATCGAGCACGGCGTCACCGATGTGCGCGTCATGGATTCCAAGCGCGTCGGCAACAAGATGGGCATGCTGCGCACGATGTTCCTCGACATCGAGTACCCCGGCGAGACCATCAAGAAGAGCCGCGGCTCTAAAATCACCGCCGTCGGCGATCACGAGATCACCTATGCGTTCACGAACAAGGCCAAGAAGACCGTCGAGAAGACCCGCCACTTTGACTCCCTCGTCATCGCCACCGGCATGCACTCCCGCCCGACGCAGGATCTGACCGACGCATGCAGCGAACTTGGCATCCCCTGCGACGTGATCGGCAGCGCCAAGAAGGCTGACATGGGCATCGAAGCCACCGCCGACGCTTACGCCGCCGCCATGAACGTCTGAACACGGATAACAGATTAGGAGGTTATCATCATGACAGTTGAAGAACGTCTGGAAGCACTCGAGAAAGAAGTGCAGCAGCTCAAGGACGTGCAGGCCATCAAGGAGCTCAAGAGCAAGTATTTCCGCGCGCTCGACACCAAGAACTGGGATGAGCTCGAGACGACCATGACCCCGAATATCTCCACCGCCTACTCCAACGGCAAGCTCGTCTTCCACGGCCCGAAGGAGATCACCAACTACTTCAAGGAGTCCATGCCCGATACCGAGATCACCCTGCATCAGGGCCACAACCCGGTCATCTGGTTCGAGAGCGACACCGTTGCCTACGGCAAGTGGTATCTGCAGGACAACCTGATCTTCGCCGAGGGCAATCCCTACTGCGGCACGCAGATCCAGGGCTCGGCCATCTACACCGACAAGTATGTCAAGGTCGACGGCCAGTGGCTGATCGAGGACACCGGCTATCTGCGCGTGTATGAAGAATCCTTCCAGCGCGACAACACGCACCGTATCCGCATCAACATGTTCCGCCCGAAGAAAAAGAAAGTCGTCAAGAAGAAGTAAATAACCCGCTTGATTCAAGCCGTCGTACATTCGATGTATGGCGGCTTGAATCCAAATATTCGAAATAAATCCCTGCAAACGGAGCGTGATCCCGTGCTGAAAAAACTGCGGCGCAAAATCTACCGCAAGATCCGCTTTCAGACCTGGTACCGCAAGGCATACTACTACCACCGCAAGCGGCGATCTGGACAAGACCATCGCCCAGTACCGCGGCGTGGATGTACTGAGCGACGAAAAGCGCCTGTACCGTCTGCGGCGCGACATGATCCGGAGCCTGTTCCGGTACGGCTCGTACTACAACGAGTATTTCCTCTTCGGCTACGAGGGGAAGGACGCCGCCTATCGCGATAGCTTCATCACCGAGGGCGTGCGCATGAGCTACTACCCGCGCATGAACGACCCGAAGAATACGAACCTGCTCGAGAACAAGTACCTGACGTACCAGAAGTTCCGCGACTTTTACGGCCGCGATGTGCTGCGCATCAAAAAAGGCGCACAGCCCACGCCCGCCGCGCTCGAGGCGCTGCGCGATTTCACGCAGGCGCACCCGGATTACATCGTCAAGCCCATCTACGCAGCCTTCGGCAAGGGCGTACATACGGAGTCCATCCGCGACTACCCCTATCTCGAGGCTGCGCACGCCGCCTACAGCGCGCACGGCGCCATCCTCGAGCAGATCATCGAGCAGGGCGAGGCGCTCGCCCGCATCCACCCGCAGTCGGTCAACACGCTGCGCATCCCGACGGTCGTCCTGGCCGCGGCGAGGTGCGGCTGTTTCACCCCACGCTGCGCGTCGGCCGCGGTGAGGGCATCATCGACAACTTCAGCGCCGGCGGCATCAGCGCACTCATCGACTCCGAGACCGGGTGCATCTGCTCCGACGGCGCGGACAAACAAGGGCCGCCGCTATGTGACCCATCCGGACACCGGCGTGCGCTTTCGCGGCTATCCCCTCCCGGAGTGGGACAAAGCCGTTGCCATGGTCACAACGGCGGCGCACATGGTGCCCGGCAATCACTATTGCGGCTGGGACCTTGCCTACAGCACACACGGCTGGTGCATGGTCGAGGCCAACTGCACCGCGCAGATGGGCGGCATGCAGATCATCACACAAACCGGCAGAAAGGCAGAACTGGAAGCACTCATCGCGCAGATGTGACACCACTGCTGTAAATAAGCAAAGGAAGCCAACAAGGACGACATCGAAAGGAGAAAAAAACATGACAGACCTTGAAAAACTCGTAGAAAAAGACGCAATCCGTGACCAGTATTACGTTTACGCCCGCGCACTGGACCGCATCGACAACCCGCTCGGCAAGACCGTGTTCGCCGAGGACGCGCAGGTCGACTACGGCCCGACCTACAAGGGCACCGGCTACGGCTTCATCGACATGATGCTCAAGATGCACCGCAAGATGGTCTCCACGCACCACGTCATGACCAACATCCTCATCAAGCTCAACGAGGACGGCACCAAGGCCGCCGCCGAGGCTTACATGTACGCTGCCTGCAAGTACCGCAACGGCATGGTCGTCGTGGCGCGCTGCCGCGACATCGACCTCTGGGAGAAGCGCGACGGCAAGTGGCTCGTCGTCAAGCGCACCGTCGCCGGCGACAACACCATGATCCTGCACCCCGACTTCGCGCCCGACTACAACAACGGCCGCGACAAGGTCAAGGATCCGTCCTACGACTACTTCGAGACCATCGAGTAATTCCATGGCGACAAGAAACATCCCATTCCCGACAAAGTCCGCGACATGGTGCTCGACGTCATCAAGCACGTCCGCCGTCAGGAATACACGCCTGAGCAGCTGTGCCAGCTCCAGAAGATCATCGAGTGCAAGTACTTCTACTGGTGGTGCATGGACATGAAAAAAGAGGAGTATGTGATGGAGCTGTTCACAGACGACTTCCGCTACTACCTCAATGGCCATCTCGCCGTCAAGGACAAGCTCCTGCAGGCGCGCAACGCCAAATGGTGCAACAAGGACATGCAGACGATGCACATGGGCCATCAGCCAATGATCTGGCTGATCGACGACACGCACGCACGCGGGGTATTCCAATACGAGGACCATATGTGCTATTATGAGGACAGCGAGGTCCTGCAGGGCTGGCTGGTCTACTGCGACGATTTTGTCAAGGGCAGCGACGGCGCATGGCGCATCCAGAAGCTGCGCATGGCCTATCGCGAGATGGACGGCAGCTTCCGCAGCACGATGGTACCCAAGGACTGGGTGCCGGACGAATGGGACACACCAAACTACTAAGCAAACGAGGAAGCCGCACATTCGTGCGGCTTCCCTGCCGCCTCATTTTCTCAAAAGCATCCCTGGCGGATGCCTTTGAAAAGCTGAGGAAGCTCTCAAATCAGACGCAGGAGAATGCAACATGGAACAAAAACGGACACTGAGCAGCTGGATCTCCGCACGCAGATACATCCGCGACTTCGCCGCGGATTACGCTGCCCGGCACGGCGAGAACGCCGCCGAGATCGAAAAGGACATCCTGCAGGCCAAGAAGCGCAACCACATCTCGCTCAACGAATATGAGTGGGTCGGCTATCACGACCGCACGGAGGCGCAAAAGCGCACCATGTCCACGCTCTGGACGCGCGCGGAGTTCCGCAAGAACTTCACCGATCGCCGCTACATCGCCATCCTCATGAACAAATACATCTTCTCCAAAGTCTTTTCCGACTTTTACGGCCGCCGCTGCGTGCAGGCGTCCGCCGTGGACGCGGCGCTGCTGCGCACGCTCGCAGGCGACGCCGGTAAGGTCGTCTACAAGCCCAACTGCAAGGGTCAGGGCACGGGCGTGCGCATCCTCCCGGCGGCGACCGAGGCCGAACAGGCGGACGCACTCGCGTATCTGCGCGCAAATTCCGGCGGCATCGTGGAAGAATACATCCAGCAGCACCCGACGCTCGCGCAGCTCAATCCCGGCGCCGTGAGCATCGTGCGCTTTTACACCGTGACCGCGCCATCCGGGACGTATCTGTTCGCCCCGGTGCTCACGACCGCCATCGAAAAGGACATCTCCAACGGCTGTCAGGACGCGCTGACCGCGATGATCGACATCCGCACCGGCGTCGTGATCACGGATGCTGTGGATCAGAACAATTTCATCGGCTACCACACGCACCCGGTCACGGGCGTGCCGTTCCCCGGCCTGCAGCTCCCGTTCTGGGCCGAGACCATTGACATGATGCGCCGCGCCGTGCCGCTGGCGAGCAAGATCTCCAACATCGGCTGGGACGTGACCATGACCGCGGACGGCCCGCTCATCATCGAGGCCAACACCATCCCGGGCTTCAACACCGCGCAGTACCGCGGCTACGCCTGGGTCACGGACGGGTACGGCTATCAGCCGCTGTTCGACGAGCTCAACGGCCGCCCGTTTGTCAATAACGAACACTATGCACGCGTGCTCTTGAAGCTCGACTAACATCTCACGGAGGTTCCGGTATGGAAGCTGTTCTCTCAGTCGCCTTTGGCGTCTGGATCGTCATTACCGCATTCGTCTACCGGACCGTGACGGGTCCGAAGCACGGGGACGGGCAGAAAAAATGAATCTGTATTTCCTGGGCATTCTGGCCGCGCTCATCGTGTTCTTCGCCGTCGGCATCGGCGCCGGCGCATGGTCAAGGATACGAACGACTACTACGTCTCCGGCCGCAATGCGCCGACGCTGCTGATCGTCGGGTCGCTCATCGCGTCGTTCTTTCAACGGGCGCGTTTCTCGGTGACACGGGTGAGGTCTACTCCGGCTTTTTCATCGGCATCGTGACCGTCGGCGTCATTCAGGCGACGGGCTATATCTACGGTGCGGGCTTCTTCGGCCGGTACATCCGCCGGAGCGAGGTGACGACGCTGCCGGAGTATTTCGGCCGCCGCTTCTGCTCGAAGCATCTGCGCCGGCTCTCGGCCGTGATTTTGCTCGTGTCTGTGAGCGCGTACCTGCTCAGTGCCATTCAGGGCGTGTCCACGCTCATGAGCAGCATCACAGGCTATGACTACCGGCTGTGTGCCGTGATCGTGTGGCTGGCGTTCACCACCTTCACGATCTACTCCGGCTCGCCGGGCGTACTGCTGACAGATACAATCATGTTTCTCGTCTTTCTCGCGGCCGCACTCATCGCGGTACCGTTTCTCGTCCGTGCAGGCGGCGGCTGGTTCGGCGGCATCGAAGCGCTCGCCGCAGCGACACCATGCCCGGCATCCTCTCCTGGGCCGGAAATCCGGACTACCTCTACCCCGACGGCGCGAGCAACACGGTCTGGGCTGTGACCTACGGCATCGTCTGGGCGCTCGTCGTGGCCATCAGCCCGTGGCAGACGAGCCGCTACCTCATGGCAAAGGACGAGCACGTCGTCCTGCGCTCGTCCGTGTGGTCATCCATGGGCGTCATGGTCGTGACGATCGCGCTGTACTTTGCCGCTGCGTTCGTGCGCAACCTTAACGGCAGCCTCCCTGGCAGCGAGGCCATGATCTGGGCCGCCACGCATGTGCTGCCGCCGGTCATCGGCATGCTGCTGCTCATCGGCATCAGCGCGGCCGGCATCTCGTCGGCGTCGACGTTTCCTGTCATTGATCGGTTTTTCCGTCGTCAACGACATTCTGCCCGTGCCGGGGAGCGACCGCAAAAAGCTCGCACGCTCCCGCTGGGCGATGCTGGCTGTGAGCCTTGTCGTGCTCGTGCTGGCATATCTCAATCCCCCGCACATCTTCTCATCATGTATTTCGGCGGCACTGTCATCGCGGGTGCGTGGAGTCTTGTGGCCTTCGGTAGCGTGTGGAGCCGCCGTCTGAGCCGCTGCGGCGCGTATCTCGGGCATGTTGCTCGGCTTTCTCGGCTGCGTGGGCGCCAAGGCGATCTATGCCCTGCGCGGCATCACGCCGCCGGTCTGGGCGGACGCATTTTTCATCGGCATCGTGCTGAGTGTGCTCGGCGCGGTGCTCGGCTCCGCGCTCCGGCCGCCGATGCAGGAGGAACAGCTCGCGCGCGCGCGGCTCTTCGATGCGCCCACCGGCCCGGACGAGGCCGCCGCCTGCCGAAAAGACCGGCGGCTGTGGCGGGTGTACCTCCTATTCGGCCTGTGCGTGGGCCTGTTTTTCCTGTTTTTCTATGCCATTCCCTACAGCCGCGCGCTGTGATCTTCCCCGGAGGTGACCGCCATGCCGGACACGCTGAATCTGTACTATGCCCGCATCGCCAACATGGGCGATCTGCTCAACCCGCTCATTATCGAGCGCTGCTTCGGCTACCGTCGAGCGCTGCTCGTTTCTCACCGGCGACCTGTGCGCCATCGGCAGCGGCCTGGCGCAGTATAAGCTGCACGGAAATCCGCTCATGAAGCTGCAGCAGTGCATCAACGGCCGGACGCACCCGCACGTGGACGTCTGGGGCTCCTGGATTCATCAACTATGACGATGCGCAGCGGGCGCTTTTTCAAGCGCGACATGTGCTTTCACGCCGTGCGCGGCGAGCTGACGCGCCGCAGCGTTGAACGCATGACCGGCCGCACGCTCGACATTCCGACCGGCGACGGCGGCATTCTTGCAAGCGAGCTGCTGGACACGCCGCCGGAAAAACGGTATGATGTCGGCATCGTGCCGCACGTCTGCGACCTGAGCGACCCCGCCGTGACGGAGCTGCTGGGCCGGTATGAAAACGCAAAGTTCATCAATGTCAAGGACGACCCCATCGCCGTGCTGACCGAGATTGCGCAGTGCCGCTGCATCCTATCGAGCAGCCTGCACGGGCTGATCGCGGCCGACAGCTTCCACATTCCGAATCTGCACATCGTCTTTCCGACCGCCCGCTCGGCGACGGGTATAAGTTCGATGATTACTATTCCGCCTATGGCGTGCAGCATTCGCCGCGCGACCTGCGCGTGAGCGCAGCGCCCGCCATCGCCGAGATCCGGGACGGCTGGCGCATCCGGCCGGAGCAGGTCGAGGAGAAAAAGCGCCAGATGCGCGCGGCTTCCCCTACCCGGCCGTGAATGGAGGCAGCCTATGAATGATCTGATCTCGGTCGTCATCCCGACCTACAACCGAAAGGACAAGCTGCCCGCGTGCATCGCGAGCGTGCTGGCGCAGACCTACCCGAACCTTGAGGTCATCGTCGTGGACGACGCCTCGACTGACGGCACGGAGCTCCTGTTCGACTGCAACACCGACCCGCGCGTGCACTACGTGCGCTACGGCGACAACCGCGGCGCGTGCTATGCCCGCAACCTCGGCGCGCAGCACGCACATGGCAGCATCCTTGCCTTTCAGGACAGCGACGATCTCTGGCACCCGGACAAGCTGCAAAAGCAGTACGATCTGCTCACGGCCACTGGGGCCGATCTGTGCTACTGCGGCATGAACCGCGTCGCCGCAAACGGCAGCTCGTTTTACTATCCCGTGCACGCGCCGCACCCCGGCCGCGCGCTGGAGGACTTTCTGGCCGAGAACCGGGCCAGCACCCAGACCATGCTCATGCACCGCGCCGTGTGGGAGGCTGTGCGCTTCGACGAGAGCATCCGCCGCTATCAGGACTGGGACTTTGCCATCCGGGCGGCCGAGCGCTTCCGGCTCGTGTATCTGCCGGAGGCGCTGGTGGAGTCTGAGGTCGGCGGCGACAGTATCTCCGCCGTCGTCAATCCTACCCCCACCTGCTGCGGCTGTATGAAAAGCACGCGGCGCTCTACCAACGCTTTCCGCACAGCGACACCGTAATGAACCGCCGCCTCGGCAAACGCTGCCACCCGACCGGACCCGGCGCGCGCCGCCGCGCACTTCCGCAAAAGCTTCCGGCTCAGCCACAATCCCTATGACCTGAGCTATTACCTCGCCGACTGCCTGCGCGCCCGCCGGCAGCAGAAAGGACAGACACCATGACCGCATTCGTCATTTTGCATTACCGCGCCATCGACACGACCCGCAGCTGCGTCAAAAGCATCCGCGCGCTCGCAGGCGACAAGCACATCGTCATCGTTGACAACGCCTCCCCGAACGGCACGGGCGCGGTTCTGGCGGAGGAATTCGCCGCGAGCCCGGACGTGACCGTGCTGCTGCACGGCAAAGAACGACGGCTTTGCCCGCGGCAACAACGTCGGCACGCGCTGGGTACGAGCATCTGGATGCGGACTTCACCGTCGTGCTCAACAACGACGTCGAGATCCCGCAGCACGACTTTATCCCCCAGATTGCGCGCATTTACGCGCAGCACCCGTTCGACCTGCTCGGGCCGGACATTGTGTCGGTATTCTCCGGCATTCACCAGAGCCCGAAAACCCTGCACGGCTGCACGCTCGAGAGCGTGCGGCACAAGCGCGCCTGCGTTGCGCGCAGCAAGAATCCCATCCTCCTGCTGCTGAGCAGCGGCGAGAAAAACAGCCCCGCCATCTGGCGGCTCGTGCAGATCCGCAACCGCAAAAAGCAGCACATCGACACCACGCAGCCCCGCGGAGGGCGTCGTGCTGCACGGCTCGTGCGTGATCTTCTCGCAGCGCTATCTTGCCCGCCACCCCGAGCCGTTTTACCCGAAAACGTTCATGTACTACGAGATGGAGATCCTCGACTGGCTCTGCCGTCAGGAGGGCAGCGTCGTGCGCTACGACCCGTCGATCTCCGTGCTGCACTATCAGTATGTGGCCTCGAAGATGGAGTACCGCTCGATCGTGCGGCGCTCGAAGTTTGTGATCGACTGCCTGCTCGACTCGCTCGACGCGGCCGAGGAGCTCATCCTTGCATCCGAGGCGGCAGAGCCCGAAGGCAGCACAGCCGGTAAACACCGTCGCGCTCGCGGACGCCTGAGCGCGCAGAAAGGCGGCACCGCGCCATGAAAAAGAAAAAGACCCGCCGCGCGACCCGGGCGTTTTACGCCGGGCTGTCCTACCTCTCGCCGCGGTGGAACACAAAACTGTTATACCTGCGCAAGTTCGGCCGTCTGCCGGATCTGAAGCACCCGCAGACGCTCAACGAAAAGCTGCTCAAGCAAAAGCTCGAGCGCTTCGGCACCGACCCCGTCGTGCGCCGCTGCGCGGACAAATACCGCGTGCGCGACTATGTGGCCGGCTGCGGCTGCGGCGGCACGCTCAACCGCCTGCTCGCCGTGTACGACCGGCCGGAGGACATCGACTGGGCCGCGCTGCCGGAGCAGTTCGCCGTCAAGTGGAACTTCGGCTGCGGCTACAACCTCATCTGCACGGAGAAAAGCGCGCTCGACACGGCCGCTGCCGAAAAGCAGCTGCGTGCCTGGGGGCGCGAGCCCTTCTGGGCGTACTACTCCGAGCTCCAGTACCGCCACGTTGAGAAAAAGCTGCTCGTGGAGGAGTACATCGGCAGTGCGGACGGCACGCTGCCGGAGGACTATAAATTTTACTGCTTCCACGGCCGGGCAGATTGTGTTATGCTCTGCGTGGGGCGCGACGAGGGCTGGCCGAAGTTTTATTTCTTCGACCGGGACTTCCGGCTCCTGCGCATCAACCGCGACTCGCAGGCCGCACCCGAGGGCTTCACGCTGCCGAAACCGGCAGGGCTGGAGGAGGCCTTGCTATTGCCGACCGGCTGAGCAAGCCGTTTGACTTTGTGCGCGTGGACCTGTACCTCACGCCGCGCGGCGTGCGCTTCGGCGAGCTGACATTCACCCCGGCGGCCGCGCTGGACAACAAGCGTCTGCCGGAGACCGACCTGCGCTTTGGCCGCATGATGGAGGAAACGCTATGAACATTGCCATTCTCGGCGCTGGCAACAGCGGCTGCGCGCTCGCGGCCGACTACGCCGCGCGCGGCCACGAGGTCACACTCATCAAGACCTCGCACAGTCTGCATGACGACAACTTTCGCGCATCTGTGCGCCGCCGGCGGCCGGATGCGCATCCATGATTCGGCAAAGAGACCGACTGCGTCATCGCGCATCTGTCGCGCGACGTGGCCGATGTCCGGGCCAAGGACGTCGTGCTCCTGTGCACGCAGACGGGGTATCACCCGGACGTACTGCGGCGCGTCGTGCCGTTTCTGACGGCGGGGCAGATCCTGCTGATGGTGCCGGGCTACCTCTCACCGCCTACGCGCTCGGGCTGCACCCGGCTGACGGCGTGATCCTCGCCGAGGCGGAGAGCAACTTCATCGACGGGCGCATCGGCGCACCCGGGCGAGTTTCAGGTGGGCTTCCGCAACGTGCGCAACCCCATCGGCATCTACCCGCACAGCGCGCTCCCGGCGGCACGGGAAGTGCTCGACCGGCTGGGCACGCCGTTTGTGTATCTCAAGAGCGTGGCCGAAGCCGCGCTGCACAACCCGAACATGATCGTACACACGGTCGGCGCCGTGATGAGCATCCCGCGCATCGAGGCCACGCACGGCGACTACTGCATGTATCACGAAGTGTTCACGCCGTCGGTCTGGAACCTGCTCGAGGCGCTCGACGGCGAGAAAATGCGCGTACTCGAGCGGCTCGGCTGTGACCCGGTGCCGTATGTCGAGGCGTGTAAATTCCGCAACAGTCTCGACGATGCGCGCGACGCGAAGGAGGTCTTTTTCGCCTACGCCGCCATGCCGGAGCGGGCAAAGGGGCCGCTGAATGTGCGCTCGCGCTACATCACGGAGGACGTGCCGCAGGGACTCGGCCTGCTGGAGTCGCTGGGCGCGGCGCTGGGTGTGCCGACGCCGGTGTGCTCGTCGCTGATCGAGATCGCCTCGGCGGCGCTCGGGTGTGACCTGCGCGCACAGGGCCGCACGATCGAGCGGCTCGGCCGGGACAACATCCGGACCATTCTGGACGATGCAGAGAGGGGCGCTGAGCCATGTCCCGCTGGAACGCACTGAAAAAGACTTACCGCATGTGCACGCGCCTACGCGCGCAGCGCGGCGGCAGCCGGACGGGCTATCTGCTCGACGCGCTGTGGTGCAGTGTGCGGCACGGCGCATCGCCGGAAAACTACTTTGTGCTCCGCTTCTTTGACCTGCCGGACTGGCAGCGCGCGGCCTTCCTCACGTCGGGCCGCTCCGGCGCGCTCGACCGGGCGCTCAACCGCAATGCTGCGGCGGCGGAAAAGGAAGCCCTTGCAAGCAAGGCGCGCTTTCTCACAGTGTTCGCGCCCGATGTCCGGCGGTCACACGTCTACGCGCCGGAAGCGGACTTTGCCGCTTTCAGCGCCTTTCTGGACGGGAACAACACGTTCTTTCTCAAGCCCGTGAGCGGCACGATGGGCCGCGGTATCGAGCGCTTCCGCAGCGCCGCCATCCCTGACCGCGCCGCGTTTTACGATGACTGCCGCGCGCAGCGGCTGCTGCTCGAGGCGCCCATCCGGCAGCACCCCGCGCTCGAGGCGCTCAGCCCCGGGTGCGTCAACAGTGCGCGTCAACGCCGCGCGCGGCCGCGGCGGCCGCGTCCGGCTCATCGGCGCGTGCCTCAAGTGCGGCGGCCAAGGCGCCGCGACCGATAACTTCCACACCGGCGGCATCGCCTACCCGCTGGAGCTCGCATCCGGCCGCGTCTCCGGCCCGGGACGCAGCAACACCGATCTCGGCGACTATACCCGCCACCCGGCATCGGGCGCGTATCTGCCCGGATTCCAGATCCCGTTCTGGCCCGAACTTACCGCGTGCGTGCACCGGGCCATGGACCGCGTGCCCGGCATGGGCTACGTCGGCTGGGACATCGCCGTCACGCCCGACGGGCCGGAGCTCATTGAGGGCAACTGGCACTGGCCGGGCGGCAACATCATTCAATTCGACGGAGTGGGCAAATATCCGCTGCTCCGGGACTGTGCAGGTGAAACCGATGAAAGAACATCCTCACTGAAAATAAACTGGTCAAAAATCTCCGCGCCTACCCCGTGCTGCACAAACGCTGGCGCGGCTATATCCAGGGCGTCCGCGAACTGCCGGAGGGCTTCACCGCCGAGCAGCTCTTTCACGACTACCTCAAGGTACGGCGCAGCAACCCCGAAAAGCGCGTGTCCATGTCCGAGTACATGATCTTCGGCTTCTACGGCCTGACGACCGCGCAGCAAAAGCAGTATCTGACTGACGTGGAGGCGACCCTGCTCATGCGGCCGTACAACAGCGCCGCCGAGCCGTACCTCAAGAGTAAGGTGACGTTTCTGAAAAACTTCACGCAGTTTGTCAGCCGCGGCTGGCTGTACCTGCCGGAGAGCGATCTTGCGGCCTTTGACGCCTTTGTGCACCGATACCACAGCATCGCGCTCAACCGCAGTATTCCAGCTGGGGCATCGGCTTTCCGCAAGCTGACGGAGGCGAGTGGACGCAGCACCCGACCGGCAGGCGCTGTTTGATGAGCTGTGCGCGGGCAAGTATCTGGCCGAGGAATTCATCCAGTCCGATGCCTCCCTCGCGCACTTTCACCCGGAGTCGCTCAACACGCTGCGCGTGATCACGTTCCGCCGCGGCGAGCGCTTTGAGGTCTTTGGTGCGGGCCTGCGCGTGGGCAATAACGGCCTGCACGTCGACAACGCCCACGGCGGCGGCATCTTCTGCGAGATCGACCCGGCCACCGGCGTCATCATGACCGACGGGCTCGACGAGCACGGCAACAGCTACATCCTGCACCCGATGACCGGTGTGCGCTTTCGCGGCACGCCCATCCCGCAGTGGGAGGAGATCTGCGCCTTCTGCCGCAGTGCCGCGCAGACGCTGCCGTGCCTGCGTGTCGTCGGCTGGGACGTGGCCATTCTGCCCGGCGGCAAGCTGGAGCTCATCGAGGGCAATCACAACCCGGGTATGAACATCGTGCAAGCACCGGCCAAGCATGGCGTGCATGACAAGTTCGCGCACTTGCTGCTCGACTTTTACGGCGACCCGGCGCAGTACGCCTACGAGACGGTAAAAAAGCCATGAGCAACTTCACCTTTACGCCCACGGACATTCCCGGCGTGCAGATCGTGGACGTCAGAGCTACGGCGATGCGCGCGGGTACTTCATGGAGACCTACAAGGCCGCCGACTTTGCGGCCGCCGGCATCACGGATGCGTTCGTGCAGGACAATCAGTCCGGCTCGCAGCGTGGCGTGCTGCGCGGGCTGCACTTTCAAAAGCAGCACCAGCAGGCAAAGCTCGTGCGCGCGATCTCGGGCGAGATCTTCGACGTCGCCGTCGACCTGCGCCGCGGCAGCGCGACCTACGGCCGCTGGACCGGCGTGCTGCTCAGCGCGGACAACCGCCGCCAGCTCTATATCCCGCGCGGCTTCGCGCACGGGTTTCAGGTGCTGAGCGAGCAGGCCGTCTTTGCCTACAAGTGCGACGATGTCTACCACCCCGAGGACGAGGGCGGCATCCGCTGGGACGATACGGACATCGGCATCGTCTGGCCGGGGCAGGACGCGCCCATCCTCAGCGAAAAAGATCAACACTGGCCGGCGCTGCGTGCGCTCGGCATTGAGCTGTGACGCGTAGCACGCTGCGGAGGTGAGATCATGAACATACTCGTCACCGGTGCAAACGGCCTGCTCGGGAGCTCCGTTATGACGGAGCTGCGCCGGCGCGGTCATCACGGCATCGCCGTCGGGCGCGCGCCGCAGTGCCGCAGCACAGACGCAGCGGCGTATGTGCAGGCAGACCTCTGCGATGCATCGGCTGTGCAGGCGCTCTTTGTCGGCGTGCAGCCGGACGCGGTCATCCACTGCGCCGCCTGGACGGACGTGGACGGTGCAGAGCTGCCGGGAAATCGGGAGCAGGTGTTTGCCGTCAACGCCGGCAGCACGAAAAACGTGGCCGAGGCCTGCCGCGACCACGGCTGCAAGCTGCTGTACATCACGACGGACTACGTCTTTGACGGGACGGACACTGCCCCCTACCCCGCCGACTGCGAGCGCTTCGCGCCGCTGAACGTCTACGGGCAGAGCAAGCTTGCCGGCGAACGTGCCGTGCTTGCATGCTCGAGCAGCACTTCATCGTGCGCACCTCATGGTCTACGGCGCGGGCGGCAAAAACTTCGTGAGCACCATGCTGCAGCTGAGCCGAACACACGACGCGCTGCGCGTCGTATGCGATCAGGTCGGCACGCCGACCTATGTCCCCGATCTCGCGCGGCTGCTCGCCGACATGGTCGAGACCGACCGATACGGCCGCTACAACGCGGTCAACAGCGGCGGCTGCTGAGCTGGTATGACTTCGCCTGCGAGATCTTCCGCGCAGCCGGCATCCCCGTGACCGTGCTGCCGGTCACGACCGAGGAATATGGCCGCAGCCTTGCTGCGCGGCCGCACAACAGCCGGCTGGACACGGCCAAGCTGGCAGCCGCCGGTTTCCGGCCGCTGCCTGACTGGCAGGACGCGCTCGCGCGCTACCTCGTGCTCGAGCAAACACAGACATAAAACTCAAAATCGCGGGGCATCGCGCAGCCACGGCTGCGCGGACGCCCCGGTTTTCTGTTATTCATCGCTTCGGCTTGATGAGCGACACGAACGACCGGATGCCCGTATCCTGTGAGCCGCGCGGATAGACCAGCAGTGTGCGCGCCTTCGCCCGGAAGCCGTGCACCGGGCGAAACACCACGCCGTCGATCCCCCAGCAGGCCATGCTCGCCGGCATGATGCTGAAGGCAATGCCGGTGTTGATGATGAGGGCGATGCTGTAAAAATCGTCGGCGTACATGCGCTTATTGTCCCGCAGGCCCATGTTGGCATACATGCCCGCGATCAGCCCCGCTGAGGGCTGACTGTCCTGTGCACGGTTGAGCACGATCGGCATACCCTTGAGCTCGCGGGTGGATCTCTTGTTTTTCCGCCAGCGGGTGCGAAGCGCTGATCATGACCATGCACGGATCCGAGAGCGTGACGCGGCTGTCAAGCCCCTTACCGAGCTCCACGCCGAAGCCGGAGAGCACAGCCATATCCAGCTGCCCCTCGGCCAGTCATTGAGCAGGCTCCGGTTGCTGCCGAGCTGAAACTCGATCTCCGCCTCCGGGTGCAGGCGGTGATACTTACGGATCTGCGAGACGATGGTCCACAGCTCATAGGCCCCGGCGTAGCCGATGCGCAGATCCGTCGCATTGCCGAGTGCGACCTTCTTGCCCTGCGCCGCGGCGCCGTTGTAGCGGATCATGAGCTGCTTGCACTGCCGGTAGAACACCTCGCCCGCCGGCGTCAGGCTCACGCCGCGCTTGCCGCGCACGAACAGCGCATAGCCAAGCTCCTGCTCGAGCAGCTTGATCTGCTGGCTGACGGCCGTCTGCGAGATGCACTGCTCCTCGGCAGCGCGGGTAAAATTGAGGTGCTCTGCAGCCGATAAGAACACCGGAAGGCGCTGAATGCTCACAGTTTCCACACTCCTTGTCGAATAAGCAACGCTCAGCAGCGAAACATTGCTTTCCTTTATTATATCCATAACTTTTTCTTCTGACAAGGTCATAAAACGATATTGGACTTCGCTCTATAAAAATGATACAATTTTAACAAGGCAAGCATCCAGTCACACCCGTTCAAGGGTCATCAAACATTCCGTTTCATAAGGAGGACAAATACCATGGAAAAGATGCGTTTTGAAGGCAAGGTCGTCATCGTGACCGGCGCGAGCTCCGGGCATCGGCCGCTCCACCGCGCGGCTGTTCGCCATGGAGGGTGCCAAGGTCGTCGCCGCGGCGCGCCGCCTGAAGCGGCTGGAAGACCTGCGCGACAAGTCGCGGCAGAGAACGCCCCCGGCGTCATCCTGCCGGTCAAGACGGACGTGCGCGATCCGGCGCAGATCGACGCCATGTTCGACACCTGTCTCAAGGAGTTCGGCCACCTGGACATTCTGGTCAACAACGCCGGCATGCTTGACGGTCAGCTCCCCATTCACGAAACCCCGCAGGAAGTCTATGACATGATCTACGAGACCAACCAGCGCGCCGTGTACCTGTGCTGCCAGCGCGCCATCAAGATCTTCCTCGAGCAGGGCACCCCGGCCAACATCGTCAACGTGGCCTCGGCTGCCTCTCTGCGCGGCCTGAAGGGCGGCGCGATGTACGTCATGACCAAGCACGCCGTGCTCGGCCTGACGCGCAACATCTCCGCTTCTTCTTCGAGCGCGGCATCCGCTGCAACTGCATCGAGCCCGCGAACATCCTCACCGAGATCAACAAGGTGCCGCGCGAAAAGGGCATCGGCATCCTCGAGTGGCAGATGCGCGCCGGCAAGGCGGCCCCGCTGCACACCATCACGAAGCCCGGCGAGAAAGAAGCCCATGCTCGGCAAGCCGAAAGACTGCGCCAACGCCATCGCCTATCTCGCAGACGACGTTCGCCGCGCGCTACATCTCCGGTGCGGAGCTGAAGGTGGACGCCGGCTGGCTCAACATGTACCACTTCCCCGCAACGTGCTGAGAAAGGAAACATAACTATGTCGACGCATTATAAAGATTACTACGGCACGCATATGCCGTTCGGCCAATTCCCGAAGTTCGGCGTTCTCTCGAGCGTGAAAGTGCTCATGACGGGCACGAACATCGCCGGCCCCTTCGCCGCGAGCATCATGGCCGAGATGGGCGCGCAGGTCGTGCAGGTCGAGTCCCCGAACATGCCCTGCCAGACCCGCGGCAACTACGGCTACTCGCAGGATCACCGCAACACGTACTCCATCACGCTCAACACCCGCACCGCCAAGGGCAAAGAGGTGCTCGAGAAGCTGATCGCGTGGGCGGACATCTGGATCGAGTCCGGCCGCCCCGGCACGTATGCCAAAAACGGTCTGAGCGACGAGCATATGTGGAAGATCAACCGTAAGCTCGCCATCGTCCACGTCTCCGGCTACGGCCAGACCGGCCCGGACAAGAACAAGGCGGCCTACGACGTCTCCGGCCAGGCCATGGGCGGCTACATGTACATGAACGGCACAAGCCCCACGTCTCCCCCGCTGAAGGTCAACCCGTACCTGTCCGACTATGCCACCGCCTACAACGCCTGCATCTGTGCGCTGTCCATCATGACCAACGCCCGCATCACCGGCGAGGGTGACGCGTGCGACGTGTCGCAGTATGAGACGATGTTCCGCCTGCTGGGCAGCTACCCGGCCGAGTGGTTCAACAAGGGCTACCCCGGCCCGGGCGAGCCGGTCAAGTACCGCACCGGCAACGTCAGCGACATCGCGGCCGGCTTCTCGTTCTACGACTGCAAGGACGGCGGCACCATCTTCATCGGCATGGTCGGCGCCGGCAACACGAAAAAGGGCTATCCGCTCGTCGGCCTGCCCACGCCGGGCGACGGCACGGACCCCGACTTCCCCGAGGGCATGACTGGCTCGCTCAAGTCCCTGCCGCGCGGCCAGCGCATCGAGGCGGCCATCACGAAGTTCTGCGCCGAGCGCACGGTCGACGAGGTCGAGGCCATCATGAACAAGCCGGCATCCCGAACCAGAAGGCCTTCGGACCCGCGGACATCGAAAAGAGCGCGCAGTACGCCGCCCGCAACGACATTGCCACCTGGACCGACAGCGTCTACGGCGAGATGAAGGGCATCGGCATCACGAACAAGTTCAAGAAGAACCCCGCCCAGATCGTCGCCTCCGCGCCGACGTTCGGCGAGCACAGCCGCGAGATACTGGAGTTCCTCGGCTACACACAAGCGCAGATCGACGACATGTACGCCAAGGGCGTGACCGCGACCATGGACCCGCGCGAGACGGCGTTGCTGTGGCACCTCAAGGACTGGCAGTTCTTCTGGAGAGACGATCAGGCCGAAAAGCTGGATCTGTAAAAGCATCCTATAACCATATAACCATAAATCAAAACGGAGGTTTCAAATATGGCTAGCTACAATCCGGAACCTATGAGGGCACCGGCCGCGGCTACGGCGGTAAGCTCATCGTCAACGTGACGGTATCGGAAAATCGGATCGAATCCGTAAAAGTGACGCAGCACAAGGAATACCGCGGCATTGCCTGGGGCCTGAACACGACGCCGATGGAGCGCTCCCCAAGCTGATCGTGGAGTACCAGTCGCTGAACATCCCCACGGTCGACGGCGCGGATCTGACGTGCGCCGCCATCCTCGATGCGACGGCGGCAGCGCTCAAGGCTGCCGGTGCGTCCAAGGAGGACATTGCCGCGCTCAAGGCCGCTCCCGCCCCGAGGCGCCGGAGTATCAGGACGAAGTGCGCACAGCCGACGTGGTCGTGTGCGGTGCGGGCGCAGGCGGCCTGGCCGCAGCCATTGAGGCGAAGCTGGCCGGTGCGGAAGTCGTCATCGTCGAAAAGCAGGGCATCACCGGCGGCGCCACCGCGAGAAGCGGCGGCAAGCTCCTCGGCGCCGGCACGAAGTGGCAGAAAAAGCAGGGCCTGTACGACACGAAGGACATGGTCTATGACTACCTCATGGACGTCGGCAACCGCAACGGCAAGTTCATGGACGAGTCGAAAAACCGCTATCTGGTAGATCACCTCAACCAGACGCTCGACTGGCTCACCTCCATCGAGGCAACCGTGAAGGGCGACCCCGCGGAAGTGCTCGCAGAGCCGTGGCAGCCGCTGTCCAAGCCCGTGGAAAAGGACGGCGCGCTCAAAACGCACTTTGACGTGCTCGACGTCGAGCCCATCCACGTCAGCCTGCAGCCGTGGCGCGTGCACAACTCCCCCGGCGGCGGCGGACAGACCAACGGCGAAGGCGGCGAGATCTCCACGCCCCTGACGCTGTACTATGAAAACGACCTCGGCGGCGAGATCATCTACGACACCGCCATGAACGAGATCCTCACGGACGAGGCGGGTGTCGTCACCGGTGTGACGTGCACGCGCAAGGGCGGCGCCAAGCTCACGCTCTACGCGAGAAAGGGCGTCATCCTCGCGACCGGCGGCTATGCCCGCAACAAGGAAATGATCGCGCGCTACCCCGTCGCGCACTACTTCAGCAACGTGCCGCACGGCAACGTCGGCGACGGTCTGACGGCCGCCGAGAAGATCGGCGCGCTCAACTACGAGCACCCGGCCGTGCAGGTCGTGTACACGAGCCTGACCTGCGGCATCGGCATCAATGACGAGTCCGGCCTCATCGTCAATGACCGCGGTGAGCGCGTCGTCAATGAGTGGAGCTATCAGTACACGGTCAGCGACGCCATCGCCCGCTCCGGCAGCAACTGCGGCTGGTACATCACCAGCGGCAAGGAGCCCTACGGCGGCGTGCAGTACGGCTACAAGTCCGCTGTTGCCGGCAAGTCCAAGGATCCCTGCGCCTCCTCCATCGAGGGGCTGGCCAAGAAGATGGGCTGCGACCCGGCAACGCTGCAGGCGACCTATGACCGCTACTGCGAGCTGGTCGAAAAGGGCGTGGACGAAGACTTCGGCAAGCCTGCCGAGTTCCTGCACCCGATCAAGGGACCCAAGTTCGTCGCGCTGCGCATGCACCCGTGCGTGACCGTCACGTTCGGCGGTCTGGAGACGGACGTCTCCGCGCGCGTCATGAAGCCCGACGGCTCCGTGATCCCGCACCTGTACGCCGCGGGCGAAGTTGCCGGCACCGGCATGTACGGCACGCAGTACCCGACCTGCGGCCGTCACCGATCAGGCATCGGCAGCGCCCTGAGGTTCTACGGACGCAATCGCCGCCAGCACGAGCGCCGCCAGCGGGAGCCAGACCTTTGCGTCCAGCCGCCGCCGGTTTTTCCAGGTGAGGATCAGATTGGCGGGATAGCCCAGCAGCAGGTCGATAGGCGAGATGTTGGCGTTGGCTGCGCCGAAGCTCAGGATCGACGTGAGCACGAGCGTATTGGCAAAGCCGCACAGGCCCTTGATAAAATATGCAGCTACCGCCGCGATCACCCACAAATACATCTGCTGCCCCGTTTCTGCGCCCCTGCGCTAATTACTGTGCTCAGC
>VOFG01001328.1_pt1 | contig 79764 bp, 90 predicted proteins | sample 5384171 | NCBI WGS metagenome assembly VOFG01 (sample SAMN12384726, study PRJNA508395) | human gut metagenome | isolation source: healthy gut F | host: Homo sapiens
CGGGCGTGCAGCGTCGGTCGCTGCATATTCCCGCCGCCCTGCACCGGAAACTGTCCATCCTGGCGGGAGCCTCGAGAAACGGAAAGGTCACTCTGGAGGGGTTCATCAACCACCTTGTCTCGCGGCATCTGGAAGAATACAGGGAAACGACGGACATGATTCTGGAGGAGTCCCTGCCCGGCCGGTCATAAAGGCTCGTCCCCCATGACAGGGGATCTCCCCGATGGGAGCATTATTTTTGTTTCTGAAACAATAGTGTTTAACTTTTTAATGAAAAGAAGTATGATGAAAAAAGAAAAAAGAGTTGTTGGTTGCCATCGCCAGCCAGAAGGGTGGCGTGGGAAAATCCGTCTTTACGGTACTGCTGGCCAGTGTCCTGCATTACCGCAAAGACGTGCGTGTGGCGGTTGTGGACTGTGACTCCCCGCAGCACAGCATCGCCCTGATGCGTGAGAGGGACATGGAGAATGTCATGAAAAATGACGACCTGAAGGTGAACCTGTACCGGCAGTACGAAAGAATCCGTAAGCCTGCCTATCCGGTCATCAAAAGCGACCCGGAAAAGGGGTGGAAGACCTGCGGCGTTATATGGACGAAAAAGGGGAGACTTTCGATATCGTGCTCTTCGACCTTCCCGGAACGCTCCGCAGCGAGGGGTGGTTCATACCGTTGCCGCGATGGACTATATCTTTGTCCCGCTCAAGGCGGACAATATCGTCATGCAGAGTTCCTGCAGTTTACCAAGGTGCTGGAAGAGGAGCTGATCGCCAAGGGGAACTGCAACTTGAAAGGAATCCGGCTGTTCTGGAACATGGTGGATAGAAGGGGACGGAAGAATTTGTATGATGCCTGGAACCGGGTCATCCACAGGATGGGGCTGCGGCTGCTGTCCTCACACATTCCGAACACCCTCCGCTACAACAAGGAGGCGGACCCTGTCTGTAAGGGTGTCTTTCGTTCCACGCTGTTTCCACCCGATCCCCGTCAGGAGAAAGACTCCGGCCTTCCTGAACTGGTGGAAGCGGCTTTCTTCGGACGTGATCCGGGTATCACCCTGTTATAAGGATTGTCCTCCAGCATCTTCTCGATGTCGGCTCTGCGGATGAACGCCATACGGTTGCTGATACGCGAGGCCCGTAGCCTGCCTTGTGCCACAAGTTTATAAATGTACTGGCGTGAGCATCCCATGAGGATGGCTGCCTTAGAAAAGGTAAGATACTCCTGACGCTGTATCTCTAAAACTGGCTCTACGGCATTGAGCAAGTCCTGCTGCCGCTTCTTCTTCGCTTTTTAGCTTCATCAGCACAATGTACGGTGCAATATTTCTGCATACCGCTGTTGGGCGTGAACATTCTGCCGCAAAATGCACATTTCTTGGTTGTTTTCATTTCCCCTTTGTTTGATGTTGAACACTCATTCTTGTATATTCCATCGGGGAGTGAACGGAAGTGAACCGCTGTTGCCTGTTGTCAACGGGGTAAATATCTGTGGCAATCCTCGCATTATATCCTGCTGTTTGTTGCCACGTGAACCCTTGTAAACCGATGTCAACAGGCTTCGATTTTGTGGTGGCAATAAAAAAGTCCCGTACATTCACCGCGATAGAAATACGTCACAAAAATATGCGGAAAATGGCGGAACAACAAATAAGGTGTGCTAAGTGTTAAATTTTATACAGTTTTGGTTTCCAGTGATTTAAATGCAGACAATGCTCGTTATTTGCAGGTATTTACACCTATCTAAATACTAAAAAGCAGAAACAGATTATAGATGATTATAAATATGAAATTGGTATTGCAAAGGAAAGGGGGATAGAACCTAATATCAAAATAGAAGAATCCGGTATTCAACAAGAGAATGGCCATAAACAAGTTAATACAAGAATCGATTATTCAAACAAACCTCAAGATAAGTATAATATTGAAGCACTCTCCAATAAAGAAGTCATAGGAACCATTTCATATTATGACTTTAATGGCAAAGTATGTGAAGTTATTGAATACAATACTGTTGAGAGCTATTTGAAAAGTATAAAAGATGAATTAAATTCTAATCCAAACGGCTTTAAATATGAAACATTAACCACAGATGCCAACATCAGAAAATCAGTAGATGACATAGTTTACGGTGCTTACGGTGAAGATAACCCACATCCTTTAGAATGGTACTCCTCGAATAATACAAAAGCAGCGATAAGTCCAGAACAATATTTATCAGAAGAACGTAATAAAATAATGCGTGAATATGCTAAAAATCCTTTTGGAGCTCTCAATAAAGAAAATATATCAGCCGAGGGTATGGATAAATGGGCAGCCGTTACCAATAAATATATGGAAATGAAAACAAACATATCAACAAAGCAAATAGAATTGCAATCTTCCGGTTGTAAAACTCTGATCTATGATGTATCTCATTCTTCCGGCCAAGAAGAAATCGGCAATTACCGCATTCTAGATAAATCCACCGGTAAGACAGAATCTATAAATGTGGGGGATATTGACCTGGAAAAGCAGTCTCCGGAAACACTCAAAAGTTGTTATCCGGACAACAAACAGAAATGACCAATAAGTCCGGCACAAACAGTCTTGTCACTCTGAATAAAACCATAACGGGGTGGGGAATATCCGCAGTAAAACAAGTATTCAACTCAGCTGACAACTCTGCCAGCATTTAAATTATTCTGGCAACAAAAACGAAGATATAAAATGAAAGATCAAAAAGAACTACTGAAGAAATGTCTGGTAAACGATATTCCAGCCATTGTTTTCAGGGAAGCGACAGCTGTGCTGTAGAAATTCTGCAAGCAGCGGAAAACATTTATAGGAAGAACGGTTGCAGTCCGGAGTTTTTGATAGATTTCCATGAAAATGTAGTGGAAAATTTCAGAGCATACCAACTGGAAAACTCTATAGCAACCAAGCTCCCAGATCTGACAACAAGTGAAAAAGAAGCGTTCTACATTCTTCAGGAGAAAGAAGAGGCCTATTTCCCTATTCATATAAAAGATTTTGAACAACACTTAAAAGATTACGGATTTACCAGAACCTATGAGAATACAACATCTTATGGCAAGTATCTTTTATTAAAGGAAAAAGACTATATAGGTATCACAGGAAATAACGGAAACTATGATTTTGCCATTAATTATAGCAAAGAAAGCAATCAGATAAGCTACTTCGTTTTTTCTGACGATCCGAATTATCCGGAACGAATAGGAGACTACAACAGTCTGAAAACATGCTTTTCTGACATAATGTCCAGACACCCGTTAAAAGAAGAAAAGAACGAACTATTTACAGTAATAGAAAACTACCATCAAATGGGATACGATGATATATCCCAAGCCCTGACACAATATGCATCAGCCATAGACAACTTTTGTAACAATGCCCAATCAAAATACATAATTGAAGGTGTTTCCATATGTAAAACAGATAGCAGGCAACTAAAAGGAAATATAACAATTACCCAAAAAGGAAATATACCGGTCAGTCAGATTACAGATTTCCAGATAAAAGATAAATCCACCGGTAAAACAGAACCTCTAAACATAGGCAGTATTAATCTGGAAAAGCAGTCTCCGGAAACAATCAAGAAACTGCTGTCCGGCCACAAAGTCGAAATGACCAATAAGTCCGGCGGAAATAGTCTTGTATCTCTGAATAAGACGGTGACGGGGTGGGGGTTATCCATTGCAAAACAAATCGCCAACTCTACAGATTCGTCAGCAGAAATATAGAATAAAAAAGTTTTTCTCCCTTTTTTCCCTATCAGTTCAAAAAAATGTGTAATTTTAAATTTTAAAAGATATGAAAATGGATTACGATGAATGCAGGGCCAAAATATCAATCATAGACATAGCAGAGGATCTCGGATATACACGTATATCGGGCAGACAAGCAACGAACTTGACCTATGTTCTTGGCACCCCCAAAAATCCAGAAGACGAAATAGTCATCTTTCCTAAAAAGAACACCTATTTCTCAAGGAAAGGCAGCTTTGACGATAAGGGAGAGCTGACCAAGTTCGTCCTTAAAAGATTGCATATGTTCTCTTATTGCACTCAGCAGGGATATAGGGGAGTCAATGAAGTTCTTTCAAGATATATGACTGGCGAAAGAATTGTCACCGGAAACGTACAAAGCCGTACAAAAGACCACACCCAGAACTACATTAAGGAATTCAATTTGAATTATTGGAATCCTCGTCCTATCAAAAAGGATAATCCATATTTGACCGTCCAAAGGAAGCTCTCTCCACAGACTGTGGAGGATTTCGCCAATAGACTGTTCATCTACCAGGTAGGAAAAAACAATCATATCGGCTTTCCATTCCGCAAACCCTCCCAGATGGAAATCCTTAACTTTGAAATGAGGAACTATTTTGCAGAGACCAATACCAATTATAAAGCCTTTGCCACGGGTGGTGACAAGGCACAAAAGCTGTTGGATGGCCAATTTTGTTCCTTTTGACAAGGTTACAGACATATATCTCTTTGAATCCGCTATTGACGCAATGAGTTTCTACGAAATAAACCATTATACTAAAGAAACCACATGCGCATTCATAAGCACGGGGGATATGTCACCAAATCCCAAATAGAGAATATAAGCCGTATATTCCCATCTGATAAGGTAAAGTGGAATTGTTGCTATGACAATGATGCCAGCGGTAATGGTTTTGACATCACCACAGCATATTATCTCAAAGGTGAGGAATGTAAAAGCTTTTGCAAGGACCAACACTGGAGACACATATAAGACCATCTATTTAAGTTTCCCGGATGGAAACACACAGACCTTCAAAGAAGATGCATTTTCCTCCGGCGAGTATCTTAAACAACATAGTATAGACAATGTAAATATCATCAAACCTTCACGGTACAAAGATTGGAATGAGCTTCTTGTCTATTACAAAAGATTTGATTTGAACCTGGGTCCAGGAATGAAATTCATCCCGGCTATCGAAAAGACCATATCCCAACTGAATCTAAGAGGATATGAACAATTGGCCAATAGTATCAGTTATTCCACAAAAGAACTGGTGGATTCTCTGCTTGAGCAAGCCAATTACTGCATTTCCGCACCTCTTGCCGAGAGCGGCGCTTATACTCTTATGGTAGACTGTAATATCTTCATGGGGCTGGACACGATGGTACCGGTACCAAGCAACTTATATGTTATAGAAAAGTGCACGCAAAAAAGATATCGGCACATGCCATAAATGAATTTCTTAAAAAAGAATATATAAACATTTTTAGAGACATGAGTTCATCTGATTTCAAAAATTTTCTAGAGAAAGACATCCTAACTTATACAAAGGGTGCTGTAGAAAAGAATTTTGAGAAAGTGATATTGACTTTCGGATGGAGCCTTAAACCTTCAATTCTAAAAAAAAAGAGTTTTGACTTAGAACATGGTATATAGCATAACAATACAGCATGATACCATAATAGTAGCTGTTTCAAGCAGACATGTTGTCACAATTCCTGCCAGGTTTAATGGAATGATTCTCGGGCTTTGGAACTTGATACAGATTTTCGTTGCCTACTGTAATGAGAATCCGAATTGGGTGAGTAATGTCCGGTCACTGTGGGGTGACCGATTCAAATAGGGACAGGTATGGAACGGATGCCTATTCATGCCCCTATTATAGCTGACACATGGACTTTTATACATTCTTGCACTTTTTAAGTGGGTAAAAAAGTACTATTTGTATTTTATACAAAAAATTGTTTGCTTAATGAAATGGAACATACATTGCCAATGATATTTAATACCTATATATAGGTATTAGATGCGTTTTTATACCAAAAAAATGGTATTTTTATAATCTTTTGTAATATCTAATTTTGCGTCCTAAAATAGATCTTTTTATCGAAGAGAGATACAGTTTCCTTATATTTGAACTGGGGCTTCTGTAAAGTGCGATAAATATGAGGCTGGAACGGAGCTATCAGAAGAATTTTGGAGAAAATCCGTTTTTTAACTTAGTTAGATCTATCAATGAAAATATAAGTATTTATCTGCGTTGTATTAAGATATAGCATATCAGAACTACAACCATCCCGTTTTTTATTTAGATTTGCAGTTTGCTTTTAATCACTCAAGATCCGTATTACTATGTATGGAACTTAAATAAAGTACTAATATATATTGGATTTTCCTAAATATAATGCAGTTGCTATATTGTTAGACAACAGACGGTTGAGGTCTGTGAGATTATGCAACGGCACCAACAAAAACAACATGTATTTTTAATAATTTTAGTTTTGTTACACACAATGGTTTGTTTTAATTTAAAATTTACATATAATTTTGCATTATTAATAAATATGATGTTACTTATGCACCAACAAAAAAAAAAGGTATTTTGGGGTGTAATATTATATACTTGTTTATACTTATTTGCATAGGAATTGCCCTCCCTATCAAATCGCAAAAAACAATTACAAAGTAAAACTTACAGGCACTGTTTATGAGTACGACCACAACAACAAGCGTTTGCCTTTAGAATTTGCAGCTGTGTCTATTCCTGAAATTGCACTAGGGACAACCTCTGATGAAAATGGTAGATACATACTGGAAAACGTACCTACTGGTAAAATTCGTATGCAAATTCAATATTTGGGCAAAGTCTCCATTGACACCTTAATAAATGTAAATAAGGATTTGGTTCTTAATTTTACAATGAGGAATGAGGATTTTAAGTTGAAAGAAGTTACAGTAACTGCAACCAACAGCCGTTCAGGCAAATCCACATCTTCTCACATTTCCCGCTCTGCTATGGACCATATGCAAGCGACCAGTTTATATGATGTAATGTCATTGATGCCAGGTGGAATTTCACAGAATCAAGATATGAGTTCGGCACAACAGATTAACATCCGTCAAGTTTCCAGTTCCAGTGGTCCGGAAGCTCCGATGAATGCTATGGGCACCGCAATAATTCGTGATGGTGCCCCCCATCTCAAATAATGCTAATCTATCTGCGATGAGCCCTACGGTATTAAGTGGTACGGAAACACCCGCTTCATTGGCCGGAGGTGCCTCGCCGGCTGGTGGAACCGATGTTCGTAGTATTTCTACTGAAAATATAGAGTCTATACATATCGTTCGTGGTATCCCTTCTGTTGAATATGGTGATCTGACCTCAGGCAGTAATTATTAATACAAAAAGCTGGTCGTGAGCCGCTACGTGTCAAAGCAAAAGCCAATCCCAATATCTATCAGGTGTCTATGGGAACCGGTTTTGAACTTGGAAAAAAGAAAGGCGCTTTAAATGTAAGTGCAGATTATGCTTATAATACGAATAATCCAATATCCAGTTACCAGCACTATCAGCGTGCCACAACAAAGTTGCTCTATTCAAATACTTTCTTTAATAATAAGTTACGTACCAATTCCAGCTTTGATTTTATTTATGGTAAGGATCAACGTGAACGTAATCCTGATGATGAACAAACTAAAACAGCTTCGGAAGGCCGCGATATAGGTTTTACTTTGAATACCAATGGTACATGGAATATAAATAAGGGCTGGTTAAAAACACTACGCTATGTATTGTCAGGTACGTATATGGATAAAGACAGTTATTATGAAACCGTATACAGTTCTGCTACATCTCCTTATTCCATGACCACTACAAACGGTGCGGTACTTAGTAACTTTGCAGGTCAGCATATCTATGATGCCAATGGTAATCAAATTACTAATTTTGGACCGGAAGACATAAATCATTATGCTGTTTATCTACCAAGCAGCTATTTGGGACACTATGAGATCGATAGTCGTGAAGTTAATTTGTTTGCTAAAGTGACGAGTTCTCTATTCAAGGCGAGCGGTCATGTAAACAACCGCATCTTGATTGGTGCGGATTTCCGGAGTGACGGTAACGTTGGTAAAGGAAAAACTTATGACCCAAGTACTCCTCCTTATCGTAGTCAATACGGTCATAATTCATCTTTCCGTCCACGTAACTATAAGGATATTCCTTTCATTAACCAATTTGGTGCATATGTGGAAGATAATTTCAAATGGTCCATAAGCGGTACGCATGATTTGAACATTCAGGCTGGTGTGCGTTATGATCATACCTCAGTAGTAGGAGGCATTTTCTCGCCACGTGTAAATGCATCCATTGATTTGATTCCGAATCTATTAAGTCTTCAGGGAGGTTACGGTATTGCTGCAAAGATGCCTTCTCTTCTCTATTTATATCCAGAAAATGCATATTTTGAATATATCAATATAAATGAGCTTACCAATGAAAATATTCCGGAAAGCCAGCGCTTGTTTATGACTACCACAGAAGTTCGGCAAGTAGATAACTCAGATTTGAAGATTGCCCAAAATCATAAGGCAGAAGTCGGTTTTAATTTACGAGTGGGTAAAACCAATCTGAATGTAATAGCTTATAAGGAGCGTCTGAAGGATGGTTATGTAATGAGCCAAACCTTCAACACCTTCAATACATTTATCTACAATGAATACCAGCGCACAGAAAACGGGATAGAGCTTAGTAGTAGCCTACCGGTATTGTCTACTTATGCAAAACCAACTAATAATTTAAATATAGAAACTAAAGGTTTAGAATTTGATTTGAATATCGGACGTATTGATGCTATCCGTACGGCCTTCCAAATAAATGGCTCATGGATGCGTACTAAGAGTTGGCGTCAGGGTTATAGCTTCTATGACAATAGCGAAGATGCTGCTTCAGCCCGTAAACCGGTGGCCATTTATTCTCAAGAAGGCAATGCAAGTTACAAACAACAATTTGTAACGACTTTACGTGCCGCTCACAATATCCCGCGTATCGGTTTTGTTGTTACGATGACAGCACAAGCTATTTGGCAGCAGTCTAATTGGAATACATTTGGAAACGATTCTATACCTGTGGGCTATTTAGCATTGGAAGATGCGTCTGTAAATATGTTTCCCAAGGGGGAAATATACCACTACCCAGCAAGTAAAGGATGCAGGATATGGATATATGTTGAATAATGTAAGTCATAATAATGCTATAAAAGAATCATACAGTCCTTATTTTTGTTTTAACTTGAATGTAACTAAAGAAATTAGCAATATGCTACGTGTTTCTTTCTTTGCCAACAATATGTTCAGAAGTTATCCGCGCAGAGAATCCAAACGTAATCCGGGTTCATATATTCAATTGAATAACCGATTTTTCTTTGGGCTGGAATTATCACTCACTTTATAATGTTTAGGAAGTTATGAAAAAATATTTAATATATTTGTTTACATTGGCAAGTACCCTTTTGATAGGATGCGATTCGTTCAGGGACATGTCTGGCACAGCAGAAGTGAATCCTATCACAGTGGATGTATATTTGGATATTACCGTTGAAAATATATCCACACTGAAAGATCTGACTGTAAAGTTCGACAATTACGATGAAGATTTACATTATGTAAAAAGAAGTAACTGATAATAGTGTGAAAGTTGACGGAATTATCCCGGAATTTATTCGGTAACAGTATCCGGTACAGCGATCGATACAGAAAACAATGAATACTACATCAATGGCAATTCTGTAAATGCGGCATTATTTAAGCATGGTAGCGCATTGAATATTGAAGTACAAAGGGCTTAAAGTGAGCCCATTAATATTCAAGGAGATTTATTATTGCGGTAGCCGTCCGGAAAAAGGAGGAGTCTATTTCGAGACCAGTTCTATGAGATATACAATAACTCTGCTGACATTTTGTATTTGGACGGTATTTATTTCGCAAATTTAACTCGGGTACAGCTACCACTAAATTACCTATTTGGCCGGAAGCGGACGGTAATAATTATGCATATGGAGAACGTGTGTGGAAATTTCCAGGAAATGGAACCGAATATCCGTTAGCGCCAGGTGAATCTTGCATCATTTCTCAATTTGCCGCTAACCATCAGTTGGACATCTATAACCCTCAAAGTCCTATAGACGGCAGTAGTTCTGAGTTTGAGTTTAATATGAATAATCCAAACTTCCCTGACCAGGCAGCTTATGATATGCAACATGTTTTCTACCAAGGAAAAGCAGAGATGGGAAGTATACCACAATATTTGACATCCGTATTCGGAGGTGCTTATGTGATTTTTCGTGTTCCTGAAGGAGAAGCTTGGGATCCGGTCAACGATGAAAATATGAAGACAACAGATCTTAGCAAACCGAACAGCAATGTTTATTATGCAAAAATACCTATTAAATATGTATTGGATGCTGTTGAAGCAGTAAACAATGAGTCAAAGATGAATGCAAAACGTGTCCCCGGTGTACTTGATGCAGGTATTACTTGGGTAGGAGCTACTTATTGCGGTTTAGGTATTGCTCGCAAATTGTCCACAGACGAAGAAGGTAATCCTATTATTCGCGAAGAAACAGGTACATATATATATCAGGATACAAACAACAGTACGGATGACTTTGAACGTGGCGTTGTTCCTGTAATGCGTCGTAATGGAGCAAAAATGCCTTCATGGAATCACACATTGTAATAATTAACTAAAAAGACAGAACAATGAAAAAACAATATATGAACTATATGAAAAGCTGCCTGCTGGTAATGATAGCCTGCCTTGTAAGTATGGTGGGAGCGGCACAGGGCTTCTCTCCCGCCGCTATGGAACAATTGAAAACAAGACGACTATGGTCTCATTCACAGAATGCTGCCGGTATGCCATTCGATGATATTCAGAATTATTCGAATGTTATATTGGGATATGACTTACAGGACGGAAACTATTGCCGTCCGCAAGAGGGGCAGAAAGAGGCTATCGTAGGTGTATCCAGTGAAGGCTTTATCAATCTGAAAAATGCATATGTGTGGGGAGCATTTAATTTTGCACAAAAAAATCTGACAGATGCCGGATATAACGCCTCCATTGCCGATCCATTCAGGGGAATGCCTTACTATGTCGCAGACCAGCACTTAAGCAAATGGAGAAATCAATATTACGATCTGAAGTTTCGTGCAGCTACTCCTTTACTTGGTAATCATTGGGCATTGGGGTTGGAAGGTAATTATGTAGCTACATTAGCTGCCAAACAGCGCGACCCGCGTGTGGATACCCGTTTTTATACGCCGGGACTGACGCCGGGGATTACTTACAAGTTGAATAATTCACACAAGTTTGGTGCAAGTTTCAAGTATAGTTCTATCAAGGAAGACTCAAGAATGAGTAATGTCAACTCTTATGTGGATCAGGACTATTATATATTATACGGTTTGGGAACAGCCATAAAAGGAATAGGCAGCGGTGTAACCAGCAATTATATTGGAGACCGTTTCGGTGGAGCTCTCCAGTACAACTTCAGTATGCCCTCTTTCAATTTACTGCTTGAGGGCAGTTACGATGTAAAAGCGGAAACTGTTCAGCAGAACTATACGACTCCTAAAAAAAATAGCCGGTGTAAAAGATAAAACTGCTCATGTTTCTTTAACGATGATTCAGGAAGGAAAGGACTATACCAATTATATGAGAACCACATATACAAATCGTAACATCGATGGTATTCAGTATATTTCTCAACGCGATAACTCTGAATCACAAAGTGGCTGGGTGGAATTATATAATAACATCCGTTCTACGTACAAGGCACAAACCGCTTCTCTTAATTATGCATTAAGCAGAAACCGCGGGAATGAATATAGTTGGAAAGCAGAATTAAATGTGAATTATACCAAGCAAGACGATGAATATTTAATGCCTAATTCTGTACAGAATGCAGAAAATTTATCTTTAGGCTTAGGTGGCAAAAAAAATTTTGTTTTAGGCAATAGTTTGAATCGCAGGCTTTTAATAGATGTTCATGTTGCGTATAACAATAATCTGGGAGGTGAATATGTATATGGTGGCAGCCATGCAGACTATCCAACTGTAACCGAATTACAACAAGGGCTGACTAATTATTATACCTGTGATTACTATCGTATTGGCGGGTCGATAACGTATTCGCAACAAGTCAGAGAAAACAGACGTATGAACTTATTTGCAAAAGTTGTATTCGATCGTGTAAATACCTCTGACTATGATTATGATGGGCGTACTCATTTATCGATAAGTTTAGGATGTAATTTTTAATGCTACATAACGAAATCTATATTACAAAACATGCGTAAATTAATAACTGGAAGTTTGATGCTCTGCAGCATATTATCTCTGCGGGCACAGACATTTGTTAAACCGGCTGTGAAAGTAAAGGACACCTCTTTTGCTGTAATTACAGATAAAGGGACATTTCAGGCTTGTGAAGCCGAGCTTAAAGCCTATCAGGAGATTCTAGGAATGGAAGGGTTGCCTACGTTCATCGTATACAATGAATGGAATAAACCGGAAGATGTAAAGAAAGTTATTGTTAAGCTCTACAAAAAGGATAAATTGGAAGGAGTGGTATTTGTCGGTGATATCCCTATTCCAATGCTCCGCAAAGCCCAGCATATGACTTCCGCTTTTAAAATGGATGAGAAAAACAATGACTGGAGAGATTCTTCAGTGCCCAGCGACCGTTTCTACGATGATTTCGACCTACAATTCGATTTTTTGAAACAGGACAGTGTCGAAAATAATTTCTTCTATTATAATTTGGCTATAAAATCTCCACAGCAAATTCGGTGTGACATATATTCTGCACGTGTCAAAGCTGTTGATAACGGCGAAGAACCGCATGCGCAAATCAGCCGCTATTTTAAAAAAGTGGTGGCTGAGCACCAGATAAACAATAAATTAGACCAATTCTTCTCCTATACAGGTGATGGCTCTTACTCTAACTCATTGACTGCATGGACACCGGAAACCTTTACTATTCGCGAACAAATGCCGGGCGTATTCGATAAAGAGGGACGGGCCCGTTTCATCCGTTATAATTTCAGCGATTATCCCAAGGACGATGTCATTAATATGCTGAAACGCACAGATCTGGACTTGTCTATTTTTCATGAGCATGGTATGCCCGAACGTCAATATCTTTCCGGTAGTCCCGCTACTAATAGGTGGAATGCTCATGTAGATGCAATGAAGTACTATTATCGTGGTTTAGCGCGTAGAAAGCAAAACAACAAAAAGTCTTTCGACGAAATGCTGGATATGATGAAAAACACATACGGTTTGGACACTACTTGGATTGCAGGCTATGATGATCCCAAAGTAATTGCAGAAGATTCTTTACTAGACCTGCGCACCGGTATTATCCTGTCGGAAGTTACAGAGTTTAAGCCTAATAGCCGTATGGTAATTTTCGATGCATGCTATAATGGTGATTTCCGGGAAAAAGATTACATTGCCGGACGTTATATCATGTCGGAAGGAAAATGCGTAACTACTTTTGCCAATTCAGTCAATGTACTGCAAGATAAAATGGCAAACGAGATGCTCAGCCTGTTAGGTATGGGAGCACGAGTGGGGCAATGGGCTAAATTGACGAATATTCTCGAATCGCACATTACCGGTGACCCTACTCTACGTTTTCAATCTATCAATGAGGTAGATGCCAATGCTTTGTTCAAAGAACCATATAGCGAGTCCCGCATGTTGGAGTTATTACAGTCGCCCTATGCCGACATACAGAATTTTGCTTTGCACAACCTTTATCGCAATGACTATCCGGGTATTTCTGATTTATTAAGAAAAACTTTTGAAACTTCCTCGTTCATGATGGTACGTTTCACCTGCTTGGCATTGCTTGAGAAGATTAGTGACAAAAACTTCCGGGAAGTCTTACACTTGGCCATTACGGATTCCTATGAATTTATTCGTCGCACCTCTGTTCGTATGATGCAACATGTGGGACTGAACGAGTATGTTTATCCGCAAATCAAAGCCTATGTAGAAGACAACCTATCCGAGCGTGTGGCATTTAATGTGAGTTTGGGGCTTCAAGTCTTTGATCAGGCAGCCGTACAGGCGGCAATTGATAAAGTAATGGCTGAGACCTATGTGTTGCAAGACAAGGAGGAGATGCGTAAGGTTTTGGAGAATGCCAATAATAGTCGTAGCATGCAAAAAGAGTTATTAAGCAAAGAAACTTCCGAACGTTGGCGCATCCTTTATTGCAATTCTCTGAAAAATCATATGGCACATGCCTGTGTAGACGGCCTCTTGGCTTTACTTACCGACTCCAGTGAAAGTGAAAAGCTAAAAACCTGTTTATTGGAGGCTTTTTGCTTGGTTCACTCATTCTTATCGGAAGCCTGACATCCTTCGGGTATGCGATCAACTGAGAAAAGATAAGAGCTTATCCGAGAACCTTCGTGAAGAAGCCGACCGTACATATTACAGACTTAAAAATTAATTGGCCATGATTAAAAAAATAATATATCTGGCATTTCTTTTGCCATTGGCAGGAAATGCACAAACAACAGTCATAAAGCCATTGGTCAAACAACCTACCGCTTTTGCTATCATAACAGATAACCAAACTTATGCAAATACCAAAGATGCCATGCATCAGTACAAAACTGCGGTTGAAGATGATGGTTTGGCAACTTATCTGATCAGCGGTGACTGGCAAAATCCAGATCAAGTCAAACAGATAATCATCAAAACATATCAAGAATGCCCTTCATTGGAAGGTCTGGTTTTAATCGGCGATGTGCCTGTCGCATTGGTACGTAATGCGCAACACATGACTACTGCATTCAAAATGAATGAGAAAGCCTTTCCTTGGGATCAGTCTTCCGTACCTACCGACCGCTTTTATGATGATCTGAACTTAAAGTTTGAGTTCATCAGGCAAGACTCAGTAAATCATCAGCATTTCTACTACAAATTGACAGAAGACAGTCCCCAGCGGCTAAATCCTACTTTCTATTCAGCTCGTATCAAGTATCCGGAAAAAAAGGAAGGGGATAAATATGCGGCCATTGCCTCATATCTGAAGAAAGCTGCTGCTGCCAAGGCAGATAAGCATAATCAATTAGATCGGGTATTCTCATTCAATGGTGCTTCTTACAATTCCGATTGCCTGATTGTATGGATGGATGACGAAAAAGCTTATATGGAGAACTTTCCATTAGCTTTTGGTCGTCAAATGGGATTCAAACATTGGAACTTCCGAATGAAACACCCTATGAAATATAAGTTATTCAGCGAATTGCAACGAAAGGACCTTGACTTATTTATGTTTCATGAACATGGAATGCCAACAGGGCAGCTTATTAATGATGAATTGGCATGCACTGATTTCAATAATCGTTATAAAATGTTGAAGAGTACACTTTATAATGCAGTCATGTCCCATGTTGGAAAACGTGACAAAGACACCTTACGTATTCAGATGCAGGAAAAACGACAAGTGAATGAGGTGTTTTTTAAAGACCTGGACAATCCTAAGTTCTGGGAAGCAGACTCTCTTCACTACGCTGATGAACGTATCGTAACGGAAGATTTAATGAAGAGAAATCTTTCCACTAATCCGAAGATGATAATGTTTGATGCGTGCTACAACGGTTCTTTTCACGAAAACGACTATATAGCAGGACAATATATCTTTAATGACGGTCAGACATTAGTAGCACAAGGAAATACCCGTAACGTATTGCAAGACCGCTGGACTATTGAAATGATTGGTTTGTTGTCCCATGGTGTACGAGCCGGGCAATACAATAAGCTAATCGTATCACTTGAAGGTCATTTGTTTGGTGATCCCACTTTCCGTTTTGCTCCTATCGAAGCCAATACTTTAAGTACCGATATAACAATACACAAAGATGACAAAGCCTATTGGAAGAATTTGTTAAACAGCCCATACGCTGATGTACAAAGTTTGGCCATGCGTATGCTGGCTGACGCCGATACCCAAAAGGAATTATCTCCGTTGCTCCTGAAGAAGTACCGGGAAAGTGGCTTCAATACGGTTCGTATGGAAGCTATCAAGTTGTTGAGCCGTTATCAGGACGACAACTTCATCGAAGCATTACGCGAAGGTTTGAACGATACTTATGAAATGGTAGCTCGCCAAAGTGCCATTTATGCTGGATTTGTAGGTGACGATTCCTTATTGCCCGCTATTGTGGAAGCATTGGTCGAACATAATGAACGCTTACGCGTACAAATGAGTGCCAACAAGGCTTTAAGCCTTTATCCGAAAGAGAAAGTAGAAAAGACAATAGAAGACTTTTATGCAAAAGTTGACCGTTTGAATGAAAACGAAGAGAAAAAACGATTACTAAGAAGCCTGGAAAGAATGTTTGTACAAGAGGCAAAAGTCCATCAGACCTTGATGGATGTAGCTGCACCGGAAGCAAAACGTATCAGTGCAATCCGCAATGTGCGTAACTATACATTCCATTTCCACGTGGATGATTATTTGAATGTAATTCGTGATGCCGGTAATCCACAGGAAGTACGTGTAGTAATGGCCGAAGCATTAGGTTGGTTTACTAATTCTGTACAACGGCCACACATTCTTGAAGAAATAAAGAAGATGCAACAAACAGCCAATCTTCCGGAAGATTTAAAAGCAGAGCTTGAACAGACAATCAAAAGATTAAGTTTATAAATATGAATAAATACATCCTTTTGGCAATTACCGCTTTGTGCTTACAGGATATGCAGGCGCAAACAGTTGTACATCCTAGTATAAAAACAAAGACTACTTTTGCAATTGTAGTCGATCAGAAAAGTTATGATGAAGCGAAAAGTGAAATTGATGCTTATCGTACCAGTATAGAAAAAGAAGGTTTAGGTACTTACTTGCTAATTGATGATTGGAAAAGGCCCGAACCTATTCGTGAGCAACTTGTCAAATTGCATGAGAATGAGAAAACGCCTTTGGAGGGTTGCGTATTTATAGGTGACATCCCTATTCCAATGATTCGTGATGCACATCATCTATCTTCGGCTTTCAAAAGGTCTCCCAAAGCCAATTGGCAGAAATCAAGCGTTCCTTCCGACCGTTATTATGATGACTTCGGATTAAAATTTGATTATATTAAACAAGACAGTTTGATACCTGACTATCATTATATGACATTGCGTGCTGATTCTAAACAGTATATTTCACCGGATATTTATTCGGCCCGTATCCGTCCATTACATTTAGAAGGTGAGAACCGTTATCAGATGCTACGCGATTACTTAAAAAAGGCAGTTGCCGAAAAAGCAAAGCAAAATGCATTTGACCAACTGACTATGGCCCGTGGCCATGGTTACAATTCTGAAGATCCTTTGGCATGGAGCGGTGAGCAAATAGCCTTACGTGAGCAATTGCCGCAAATATTCAAATCGGGTAATACAGTGAAGTTCTATGATTTTAACATGCGCTATCCGATGAAACCATTATACTTGAACGAGATTCAGCGCGAAGGATTAGATGTCATGCTATTCCATCACCACGGTGGCCCCACCATGCAGTATATCAATGGCTATGAAAATGGTTCCGGTATTAATTTGAGTATTGAGAATGCCAAAATATTCTTGCGAAGCAAAGTGCCTTCATACGCCAAGAAACATGGGCGTGAAGCTGCTATCAAAGAATATGCCAAGCAGTATGGGGTGCCTGAAAGTTGGTGTGCGGAAGCTTTCGATGAGGAGAAAATAAAATCGGATTCCATTGTAAACCGTAATATGGATATCTATACTGAAGATATTCGTCTTTTGACTCCTAATGCGCGTTTTATATTGTTCGATGCTTGTTTCAACGGTTCTTTCCATTTGGATGACAACATTGTAGGCTCTTATATATTCAATAAGGGTAAGACCATTGCTACTATGGGATGTACGGTTAACACCATTCAAGATAAATGGCCGGATGAATTTCTCGGCTTGTTAGCTGCCGGTATGCGCATCGGGCAGTTCACTCGTTTTACCTGCTTCTTGGAAAATCATCTGATCGGTGACCCGACTTTTCACTTCACCAATAATGCCGGGCTGGATATGGACATCAACCAAGCTTTAGTTGCGCAGGAAGGAAATGTTACATTCTGGAAAAAACAGCTGAATTCCCCTATGGCTGACATGCAGGCAATGGCGCTCCGTCAATTGTCAATGGCAAATTATAGTGGTCTCGTTGAGTTGCTGAAGAAAAGTTACCACGAATCGAACTATTTCGTTGTGCGGTTGGAAGCATTACGCCTATTAGCTTTGAACTATCCGACAGAGGTTGCCGATGTATTGCAGACAGCCATGAACGACAGTTATGAACTGATCCGTCGTTATGCGGTGGAATACGTTGAAAAGAATTGCAATCCGGAATTGTTGCCGGCATGGATAGAAAGCTATTTATTACGCGGACATGAAAACCGCCATCGTTTCAGAATTTTTAGTGCTATCAACACGTTCGACCATGATATGGCTTTGAATGAATTGAAGAAACAGGCTGCCGATTGGTCTTTCTACGATTCTTCCTATGTGAATGAATTGTTAGAATACCTTCCTCGCCAAAAGAAAGGACTTGAAAGAGATTTTGCACTTATTGACAGTCCGGAAAGTACTACCAAACAGATACAAAGCGAAATAAGTAGGTTCCGAAATAAACCTATTGCTAAAGCTATTGAGCCATTACTGAACATTATAAAAAATGAAAGCCAAGAAGAAGAACTTCGCATATTGGCTGCTGAAACATTAGGCTGGTATAATTTATACTATAATAAAGCAGATATAATCAAAGAACTTAACACATTTAGAACTTCCAATCAAAAGCTAATGAACGAAGTTACCAAAACAATTAATAGGCTGAAAAGTCAAAATAGGTAGAATCATCCAAACGATGAGATAGACCGGATCCAAAGGGCGGTTCTGCCATTCCTGAGCAGCCTGGTTGACTTTGTTCGTGATGATGGAAATAGCTGATGTGGACAGTTCTATCTCATAGATTTCACGCATCTCCTCTTCTATGTCTGACACGCTCATTCCTTTGGCATATAGGGAGATAACAAGTTTTTCTTTAATATTATCGACACTATACAGGGACATTCAGTAAATGTCTATAGTATAACTGCTCAACCAGTTCCAGACACCAATCATTAAAACAGGGATATTCCTAAAATAATAAAATTTAAGGCAACTAATTCATTGCGAGTTAGTTGCCTTTTTTGTATCTTTAAGCATTCCCCCCAAAAAACGGTTTGACGGCCAAAACGGGGGTAATCTAAAATAAAAACACATGGTAAAGATACAAAAAATCTCAGAAATCGAACCTCGTTTAGGTTTTACCGAGTTCGATATGCTAAAAAAATATCGTCAAAGTTTTGCAACGAGTGAATTAGGTCGCCTCCATGCTCTGTTTCCTTTCTCGGAACTGGCCCGACAAATGCATTTGAAGTCCTCTGCTTTGGGGCGTAAAAGTTATTTTTCTCCCGAAGGTAAAATAGCCTTGATGGTCTTGAAGTCCTATACCAACTTTTCCGATGCACAACTGATTGAGCATTTAAACGGTAATATTCATTACCAGTTGTTTTGTGGTGTTCAGATTGATCCGCTTCATCCACTAACCAATCCTAAAATCGTTAGTGCAATTCGTCAGGAACTAGCGCATCGCCTTGACGTTGAGCCCCTCCAGCTCATTCTTGCCGAGCATTGGAAACCTTATCTTGAGAACCTTCATGTCTGTATGACCGATGCCACCTGTTATGAAAGTCATCTGCGTTTTCCTACTGATACCAAACTCTTATGGGAAGGTATTGTATGGCTTCATCGTCATCTGTGCAAACATTGCCAGACCTTGCACATACAACGTCCCCGTAACAAGTATCTTGATGTACGCCGTGCCTATCTTGCTTATAGCAAACTGCGTAAACGCAGGAAATCACAGACTCGTATGATTACACGAAGGTTACTTCAGTTATTGGAATTCAATACTGCCAACAGATAATCCAAATGATCGCCTGTCATAATATAACAGGCATTGTTCATTACATAATTGTTGGCATCATATGCAAAAGCCATTTGGTTTCCGATTATTTTCCATACAATTTTTGGCTTAGAAAAATCCTCCCAATAACTGATGCTATCTTGTGTTTCAAACCACTCGTTACTAGTTTTCTTTCGGGCTTTTATTTTTTTGCCATTAACAATATGAGTTTCTCCTGTTTGTTCTAAACGCTCTATGCCAATTGACAGAAGATAATTTTTCACCGCAGGATAACTTTCTATATCATAATGCCGCGAAGGAAATGTGGCTATAATCCACAAGTCCGCCCATTCATATTCATATCTCTTGATATCCCTGCCACGAAGAATCGGTCGTATAAGTTCAGCCGTCCGAACACGTTCATCTTCTGTTTGACAATTCGCTAGTATCTCATCACGCTTTTCGGTAGAAATGATAAAAGCATCATTGAAACCAGTTTTTATCCCATAGTTGATTTGGATGTTCCAATCCTTCAAGGGTATTCCCACAGACTCAATCTTCTGCTTGATGCTCTGTTCAATGGGAGACAATATCACCCATGGGATAGAATCTGCAAAGTTACACTTCACGCCTTGTTGCTGCACGAAATCGCTCAAATTATTCAAGCCATTCGAATCTTGTACCAAACAAGCTTGTGTGTTAAAAATATTTGCTGCTTTTTGAGATAAAAGAATATTTGCTTCTACCGTTATTGCATCGAATATTTTTATACCTGCAAAATCTACCAACATAATAGGATTGGTCTTGCTTGCGAAATAACCTCGCAAGGCTTCACCATACCCTGCACGCATCCATTTATTAGACGTGATATAGCAAAGAAAACCATTGGGAGTAAGCAGGTTCATACCCAACTCATAGAAGAGGCAGTAAATATCACCAGTGCGTGCATAAGTTATGTAACCCATGCATTCTAATACATCGGCACTCTTACCCATAGATTGTAACTGAATGTAAGGTGGATTGCCAATGATACAGTCAAATCCCAAGAAGTTGCCTTCGGCATCGAGTACTTCTGGAAACTCTATACGCCATTCGAATGCACCAAGATAAATTTTGTTGGAGCGTATTTCCTCAAATATATTTTCTAAAGTCGCAATTTCTTTTCTTTAAATCGGCAATGCGCTTGTCCGACGCTTTCTTTTCCTTTTTTGTCGGTTCAAACAGTTGAGGCGCTTGTAAGTTTGCCAACTCAGAGCGGCGTTTGTTCAATCTAACCAATCGTGCATCCCGGCGGTTGATCTCTGTTTTCAGTTTCGACTTGATTTCTGTTATAAACGTTTCCAAATCCTGCTTTTCGCTTTTACTTTGGGCATTTTTATATTTAGCTACAGCCTCCTTATATTGGCTGATGCTGATACTAGACTCTCGCAGTACGGTCTGAATACTGTCTGTCAAAGCGAATCGGTGAAGCAAAGAATTTCCACATTTGATGTTAATGTCGATATTTGGTAAGGTTTCTAAATAAGTGTAATTACTTTCAGCCGTATAGTAAGCATTCTTCAACAATTCAATCCACAGTCGTAGGCGGCAAATCTTCACAGAGTTGGGGTTAATATCAACGCCAAATAAACAGTTCTCAATGATTTGACGCTTCTCCTTGAAAAGAGTTTCCTGCATGCGGCGACTTTCCGCATTGAGTGGGTTGTAAGCAAATAAATTACCTTCGGTATCGGTAACAATCAGCTCGTCATTTTCAATGGCAAGTTGATAGTCCGCTTTGCGGATACGCTTACCGGTAGCATCTACCAAAATACCTAATTCGTATTTCAAGAGTATCAGTTCATTGAGAGCAGACACAAGAAAGTGACCCGAACCAACAGCTGGATCACACAGTCGCAAACTGTTAATTAGTTCATTAGCTTCGACTATATTGTCAATATGGTTGTATAGTTCTATACGGGTGGTACAATTCCAGCCATAATAACCATTAAACTTTTGCAACACGGTCTTGGTGATTGCTTCACGGCACATGAACATAGTGATAAAGCCTGGAGTGAATACTGAACCATCCTTGTGACCATTTATTTTCTCGAATATAAGCCCTAAAACAGAAGCATTGATGAGTGTTTTAGCCTCTTCTTGCACTTCTTCACTGCCTTCGCTCGCAAAGTTATAAGCGTCGAGAAAAGCAAACAAATATTGCAGGGTGGGTAATGCGTTGACTTGTAGATTGCGTTTTTTATTTCGTAATACGCTACTCGCCAAGACAGGAAGTACCGTACGTTGTGAAAGGCTGTTTATCTTAATTGTTTTACTTTCCAAATCTGTCACCTCGAAAAGATAACTGTTAAGATAGGGAACGTAAGCAAAATCACGCATAATGGAGTGTGTGCGGCTGCCCATGTCACGTGCAAGCACTTGGAAAAAGAGTGTGTTGAGATCATCATAGTCATGAATCTTAGTTATTGAAAGAAATTTATAGATTGCATCTCCATTGTGGTATTTCAACATCTGAGCCTCCAACAGTTTCAAGAAAAGGATACGATTCATCCAAGTAATACACAATTCCATTGCAACATTGAATAACCGTTCCTCATAATCATTCCCATACAAACTACCATTTATGTGACGCAAACAATCTTCTGCATCCAGTTGGTTAATAGTATTCTCTAGTAATGAAGCCTCGTCACGCCGTTCCACAGCTTTGCGTACAATCACGGTTTTATTATTCTCTTTGCGTTCCTCAATACCAATAATGTGTAGCAGCTCAGTGTAGAATCCACGGTTGAGCGAATTGCTGTCATTTTGGAACGATAGCTTCAAAAGATGTGTATCGCTGAATATCTTATAAAGTTCGATAAGTTTGCGTGAAGCGCTACTGTCTGTTCTATCAAGCAGGTGTTGATAGTCTTGTAAGTTGAAGTAAGTGTATTCAAGGCTATCTTTCACCTCCTCAATATAGGTTGTTGCAATTTCAGTATAGAAGAAATCGGTTTTGTTACTGGTTTTGCGTCCATCCACAAAGTCTTGAAACTCACGACGTAATTGTTTGTTCTGATAGAATTTGCGTTCAAACTCATGGGCATCAAAAATAAAGAATTCATGAATATTAGTAGCGATGAGATATTTAATATCATTGTTCTTCTTATTGACACGTTCTTTAAGATAGTATAGCAATAATTCCTGCAAAGCCTTACGATTAAGATTGTCATTAGAAATCATCTCACCTTTGTTGGTGGTACTCTTTACTTCAATCAATAACCCTATATTGGACTTGATAGTTTTATCCAATCGGATAGCCAAATCAATATCTTCTTCGGGAGCCATGTAGTATGGCTTGTAGAACGTTTCACTCAGAAAATTACGTAAATGTTCTTTTTGCGTGTGTTCTCTTTGCCCATCCACAATATTGTCTCTCAATGTGCGAAGGGCATTTTTGAATAAGTCAAAATCTGTTGTTTCAATCGCAACCTGTCTATATGCTTTGTTCAAAACTTGATTCGGTTTGAGTAGTCCCATAATGTTTGGTAAATGAGTTAATAAAATACAAAGGTAGTCTAAAAACTTGATAATAAAGAATGAACGTATTGGTTTAACGAAAGTTTGTTCTACTGCCAGCCATTATCAACAAACAATAGCAGCAGTAGATTTGACATGATTCTACTTATTATATTGTAATAGCCAGCCAAAGTAATCTTTTCACATCCGGATCTATCACAGGTTGGATAAGTTGTTAACCTGAAGGTAACCGACCTGATGGTATAGGAACAGGAAGAAGTCTGTAATCATGGCATTTACCCGGATAGAGAAGCCACATTTTTTATTGCCGGACTTCCGGCATTGCCTCATCCATGTGTGAAAAGGAGTTTTTTCTTTCACCACAACGTTCCTTTCACATACCCAAAGGGGGTAGTGGATCCAGACCTGCTTCGGCTTTCTTTTTCCTTCCCATATGACAAAAACCGACTATCCATGACTATTCCTGCCAGTGTGCCGGTCGTGCTTGCCTCTCATGGTTTCTTCCCTTATATTCGCACTGATATTTAAACGAGTTGAAAATATGGAAATATGCTACATCGAGGCCGGTGTCCTTGAGAGGATGCTGGCGCGCGCCGAGAACCTGTCCGCACGTGTGGACAGATTGTATGAGAGAAACCGCTGTAAGGAACCCGGAGAGTGACTGGACGGCCAGGATGTCTGCCTGCGCCTTGACATCTCGCCGCGTACCCTGCAGACTCTCCGCGATACCGGACGGCTGGCGTTCACCCGCCTCCAGCGCAAGTTCTATTACAAGCCCGGGGATGTGGAGAAGTTGATGGTCTACGTCGGCATCAGACGCAAGGAGAAGGAGGTGAGAGAAAGAAGGAAGAACGGAAACCTTTAAAGAGCGGAAGAGATGGAAGGCATTATCGACAAGGAGAACGAACGTGTCCGCAGGTTCTTTGCCCTGCTGGACGACATGGAGAAAAAGTGGAACGTCTTGCCCGTGACAACCGTCCTCCCTTCAACGGGGAACGGTTCCTGACCGACAGGGAGCTTTCCGGGATGTTGAAGATCAGCCGCAGGTGCCTGCAGGATTACAGGGACCAAGGACGGATTCCCTATATCCAGCTTGGCGGGAAGATCCTGTACAGGCAGTCGGACATCGAGAGGCTGCTGGAGGAGAACTATCACCCTGCATTGGTATAATATCGTATTTAAGTTTAAGGATTGTCGCCGGAATTGCATTTACGATTCCGGCGGCAGTTTTTATTTAGCCTGCGGCTTCCTTGCCGGCCGCGGGCTTTCTTCTTTCCATCAGCCGGTTCATGTCCGAGGATATCTTCCGGTCGGTGACCTGGGCGTAGACCTGCGTGCTGTCGATGTTCGTGTGGCCCATCATCCTGGCGATGCTCTCTATCGGAATACCTGCGGTCAGTGTCAGGGTCCCGAACGAATGCCGGGCCATGTGGTAGGACAGGTTCTCTTTCATGCCTAATGCCACGCCCATTCCATGTGCCTCATACCAGAGGACGTCGCGGACCGGCAGCGGGAATACCGGCCTGTCGTCATCCGTGGTGTTGTAAAGCTCCAGTATCTGTCCGGCTATGGGATGCAGCGGGATGAACGCCTCCACGTCCGTTTTGGCGCGGCGGATGCGGATATACCTTCTTCCTTCCGAAGTCGTTCCGATGTGACAGGGATGGAGAGCCCTCGTATCCGCGTAGGCCAGACCGGTCAGCGAGGAGAAGATGAACGTCCTGCGTGCCAGATCCATCAACGGGTCGGGCAGCGGGGTTTCCATCATCCGCTTCAGTTCACTGCGGCTGATATGCCTTAGTTTAGGTGTTTCTTTCCTCTCGTATGCCACGTCCTCTATCGGATTGCCTCTTAGTATTTCCCGGTCCACGGCGATGTAGATGAGCCGGTTGAGCCAGCACAGGCAGTGGTTCACGTGTCCGTTCCTGTGTCCCAGCTCCTTCTTGAGAAAGACCTTGAACGATTCGGCGAACTCCTCGGTGATGTCCGAAAAGGTGATGTCCTTCATCCCGCGGGATTCGATGAACTGCCTGAGGTTGAGCTGCGTGGTCTTCGACTGGCGGTAGGTGGAAGTGGAGTTGATCTCCTTGGAGCGGACCCTGAGCCGTTCGCGTTCCACCTCTCCGGCCTGCAGGAGGTATTCCGGTACGGAATTGGCGCCTGACACGGTGGTCTTGAGCAGTTCGGCCGTGACCACTCCCTGGTTCCTCAGCAGGTTCCCGTACGCCTCTTCCAACCGGCTGCGGAAGGCGGCAAGGCGGTTGTTCTCCTGGCTGTTTTGATTTCACACTTCTTGCGGTCCCAGTCCCCGGGTTTGCAATAGACGCCTGTCGTGACTGCCGATTTCTTTCCGTCGATGCTGATCCGGCAAAGGACGGCGGTCGTGCCGTCCGATTTCACCTTGTTACGGTTGATGTAGAATAAGAGCTTGAATGTACTGCGCATGATAATGATTGTTTAGGGATTAAAGGATAAGTTTCAAATCGCGGGTTGCCTCGACGAACCTGTCCATGTCCTCGAACAGCTTCTTCGGGGTTACGCGCGCGTATATCTGGGTGGTCTTTATGTTGGAGTGTCCCAGCATTTTGCAGATGGTCTCTATCGGCACTCCCTCCTCGAGCGTGACCAGCGAGGCGAAAGAATGCCGTCCCATGTGGTAGACAAGGTCCTGGCTCAGCCCTGCCATCAGGCGCAGGGATTTCATATTGGCCCTGAGCGTGTGGTAGTCCTGCGGCGGGAAAAGAGTCTCGCGGGTATCGTCCCGGTATTTCTCAATCAACGCGACGGCTTCCGGAAGCAGCTTGACACGTCCGAGGTAGTCGGTTTTCTTTCGCTGGTATTTCAGCCAGAGGCTGCCCTCGTCATCCCGGAAGAGGTTCTTCCGGGTGATGCTTACCGCATCGGCATAGGCGGTGCCGGTGTAACAGGCGAAGAGGAAGAGGTCCCGGGTGATGACATGTGACCTGCGTTTTTCCGGTATCTCCAGATCACGCAGCTTCTCGAAATTCTCACGGCTGAGTGCTTTCGGTGTTGTCTCCTTCTGCTTGGGCAGCTTGAAGTGGCAGAAATGGTATTTCTCCGAGTGGCCCTCCTTATAGGCGATGCGGCAGATCTTTTTCAGGATGGACAGGTAGCCGCGAAGCGTGTCCACGACGTATTTCTTCTCCAGAAGGATGAACTCCTGGTAGTCGCGGATGAACTGCTCGTTGAGCTGCCCGAAGACAAGGTCCGGAACCTTGAATTTCGCCTTGATGAATTCGGAAAGCGTGCGGTAGGTGAAGAGGTAGGTCGAGAGTGTGGTGGGCGCACGGTCCACACCGACACGGGCCTTCATTTCCCGTTATGCCGGTCGAGAAGTTTGAGCAGGGTCATCTGCATGCCCGCATTGCCCTGGAACATGTCCCTGACCGCGGCGGCATCGAAATCCTTTTTCTTTCCATGAGGGAATTGAAGGCCGAGTGTACGGCAAGCAGCAGTCTTTCTATTTTTTCATTGGTCTCCACCGCTTCCCGGCTCTTGCCGTTCAGCCGGCTCTCACGCGCGTTCCACAGCCCGGGGGTGCAGGAGAGCTTGCAGCTGAACTGCGCCATCGTGCGGTTGAGGGTGATCCGTCCCATGATCGGGGCTTTGCCGGTCTTGTCCGGCTCGCTCTTTTTCAGGTAGAGCAGCACCTTGAATTTTTCCACTTTCATAACGCTCTTTTTTAGGTTGTAAAAATACTCCTTTGAAAAGCGTCCTTTGGCATGCAAAACATTGAGAAACAGTGAATACAAATCCGCTTTGTTCTTATCGGTAAAAATTCGGTTACCTGCCGTCGTTTCCGAAACAGGCGGCTAACAGTCTGGTAACTGAAACGTCGCAATATTTTGTTTTTTTTGCAGGTCTGTCTGTTCTGCAATTCTCGCAAAATGCTTAATTATAAACGTTTTACGTTTAATTATCGTCATTCTGTTTTTTATTGCATTTCTAAATATTACTTATGCGGCTCGCCATTCTTGGGCAACGACAGCGAAGTATCGGGGAGTATCGATTGAAATGATTAGTGAATCATTGGGACACAAATCTATAAAAACCACACAAATCTATTTGAAAGGCTTCGGACTTAAAGAACGTACGGAGGTAAATAAAGGGAATTTATCTTACGTGAGAAACTGTTGTGTAGACAGATGGTAGATATGTAAAATGTTGATAATCAGAAGTAAAATATGTGTGTTACTTCTTAGGTAACAGAACTTAAATTTGACGCAAAGATAGACAAAAATACGAATAGTAAGCAAATATTCTTCCACTTTTTTTCGTTTTATCTGAAACATAGAGCAAAAAACTATCTGAACATGAAATAATCTTATTTCCATGCTCTATACTTTTTCATTGCCTAATTCAATAGTTTTCTTATTGAATATTAGGCTTTTTCCATTTTCTACGCCTTTGTCATGTATGTGATTTCTATTTTCACTGTAGTATGCGTTTCGTGTATGTATTGTCTGTTACCTAAGAAGTAACGGATGAACATGGGGTAAAAAAATATGATTTTAACGAAACCGAAATCAGTAAATGCCGGGCCTAGTAGTGGGACAGGGGAAGGCGTAGCACACTCAAAACGCTGGTATGTAGCACTCGTTCGAATGCACCACGAGAAGAAAGTTGCCGAGCGTTTATCTAAGATGGGAATTGATTCTTTTGTTCCCGTTCAGCAGGAAATTCATCAATGGAGCGATCGTCGTAAGATAGTTGAATCTGTTCTTCTTCCAATGATGGTATTTGTTCATGCTGATCCATCTGAACGTAAAGAAGTTCTAAGCTTTTCTACAGTGAGCCGTTATATGGTGATGCGTGGAGAAAGTACTCCAGCAGTGATTCCTGATGAACAGATGGCTCGTTTCCGTTTTATGCTTGATTATTCAGAAGAGGCTATTTGTATGAACAGTTCTCCTCTGGCACGTGGTGAAAAAGTCCGTGTTATAAAAGGACCTTTGAGCGGCCTTGTAGGTGAACTGGTCAATGTGGATGGTAAAAGTAAGATTGCCGTTCGTTTAAATATGCTTGGCTGTGCCTGTGTGGATATGCCTATCGGGTATGTTGAATCGGCAGACGTTCATGTAGGCTAATTTTTCAAATTTGAATTGATCGATGAAAATACAAACGCTTTTTCAGACTTTTCTTCTATTTTTGATATTGGGAGTTTTTTCTCCTTTAATGGCTCAAAGCATGAGCGACTCCCAAGTTCTTGAATATGTAAAGGACGGCATTCGTCAGGGTAAAGAACAGAAACAACTAGCTTCTGAACTGGCACGTAGAGGTGTGACCAAAGAACAGGCAACTCGTGTGAAACAACTCTATGAGCAGCAAAACAATGTCAATGTTTCCAATGCAACGGGTACCGACATCAATGAATCACGTCTTCGTGAGGAAATGAAAGAAAACACTTCCGATATGCTGGAAGACCACCCGAGCACTCAAGACCTCGCACGTGGGAACCAGGTTTTCGGACGAAATATCTTCAACACCCGTAACCTTACTTTTTGAACCCAGTGTCAATATCGCCACTCCCTTGAACTATCGTCTTGGTCCCGGTGATGAAGTGATTATCGATATCTGGGGAGCCAGCCAGAACACTATCCGCCAACAGATTTCTCCTGACGGCACGATCAACATTCAGAAAATAGGTCCTGTCAACCTGAACGGACTAACTATTGCTGAAGCCAATGGCTATCTCAAAAAAACATTAAACAAGATATATAATGGTCTTAATAATGCGAATGATCCCACCTCTGACATCCGTCTGACTTTGGGCAGCATACGTACTATTCAGATCAATGTAATGGGTGAGGTTGTCCAACCGGGCACTTACTCTCTCTCTTCTTTTGCCACAGTCTTTCATGCACTTTACCGTGCGGGTGGAGTCAGTGACATAGGAAGTCTTCGCAATGTGCAGCTGGTACGTAACGGCAAAAATATCGCCACGATCGACGTCTACCAATTTATCATGAAAGGAAACATTCAGGATGACATTCGTCTTCAGGAAGGCGATGTAGTAATAGTCCCTGCCTATGACGTATTGGTTAAGATCGACGGAAAAGTGAAACGCCCGATGCGTTTCGAAATGAAAAAGGATGAGAGCTTATCCACCCTTATTAGTTATGCCGGTGGCTTTGAAGCTGACGCCTACACCCGTTCCTTGCGTGTCGTACGTCAGAACGGACAGGAATATGAAGTAAACACAGTCAAAGACCTTGACTATAGTGTCTATAAAATGCGGAACGGTGATGTTGTGACCGTCGAAGCCATCCTTAATCGTTTCATCAATAAACTTGAAATCCGTGGAGCCGTTTATCGTCCCGGCATCTACCAATTGAATGGAAAACTGAATACAGTCCGTGAACTGGTAAACGAAGCTCAAGGCCTGACCGGTGATGCCTTCTTGAACCGTGCCGTTCTCTACCGCCAGCGTGAGGACTTGACTACCGAAGTTGTTCCAGTAGACATTAAAGCTATCATGGACGGTACTTCCCAAAACATCATCCTGATGAAAACGATATCCTTTATATTCCTAGTATTCATGACCTGGAAGACAGGGGCAACGTCGTAATCCACGGTGAAGTAGCCAAACCTGATTCTTATCCTTATGCGGATAACATGACCCTTGAAGACTTGATTATTCAGGCGGGTGGCTTGCGTGAAGCCGCTTCTGTAGTCCGTGTAGATGTATCCCGTAGAATTAAGAATCCTCGTAGTACAGTAGATAACGATACTATTGGCCAGATATACACATTCTCTTTGAAAGAAGGCTTTATTGTAGATGGAACTCCCGGCTTTGTCCTTCAACCTTATGATGAAGTTTATGTACGTCGTAGTCCGGGTTATCAGGCTCAACAGAATGTGGTTGTTGAAGGTGAAATTCTGTTCGGAGGCTCTTATGCAATGACCAGTCGTGAAGAACGTCTTTCGGACTTGATCAATAAAGCGGGAGGTGCAACGAATTATGCCTACTTACGCGGTGCAAAATTGACTCGTGTAGCCAATGCAAGTGAAAAGAAACGCATGGGTGATGTAATCCGTTTGATGAGTCGACAGTTGGGTGAAGCTATGATGGACTCTTTGGGTGTTCGTGTGGAAGATACCTTTAGTGTTGGTATTGACTTGGAAAAAGCATTAGCGAACCCTGGCAGTACAGCAGATATTGTCTTACGTGAGGGTGATGTGATTTCCATTCCGAAGAACAATAATACAGTTACGATCAATGGTGCTGTGATGGTTCCGAATACGGTTTCTTATATAGAAGGACAGAAAGTTGATTATTACCTGAATCAGGCCGGTGGTTATTCTGAAAATGCGAAAAAGAGTAAGAAATTCATTGTTTATATGAATGGTCAGGTAACGAAGGTTAAAGGTAGTGGTAAGAAGCAGATTGAGCCTGGTTGTGAGATTATTGTTCCCAGTAAATCAAAGAAGCGTACTAATATAGGTAATATTTTAGGTTACGCTACTACATTCAGTACTTTAGGAATGATGGTTGCTTCTATTGCTAATTTAATCAAGAAATAACGAATACTTCTTATGGCTACTCTAATAGAACAAGAATCTGAAAAGAAAATAAAGCAGGGACAAAATAATCATGTAGATGAAGAGATCGAAATAGATCTGATGGATATTCTTCGTAGGATTGTAGGTATTCGTAAAGCAATCTATAAAGCCGCTGGTATTGGTTTGCTAATTGGTATTGTTGTTGCGATAAGTATTCCTAAACAATATACTGTAACAGTTACTCTTTCTCCAGAGATGGGTAGTGCTAAAGAAGGTGGTTTGTCTGGTTTGGCAGCTTCTTTCTTAGGGAACGGAGTTACTATGGGTGATGCTACCGATGCTTTGAATGCTTCTTTATCTGCCGATATCGTTTCTTCTACTCCTTTTTTAATGGAACTTTCTGCAATGAAAATACCTGTAACGAGAAATGAAGTTATGACATTGGATACTTATCTGGATGAAGAATCTTCTCCTTGGTGGAGTTATGTAATCGGACTTTCCAGTATGGCAATTGGTGGAGTAAAATCGTTATTTATCAGCGAAGAGGATGAATTCATGTCTTCCGATAAAGCAAGTCATGGTACAATCGAATTATCTAAGAAAGAGTCTGTGAAGATTGAAACTCTAAAAAGAAAGATTGCTGCCTCTGTAGATAAAAAACGGCTATGACCACGGTTGCTGTCACCTTTCAAAATCCTAAGGTAGCTGCAATCGTTGCTGATTCTGTTGTAGGAAAGCTACAGGAATATATTATAAATTATCGTACTTCCAAAGCGAAAGAAGATTGTGTCTATTTGGAGAGACTATTTAAAGAACGCCAGCAAGAGTATTATGTTGCGCAGAAGAAATATGCTGATTATCTAGATTCTCATGATAATATTATTTTGCAAAGTGCCCGCGCCGAGCAGGAACGATTGCAGAATGATATGAGTCTGGCTTATCAGGTGTACAGTCAGGTGGCGAGTCAATTGCAGGTCGCCAGAGCTAAAGTTCAGGAAGAGAAACCTGTATTTGCTGTTGTAGAGCCTGCTGTGGTGCCATTGGACCCTTCGGGGACAAGTAAAAAATATATGTTCTGGCATTTATCTTTCTTTCTGTTTGTATTGTCATATTTTGGAAGTTATTCGGAGAAAATATTCTGAATAAGTTCAAAGAAATACAGGCCTAAAATCAATAGATAAGGTAATAATGGCATCAACCAACCAGATAAATAAAGTAGTAGAGTTGATTGTAGTTTTGGGAGATCTGATCATCCTGAACTTCTGTTTATTCCTGCTTCTTTTCTTTTGGGAAAAAGCATTCAATTCTTTGCCTTTTTCTTGTACTGTTTCTTTAATGATGACTTCGCTAAGTCTTTGTTATTTGGCCTGTTCGGCATCTCGTGGAAGGGCTTGGAATAGTAGGGAAATTCGTGCAGATCAGCTTGTGTTGCGTGTGTTGAAGAATATCATAACATTTTCTGTCTTTTGGGCTTGTATCATGGCTTTTAGTGGAATATTTATAATATCTCCACTCTTTTTTGTTAGTTATTTTTTATACTCTTTGTTATTTTAAGCATCTATCGCATTATCATTCGTCATTCACTGATTAGCTATTGTGCCAAGGGTAATCATAAACGTTATGCTGTTTTTATTGGCGGAGGTAATAATATGCAGATGTTATATGAAGAAATGGAGAGTTCTCTGGCATCTATTTATGAAGTTGTAGGGTATTTCGATGTTGTTCCAAACGCTACTCTCTCTTCTAAATGTGCCTATCTTGGCAATCCTGATAGCTTTGCTGATTTTATGTCTGGAAAAACAGATATAAAGCATGTATTTTGTTCATTATCAATGGAACAGGGGCGATATAATGTTTCTATAATGAATTATTGTGAGAATCATTTGCTTTATTTTCATGGTGTTCCTAATGTTTCTAAGGGTTTCCCCCGGCGTATTTGGCATAGTATGGTAGGAAACATGCCAATTTTGAATTTGAGATATGAACCACTTAGCAAAATGGAGAATCGTTTATTGAAGCGAATATTTGATATAGTGCTGTCGGGGATTTTTTAGTTACAATTTTTCCACTGGTTTATCTTATAGTGGGGAGTATAATTAAACTAACTTCTCCCGGTCCCATATTCTTTACACAAATGCGAACCGGTTTGAACGGTGTTGATTTTAAATGCTATAAATTTCGTTCCATGAAAGTGAATGAAGAAGCGGATGAGAAACAGGCAACAGCTGATGATCCTCGGAAAACTCGATTTGGAGATTTTCTTCGGCGTTCTAATATTGATGAACTTCCGCAATTTATTAATGTTTTCAGAGGTGAAATGTCGATAGTAGGTCCTCGTCCTCATATGTTGGCTCATACAGAGATTTACGCACAACTGATTGATAAGTATATGGTGCGCCATTTCATTAAACCCGGAGTAACGGGTTGGGCGCAAACGAACGGATTCCGTGGTGAAACGAAAGAACTTTCACAGATGGAGGGTCGTGTTAAGGCTGATATTTGGTATATGGAGCATTGGACCTTACTGCTTGATTTATATATCATTTATAAGACCATAGCAAATGTAATTATAGGAGAAAAAAATGCTTATTAAGATATCTTTTCAGGTATATAATGAATGCTTCAAATATATCTTACTAAAAAATAGATCAGCTTATGAATAAAAAAGAAACTCTGAAGCAACAAATTCTTCAGTTATCTCGTGAATATTATGATGAAGTTCATCGGAACTTAAAAGTATTTGAACCGGGAAAAAGTTTTGTAAATTATGGTGGCCGTTTTTTGATGCTGAAGAACTCGTTAATTTGATTGATTCATCTTTGGACTTTTGGCTTACAGCAGGACCTTGGGCTCATAAATTCGAGAAACGTTTTGCAGACTGGCTGGGGATTAAATATTGCTCCCTGACAAATTCAGGGTCTTCTGCAAATTTATTAGCCTTTATGACATTGACTTCTCCACTATTGGGAGAACGTCGTATAAAAAAGGGAGATGAGGTTATAACAGTGGCTTGTGGATTTCCCACTACAGTCACGCCTATCATTCAGTATGGTGCAATTCCGGTGTTTGTAGATGTAACGATTCCGGAGTATAATATAGATATAACTCAATTGGAAGCTGCTTATTCTGATAAAACCAAAGCTGTCATGATTGCCCATTCATTGGGTAATCCTTTCGACTTACAGTCAGTGAAAGATTATTGTGATCGTCATCATCTTTGGTTGGTTGAAGATAACTGTGATGCATTGGGTTCAGAATATACCATCAATGGTGAGACGAGAAAGACAGGAACTATAGGGCATATTGGTACTAGCAGTTTTTATCCTCCTCATCACATGACAATGGGTGAGGGTGGTGCTGTGTATACAAATGATCCATTGCTCAATAAGATAACTAATTCTTTCCGTGATTGGGGACGTGACTGCTGGTGTGTAGGTGGTGTTGATAATACCTGCAAATATCGTTTCAGTAAACAATTTGGTGAGTTACCTGTAGCTTATGATCATAAATATGTTTATTCTCATTTTGGTTATAATTTGAAATTAACCGATATGCAAGCAGCTATTGGTTGTGCTCAATTAGATAAGTTGGACAGTATCGTATTGGCTCGGAGAAAGAATTTTCAGACTTTACTTGATGGTTTGAAGGATATAGAAGGACTAATACTTCCTGAACCCCAAAAGAACTCTAATCCCAGTTGGTTTGGTTTTCTTATTTCAGTAAAGGAAGATGCAGGCTTCACTCGTAATGAATTGTCTGAATACTTGGAGAGTAAAAAAATACAAACCCGTAATCTTTTTGCGGGAAACCTGTTGAAACATCCGGCTTTTAATGAAATGCGACAAACCGGTGAAGGTTATCGTGTTGTCGGTGATTTGAAAGGTACAGATTTTATATTGAATAATACTTTCTGGATTGGAGTTTACCCGGGTATGACTGAAGTGATGCTCCAATATATGATTTCCACAATCAAGAAATTTATTGCATCCCGTAAAGCATAGAGAATAATGAAAGCAGTCATTTTCGCAGGAGGTTTTGGGACCCGTTTGAGTGAGGCTACCAATCTTATTCCCAAACCGATGGTTGAAATAGGTGGAAAGCCTATTCTTTGGCATATTATGAAGACTTATAGTCATTATGGAATTAATGAATTTATAATCTGTTGCGGTTATAAGCAATATGTTATAAAAGAATATTTCGCCAATTATTTTCGTCATAATAGCGACCTGACAGTCGACCTGTCCAATAACAGTGTTGAAATACTTGATAATCACTCTGAAAATTGGAAAGTGACTATGGTTGATACCGGCTTGAATACCCAAACAGGAGGGCGTTTGAAACGAGTACAGAGATATATTGGTGATGAACGCTTTGTTCTTACTTACGGCGATGGAGTAGCGGATATAAATATAGCAGAGAGCATTAAGGAACATGAATTATCAGGTTGTGACATCTCATTAACGGCTTACAAGCCCGGAGGCAAATTCGGAGCTTTGCAAATAGATTTGAATAACAACAAGGTACTTTCCTTTCAAGAAAAACCGGATGGTGATCGTAATTGGGTGAATGCCGGCTATTTTGTTTGCGAACCTAAGGTCTTTGAATATATTCCTGCGTGTGATGATACTGTTGTTTTTGAGCGTAAGCCTCTTGAAGACTTGTCAAAGGATGGTAAAATGCATGCTTATCGTCATACAGGTTTTTGGAAACCGATGGATACACTCCGTGACAATGTGGAATTGAATGAAATGTGGGATAAGGGTATGGCTCCCTGGAAAGTTTGGTAAATGATGAATATAGACATATTTAATAATTTCTATAACGGAAAGCGTGTTCTTGTAACCGGACATACAGGCTTTAAAGGTAGCTGGCTTTCTATCTGGCTCCATGAACTTGGCGCGGAAGTGATCGGGGTGGCTAAAGATCCGGCTACAGATAAAGATAATTATGTGTTGTCCGGAATAGGAGGAAAAATAAAAGCTGACCTGCGTGCTGATATTCGTGATGGTCAGCGAATGAAAGATATTTTTCAGGAATACCAACCCGAAATTGTTTTCCACCTGGCCGCTCAACCTCTGGTACGTTTAAGTTACGAAGTTCCTGTTGAAACGTACGAAACGAATGTAATGGGGACGATTAACATATTGGAAGCTATACGGGTAACGGATAATGTAAAGGTGGGTATTATGATAACTACCGATAAATGTTATGAAAAACAAAGAGCAAATTTGGGGCTATCGTGAGAATGAACCGATGGGTGGTTACGACCCTTATTCCAGTAGTAAGGGAGCGGCCGAAATAGCAATCAATAGCTGGCGAAGAAGTTTTTTTTAATCCGGAACAATATGAAAAGCATGGTAAAAGTATAGCCAGTGTTCGTGCAGGTAATGTGATTGGTGGTGGTGACTGGGCTTTAGATAGAATTATTCCTGATTGTATTCGTGCTTTAGAATCAAATAAACCGATTGAAATTCGTAGTCCGAAAGCTATTCGTCCATGGCAACATGTATTAGAACCAGTAAGTGGTTATATGTTATTGGCGAGTAAGATGTGGGATGAACCTACCAAATACTGTGAAGGATGGAATTTTGGTCCGAGAATGGAAAGTATAGCTTCTGTATGGGAAGTGGCAACGAAGGTTATTGAGAGTTATGGTAGGGGTGAGTTGAAAGATCTTTCTGATTCGAACGCTTTGCATGAGGCTAAATTATTAATACTTGATATTAGTAAGGCTAAATTTCTGTTGGGATGGGAACCGAAGATGGATATTAAAAAGTGTGTGGAGTTGACGGTGGATTGGTATAAAAGATATTCTCAAATAAACGGTTATCAACTTTGTGTGGAACAAATTATTAATTATTTGAACTGATGAATATTATACCAACTGACTTTGAAGGGCTCTTCATTATAGAGACTATCAACTTCCAGGATAATAGAGGTAGCTTTCAGAAGCTATTTAATTATGATCTTTTGTTGAGAATGGGCTGCGAACGGATTTTAAGGAGTTTTATTATTCTATTTCCAAGAAGAATGTTATCCGGGGGATGCATTTCCAACTGCCACCTTTCGAACACACCAAATTGGTATATGTGAGTAGAGGGAAAATTCGAGATGTAGTGATTGATATTCGTAAACAATCTGATACCTATGGGAAATGTTTCTCTATCGAATTAGATGATCAGAAAGCATATTGTCTTTATATACCCGCAGGGTTTGCTCATGGTTTTTGTCGCTGGAGGATGATAGTATTGTTAACTATTCTCAAACATCTTGTTACTCTAAAGGACATGATTGTGGCATAGCTCATGATTCTATAGGTTTTGATTGGGGAATAGAAAACCCTATTATTTCAAGTCGTGACTTGACATTTGGTACTTTGAAACAGTTAAAGACACCTTTTTGAATTAAATTATGAAAATTTTGATTACTGGAGCTACCGGATTTGTGGGGAAGCATTTAGTGAAATACCTAAAGGATAAACATAAGCTGTATATCCTTGTGCGTTCTGATTCTGATTATTCATCATTATGTGTCAAACAGGCGTTTACCTTTGTGGATAATATAGATCAGTTAGCAGAATATCTGTGTCACGAAAAGATAGATGGTATTATTCATTTGGCTTCCTTGTATGTTGTTGAACATAAGAGCGAGCAACTTAAAGATTTGATGCTAGCTAATATTTACTTGGGAACAGCCATATTGGAAGCCTGTAAAAGGCTAGTGTAAAATGGTTCCTGAATACAGGAACTATTTGGCAAAACTATGATGTTCCCGACAAATCAGATGAATACAATCCTGTGAATCTTTATGCAGCTAGTAAACAGGCTTTCATTACAATGGCTAAATATTATATAGAAACAAGTCATATTCGTTTTTGTACATTGAGATTATGTGATACTTATGGTCCGGGAGATACTCGTAAAAAGGTTTTAGCCTTATTTGACCGTATCGCTTTTACCGGTGAAACTTTGGCTATGTCTCCTGGTGGTCAGAAATTGGATTTGCTTCATATTGATGATGTCGTAAATGGATTTGAACAGTTGGCTAATATGTTAAACGATGAGGCAGTTTCTGTTTTACCAGAATATGTTCTTTCTTCTGGTAAACAAATATCATTGCGAGAATTAGCTGGTATTTATGAAAACTTACATAATGTGAGGTTGAATATAAATTGGGGTGGGAGAGCTTATCGAAAAGAGAAGTTATGCGTCCTTATCGAGGAAATGTATTACCCGGTTGGAAAGTCTTGGTATTGTTAAATAATATTAACGGGTAAATGATACTCTCTATATTCCATTTGCACCTATGCGTAATTATAAAAAAAAAGGTTGCGTGATGAATATTTTAATATCAGGTGCGACAGGATTTGTTGGCCGTCATTTAGTTCCAGTATTGCAGCAGGGAGGTAATAAATTGATTTGCATAGTTCGAGATAAAAAGAAAGCTGTAGAATTATTTGGTGATGTTGATATATCTTATGTTCATATAGAGCATTTGGATGAAATAGAAAAATACGCTCCGGAATGTGTTATCCATTTAGCTGCATACCTTTCCAGTAAGGATGATCTTGGTACTTTAGAAAGATTGCTAGATGCCAATATACGGTTTGGTACTTTGTTGCTTGATAGCTTGAAACGGTGCAAGAGTTTAAAGTTATTTGTGAATTTTGGAACTTTTGCAGAGTACAGACTTGGACCTATGGAAATAAACAATGCCTATCTTTATTCGGCAACTAAGACTGCATTCAGGCAACTCTTGATATATTATTCAAATTTAAGTCATTATAAATATATAAATATCATACCTTATACAATTTATGGTGAAAAAGACTCTCAAAAAAGTTGATAGATTATGTGAAAGATTCTTTAGAAAGTCAAGAACCGATAAAAATGTCAGCTGGCGAGCAAGTTTTAGATTTTATACATATAGATGATGTTGTATCTTTCATCAATTATGTAATATGCCATCTGCCATTGGTTGTGCAACAACCTTTTGTGGATTATCATTTAGGTACCGGTAAAGGACTATCAATTCGTGGATTAGCAGAGATGATGGAAAAGAAGTATAAAAAGAAATGTAATATAGCATGGGGAGCATTACCTTATCGGATAAATGATGTAATGTATGCGGTAGCCCCTATTGGCAGATTAATTGATCTGGGTTGGCAACCTAGATGTGAATTAGATAAGAATTTGTAATGATAAGTATATTCTGATAGATTTTATATGATTGAATGTGAAAATGTTTTTGGTTTATTGAAAATTTTCGAAAGTAGAATGTTAGGTCCGAATATTTGTACTGTTATATGATGAAATCAACAATATTGTTAATTGGAGGAGCTGGGTTTATAGGTTCTAATCTGATATCTTCTTTTATAAAAAGAGGGTAAGTATAAAATTATAGTTTTTGAAAATGAGGGTGCAGATTTAAAGCGCTTAGATATACATAGAGACCAAATAGAAGTAATTACAGGAGATATGGCTGATAGTTCTTTCTTTGTGTATATAATAGAACAATTTAAAGTGTCTATCGTGATCCATCTTGTTTCAACATTACCAAATAGTTCATTAGATGATTATTTAATAGAATTTGATAGAGTTATAAAGCCAACAATAAAGATCATAAATATTTGTGCTAATTTGAACGTAAGATTTGTGTATTTTTCTTCGGGAGGAGTGATTTATGGTAATTCTGATAGAATAGTGCATTCAGAGACCGACCCAATAGCTCCGATCTCATATTATGGATTATCAAAATGTAACTTAGAAAATATTATTCTGATAGAGCATCGGCGTAATAATTTGTCTTATTTGATATTGAGACCTTCTAATCCATATGGTCATGGACAAAGACTGTATGGCAAGCAAGGGTTGATAGCCGTTGCAATTGGTAAAATTATGAGAGGTGAACAAATTGAAATATATGGTGATGGAAAAAATGTAAGAGATTATATTTATATTGATGATCTTTGTGATTGTTGTTATCGATTAATTGAGGATAATGTAGTCAATGAAATTTTTAATATTGGTAGTGGAAAAGGATATTCAAATAGTGAAATTATTTCTATAATAAATGATATTTCATTAGAAGAAAGTAATATTGTTTATTCTGAAAATCGTTCTTCAGATGTTAAGTCTGTAATACTTTGCATTGATAAGTTATCTCGTTTTATTGATTTTGAGTTAACGGATATTCGAACTGGAATAAAGAGGTTTTATACAGAGTCTACTGTGAAGTGATAACTTTAAACGAAAATCTGTAAATTGGTGTTTGAAACGTGTAACGTGAATAAATGTTGAATGATTAAGAGGATATTCAAACTGATAAAAGAGAAACGAAAGGCTCCAATAGCCAAGAATATGTATGCCAATTTATTTGGAGTAATTGTTAATCTATTGAACCAGATTGTACTAGTTCCATTGTTTCTTTTAATGTGGCCAATGGAATTATATGGGGACTGGATTATATTATCTTCTTTTTCTGTGTTTTTTTCTATGACCGATTTAGGATTTAATTCAGCTTCTATGAATTATTTCTCTATTAAATATGCAGAGGGGAAATACACAGCTTGTTCTAAAGCCATTATAAATAATTATATTTTAATCTCTGTAATAAGTGTTTGCATACTATTACTTACGGTCTCTTTTGTGTGTTTTTGTGATATTGTATCGATTTTTAATTTGCACTCACTTGATAAATCAAAAGCATCTATTATTTTTGTTCTATTGACTTTTTATGTACTAGAAGGAATGTTTTCCACAATTCCTAATGCAATATATATGGCAAAATCTAAGATGTATGAAGCATATTTTCTAGATAATTTGGCTCGAATAATTGAAGTAATTATAATTGTTGGAAGTTTATTTTTGAAGTTATCTTTAATTTGGATGGTTACAATTTATTGCTTACCTAAAATAATTCTTCTTATTTATAAATTATATGATACGAATAAATTGTATCACTTGAGAATTTCGCATTTTATTTTAGATAAGGTTTTATTGAAAGAGTTGTTTGTTCCATCATTAACATTCATGACATTTCCTTTGGGTAATGCATTAATGATTCAAGGATTCAATATAATAATAAATACTTTCTTTGGCGCAAGTTCATTGATTCTTTTTTCAACAACGAGAACACTCATTAATTTTATAAAGACTTTTATTAATTCAATAAATACATCTGTTTGGCCTGAATTCGCTTTGGCTTATGGGAGAAAAGATTATAATAGGATGATTTCTCTTCATCGGACTCTGTTTTTATCTCAAATATGTTGTGTTTGATAATTTCTATCTTTATAATAGCTTTGGGAAAATATATTTTTCAATTTTGGTTGCAAGGAAAGATTGATTTTAATTTTAGTTTATTATTGGCCTTGATTATTGCTTTTAATATTAATAATTTGTGGAATACGAGTAGCGTTGCGTTAGTTTCAACAAATAATCATTCTAAATTTGGCTTGTTATATGTAGGGTGTACTTTATTATCTGTAGGAATTGTTTGTTTGATATCTGTTAATAGTAAAAATCTTTCTTTTGTGGCCTTTTCTACTATAATAGGAGAATCTATATTAGCTTCATATTTGTTTAGACAAAGTATTTTACTTACACATGATTCAGTGAGTTTATTTGTTAAAGATTATATTAATAAAATTAGAAAAATTGTCAACAATGAAGTTGGGTAAAAAGTAATAATTGCGAAAATTATAGAAAGATGCGAACTGGGAGTAAATAAAATTAAAACAAAACTCTTGAGTTTAAGAATAAACAAAGTAGGCAGAAATGTTTCTTTTGCATTTCCAATAAAAATATTGGGTGGTGAAAACATTACAATAGGTAATAATACGGCTATTGGATCCTTTTGTCATATATGGGGGCAGGGAGGAGTCAAGATTGGTAACAATGTATTAATAGCAGCTCATTGTTGTATAACTTCATTGACTCATACTTATAAGTATAAAACGATTCAAGAAGGCCCAATTATTAAATCAAGTGTAATAATTGAAGATGATGTTTGGTTGGGTTATGGAGTGTATGTTTTACCAGGAATATGTATAGGTAAAGGAAGCGTTGTTGGAGCTGGTAGTGTTGTAACAAAGGATATTCCACCTTATTCTGTTGTAGTAGGAAATCCTGTCCAAATTATAAAAAAAAAAGATGATTTAATAATATTGTCGTGATGAAGAATCGAATGGAGCCTTCAGAGGTGAATGTTGATATATTAAAAAGTTATATACGTAATAACTTTGTGGTTAAATCGATTAGTGTTTGGCTTGCCAAAATAAAAAACAGAAAGAAAAATCTTCATTTATTTAGGCATGCTTTTTACCGATTCACAGACATTTTTTGAAGGGAATAATTCTATTGGTGAAAATAGTATAGTTAGAAAGTGTCACATTGGACTTTTTTCATATATAGGGAATAATAATAATTTTTGTAAAATCTTTATAGGACGATTTTGTTCTATTGGTTCAAATGTTAATATTATAAAAGGAAAGCATCCTAGTACGCAATTTGTTTCAACTCATCCTTTTTTTTCTCAAATCGAAGTATTTTAGGGTATAAATGGATTTCCATGCAAAAATTCAAAGAATTTAATCCAGTTGACCTTGATTATGATGTCAAAATAGGTAATGATGTATGGATTGGTGATAATGTTAGTATAGCCGAAGGTGTTAGAATTGGTCATGGAGCTATTATTGGCCATGATAGTGTTGTGATAAAGGATATAGAGCCATATTCAATAAATGTAGGCATCCCTTCTTCTTTTAAAGAAATATCGATTTGAAAAAGATGAAGTAAATTATTTATTGAATTTTGAATGGTGGAATAGAGAATTGGATTGGATACATGAGCATGTTGATTGTTTTGAAGATATTAAAACGTTTATTGGATTAACTAGTAATCAAGATAATTATGATGAAAAGTAGAATTAGAGTGTCAATTGGGATTCCTACATATAATCAAGCTGAATATTTGGCGGAGACTATTCTTTCCGTGTTGAATCAGACAGTCCCAGCTTATGAAATTGTTGTTAGTAATAATCATTCAACAGATGATACTGTCCCTAGTACAGGTGCTAATTATCGTTATCAATATAGAGAGAATATTCAAATAAAACGTTTAGAACAAGAAACTCTAGACCAAGCAATTATAATAAATTCAATAATCGGAGATATCTTTAAGAAACATAAACTGGATTTAAAATTGTATGAACTAGCAAAGGGAATTTATTTGAATCACAGATTGAAGCTTTATAAAAAGAATAAGATTGACTATTCAGATATGTTAGAATTGTATAATATTGATATATCTATGATGCAAAAAATATGGTTTTTGGTCTAGATTAATATTGTATATTCGAGAAAGGATACTTAAACGTTAATTTTATATACCTATATAATATATGAAAATCATAATATCATCGTTTGGTGATTTATTTTTCGATCAAACAGCTAAAGCTCTAGCTTCTAAAGTCGAGGTAAGATTAATTGAGGGATATATTCCTGGAAAATTAGTTGCTATGTTTATTAGAACAGCAGGATTAAGGTATGACTCCAGATTATTGAAGAAACTACTAAGAAGATATGATCCTGTATTGTTTAATATGACTTGTAGTTGTGGCTTTAGTGAATTGCTTTATTGGGGAGCTCGTTATTTGTTGGGAGAGACAAATGGGGTATTAGCATTTTTTCATAAATTATATGGTATACAATCTCGCTTCTATATTAATGGAGGGAATCTTTTTCATGTACGAAGTGGGTCAGGTAGAGGGGGGCTATATTGAAGGCAAGAAAAAAGAATATGATTGTAATTGCTGATCATTCTATTCCTCATCCATATGAAATGGTTGAAGTACTAAAGAAAGAATATGAGAAATATAATATGAAATTCGATTATGATCCTCAAAAGTCGTTTTGGCGTAATATTTTACAAGATTGTATTGATTCAGACTATGTTATTGTAAATTCAGACTATGTAAAAAGCACTTTTGTGAAGCATGGTTTTCCAACTAATAAGATAAAAGTATTGTATTTGGGAGTACAAGAGGATTTTTTAGGTCTCAAAAAGAAATATGAATTAGATTCAGAATTTAAGATATTATTTGTCGGTAGTTTTGGTTTTAGAAAAGGTGCTGAATATATTTTGAAAGCATTAAGAATTTTGGGTGAAAGAAATATACCATATAGGTTTGTTTTAGTGGGTTCTTGTAAAGGATTTGAAGATGTAGTTTCTCAATATCCAGAATTGAATATTGAGTTTGTAGGGAATGTTATATATGATGAGTTGAAGTCTTATTATGCAAATTCAGATGTTTTCTTATTTCCCTCCTTAAGTGAAGGAAGTACTCGTGCGGGAATGGAAGCTATGGCGGCGGGGCTGCCTGTTATTGTGACTGATAATTGTGGTTTGCCTGTTCAGAATAATATTAATGGTATTGTGGTGCCAATAAAAAAATGAAATAGCGATGGTGGATTCACTCTGTTTTCTATATTCTTCTATAGAGAAAAAAGAACACAGTATGGAGTAGAAGCTAAATTAACCATAAAGGAACAATATACTTGGAAGCATTATAGTGAGAATCTTTTAGCTATTTATAAATCTATTCTGAAGTAATTAAAATGAAGATTTCTGTAGTAACAATTTGTTATAATTCAAAATTGTTTATAGAGAAAACAATATTAAGTGTTATCAATCAATCATATGAGGATTTAGAATATATTGTGGTGGATGGAGGGAGCACTGATGGCACCTTGGATGTTATTCATAAATATAGTAATAGGATAACAAAATGGATCAGTGAGAAGGATGAAGGCATTTATAATGCAATGAATAAAGCTTTAGATATTATAACTGGTGATTGGGTTATTTTCATGAACTCTGGTGATTGTTTCTATCGTTATGATGTTTTATCAAATATTGATTTCTTGAAATACTCAGAAGCTTCATGTTGTGGTGTTATTTATGGTAATGGTATTTCTTTATATCGCAAAAAAGACTATTGCGCTCTGGGACTTTGCCATTCTTTAAAAATAATAAAATATTTAAGAATATGGGATTTTGTCATCAAGATGTATTTATTAAATCATCTTTGGCGAAATCTATGCGTTTTAGGAAAATTTTAAGTTATGTGCAGATTATGATATGTTGTGGCGGCTGTATAAAAAAGGATACAGAATAGTTCATATTGATTTATTAATATCAATAACGGATTTGACAGATAGTATATCTGCTAGAAATATAATTCAACAAGTTCATGAGGAGGCGGTGATTTGTCAATGTCAAACGAATACTATCTATTTTCGTTTTTTATTACTTGGTAAGTTGATTAAATCTTATCTTAAACATTGTTTTTTTGATGAAGAGAGATGGCTTATTGTTTTTCTTATTTATATTCATTGGGTTTCAACAGTTTCCTATAATAAGGCTTGGAGGTAGTTTTAGATTATATGAGATAATTGCTGTCTTTTTTGTTAATGCTGTTCATTAAGAGTAAATCGGCTAAATTCAAAAGAATTGATATTTTACTTTTGATGCTATTTGGACTTTCTCCTATAATAAGTTTGATAAGTAGTTGGATACAAAATGGTTACCCTTATAGTTTCTATCACGAATATCCATATATTGTAGGTGACTTTAGATTTAATTTTTTATATTCCCCTTTTTCCAAATTTTCCTTTGTTTTTTGAATTTTGTGGTAATAAGATATTTTGTGAGTGTGCATGAATATTGGGATTATAAGAGATATATCAAAGCATTTGTTATTGTTGGGACAATAATAGCATCGTATTCACTTTTTTCTTTTTTTACAGATACTAATATAATAAGAGTTTTACCCTCATCTTTTCAACATGTTTCAGAATATCATTTCCGAACATCTGGTTTCTCACAAGAACCAGGTTGTTATGTATTATATCAAAGTTGGGTTGTGTTATTCTCTATATACATAAGAGATTGCTTTTCTCCTAAAAAAGGATATTGGATTATTGCTATTAATATTTTAGCATTGATTCTTACTCTGTCTTCATTGTTAATTGTTTGGTGTGTGTAATAATAATTTCACCTTTCATTTTTAAAATGAGTTTAAAATCAAAAGTAAGAGTAGCGATAATAGTTGGAATGGTTTTTACAATTGTCTATCTTTTTACATACTCGTCAGAGTATTATCCAATAATAGAAAATTATTTTGTAAATAAAATTAATTTTTTTCTCGATTCCTGATCATACTTTAGATAGTGGGAGTTTTCGCAATTATACAGGGAGGATTGGACATCGTATATTTGGGGACAATCCTGTTTGGGGAGTCGGTGTGGGAAATAGTATTTATTATATGCATTTGTATGCTAATTACATGGGAATTGTTACATATGGAGAAGAAATAGGCCCTGGAGTATTTCCGCAAAATTTACTCTCTTGTACATTAGCAGAACAGGGGGCGGTGGGATTCTTGTTGTTAATCATATTTGTGGTATATATTGTGAATATTGCTTTTAAATGTAGAAATTATAATCGATTGTCAAAATTAATATTTTTAGGTACTTTATTTAATATTGCATCAATGGCTTCTTTGGCTCCTATTTATTCTATGTTTTTATGGATTCCATTGTCTTATGGCTTAGGATATAATTTACAATTGTTAAAGAATAGACAATTGATAACTTGGTAGCTGAACGATACGGTCCTTGACTGTTCAGAGAAAAAATAGTTTTTTCTGTAATACGAAAGGTACTTTTATGATCAGCTATCTATAATACATTTGTTGAAATTTGTAAGCAGGAGGAGCAGCTTCCGATTTTTCTTTTACAAGTACATGAAGGAGAGCCGGAAAGGTTGAACGGATTATGAGAACCTGCTTATCATATCGATTTGGTAAAAATACAGTTCAGCACAAGTGACAACAGACACTCATTTGAAAGGGGAATGTCATGTATTGGACGTTTACATAATATTATGAAGAAAAATATTCTTATTCTTGAAGGAAGAGAAACAATTGGTGGTGGTCAAATCATAACAAAGAAAATATGTAAAATACTTTCTGAAAGCAATAATGTTTCTGTTTTTATTCCTGGAGAGAAAAATGCAATATCAGATTATTTATCTGAATATCGGATTTTTAATTATAAGATAAAAAGAATACACAAGAGGGAAGAAAAAGAATAAAGATTATATCTATTTTATATATAATTTCTTTTCCACTTATATGTCTTTGTATAAAGTGCTAAATAATAATCATTTTGATATTATATATATACAGCATCAGAATGTATTACCAGTTGCTGTTTTTGTGAATATGATATTTAAGAAGACAGTGATAGCTCATCTTCATGTTGTTTATGTGGATAAGGTAATTCGCTTAGTTGTAAATAAGTGTTTGCAGAACAAATATATACGTAAAATTATCGGCGTGTCAAATTACACACTACAACAATTAAATAGTTCAAATAAAAAGTAAATCACTAGTTATATACAATCCGATATCTTCTCAAAAGAAAGTTAAGGATAAGAAATATTCCTATCAAATTGCAATTGTGGGAGATGTAATTAATAATAAGGGGCATCATTTGTTATTTGAATCGTTAATGAACTATTCAAGTAAATATACAGTCCATATTGTTGGCAATATTATTGATGAAAAATATTATGAATCGTTGAAAAATAAATATCAATCAATTGATACGATATATACAGGTATGATTGATGATGTATGTAAATATTTAAGTAGGAATAAAATTGATTTAGTTATAGTTCCTTCTATATCACCCTTTGAAACTTTTTCTTTATCAATGGTCGAATCATGGAGTATGGGTATTCCAACAATTGCAACAAATGCTTTTGGTATGAAAGAAATAGTGAATACGTTTATTCCTAAATATGCTTCGCAAATGTTGTTTAATCTTTCTGATTCTTCTGATTTGATTGATAAAATAAATGAGTTAGAGTCAAATACATCTCTTTATAAGGAAATATCTGATAAAACTTATAAAATAGTGGAGGAAAAATTAAATTATGAGATATTTTCCAAATCTTTAAATGAAATTATTGAATCTATTTAATATGAAGATTGCCATCATTCAAGAATGGTTAGTAACTGTTGGCGGTTCTGATAAAGTAGTCAAAGCTATTGCGGATGTATTTCCTGCCGCAGATATTTACACCTTAGTTGCTAAAAAACAAGTTTGTGACGAATTAGGGATTGACTGGAATAAAGTCCATACATCATTCATTCAGAAGTTGCCTTTAGGGGTAAAGAAGCATAGGATGTATTTGCCTATATTTCCGTTTGCAATAGAACAGTTTGATTTACGGGGATATGATGTGATTATATCATCTTCTCATGCTGTTGCCAAAGGAGTTATAACCAAAGCGGATCAACTGCATATTTGTTATTGTCATTCTCCTATTCGTTATGTATGGGATATGTATCATGAATATTTGGAAGAATCGGGGTTGACAAAAGGCTTGAAAGGATATCTGGCTAAATATATGCTTCACCGTATTCGTAAATGGGATTTGATATCCAGCTTTCGGGTTGACTATTTTATAAGTAATTCCGATTATGTGGGACGTCGAATTCAGGAGACATATAGGCGGGATGCTGTAACAATTCACCCTAATATTGATATTTCTAACTTTGATTTGTGCGTAGAGAAAGAAGATTTCTATTTAACTAGTAGTCGTTTGGTGGGATATAAGAAAATAGATCTTATTGTTGAAGCTTTCAGTCGTATGTCTAATAAAAAGCTGGTTGTGATTGGTGGAGGTCCTAATTTGGAAAAAGATACGCAAGATTGCTGGGCATAATATAACTGTCATGGGATATCAGTCATTTGCCGTACTAAAAGAAAAGATGCAGAAAGCTAAAGCCTTTGTTTTTGCAGCAGATGAGGATTTTGGTATGATTCCGATTGAAGCGCAATCATGTGGGACTCCTGTTATTGCTTATGGCAGGGGAGGTTCTTTGGAAACAGTGAAAGACGGAGTAACAGGTATTTTCTTTTATGAGCAAACTGTTGATTCGATTATTGATGCAGTAGAAAGATTTGAAAAACTAGAAACACCGTTTGATCCTAAAATGATACGTAACCATGCGGAGACTTTTTCGGAAGAACGTTTTAAGAAGGAAATAAAGGAGTTTGTAGAGTTAAAATATAATGAATTTAATCATCTAGTGAAATGAGTTATTTTATATTTGGCGGTTCCGGTTTTATCGGTACGCACCTTATTGCTCTAATTGATAATTTATATCCGGGTACGAAAATATACAATCTGGATATTGTGGAGAATAACCATGAAGGTAAATCTACATATATCAATTGTGATGTTCGTTCTGAAATAAATATTGATATTCCCGTTACTTCCGAAGACATCATCTTTAACTTTGCAGCCGTTCATCGTACTCCGGGGCATCCGGATCAGGCTTATTTTGAGACGAATATTCGTGGTGCAGAGAATGTATGCGCTTTTGCCGAGAAGTTCGGGATAAAGAAAATAGTTTTTACCAGTTCCATTGCTCCTTATGGTGCAGCAGAAGATTTGAAAACAGAAGAGATGCTTCCCACACCGAACACGCGTTATGGAATTTCTAAGTTAGTGGCTGAAAAAACACATGCGATTTGGCAGGCAAAAAAACGAACGAACGGCAACTTACTATTGTTCGTCCGGGTGTGGTATTCGGTAAAGGGGAAAATGGTAACTTTACCCGTTTGTATTGGGGGATCCGTGGTGGTAAGTTCTTCTATCCGGGTCGTAAAGATACGATTAAAGCTTGCATTTATGTGAAAGAATTGGTTCGCTTTATGCTTTACCGGTTGGAGAATCATAGCGAAGGAGTAGAGTTATATAACTGTACATTTGAACCGGCTTTTACTATCGAGCAAATAGTAGAAACGATGGAAAAGGCTACGGGATTACAACGTACCATTGTCAAGGTGCCGGGAAGTCTTCTAATGACAGTTGCAAGTATTGTCGGTCCGTTAGGGGAAAGGCACTAGGTATTTGTCCGGCTCGTGTGAAGAAGTTAATGATCTCTACTAATATATGTGGAAAGAAACTGGCTGATTCGGGGTATAAGTTTCATTATACATTTGAAGAAGCTATTAAGGATTGGTATAGAGATAATGATGGTCAGTGTTTGAGATGATTTTTCTTAAACAATTTGGGTATATATAATAAATGTTGAAAATGTTGAGATGTAATAAACACGTGAGTGTTTCGTATGTGAGATGAAGAAAAATGTAGGTCCCTAGCTTCATGCTGTTTACAGCATGAAGCTCCTACATTGTGGATTAGAAATAGCGCGACGGCGCATTTCTAATCTACGCCCTGACATCGGAGGTTAAAGCCGATGTGAATTTCCCACTATATCAACTGTCTGTGAAGATCGTTGATATTTCCTGATTTTACGTATAGTGATGTATTTAGATACACAAATATAAAGAAAAAACATTGGGAGATTTGTATCGAAATATCCCAATGTTTGATTTCAATTATTGAGATGTTTTTTCAAATCTCCCGATGTTTTTCCAGTTCTCCAAAAGGACAAAAGGACAAAAAGGACATATATGACTGTTATTATTCATCTTAGTATAAGAATCATGAGGTATATTGCTGATTTTTATTATGTTAAGTGATTTTGTAGACGTGTAACCTTACGAATATTGAAATCGTGTATTGCGCCAACCTGAATCGTTTTGTCTGTCATGAAGTGATTGGGCAACTCTTGAACGAAATTACCTATATTGTCAGGATTATTTAGTGAAAGGGCTGTGCTTGGAAAGAAGAGCGACATCTTGTTCGCGTTTGCTTCCGTCTTCAGTAACACAATCATTCGACAATAAGGTAAGATTATTGTACGAATTTCGGGGAAATAAAGGAGCTCCTTTCTGGAATTCCTCTCCCAACTAATAGGCTTCGTCGTTGGCATTGGAATTTTTATAGTACCATAGGGGATTTTTGTCCTTATGTCCTTTTGGCCTTTTGAAAGGAGGGCACGTTGGTGGGGGGAAAGAAGAGGTGTATGAGATTTATAACTTGCTTGTATCCAGTCGATAAACTCTTGTTGTTTTTTTAGGGACGAAAAATTATATGCTCGAAAAAATGCAGGAAGCTCACGCAATATGCTTTTTTGCGAATAGTGTCAGTGACAGTTGATTTTAGCAGTGAATCGCTGATTGTTTCCCTATGTGGACAATGTTTGATAAAGTAATAAAAACTGAAATATTATAAATTATTAATCATAGAATGACATGGCAAAAGAAAAACAGAAACCATACGAGTTTTTAAGCAATTTGGTATTGGCTTTAATGGGAACGGATCGTATTTTCAGTAACAGTTTCTTTTCCAGCGAATTTGCTATCTCTCCCAATACACTGAGTGAGATAAGACGGGGAGAGGATATGTGCATTTATCAGTATGTACGGGTGATACGGTGTATGATGAAGTATCTTCATTTAATTGTTCGGATGGATATGTTATTGAAGGAATTAAGAGCCGTATTAGCTTCCAATTGTGATTTGGTGGTTGCTACGATTCCGCACCGTTTTCACGGAACTTACCAACCGAAAGAGTGGGTGGTAGTAATGCATTGGGATGGTATAAAATAAATGTTGAAATGAAGAAATATGTAGGTCCCTAGATTCATGATAAACTCATGAAATCCCTACATTTTGCAGGTTAGAAATCGTACAGCGGTATATTTTTAACTTGACCCTCGTATCGGTGTAAAAACTGATATGTATCTATATGTGAAATATACCAGCTGTCTGTGAGGATCGTTGGCATATTGTTTTTAGGGGAGATGTTGGTTAACGCTATCTTTTTGTCTGTTTAAGAAAAAATAATAATGTCTTGTATAATACCTGTTTTCGGATTTTACTTGTTATCTTTGTGATGTATATATAATATATATATGATTGATATGGAAAATTTGCAAAGATTATATCCTATCGGGATACAGACATTCTCGAAGATACGGGAGGGAAATTACCTCTATATTGATAAAACAGAATATGTTTACCGGATGACACATTCGGCGTCTGACTATATGTTTTTAAGTCGCCCACGGCGTTTTGGAAAGTCATTGCTCACTTCTACGTTACACAGTTATTTTTCCGGTCATAAAGAACTGTTCAGAGGGTTGGCTATTGAGAAGCTGGAGAAAGAATGGATGGAGTACCCGGTACTACATTTCGATATGAGTACCGCCAAACATGTAGATGAGGAACAGTTATTTCAAGAATTGAATTTGAAATTGTTCAATTACGAAGAAATTTATGGAAGGTTAGAGGAGGAGATTAATCCCAATCAGCGTTTGATGGGGTTGATAAAGCGTGCTTATCAACAAACAGGTAAGAAAGTGGTCGTACTTATCGACGAATACGATGCTCCTTTGCTGGATGTGGCGCATGAACGGGAAAATCTTGATGTATTGCGCAACATCATGCGCAACTTCTACAGTCCATTGAAAGCGTGTGATCCTTATCTGCGATATGTGTTTCTGACTGGCATTACCAAATTCTCCCAACTCAGTATATTCAGCGAACTTAATAATATTGAGAATATTAGTATGGATGAACCTTATGCTGCCATCTGTGGTATTAGTGAGGATGAAATACGTTCTCAAATGAAAGAAGATGTGGAGGGGTTGGCGAAGAAGTTGGAGGTTACTCCAGAAGAAGCTTTGATGAAACTGAAAGAAAATTATGACGGGTATCACTTTACTTACCCGTCGCCTGACATATACAATCCATTCAGTCTGCTTACAGCTATGGAAAAAGGTAAGATTGGTTCTTATTGGTTTGGTAGCGGCACTCCTACCTATCTGATAAAGATGCTGGATAAGTTTGGCGTAGTACCTTCCGAAATCGGGAAGAAAAAGGCCGCTGTAGAGGATTTTGATGCACCAACAGAAAGGATGACAAGTATTATCCCGCTGCTATATCAAAGTGGCTATATCACTATTAAGAATTATGATGAGGAATTAGACTTGTATACATTGAATATTCCTAATAAGGAAGTAAGAATAGGCTTAATGAAAAGTCTTCTCCCATATTATGTTGCTAGTAAAGCTCCGGAAACCACGACAATGGTGGCGTATCTTTCCCGTGATATCCGTAATGGGGATATGGATACTGCATTACGCCGTTTGCAAACGTTCCTGTCCACTATACCGCAATGCGATAATACGAAATATGAAGGACACTATCAGCAGGTCTTTTATATCATATTCAGTTTGTTGGGGTATTATGTGGATGTGGAAGTTCGTACTCCCAGTGGACGGGTGGATATGGTGCTTCGTACAAAGACTACATTGTATGTGATGGAATTGAAGTTGGATAAAGGAGCGGATCGGGCGATGGAACAGATTAACTTGAAGAATTATCCCGAACGTTTTGCTTTGTGTGGGCTCCCGATTATAAAGATAGCTGTCAGTTTTGATAGTGAACGATGCACAATTGGGGAATGGAAGATTATGGAAGGATGATTATGTTTTTTAGGATGGTTAAAGAATATAAAAAAGAGCAAACTCATAATATTCCTAAATCTTTCCGGAATCTGTATCGTTATTTGTAGCATAGAATAAAGTATAGTATTAACGCTAAAAAGAATAACGATTATGAAGAAATTTCTATCTCTACTTGTACTGGCTCTGGTAGCCGTGCAGTTTTCATTCGCAAAAGATGTGATAACTAAAGACATGAATCAGTTGCCGCTTCCGGCGCGTAATTTTATCAATAGTAATTTTACAAAACCACAGGTTGCCCATATCAAAATTGATAAGGATATGATGGAGTCTACCAAGTATGAAGTGTTATTGATGGATGGTACGGAAATTGATTTTGACAGTAAGGGAAACTGGGAAGAGGTAAGTGCTAAGAAAGGGAAGACTGTTCCTGTTAGTATTGTTCCGGGATTTGCTGTCAACTACCTGAAAGCGCATAATTTTGTGAATGAAGGAGTGACAAAAGTGGAACGTGACCGCAAGGGGTATGAGATTGAATTGTCTACCGGGCTTTCTTTCAAATTTGATAAGAAAGGAAAATTTATCAAGACCGATGATTAACTAGTTGCAGTAAATAGACCTAAACAAGAAGATAACTATGTGGAGATTTAAGTTTAGCGCATGGGTAGTAGTGTTGCTTATGGCTGCCTTTTCTTTCGGCGCATGTGATAATGACGATGATGATACTTTTGTTCCTCCCAGTAATATTACGGAGGCCTTGAAACAGGTATATCCGGCTGCCCAGAATATAGAATGGGAGATGAAAGGTGCTTATTATGTAGCTGACTGTTGGGTGAGTAATGATGAATTGGAAGTCTGGTTTGATGCTAATGCCAACTGGGTGATGACAGAAAATGAACTGAACAGTATTGATCAGTTGGTGCCGGCTGTTTATACGGCTTTTATGGATTCTAAATATAACGCGTGGGTAGTGACAGATGTATATGTGTTGACATTTCCACAGAATCCGATGGAATCTGTGATTCAGGTGAAACAAGGTAGCCAGCGCTACTCGCTTTATTTCACGCAGGATGGCGGATTGATACATGAAAAAGATATCAGTAATGGAGACGATACGAATTGGCCGCCAACTGAATAACTTTTAATCATAAAAATGACAACGGACTATTTCTATAAAAGGAATGGTCCGTTGCTTTTTATAATTACATTTGTTTGTAATCTTTGGCCAATCCTCCTTCACTTGTTTCTTTATAGAGTGACGGTAGGTCGTGTCCGGTTTGTTTCATTACTTGTACTACTTTGTCGAAAGAGACACGGTGCATACCATCGGTGAAAGCTGAATAAAGATTAGCATCCAGCGCACGTGCAGCGGCGTATGCATTTCGTTCGATGCAGGGAATTTGTACCAATCCGCATACCGGGTCGCAAGTCATTCCCAGATGGTGTTCCAAACCCATTTCTGCTGCATACTCAATTTGTGCAGGACTGCCTCCGAACAATTGATTGGCGGCAGCCGAAGCCATTGCGCAGGCAACACCGACTTCTCCCTGGCAACCTACTTCTGCTCCGGAAATGGATGCGTTGAATTTGACTATGTTACCAAACAAACCGGCAGTGGCTAACGCACGTAAAATGCGCATATCACTAAAGTCACGGCTTTTTGAAGATGATAAAGCACGGCAGGCATAACTCCGCAGGAACCACAGGTAGGTGCGGTTACTATTTTTCCACCGGAAGCATTTTCTTCACTTACCGCCAAAGCATAAGAAGACGAGTCCTCTGGATTGGAGGGATTGTTTATATCCGGTGGCACGTATATAATAGGTGGAGGCTTTTCGTCTAAGATTTAGTGGTCCGGGCAGTACGCCTTCCGCTTCCAGGCCACGATGAATGGCGTCTTTCATGGTGGCCCATACTTCAGTCAGGTAGTCCCATATATCTTCTTCCTCACATTCCTTTACGTATTCCCAATAACTTTTTCCGGTATCTTCACACCATTGGAGTATTTCGGTCATGTTTTCCATACCGTATACATCAGGGCTTTCAATGGTTGGATTATCATTGTTTTCTGCTAGTGCACCGCCTCCGATACTATAAACAGTCCAGTTTTCCTGCACTTTATCATTACTATCCAGAGCTGCAAATGTCATTCCGTTGGGATGGAACGGTAGAAAGACTTTGGGTTGCCATACAATTTCTACCGGGGCGGTGGGTTGCAAGGTATCTATAATGGCTACATCCGTCATGTGTCCTTTGCCTGTAGCAGCTAAACTGCCGTAAAGGGTTACTTTAAAAGATGCAGCATCCGGATGACGTTCCAGAAACATTTCGGCAGCTTTGCGCGGTCCCATAGTGTGGCTACTGGAAGGTCCTGTACCTATCCTGTATAGCTCTTTAATCGATTTCATGACTGATGATGTGTTTTTGTTAATACCATTTCTTTTTTCTGAAGTACAAATATACAATAATACCGATAATTGCCATTATAATCCAGGCAAATAAATACCCGTACTGCCATTCCAGTTCCGGCATCCATTTGTAATTCATTCCCCATACTCCGACCAGAAATGTCAAAGGGATAAAGATGGTGGATACGATGGTTAATCTCTTCATGATGTCGTTCATTCGTAAGTCATTGTTGGAGATGTATAGATCGACTAATGAAGAAAGGGTTTCCCGGCAGATTTCGATGGTTTGTAATACAAATTGCAAGTGGTCGTTTACATCATTGAAAAAGGCGCGGTTCACTTTATGGATGAGCAGATTTTCTGCTCGCAATAGCTTTATATATTGTTCTTTTAAGGGGAGGATTGCTTTTTTCATTAGCATATATTGGCGTCGTAATGCCTGAATCTGGATACCGATGTCGTCTCCGCTGGTGATGGTTAGCAATTCTTCTTCCAAATCTTCGAGTGCGTCATCGATGGAAGAGATGGTTGAAATGTAGTTTCCCATCACGCTGTTGAGCAGTACGCTAAGTAGATAATCTGTTTGACGGCTGCGTATCTTCAGAACATCATTACGCAAGGCAGAACTGACATCATCAAAGAAATCAGTTTCTTTTTTCGAGGAAAGTCAGTACATAATTATTTCCTATGATAAGGCAGACTTGCTGTTGGAGCAGTTCATCCAGTTCATTTTCTTCTTTATGTTCGTTCGGATAGAATATCTTTAAGATCAGGACAATGTATTTATCATGTTCTTCTATCTTGGTCGGATGATCCGCATTCAATATATCTTGTAAGACAAGGAAGTCTATTTCGAAATGACTGCAAATTTCCCGGATAGTTTCTGTGTTTTTCATTCCGTGTATCTGTAGCCAGTTGATTTGATCGTTGTTCAGCGTACCTTTGATGGCTTGAAAAGTATCACTAGAACTTTCCTGCATCTCGGTAGCATTGTAAGTACAAAGATGTAAATGGGTAGGAGTAAAACTTTCTCCTGTATAAATAAGCTTTTCGCTTAACAGATTATTTTTCATGCTTTATTCTCGTTTTAGAAAACCACTGTAACAAAGGTAGTGGTTTTCTAAATGAGAACAAGTTCTTTGAACGTTTTGTTTACGTGTTAGTCAAAATCGACTACTGTGATTCCGGCACCGCCAAACTGTACATGTTCGTCGGAATAGTGACTGACTCCCGGTACGGTGGCCAGATATTGGCGGATAAGTGTACGAAGTATTCCCGTTCCTGTGCCGTGAAGGATACGTACACGATCCATGCCGACTAATATGGCGTCATCAATAAAATAGGTGACTGCCTGTAAGGCTTCATCCCCACGCATTCCGCGTACATCAATGTCCTGTTTGAAGCTAAGCTTCTTTTCATACATCTGATCGTGTGTCTGGCTGCTGACAAAAGTGCTTTTTGCAATCCCTTCCGTCTTGGGCGTATGATTGGCACGTTCCAGACGGTCTATTTTACGGTCGTTTTTATGCTTCCAAAAGCAACAGTCGCATTTTTACCACTGATTTCCATCACTTGGCCGACGCTTGTCTGTCCTTTGATTTTTACATTTTCTCCTATTGCAATCGGCACTATTTTAGGGGCACTTGATGGAGAAGAGACTGCAGCTTTCGGTTCACTTCTTCTTGTTTTTCTTCCGTTCTTGCTTTTCCTTTAGTTTCTCCATTTTTTTTGCAATCTTCTCTTCATGCTCTTTAGATGCCAATGCATCCAGAGAAGTACGGAAGTCTGTCAGTTCCTGACGTGCCTGGCGCGTCTTTTCCTTTTCAGCTTGCGCTTCCTTTATTGTACGAATCGTATTTTCAATGCGGGCATTGATTCCTGAAGCATGCGTTCCGCTTCTTCTTTTGCTTGCCGGATAATCTCTTTCCGGGATTTTTGCAATTCTTCTATCTCTGTCTGGTAACGGGTAATGGTTTCTTCCATGTGCTTTTCCCGTTGACGGATAGTTTGACGTTTTCCTTCCCAGTAACGCTTGTCGCGTACAATGTCCTGAAGGTATTTGTCTGCATTGATGTATTCGCTTCCTACGATTTCCGAAGCATCTGCGATGACATCTTCCGGTAGTCCGATTTTTCGTGCAATTTCTACGGCGAACGAACTTCCCGGATTACCGATTTGTAATTGGAAAAGTGCTTGCATGAGATGACGGTCGTAAAGCATGGCTCCGTTCACTACTCCTTCATGATCTTCGGCAAAATGTTTCAGATTCTGGTAGTGGGTAGTGATGACTCCGAATGTTCCTTTCTGGTTGAAACGTTTCAGTACAGCTTCGGCAATAGCACCTCCGATTTGCGGCTCCGTACCTCCACCGAACTCGTCAATCAGGATGAGGCTCCGTTCGTTACAGCTCTTCATCATGATTTTCATATTGGTCAAGTGAGAAGAGTAGGTACTCAAATCATCTTCAATAGATTGCTCATCACCAATATCTATAAAGATGCTACTGAATATACCGGCATGACTACGTTCGTGCAAGGGAATCAGCATGCCGCATTGCAGCATATATTGCAGCAAACCGACTGTTTTCAAACAGACGGACTTACCTCCGGCATTCGGTCCGGATATAATAAGGATACGTTGTTTTTGATCGAGCTCTATATCCAGTGGTACAACTTTCTTTCCATGTTTGGCTAATGAAAGTTGTAATAAAGGATGCACTGCCATTGTCCAATCCAGTAGTTGCTCATTCTCTACGGCGGGTTTCAGACTATTGGTCTGTATGGCGAAGTAACTTTTCGCACGGATAAAATCTATCTCTGCCAGAAATTCGTATGATTGAAGAATTTCCGGAATAGATGGACGAAGGATATTCGAGAACTCGGTAAGGATACGAATGATCTCACGTCGTTCATCACCTTCGAGTTCACGGATGCGGTTGTTGGCTTCTACCACTTCCGCCGGTTCTATAAACACAGTTTTTCCACTGGCGGATTCATCGTGTACGATACCTTTGATTTTTCGCTTGAGTCCGGGGGCAACTGGAATCACCAGACGTCCGTCACGCATGGTGGGAGCTACATCTTTGTCCACGTATCCTTCGGACTGCGCACTACGCAGGATGCTGTTTAATGAACGGGAAATATTTCCCATCGTACTGGCAAGTTCGCGACGTATGCGGGCTAATTCGGTAGAGGCATTATCCTTGATTTTTCCATATTTGTTAAGAATGCCGTCTATTTTTCCTATCAGTTGCGGGAACACGGCAATATCTCCTGCCAGTCGTTGCAGGCTGGGGTAGGGGGTATTGTTTCCTTCTTCATCTTCATTCCGATGCAGAAAGCGTACAATGTCACGGATGGTTTCTAATGAACGGCGTAGGTCAAATAATTCTTGTTCGTCCAAATACATTCCTTCTATCCGCACACGTTTTAGCGAAGGACGGACATCAAAGAAAAATTGATCGGGAAATCCGTCCTCTTCCTGGATGATGCGGACAAACTCTGTTACTTGGTTTAATTTCTCCTCAACCTCTTCATGTTGCTCGGAAAAGTTCATGTCTGTAACTCTTTCTTCACCTAAAGTACTGAGGCACTTATCTTTTAGTAACTGTCTTATCTGGTCGAATCCTATCTTTTGCTCAAAGTTTTGAGGGTATATCATATTTCTGTTCTTACTAATGAACTGCAAAAATACGATTGATTCGCGAAAAAATATCAGAATGTTTGCAGATTTAAAATGATTCGTACCTTTGCACCGCTTTCAACAGAAAGCACTTCTGATAAAGGAGTTTTGGAGAGGTGGCAGAGTGGTCGATTGCGGCGGTCTTGAAAACCGTTGTACCGCGAGGTACCCGGGGTTCGAATCCCTGTCTCTCCGCTTCAATTAATAGATAAATCCCTGTAAAGTAGTACTTTACGGGGATTTTTTATTTTGTGTATGTGAATAAGATAAGCATAAAAAGGGGCGGTTTCTGTTGAAATAGAAAATAACACTATTTGAACTGTTTATTTTAGAATAAACACTCTTTTTTCAGATTGAATTTATCGGTTTAAAGAATATTATTCCAAAATGCTTATTATCAGTTAAATATCTGTTTTGATCTACTGTCGGATTTCAGTTTTTATATCTACCTTTGTTCTGATTGTACGAGATTTGATAGTTATAATATTAATGAATAGAATGATGAAAAAAACAGACCCAAGCGATTCATACGCAGTTCCAAAGAAGAGATGCTTACAATTCTCTCAGTATGCCGGTTTACCATACAGCGGCTTATGAATTTGACAATGCTGATGACATGGCTGATGCTTTTTGCAGGCGGACAGATGCTCCGGATTACTCCAGAGTGATGAATCCCACAGTGACTTTTTTTTTTGAGAATAAGGTGAAGGAACTTACAGGGGGGCAGCAGAAGTCATAGCCCTCAATTCCGGTATGGCGGCTATTAGTAATACATTATTTTCAATTGCAGCTGCAGGAAAGAATATAATTACATCGCGTCATTTGTTTGGTAATACTTATTCGTTTATTGCTGGTACATTGTCCCGCTTCGGGGTGGAACCTAGATTGTGTGATTTGACAGACATTGGAGCAGTAGAGAAAGTAGTAGACAGTAATACCTGCTGCATTTATGTGGAGATTATCACCAATCCGCAGATGGAAGTGGCGGATTTACAGGCGCTCTCACGGATAGTTCATGAAAGGGGAATTCCTCTCATCGTTGATACTACGCTTATTCCTTTCACAGAATTCGATTCACATAGCTTAGGCGTAGATATTGAAGTGGTTTCCAGTACCAAATATTTATCAGGGGGAGCCACTTCCATTGGTGGTTTAGTAATTGATTATGGTACATGTCCGGGATTCGGTAAACGTATGCGTACAGAGATGTTACTCAATCTGGGAGCTTATATGACTCCTCATGTGGCCTATATGCATACTATCGGATTGGAAACATTGGACGCGCGATATCGGATACAGTCTGCCAATGCCGCTATGTTGGCTGGTAAGCTTCGCATATTATCTGCTGTCAAACGTGTGAATTATGTGGGGCTGAAGGATAATTCATACTACGCTTTGGCACAAAGACAGTTTGGTCCGACTGCCGGTGCTATGATTACGATAGACCTGGAAAGTAAAGAGGCATGCTTTGCTTTCATCAACCGACTGAAATTGATACGTCGCGCTACTAACTTGTTTGACAATAAGACGCTTGCTATTCATCCTGCAAGTACTATTTTTGGACCGTTTACTGATAAACAGCGACAGGACATGGATGTGTTGGATACGACTATCCGTTTCTCAATTGGTTTGGAGGATGTGGATGATCTGTTTGACGATGTCAGACAGGCTTTGAATAATAAAAAGGATTAGAAGCAAAAATCTGAAAGTCATACACGCAACTGTAAATATACCGCAAATATGGTATATAAAATGCCATTCATACGGGATTTATCAGCTTGTATATATCTAATACCTTTGCCCCATCATTTTAACAGTAAACAATAATGGGTAAAAGGATTCATTTATTTTTGCTTGCTCTTGCAATAGGAGTGATACAAGGGGCAGCACAGGTGACAACAGTGCGGGGCATCGTCACCACAGAAGAAGATGGGGAGCCGGTTATCGGTGCCTCAGTTATAGTGAAAGGAACTTCATTGGGTACCGTAACTGATGTCAACGGGAGATTTGAACTGAGTGGACTCCCGCCATCAGCCACCCGGCTGCTAATCTCTTACATTAGTCTGATGGCAAAAGAGGTGGCTATTGCACCACAGGTATCGGTAACACTGAAGAGTGATACGCATCTGCTGGATGAGGTAGTGGTAACGGCTTTGGGTATTTCACGCGAGAAAAAGGCATTGGGCTATACGGCACAGGAAGTAAAACAGAATGCTTTGGTGCAAGGGAAAGATAATAATCTGTTAAATTCGTTGAGTGGTAAGATAGCTGGTGTGCGTATTACCAATACACAAGGAGATGTTGGTTCCAGTCGCATCGTTATTCGTGGTGAAACTTCTATTGCAGGTGAGAATCAACCGCTTTTTATTGTGGATGGAATCCCAGTGGATAATTCGCAGCTTAATGCACGTTCCAGCGGACGCGATTTTAAAAATGCAATAGCAGACCTGAATCCGGAAGACATAAAAACACTTACTGTATTGAAAGGTCCGAATGCCGCTGCCCTTTATGGTGCGCGTGCTGCTCACGGTGCTATTGTCATCACTACTAAGGGAGGAGACAAAAGGCAGAAAGGGATAGGGATTACATTACATTCTTCCACGCAAGTCTCTTTTGTTGCTACCTTGCCGGAGTTTCAAAATCTTTTTGGACAAGGGGCAGGGGGACGGTTCAGTTATGTAGATGGCAAGGGTGCAGGTGTGAATGACGGGGTAGACGAAAGCTGGGGGCCACGTCTTGATATTGGTTTGTTGATTCCTCAGTTCGATAGCCCATTGGACGCTGACGGTAATCGTGTGGCTACTCCCTGGGTATCCCATCCCAACAATGTACGCGATTATTTTCGCATGGGTATTTCTACAAACAGCGGTATTTCTGTTGCCCGTGGAGACGACAAATACCAGTTCCGTGTAGGATATAACTACGAAAAACAAGTCAGTATCGTTCCTGATGCTGGAACTAATAAGACGAATATCAGCCTAAATACGGATTACCATCTGGCAAAATGGATTGTGGTGGGAGCTACGGCCAATTACATCGTTTATACAGCTCCCAGTTTACCGGGGTCAGCTACCCCCTCGGGCAGTAACGTACGTTCTAATAGTCCTATGCTTCAGTTCTTGTGGTTCGGACGTCAAGTGGATACGAACTCATTGAAGGCGGACTATACTCGCAACTGGAATTCAAGCTATTACGACAATCCTTTTGGAGTGCTTCTTATAATACACAGAGTCAGGAACGTCATCGTCTGATAGGTGATCTGCATGCCGAATTCCGTCTGACAGATGGGTTGAATGTGCGTTTTCGTACTAGTACCGACTGGTATAATGACCGGAGGAAATCCAAAGTAAAATGGGGAGTGCAGGTGCCGGTTCGCCTTACGGCAGTTATGCTGAAGATGCCTATACGGTGAAAGAGAATAACACAGAAGTATTGGCGACTTATATCAAACAGTTGAATAAAAATTGGGGAATTGACGCTCTTCTGGGTTTTAATGTACGTAACAAACAATATGAGAATAATTATCAGGCTGCTCCCCGTTTGGCGGTTGCTGATCTTTATACATTGACTAACTCGCGTGATCCGCTCACTTCGTCCAATGATTTCTACCGTTTACGGCAATATGGCCTTTACGGTTCCATACAACTGGATTACCGTCGTTGGGCTTTCTTGAATATAACAGGACGGAACGATTGGTCGTCTACACTACCTGTGGACAACAATTCTTATTTCTATCCTTCGGTGACGGCTAGTGTGTTGCTTTCTGAAGCTTTCGGATGGAGAAGTAAAGCTGTTAACTACCTAAAAATACGTGGAGGATGGTCTCAAGTGGGAGCAGATGCCAATCCTTATCAATTGGCAACGGTCTTTACTTCAGAAACAGCTTTCAATGGGAATCCACTTCAAAGTTCTTCTACCATTGGTATGAATCCGAATCTAAAACCGGAGAAGACGTCATCTATAGAAGCTGGTTTCGAGGCGGCTTTTTGGGACAATCGCCATGCTTGGATTTCACTTACTATAAGACCGATAGTCGTAATCAAATATTGAAACTAGCTACTACTGCTGCCAGTGGGTACACGTCGCAGGTGCGTAATGCCGGACATATCCGTAATCGTGGCTATGAAATACAATTGGGCGCTGTTCCTATACAAACATCGAAAGGGTTTCGTTGGAATCTGGATTTGAATTATGGTGCCAACAGCAGCAAGGTTGTCAAATTGGATGATGAAGGTTTGATTACGAGTTACCAGCTCTACTCGTCTGGTATTCAGATACTGGCTTCAGTGAGCGAAGCTTATGGAACCCTGTTCGGCACTTCATACGTGCGTGATGCTAATGGAAACGTTGTGGTGGATGCTAACGGTCTGCCTAAGATTTCGACCACTAATAAAACGTTGGGGAAGTTTACGCCCGACTGGACAGGCGGTATCAGTAACACTTTCAGTTATCGTTCGTTAAGTCTTTCTTTTCTGATAGATGCAAGTGTAGGTGGTTCTATTTTTTCCAACACTAATAAAACTGGAAAATATACCGGTGTATTAGCTAACACATTATCGGGCCGGGATGCCGAGCACGGTGGCTTGTGGTATTATACTGACGCCATGGGTAACAATGTACGATTACCAGAATCTCCTTCTTATTCCGTATCCTCTGATGGACTTTACTATGCCCAGGTCAATGGGCAATCCACCCGTGTGTATCAGGATGGCATTATGGTAGAAGGAGTGACGGAAAGTGGTTCTAAGAACGAAGAGGTTGTATCTGCCGAGAAATACTACCATCGTATTTACAGTATTGCTGAAGCTAATGTATATGATGCTTCTTACGTGAAACTGCGAGAAGTCGCTTTGAGTTACCGTCTACCTCGCTTGTGGACGCAGAAACTGCATTTGCAAGAAGCTTCCGTTACACTGACGGGACGTAACTTGTGAACTATTTATAAGAGCGTCCCTAATATAGATCCGGAATCGGCTTTGACTACTGGAAACGCACAAGGAGTAGAAGCCTATTCATTGCCTACAACACGTTCCTTTGGTGTGAACCTTTCCGTGAAATTCTAAATGTGAACCTTTAAATAATAGGATAAGATGAAAAGAAGAATATATTTTTTATATATAATATGGGTACAAGTGGTTGCCATTTCTCTATCATCGTGTGATGATGAATTGACTGATATCAACCGCAACCCCAATGCCACTGAAAATCCACAGCCGGCTTATTTACTTGCCGCTGCACAGTATCATGCCGCCAATCTTTATTGGGGAAGTAGTACGAACTATAATTCTACTCTGTTGTGGGTGCAACATTGGGCTAAAATACAATATACAGAGCCAGATTGCTATAATGTGGATAATGGCAGCTTTACCACTACGTGGGACACCGGCTATGCAACGCTAATAACTGACTTGAATGCTATTATCAGTTCGGAACTCGGAAATGATAATTATCGAGGAATAGCTACAGTGTGGCGTTCGTGGGTTTACCTGTTGCTGACCAATCTGTATGGAAATATACCATACAGTGAATATGCACAAAGTGTAACACCCGCTTATGATTCACAAGAGACTGTTTTGCGCGGGCTTTTGGAGGAGTTGATCGCTGCTGACCAGTTGCTTTCTACCACAGGAGGAACGGTAGAAGGGGATTTGATTTACGGAAATGATATTACCCGCTGGAAACAATTGGCCCACTCCCTACGGCTACGTATCGCCCTTGAATTAGCTGACCGGGATGAGGATACAGCGCGTCGGGTTATTGCTTCCCTTTGGGATAATCGTAACAGTGTAATAGATAGCAATGATGCTATAGCCCGTTTTGTTTTTACTTCTTCACCACAATGGAATCCATGGGCATCTGCTTTCAATTCACGTGATGATCAGCGGGTATCAAAAACGTTGATTGATAAACTGAATGAATGGAATGATCCGAGAATTGGAATTTTAGCCCAGCTACCTCAAGACGAAGGTGTGAAAAACTATGTAGGAGCTGCCAATTCCTTATCTGCTGATGCCGCTAATAATCAGGGATTTAATAAAGTTTCCCGTCCCGGTACTTATTTTTTGAAAGATAGCTCTCCGGCTGTATTTTATACGTATGCCGAGGTCTTGTTTATCTTTGCAGAATCCGCTGCACGCGGCTGGATAACGGCTGATGCGGAAACGCTCTACCGCGAAGCTATTACTGCTTCATTGAATCAGTTTGGCATTATAGACAATCGTATAATCGATTCCTATTTACAGCAGGAGGCGATTCGGTTCGACGCCGCACATTGGTATGAATCTATCGGCTGGCAGAAGTGGATCGCTTATTATGGACAGGGACCCGATGCTTTCACTGACTGGCGCAGGCTCGGTTATCCCCAGCTTATCCCTGGTCCCGATTCCGTTTTGGGTTCCGGAGAGTTACCTCGTCGCTTTTTTTATCCCGTAACGGAACAATCACTGAATGGTAAGCAGTATCAGATTGCCATATCCCATCAGGGAGCAGATGAGATTACTACCCGTTTGTGGTTTGCTGTAGCTAATAAAGAACGATGATACCTCCGTGTCTCCGGGCTGCAATATGCGTTTGAAAAATATCCGTTGAATTTAAAAAACAGAATAACAATGAACACTGACATTACATTTATCATAGCAGATAATCAGGATATAACCAGAATGGGAATGTATGGATATATTTCCGCTATATTCAGTGGATGTCGCATGATAGATGTGACAGACAAGAAAGAGCTCATGCTTGCATTGGTAGAATGTAATGACAGTGTCGTTATACTTGACTATACACTGTTTGACATCAATGGTATAGAAGAGTTTCTTATTATAGAAAAACGTTTTCCGAAAGTTCGTTGGATATTGTTTTCCAATGAATTGAGCGAAGACTTTATTCGTAGGATGAGTATAGAAAGGAATATTGGTATGATTTTGAAAGAGAACTCCGGTGAGGAAATTCATTCTGCATTGATGTGTACAGCACACGGGGAGCGATTTCTTTGTCATCAGATAACCAATTTATTGATAATCGGTTCCGACAAACCGGAAATTCATTCTGTTTTGACTGTTACAGAGATTGACATTCTTAAATTGATAGCACATGGGAAATCTGTGAAAGAAATAGCATTGAAAGAACCTCAAGCATTCATACTATTATCACCCATAAAAAGAATATTTTCCGGAAGTTGGGTGTGAATAATGTATATGAAGCAACTAAGTATACTTTACGCGCCGGGCTGATTGAAATGGTAGAATATTATATATGATATTAAGAAGAGTGTTAGGATAAGAGTTAAGAAGAATTTGTAGGCAGGAAAATTATCTGTATCTTTGCCCGCATGGCAAAAAAAAGGTGAGTTACATATAAGAAATAAGCACAATGGTCAGTATGATTTTCCATTGTTGATGGAAAATTATCCTCCATTAAAGAGATTCGTATCGCTCAATCCCCTCGGAATACAAACTATAAACTTTTTTAATCCGCAAGCGGTGAAGGCTTTGAACAAAGCATTATTGGTAACTTATTATGGCATCCGGTATTGGGACATACCGAAGCAATATTTGTGTCCGCCTATTCCCGGAAGGGCGGACTACATTCATTATATTGCCGATCTTATCCAGCCGAACGGAACAACACCGGATTTACCGGCAGGAGATGCTAATGGACAGAAGTCTAAATGTAGATGTCTGGATATTGGGGTAGGTGCAAATTGCATTTATCCGATCATAGGACACACTGAATATGGATGGACCTTCGTTGGTACTGATATTGATCCGGTTTCGATAGAAAATGCACAAAAGATAGTGACTTGCAACCCTGTGTTGGCTCATAAGATTGACTTGCGACTTCAGAAAGATAGTAAGAAGATTTTCGATGGAATTATTATGCCTGATGAGTATTTTGATGTGACAATATGCAATCCTCCGTTTCATAGTTCGCGTGAAGAGGCGGAAGACGGAACGTTACGCAAATTAAGCAGTCTGAAAGGTACGAAGATAAATAAAGTGCAGCTAAATTTCGGCGGGAGTGCGAATGAACTTTGGTGCGAGGGCGGAGAAGTTCGTTTCTTATTGAATATGATTTCCGAGAGCCAAAAATATCAGAAGAACTGCGGATGGTTTACGAGTTTGGTTTCTAAAGAAAAAAATCTGGAAAAGTTATATACCAAATTAAAATCGGTGAATGTGTCCGAATATAAAGTTATTCGAATGCAGCAGGGAACTAAAAGTAGCAGGATATTAGCTTGGCGATTTGCTACCAACTCATAACAATGAGTGAATATCGAACTGTTATTTGTTTAACCTATTAATTAAATAGAATATTATGGAAACCAATTACATCACTTTGACAAAGGAGAATATTGCAAACGAACATATATGCTGTGCTTTCTCAGATAAGAAATGCAAGGATAGTTATGAACTCAAAAAAGAATGGCTGAAGAAAGAGTTCGATAACGGCTATGTGTTCAGACGTATTGATGAACGGGCAAAAGTGTTTATCGAATACGGTCCTGCTGAAAAAGCATGGGTTCCGGTGAATGCTCCCAATTATCTGATGATAAACTGTTTCTGGGTGTCAGGTAAATATAAAGGTTGCGGACATGGTAAGGCATTATTGCAGTCTGCCATTGATGATGCAAAATTGCAGGGGAAAGATGGGCTTGTCACAGTGGTGGGCACTTCTAAATTTCATTTTATGAGTGACACGAAATGGCTGTTGCGACAAGGTTTCCAAACAATAGAAAAACTCCCTTACGGATTCAGCCTTTTAAGTTTGAAACTAAACCCGGCTGCTCCTGATCCTTCTTTTAATGATTGCGTGTTGAGCGGTGAGTGTCCGGATAAGGATGGAATAGTCGTTTATTATACCCATCGCTGCCCGTTTACGGAGTTTCACGTTCGCGGTTCTTTGGTCAGTGCTGCTAAGAGCAAAGACATTCCATTGAGAATAATTGAATTGGAAAGTATGGAACAGGCGCAAAATGCACCTACTCCGGCTACCATATTTACTCTTTTTTATAATGGCAAGTTTGTAACGACTGACTTAAGTGTATGCCTTGAAGGGCGATTGAGCAAAGCATTGGGCTGTGATTCAGGAGAATAGCTGACTTGGAACCATGTTACGTCTCTGATATGTTTAGCTAATGTTTCTTATTTTTATTTTGCAAATTTAAATTGTGTCTGCACATTTTTTGGAAAATACATACCTTTGGATAATTAATGATTAAACACGATTAAGAGTTTTATGCGTTTTTGGGTATGTATTTTTGTGCTTCTATTTGTACACAATCAATTTTCAAGGGCTGATAAAATTATAAATAATGACTCTTTGTATACAGAAAAATATATCAGAGATATTTATATTTCCAACCCCAAACGTGCTTTACAGTTGTTGGATGAGGCCGAAACCAGAAAAGCCTTCCCTCTGCGTCTGATTAATGAATTGCGCAGTTTGTCATATCGTAATATGTATATGAATAAACTAGCTTTTATGTATGCAAGGAAGTCGTACTTGCTTGATTCCATCTCTCAAAGAGAACCTAAGCACATGTTGAAGATGACGGTTTATTTAGCTGAACTTTCATCCATAATGAGTAAATATAATGAGAGCATGCATTATGCTCTTAGTGGAATTATGCAGGCTCAAAAACTGAAGGACAGAGAGGCGGAAGCTAGATTGCTTTTTTTGCATAGGAGAGAATAATTGGAGGCTGTCATTGAAAGATGAGGCGTATAATTATTTTGGTCGTACGATTGAATTACTGCGTGGGTCAAAGGATATGAGAGAAATGATGCTGCTTTCCTATTATTATGGAGCAGAGATGGGATTTTTAATGACAGATTCCCGTATTGATGAAGCTTTGGCTCTTGCTTATGAACGTGAAAAACTTCTTAAAAAATTAGAGAAAGTACCGGAGGTTCCCGAAGGCTACATTGATGGTCAATATAGCTATTTATATGCAAAATTGGCCTATATTTCTTATTTAGAAAAGAAATATGCGCAAGCAGAAGGATATTATCAAAAATATCTGGCAATAAAAGAATCTCATACTCCGGATGGCAAGATGTATTCGATTCCTTATTTGATTCTTTCCAAACAATATGAGACAGTAATAGACAACTGTAAGGACTTTAAAGAATTGTTGAGAACACAGCGGGATACCTTGAACGCTCAATATTTAACTATACTTAATAAGGAAGTCCAGGCATATCTGGGGCTGAATCGTTATAAAGAAGCCGCAGAAATACGTGAAACCATCATTGCAATAACGGATAGCATTAACAGTACCGACAGGAAAAATGCTGCATTAGAATTGAACGCGATGTACGGTGCTTCCGAAAAAGAAGAATACATCGCCGAGCAAGCCTCACAGCTAAAAATAAGGAATGTTTCACTCTGCTTTTTGGCGTGTATTGTAGTGCTGACCCTGTTTATACTTTGGCGTTTGTGGCGTTTCAACCATATAATCGAGTATAAAAACAGGATGCTTGCCAAACTGATACGAGAAATTTGCCAATAAAAAAGATGGTAATCAGTTATTGGAAGTGTACGAGGAACAGGAGGTTTCATCAGAATTGGAACCGGAATTGATTTCTCCTGAAGAACAGGATGAACTTTTGGACGAAACAGACAAAGAAAGTGGGGAAGAAGAGGAGAACAAGAAAATATTCCAGGAATTAAATCATACAGTCGTTCAAAAACAGCTATATCTTTCTCCAGAGCTCTCAAGAGAAGATTTGGCGCAGATTGTACATCTGAATAATGCACGCTTTGCCCGGATGATAAGAGAATGCACCGGAACTAATTTCAATGGGTACATCAACGGACTGCGCATTAATTATGCGATCAAGCTAATGAAAAAATATCCTAACTATACCATACGTGCCATCGCTGATGAATCCGGATTTAATAGTGCCCCGATATTATATAACCTTTTTAAGAAAAAGACGGGAATGACTCCTTATGAATTTAAAAAAGCGCAGGACACATTGAGGAATTAAATAGTTCTACTAAACAATTTTCGTTTTTCCCGGTTTATCTATTGATAACTAAATATTAATGGAAATGATACAGGTAAGGATAAAGAGGGTTTACGAAGATTTTTCAGAAACAGATGGATACCGGGTGTTGGTAGATAAATTATGGCCACGCGGAATGAAGAAAGAATGGTTGAAATACGATTATTGGGCAAAAGACATAACACCATCCCCTACATTACGTAAATGGTTTCATGAAGATATTCCCGGACATTGGGGAGATTTTGTCACGCAGTATCAAAAAGAGCTGGATGCTTCTCCATCAATGGCTGATTTTCTGACTCTTATCAAACCACATCCGGTGATAACACTACTTTATGCTTCAAAAGAACCGGTGTATAATCACGCCCGAATTCTTCGCGATTATCTGGAAATGCGTTTGAGAGAGTGAAATTAAAGTAATTTTATCTGTTTACGCTTTCTGTCGTTCACTCAATTTCCTACCTTTGTAATCTAAATCAAAATCGTGTAATCATGAAGTATAAATTATTGGTTCTTGATGTAGACGGAACACTCCTCAATGATGCGAAAGAAATTAGCAAACGTACATTGGCCGCTTTGTTGAAAGTTCAACAAATGGGAGTACGTATCGTATTGGCATCCGGCAGACCGACTTATGGCTTAATGCCACTAGCTAAGATGCTCGAACTTGGAAACTATGGAGGTTTTATTATTCTTTCTTATAATGGTTGCCAGATAATTAATGCTCAAAACGGAGAAATACTGTTTGAGCGGAGGATTAATCCGGAAATGTTGCCTTATCTGGAAAAGAAAGCCCGCAAAAATGGCTTTGCCATATTCACTTATCATGATGATACGATCATAACGGATTCTCCAGAAAATGAACATATCCGTAACGAAGCCCGGTTGAATAACCTGCAAATAATCAAGGAAGAAGAATTTTCTGCAGCCGTCGACTTTGCTCCTTGCAAATGTATGCTAGTCAGTGACGACGAAGAAGCGCTGGTGGGACTGGAAGATCATTGGAAAAGAAGACTGAATGGAGCGTTGGACGTATTCCGTTCCGAACCTTATTTTCTGGAAGTGGTTCCGTGTGCGATTGATAAAGCCAACACATTGGGAGCTTTGCTGGAAGTATTGAATGTGAAGCGTGATGAAGTGATCGCTATAGGAGACGGTGTGTGTGATGTGACAATGATTCAACTGGCAGGATTGGGAGTAGCTATGGGACATTCGCAGGACTCTGTGAAGGTCTGTGCCGATTATGTGACAGCTTCCAATGAGGAAGATGGAGTGGCTGTTGCAGTGGAAAAAGCTATTATTGCCGAAGTGCGTGCAGCCGAAATTCCCCTTGACCAACTGAATGCACAGGCGCGCCATGCACTGATGGGAAACCTGGGCATTCAATATACGTATGCCGATGAAGACCGTGTGGAAGCAACCATGCCGGTAGACCATCGTACCCGCCAGCCTTTTGGCATTTTACATGGCGGAGCCACTCTTGCACTGGCAGAATCTGTTGCCGGACTCGGCTCGATGATTCTTTGCCAACCGGATGAGATTATTGTTGGAATGCAGGTCAGCGGCAATCATATATCCTCCGCACATGAAGGAGACACAGTGCGTGCGGTGGGAACAATCGTACATAAGGGACGCTCATCCCATGTATGGAATGTAGACGTGTTTACTTCAACGAATAAACTGGTGTCCTCCATACGCGTAGTCAACAGTGTGATGAAAAGAGATGACCGACGAAGAAATAAGTAATTTGACAACTATTGATGCATTTATTCAGCGGAAGCAGCCGTTTGCTGTTTACCGTATTCCGGGGAGAAAGTTCCCCGTCTGTTGACACAGGCGGAAGGAGCGGTACGCCTGATATACGATCTGAAAGAGTTGAATGGGCAGAGAGGATTTGTCATCGCTCCGTTTCAGGTGAGTGAGACGTGTCCCGTTGTACTGATTCAACCCGATCAGTGGGGGCAACCTTTGCCGATTGACGATGATACGGCAGAAGAACGGGAAGTCACTTTACGGATGCAAGGACAAGAATCGTTCCTGACTTCTTCTACGGAGGAATATGCCGCCTGCTTTCATACCTTTATAAATGCTTTGCGTGATAATACCTTTGATAAATTAGTACTTTCACGTCATCTTACTATTGATAAAGTATCCGGTTTTTTCTCCTTTATCTATATTTCGTGCAGCTTGCAGGCGTTATATTCATTCATATATATACTTGTGCTACACTCCGCAGACAGGAATCTGGTTGGGAAGCACTCCCGAAATCATTTTATCGGGTGAAAAAGATGAATGGAATACAGTAGCGTTGGCCGGGACACAGCCTTTGCAAGATGGTAAACTGCCCCAAATATGGGATGAAAAGAATCGGAAAGAGCAGGCTTATGTAGCTTCTTACATTCGTCGCCAACTCCTTTCGTTGGGTATTCATTCTACGGAGAACGGGCCTTATCCGGCTTATGCAGGTGCTTTGTCACATTTGAAAACAGATTTTCATTTCTCTTTGAAAGATAACAATGGTTTGGGAGATCTTTTGAAAGTGTTGCATCCGACGCCTGCTGTATGTGGTTTACCGAAAGAAGAAGCCTATCGGTTTATATTGCAGAACGAAGGCTACGACCGTCGCTATTATTCCGGCTTTATCGGTTGGCTGGACCCGGAAGGGCGAACTGACATCTATGTGAATCTGCGCTGCATGCATATTGAAGATGAACAACTGACTCTTTATGCCGGCGGTGGACTACTGGCTTCTTCGGAATTGAATGACGAATGGCTGGAAACGGAAAAGAAGTTGCAAACCATCAAACGGCTTATTGCAACGCCTCCTTTAAAATCATAAACTACTAATAATTATCATCATGTATACAGACAAGAAGAACATACTCCAGTTGGTTGCGTTGCTCGAGGCGCACGGGATTACTAAGGTTGTGTTGTGTCCGGGTAGTCGTAATACGCCCATCGTACATACTTTGTCTAATCATCCGAACTTCACCTGTTATGCAGTGACGGATGAACGGAGTGCCGGTTATTTTGCTATTGGTCTTGCGTTGAATGGTGGTAAGCCTGCTGCTGTGTGCTGCACTTCCGGTACTGCATTATTAAATCTTCATCCGGCTGTAGCGGAAGCATTTTATCAGAATGTTCCTTTAGTAGTCATTTCAGCAGACCGTCCCGCTGCCTGGATCGGACAGATGGATGGACAAACAGTGCCGCAACCAGGTGTGTTTCAAACGCTGGTAAAGAAGTCGGTCAATCTTCTGGAGATTCATACGGAAGAAGATGAATGGTATTGTAATCGCCTGGTGAATGAAGCCTTGCTGGAGACGAATCATCATGGAAAAGGACCGGTGCATATCAATGTTCCTGTTTCCGAACCGCTGTTTCAATTCACGGTAGATGCACTGCCGGAAGTACGTGTGATAACCCGTTATCAGGGATTGAATGTCTATGATCGTGATTATAATGATCTGGTCGACCGGATGAATAAATATCAGAAGCGCATGATTATCATCGGTCAGATGAACCTTATCTATCTGTTTGAAAAAAGATCTATCAAGTTATTATATAAACATTTTGCCTGGTTGACGGAACATATCGGCAATCAGACAGTTCCCGGTATTCCGGTAAAGAATTTCGATGCGGCACTTTATGCCATGCCCGAAGAAAAGATAGACCAGATGGTTCCCGAATTGCTGATTACTTACGGAGGACATGTGGTTTCCAAACGATTGAAGAAGTTTCTCCGTCAGCATCCGCCTAAAGAGCATTGGCACGTATCGCCGGAGGGTGAGATTGTCGATTTATACGGCTCATTGACTACAGTGATCGAGATGGACCCGTTTGAATTTCTGGAGAAGATCGCCAGCCTGCTGGATAACCGGACTCCTGACTATCCCCGTGTATGGGAGAATTATTGTAAGATTATTCCCGAACCGGATTTTGCCTATTCGGAGATGTTGGCTGTCGGTACATTATTGAAAGCTTTGCCGGAGTCCTGTGCATTGCATCTGGCAAACAGTTCGGTAGTTCGTTATGCACAACTATATTCGATTCCTCCTACAATTGAAGTTTGTTGCAATCGGGGAACAAGTGGTATTGAAGGATCGTTGTCTACCGCTGTCGGTTATGCGGCAGCTTCCGACAAACTGAATTTCATAGCTATCGGAGATCTAAGTTTCTTCTATGATATGAATGCGTTATGGAATATCAACGTCCGTTCCAACCTGCGTATCCTTTTATTAAATAACGGAGGAGGAGAGATTTTCCATACTTTGCCGGGATTGGATATGTCGGGCACATCCCATAAATTTATTGCAGCAGTTCATAAAACGTCAGCCAAAGGCTGGGCGGAGGAACGTGGTTTCCTTTATCTGCAGGCACAAAATGATGAAGAGCTGACTGAAGCAATGAAAACTTTCACCCAGCCGGAAACTATGGAACAACCTGTGCTCCTGGAAGTGTTTACCAACAAAAACAAGGATGCACGTATGTTGAAGAATTATTATCATCAATTAAAACAAAAATAAATTATGCCAACACAAAGAGAGTGGACAACCATCAGAGAATACGACGATATTCTTTTTGATTATTATAATGGAATTGCCCGTATCACAATCAACCGTGAACGTTATCGGAATGCATTTACCCCGACTACTACTGCCGAAATGAGTGATGCATTGCGCATTTGCCGTGAAGAAGCGGATATTGATGTGATTGTAATTACCGGAGCCGGTGATAAGGCTTTCTGTTCGGGCGGTGACCAGAATGTGAAAGGGCGTGGCGGCTATATCGGCAAGGACGGTGTGCCTCGTTTGAGCGTATTGGATGTGCAAAAGCAAATCCGTAGTATTCCGAAACCTGTGATTGCTGCCGTGAACGGCTTTGCCATTGGTGGCGGACACGTGCTTCATGTAGTATGTGATTTATCCATTGCTTCGGAAAATGCCATTTTCGGTCAGACAGGTCCTCGCGTGGGTAGCTTTGATGCCGGATTCGGTGCATCTTATCTGGCGCGTGTGGTAGGACAGAAGAAAGCACGTGAAATTTGGTTCCTTTGCCGCAAGTATAATGCACAAGAAGCATTGGATATGGGATTGGTGAATAAGGTAGTACCTTTGGAACAGCTGGAAGATGAATACGTGCAATGGGCGGAAGAAATGATGTTGCTTAGTCCATTGGCTTTACGCATGATTAAAGCCGGATTGAATGCCGAACTGGACGGCCAGGCAGGTATTCAGGAGCTGGCAGGTGACGCAACATTACTTTATTACCTGACGGATGAAGCACAGGAAGGAAAGAATGCGTTCCTGGAGAAACGTAAACCGAACTTCAAACAATATCCGAAATTCCCTTAAAATAATAGGCTAATGAAAGACTGATTGTGCAGTAATTAGCAGATTGAAAAGATATTCATTATGGATTGTAAGATAGACATTATTCCGCGGTTGCTTCATTTCAAGCAACCCGCGGGAACTTCCCGGGGAACATATACTACACGAAAAGTCTGGTATCTTCACTTTACTTCTCCTGATTTTCCGGGTAGAGTGGGAATTGGAGAATGTGCGCCTTTGCCTGCGTTAAGTTGTGATGATCTCCCTGATTACGAAGATATATTAATAAGAACTTGCCGGCAAGTAGAGGAAGAACAGGGAAAATTGGATAAAGATGGTCTATGCAAGTATCCTTCCATCTTATTTGGCTTGGAAACGGCTATCTGGCATTTCTTTGCAGGGAGTTGGGCTTTGTCCGATACGGCTTTTTCACGTGGAGAGGTAGGGATTCCAATCAACGGCCTGATCTGGATGGGAGATTTTGAAAACATGTTATCCCAGATCGAGAAAAAGATGGAAGCCGGATTCCGTTGCGTCAAACTAAAGATTGGCGCTATCGACTTTGAAAAAGAATTGGCATTACTACGTCATATTCGTACCCATTTCTCTTCTAAAGAAATAGAGTTGCGTGTAGATGCAAACGGTGCTTTCTCCGGGTGATGCAATGGAAAAACTGAAACGTCTGTCAGAATTTGATTTACATTCTATCGAACAGCCGATTCGTGCCGGACAATGGGAAGAAATGGCTCGGCTCACTTCTGAATCTCCGTTGCCAGTAGCATTGGATGAAGAGCTGATAGGATGCAACACGCTGGAAGAAAAAAAGAAACTGCTGGCAACCATCCGTCCGCAATATATCATCATTAAACCATCTCTCCACGGAGGAATATGTGGAGGGGATGAATGGATTATGGAAGCGGAAAAGCAACATATCGGCTGGTGGATCACTTCCGCTTTGGAGTCCAACATTGGTTTGAATGCTATCGCCCATTGGTGTGCAACATTCAATAATCCGTTACCACAAGGATTGGGAACGGGTATGCTCTTTACTGACAATATAGAAGTGCCTCTTGAAATCAGAAAAGATTGTCTGTGGTTTTGTAAATGATGGTATTTAGTGGTATTTAAAGGATATTCTGATGATATTCGATCGACAACAACAGCGCTTGCTACTGGAAGGAAAAGAATACACTTTTGAAGAAATAAGCCAACTGATAGTAGGAGGAGCAGAAGCTCATTCTCCTGCTTATTGGGATTTATATCTTTTCCTGAACGAATGGTTTAATGATTCTCCTGTTATTACAGTTCATACATCGGGCTCCACGGGTATACCTAAAGAGCTGATGGTACGCAAGGATCAAATGATGCAAAGTGCACGTCTGACTTGTGAATTTCTGAATTTGAAGAAAGGTGAGTCGGCATTATTATGTATGAATCTCCGTTATATCGGTGCAATGATGGTGGTCGTACGTTCATTGGTTGCAGGTTTGAATTTGATTATTCGTCCTGCTTCCGGCCATCCGTTGGCGGATATAAAAGAACCTTTGAGATTTGTTGCAATGGTCCCATTGCAAGTTTATAACACGTTGCAGGTTCCCGAAGAAAAAGAGCGATTAAAACAAACGGATATTCTGATTATAGGAGGCGGAGCCGTTGATGAGGCTCTGGAAACGGAGATAAAACATCTTCCGACTGCTGTTTACTCCACTTATGGCATGACTGAAACTTTGTCGCATATTGCCCTTCGTCGTCTGAACGGAGCATCGGCTTCAGAACATTATTATCCATTTCCTTCAGTAAAATTGTCTTTATCCGCAGAGAATACGTTAATCATCGATGCCCCTTTGGTATGTGACGAAACATTGCAGACCAATGACATTGCACGTATCTATCCCGATGGAAGTTTTATGATTCTAGGGCGGAAAGACAATGTGATTAACAGTGGAGGAATTAAGATTCAAGCAGAAGAGATGGAGAAGTTACTCCGCCCGTTTATTCCTGCATCCTTTGTCATTACTTCAGTTCCGGATCAGCGCTTAGGACAGGCTGTCACTTTATTGATAGTAGGACAATTGGATACGAGAGAGCTAGAAAATAAGTTGCAGACAACATTGGAACCATACTATCGTCCCAAACATATTTTTATTACAGAATCTATCCCACAGACGGAAAACGGTAAAATAGACCGGGTCGGCTGCCGCGCTTTGGCAGCATCATACCTTTCCCATTCGCATCAGTTCCCATCCATAGAACTACATGATGATGCAATGTAGTTGAGGTTTCCGGTAAAACTAGTGAACTTGTAAATTGAGGAACCCCGAGTGATTTGGGTTCTTCGTCAAATTTGGTGGTAATCTCTTTTTTATTTCAACTGTCTTCTTCTTTCTTAATCCTATTAAAAGTTGTAGATATGTTTGCTTTTTAGTAACTTTAAAGACACCACATCATTAAGAGTTACAATGCAACAAGTCATATCTACAACGTACAAATATACATCAAAAAAAGAAAATGCTCCTACAAATAGGGGATTATTCCATGATTTCAGATTCAGTCTTGGCTACGATAATCTGCAACAAGATGGTATCTCTGAAGCTGTTGGCTCATTGACGGTCTTTCTACATACGGCTGGCAAAGGGGCTTCCTGTCCTTATTGCGGACATTTCAGTCACCGATTGCACAGTTACTACTCCCGTCATATTGAGGATCTTGAAGTTTACGGTCATACTTTGGAGTTAGTCATCAAGGTTGGCAAATATTATTGTGACAATGTTTCTTGTCCACAAAAAATATTCTGCGAACCGTTGTCTTTTCTGGCTCGTCGGTATGGTAGACGGAGCTATCTTGTTGAGGAACGCATCAGATCGATAAGTTTGGAACTTACTTCCCGAAAGGCCTCTTCTCTTTTGCAACTGTTCCATATAACAGCCAGTAGTTCTTCCTGCTTACGCATCCTACAACAGTGCGGACAACACAATCCTATGCATAATAAAAGTATTTATGTAGGTATTGATGATTTTGCCTATAAAAAGGTAAAGGATTATATGAGTGTGGTCGTAGACCAGATGACACACATACCTATTGCTTTGTTAGAGGATAGAAACGGAGAAGCACTTGATAACTGGCTCATCCGGAATCCTCAAATACAATATATAACGAGAGACCGTGGAAGATGTTTCACAGAGGCTATAAACAGAATAATTCCTGGTGTTACACAAATCTGCGACCGATTCCATCTAATCAAAGAATATGACGGACACGATGATACCGGAAATAGAGAAAATAATCCGTCAGACCAAGAAAAAGCTCAAATACGAATATCCTGACAGAGACACGGCTTCTTCGTTAATTCTTCAGGACATATTTAACATGGGAGATGTCCGACACAGAGAAAAAATTGAAGATATACAGGGAAAGCTTGAACTTAAAAATGCAGGGGATGACCATTGAGCAGACAGCCACACATTTGGGTAAGAAAAGTCGCTACATTTATAAGATTATTCACAACAGAAGAATAGGGGCATACTTGAATGAGCAACAGAAGACAGCTCTTAAATATGTATCCGAACTGGCTACAATCATTAGTGCGGGCTGGCTGTATTAAAAAAATGGGGAGTAAAATTGGCACAAAAAATGGGGAGTCAAAAATCAGTGGCGCAGCTTATTGAAAAAAAGGATAACAAAAAAAGGTATCAACAAAGAGGAAGGAAGTCAAGGAGCATAATGAGAGCATTGAAAACAGAAGTAAAATACAGAGAGTTTCACAGAATCAGATACGCAAATACATTCTAAAGGGAGAATCGGATAATCCTAAACTAGCGGAACTGTATAAGTCCTCACCGCAGATTAAAGAACTTTTAAGCGTGTGTCAGAATTTCAGAGATATGATTAATGGGAACACTTATGATAAGGATATTAGAAAGTGGATTGAAAAAGCGAAGGCAACACGGAATATGGCACTGACGAACTTTGCATATGGTATTGAAAAAAGACTGGGAGGCAGTACAGGCAGCTATTGATATCCCCTTCAGTAACGG
>VOFG01002755.1_pt1 | contig 79657 bp, 105 predicted proteins | sample 5384171 | NCBI WGS metagenome assembly VOFG01 (sample SAMN12384726, study PRJNA508395) | human gut metagenome | isolation source: healthy gut F | host: Homo sapiens
AGACAGAAGTTTATTCCGCAGTTCAAACACATCTACATATTTCCCATTTTACGGTAATACGGTAAGAGGAAAACCGCATTGAACTGCGAAATAACATAGGTAACAAGCAGATGAGCCTTCCGGCACAGGTGTCTGCCGGAAGGCTCAGGAGAAAGATTAAGATGCTACCAGATTCGGGAGGAAATATACAACCTGCGGGAATACCGTTACCAGAATTACCACTGCGATGATAATCAGGATGAACGGGATAACGCCGCGGTAGATTTCCTGTATTTTGACCGACGGCGGCACAATGCCCCTTGATGTAGAACAGTGCGAAGCCGAACGGCGGCGTCATGAAGCAGGTCTGCAGCATAACAGCCGTAACTGCGACGATCCACAGGCGGTCGAAGCCGAAGGTATCCATGATCGGCAAGAAGATGGGGAACACGATCATGACGATGCCCAGCCAGTCGATGAACATGCCCATAAAGAATACGATCGCCATCATGATTGCGAACGCGCCCCACTTGCCGATGCCAACGCTCGAAATCCAGGTTGCAAATCAGCTGGTCGCCGTCGAGCGACATGAATACGCCGGTGAAAGCCGCCGCGCCGAACAGGATGATGAATACCATCGCAGATGTCTTTGCGGTGTCGATCAGCGAATCGTACAGCATCTTCCAGCTGAACTGCTTGTAGAAGATGGCGAGGATGAGCGAGAACAGCGCGCCTACGCCTGCCGCCTCGGTCGGAGTCGCCCAGCCGGTGAAGATGGAACCGAGCACGCCGACGATCAGGATGACCGGCGGGATCAGGTTGATGAGCGAACCGGTGATGCGCTCACTCAGCGGCATGGCAGCCAGCTCTTCGGTGGTCATCGCCGGACCGTAATCCGGGTGGATATGGCAGATGACGAACACATAGATCATGTAGAACAGCGACAGGACAAGACCCGGAACGATGGCGGCGAAGAAGATCTTGCCGACCGATACATTCGCATAGGAGCCCATCGAAACCAGCATGATGGACGGCGGAATCAGGATACCGAGCGAACCGCCCGCACACACCATGCCGCACGCGAGGACGGCTTATAGCCGCACTTCAGCAGCACCGGTACGGACAGCATACCCATGGTGACCACGGATGCGCCGACGATACCGGTCGTGGCAGCAAACACGGTGGAAACCACGATCACTGCCAGACCGAGACCGCCCTTCAGAGGACCAAGCAGGTAGCGGATAGAGAGGAACAACCCATCCGCAACCTTGGAATGGGTCAGGAAGTTTGCCATCAGCACGAACATGGGGATTGCCACCATGGAATAGCTCTGCATCTGGTCGTAAATTTTGGTCATGGCGATGGTAACGCCGGGGCCGCCCCAGGCGAGATAGCCGATAATAACACCGGCGCCGCCGAGGACGAACGCAAGCTCCTGACCGGTCGCAAGACCGATGATCATGGTAAGGAACAGTACGCCAAGCAGGATCGCGCTGAGCTGTGTTGCGCTCACGCCGGACTGCGTGACAAGATTGGTCAGCATTTCCATCATGCAGCGTCGCCTCCCTTCGTATCATCCGTGCCGGAAACGGCTTCACCGATGCCGCGCACGCACTTGAGCATCTCGGAAATGCCCTGCAGTGCGAGCAGCGTCATGCCAACGAACAGCGCCAGCTTGACCGGCCATGCCGGCGGCGCCCATACCGAGTAGCCGCGCTCACCCGTGGTATACGAGCGAAGGGAAAATCCGAAGCTCTCGGGCACGAGCACGAATACGAACGGAACAAAGAACAACAGATAGGTAATCAGGTGCAGAATGTTCTGCGCAAGCGGTTTAAGCCGTGCATACAGCACATCAACCGCAACAAAGGCCTTCTTCTGGAAGCCGTAGGCGCAGACCATGATAATGTAGCAGCCGAAGGTCATGCAGATGACGTCCATCGTCCAGATCTGCGGACTGTGGAACAAACGGCGCAGCACGACTTCGGTAACAATGACCGCGAGAATGCCAAGAACGGCGAAGGAAGCAATCCTGCCGATCCAGTCATTGACGAGGTCGATCACATCGCAGATGCGTTTGATCACTTTCATATATTACACCTCATCTTCTGAGGCTCCGTGCTCTCAAAAGAGAGCACGGAACACTCTGTCGGTCACTTTTCGGATTCATCGTAGTTGAAGCCCCAGCCGTAGTCACCGAGCATTGCGCGGTAGGTATCGGCATGTTCACGGTAATCCTGCATAGAGCTGTATACCATGTTGAAGTTTTCATTCTTCGCAGCTTCTTCTTCGTAAACCTGACGGCAGGTCTCACGGATGGTATTCCAGTCGTCCTGGTTCATCTTGGTGACGACGCAGCCGTCCTCCTCGAGCATCTTCTTGGTGGAATCGAAATCCATCCACAGGTAGCGGGACAGCTGCTCGGAGGTGCAGATCTCAGCCGCCATCTGGATGGCGTTCTGGTACTCCTCGGGGAGCTTATTCCATGCATCCTTGTTGATCATAACGCCGTTGACGCCGCCGGACTGATACCATGCAGGCGAGCACCAGTACTTGGCAACCTCCTGCAATTTCAGCGAATCATCCGAGCACGGCGTGGAGAACTCGCCGCCGTCGATAACGCCGCGCTGCAGGGACTCATAAAGCTCGCTTGCCGCAACGGTGGTGATGTTGATGCCCAGCTTTTCCGCTGCACGGCCGGCCATAACGCCGCCGAGGCGGATCTTCATGCTCTGCATGTCCTTGATAGAAGTGATCGGCTTGGTCGAACGGATACCGGACTCTGCGTGGTTGATCATAATCGGGAAATACGTCATGTTGTACTTGCCGTACATATCCTGATAGCACTTCAGGCCGCCGCCCTGGGTGATCCAGATGTAGTAGTCCATGCCGGTGAAGTTATCCATTGTAGTGGAGAGCAGCTCAAAAGCGGTATCCTTGCCGCTCCAGTAGCCGCGCCAGTCACCGCCGCACTGGATGGTGCCGTTCTGGACGTAATCAAACAGCTGATTTGCCGCACAAAGCGAGCCCTCCGGATAGTTGGTGATGGTAAAGCGTCCGTCGGTCAGCTGGCTGACCAGCTCGGAGAAGCGCTCGTCACAGGTGAAGTGAATGTTGCCGTCACCCCAGGTGGAACCCATCTTCCAGGTGATGACCGGCAGATCGCTGCTGCCGCCTGCAACTGCATTGGCGTTTGCCGCATCCATCATGCCGCTGTCCGCGGCATTGCCGCAGCCGGACAAACCAAGGGTTGCCGCACCGACTGCACCGCAAAGCAGACCTGCCATCAATCTTTTGATTTTCATCTTTTTAGCCTCCTTGTTCGTTTTCCTCTATCGAAAACGCCGTTTTGCGGGCGTTTGCGAACAAACTGGTCTGCACAAGAAGGGATTCTCGCTAATCGCTGTCGGCCAGTGCCTGTACGGCCTGCACGACCTCCTTCTGCGCATCGGAAAGGTGTTCGTAAATCGGCTGCACCGCTGCACGGAACTTTTCGGCCTGCTCCTCATCGAGCAGCGCCATGTAACAGCCGCTGCGGGATGCATGCAGCATTGCTCGAACCTCTGCGCTCTGCCAGTGGTCGCGCTGCCACGAAGCCGCCTCAGCGGCGCATCGCTCAATGATGGTCTGCTCCTCCTGTGAGAACGTTTCCCACGTTTCCGAGGACGCGACCAGCACATCCGCGTTGTAGGAATGTCGGTCATACGTCCAGTACGGTGCAAGCTGATAGTAGCCGCTGTCCACATAGGTAGGCAGCGTGCTCTCGGCGCCGTCAATCCGGTCAGTGCGGAGCGCGAGCGCGATCTCATCCGGCGGCAGCGTCACCACCTCGGCGCCCCACATCGGAATGACCTGCTTCATCTGCGAGGAATCCCTCGGTGCCGAGCCGCAGGTCCTTCATGTCATCGAGTGAGGTGATCGCCTTTCCTGTCGTGAAAAAGCACCGGTAACCGGCATAAAAATAGCTTAAACCGGTAAGGCCCTTGTTCTCGAGCGAGGCCATCACCTGCTGACCGACTGCGCCGTCCAGCCCCGGAACAGGTGCTTGTCCGAGGTGTACTCGTACGGCAGCTGCAGCGCCGCAAGCTGCGGTGCATACGCTGCGGCAGACGAGATTGGCGTACGTACAAAATCAATGCCGCCGTACACGCACTGCTCAAGTGCGGATGCATCGGTACCAAGCTCGTTATCAAAGCTCGGCAGAATTTGTATCGCGCCGTCCGTTTCCCTGCGCACCATGTCGCAGAAGCGCTGACACGCCTGATTGGCGAGGTAGTTTTCGCCTGCCCGCTGGCAAGGCGGTAATAGCGGATATGCGGCTCGTCCGTGCCGCCGGTACATGCACAGAGCATGAGCAGCAGCCATCCGGCGATCACACACCGAAAGCGTTTATTCATCTTTCCATCTCCTATTATATAGGGTGACCAGTTTCGGCAACATCGTAAATACTTGCGGTAGACAGGTAAAATCACAGCGCACTGAAAATTTTCATAGTCTATTTTATGACATTTGCATAAACATTTTGGAATAAATAGTAAATTTTCCGTATAAATTCCGTAAATTCTGCCACGCGGCTCGTTCAGTTTGCGTTATGATTGCGGTACTCGGTAGGCGTTACGCCCAAATGCCGCTTGAACACCTTCGTGAAGTAGTTTGCATCCGTATAGCCGACCCGAACAGCGATTTCCCGTACCGGAATATCAGTCTGCTGCAGTAGCTCAACCGCACGGTCGATACGGTAGGCGGTCAAGTATTCAAGGAAGGTCTGGTTATACGAGGTGCGAAAAAGCGTGAGAAGTAGAACGAACTCATGCCCATCGCCTCTGCCGCCTGATCAAGCGACACATCCTGCATGTAATGATGCTCCAGCCACACGGAAAACTGGGTGCAAAACGTATTTCCCGGCTTGTCCCCGCGCACCGCCGGACGGCTTTCCGGCAGAAGATTCAGCTTGCGCAGGCAGGCGGTAATCTGTGCGCTGTCAAACGGCTTGACCAGATAATCCGTTCCACCGGCCCGCATGGCGCCTACGGCGTAATCGAAGCGGTCGAAGGCAGTCAGGAATACAATGTGTGTTTCCGGCATGGCTTTGTGGATGATGGCTGCCGCATCAAGGCCGTTCATCACCGGCATTTCAATATCCATCAGCACCAGCTGCGGCTGAATTTGACGGGCGCGTTCAACCGCCTCCCGTCCGTTTGCAACTCCCTCGATGAGTGCATCCGCGCCAAGCAAATCGCGCATCTGTCCGCTCAGATTCTGCAGACTCAGCGGTTCGTCCTCCGCGATCAGTACCTTTAACATATATGCTCTTCCCCTTTCATGGGCAGTATGATGCGGGCTGTCGTGCCCAATCCGGGACAGCTGACAATGCGGAAGCTGCCGCCGGACAGCGCAATGCGTCCCGCGATATTCTGCAGGCCGATGGACCGGTGTCCCTCGGCGGTGTTCTGTTTCATTTTGCTGCGCGAGAAGCCGCCGCCGTTGTCTGTAATCTGGATGCGGCAGCCATTCGGTGTGCTCTCAGTGACAATGCGGATGCGGCCGCCCGCACTGCGGCTGCGCATGCCGTGTACGATAGAGTTTTCCACAATCGGCTGCAGTGTGAATTTCGGCAGTTCACAGGCCGCACAGCGGCTGTCGCAGTTCATCTCGAACGAAATACGTTCACCGAACCGCAGCTCCTGCAGGAAATGTAGTCGCGCAGCAGCGCAAGCTCGCGGTCGAGTGTTACCACGCTGTCGTCATGGTCGAGCGTGTAGCGGAAGAAGTTCGCCAGCCGCCCCACCATGTCGCCGGTGACGGTCGCCTGCTCGATTCCGGCCATGTTGGCCACGCTCTGCAGCGTGTTGAACAGAAAATGCGGGTTGATCTGGCTCTGCAGCTGCGCAAAGCGGCTCTGCTCGATCAGCTGCCGCAGGCGTGCTGCCTCGCTCTCCTGCTGACGCAGGGATTTTTCCAGCTGTGCTTCGCTTTCCAGTGCATGAATCGTCCGCGCAATCTGGTGCTTGAGGTGGTTGAACGAGTCGGCGAGCATACCGATCTCGTCCGAGCGTGCAAAGTTGAAGTCCTCAATGTCGTATTCGCCATCCGCGACGCGGCGTGCACCGCGGCTCATCTGCTGCACCGGCAGCAGCAGACTGCGTGCGTAGTACAGCATCGCGCCTGCAAACAGCACGCTGCCGATCGCGGCTACGATGGTAAATACCATGTTCTGCGAGGTACCCCGCTGACCGAGGACCAGATAGCCCTCGCGTCCCTCCATCAGAAACGCCGCCGTCAGCTGATCGGTGTATTGCGTCAGATAGCTGCCCTGTGTACGCAGAGCTTCGTAGTTCACCGCGTCAAATGTGCCGTCATGCAGCTGCGCGATGAACGTCTCCTGACGGACACGATAGCTTTTCATCGTGCGGTCGATGACCTGCTTAAGCACCTCGCTCTGCGTGCTGCCGTCGGTCTCTGCGCTGCGCAACCGCCCCCACGCCGAGGCGGTGTCCTGCACGGCGTCCGCATATTTGTCGATCGTATCGGACTCGGGCGCCGCAAACGTCAGCTCGCCCAGAAGCGCATTTTCCTGCTCCATGGCGTTCATGTAGTCCGTGCAGCGTGCATATTCAGACAGGATATCATCGCTTTTCTCGCGGTAATCGTAAAAATCGTTCATTAACAGTCCCACCACCAGCAGAATGGGAATGACGAATGCGCAGCTCAGCACGATCGCCTTGTGCAAAATGGACAGACGCACCCACCATTGACGTACTCCGTGCACAGGCCCACCTCCTTTGTCAGATTTTATCATAAGCCAATTGATAAGCAATGTAAACCTTTTCCGGGCAGAAAAGGTAAAAAAACGCCGCACCGGCGGGTGTGCAAAAAGGAAAACGCAGGAAGGCATCCCAAACGGACGCTTCCTGCGTTTCCTATTCAGTCTGATCCGGCGGCTTCATTATCGAATAACGCGATGAAAATGAAAGCGTTACGGCGACAGCTTCTCCCGGAGCATCGTGAGCAGCTGCTGCATATCGAACGGCTTGGAAAGATGGCCGTTCATGCCTGCCTTCTCTGCGTTCTGCCTGTCCTCGTCAAAGGCGTTCGCCGTCATGGCAACAATGGGCAGACCCGCCTTTTCGGCATCCGGCAGAGCGCGGATGGCACGCGCGGCCGCATAGCCGTCCATGATCGGCATCTGAATGTCCATCAGCACCAGATCATAGTACCCGGGCGCGCTCTCGCGCACCTTGTCTACCGCGATCTTTCCGTTTTCCGCCGTGTCCACCTCGAACCCGCCTTCCTCGAGCATCGTCACCGCGATTTCGCGGTTGAGGGCGTTATCCTCGACGACCAGCAGCCGTTTTCCGGCGAAATCCGCCTTTTTCTCCGTCTGTTCCGCAGCCTCTGCCGGAAGAAACGGCTCAGACAGTATGCGGCGCAGCTCGGACATGAACAGCGGCTTGGCGCAGAACGCAGTCACGCCTGCAGCCTTTGCCTCAACCTCGATATCCGCCCAGTCGTAGGCGGTCAGGATGATAATCGGGGTGTTGCTGCCAATCAGCCTGCGAATGCGGCGCACGACCTCAAGACCGTTCAGATCGGGTATCATCCAGTCGATGATAAAGACATCGAAGCCGTCACCCTGCTCGATCGCGTCCTGCGTGCGGACGACAGCCTCATGTCCCGAGGTTGTCCAGTCCGACCGCATGCCGATCATGCGCAGCATCTTGCTGACGTTCAGACAGGTGTTGGTGTCATCATCCGCCACAAGCGCGCTCAGGCCCTCAAGCTGCGGGATACGCTGCGGCTCGGCCTGCTCTCCGCTGATGGGAAAGCGCAGGGAAACCGTAAATTCCGAGCCCTTCCCCGGCTCGCTCTCGACCGAAATACTGCCGCCCATCATATCGTCCAGATTTTTCGTAATCGCCATGCCGAGACCGGTTCCCTGAATTTTGCTCACGGTCGAGGTCTCCTCGCGCGCAAACTGCTCGAAGATATGCTCCTGAAACGCCGAGCTCATGCCGATGCCGGTATCACGGATATGAAATTCATAATCCACACTTCCATGCGGTGCGGTCTGCTTCTGAACGATGCGCAGGGTGATCATGCCGCCTACCGGGGTGAACTTGATGGCATTGGACAGGATGTTGAGCATGATCTGGTTGAGACGCATGGGGTCGGCAACAACATCCTCATCCTCCACATCGACCATGTCGATGAAAAGCGAAATGCGCTTGGCGGTGATGCTCGACTGGATGATATCGCGCAGGTCGTGCACCAGCTCGGGCAGGTGCACCGGGCGCAGTTCGAGAGAGAAACCTTGCCGCTCTCGATACGGCTCATATCGAGCACATCGTTGATGAGCGAGAGCAGATGCTGGCTCGCCGTCGCGGTCTTTTTCAGGTAGTCGAGCACCTGCTCACGGTTGTCGATATGGGTGGCCGCAAGCGAGGTGAAGCCGATGATCGCGTTCATCGGCGTGCGGATGTCGTGCGACATATTGAACAGAAATTCGCGCTTGGCGCGGTTTGCCGCCGTTTCCTGACGGATAGCGCGTTCAAGCTCGGCGTTCTTCTGCTCAAGTGAGGTCTGATATTCCTTTTCGAGCGTTTTCTGCTGCTGGAGGAAGCTCTTTTCCGTTCCGCGCCGCACGAACAGGAGCAGCGTTAGAACGATCGCACAGGCGAAGAACGATACGATCAAATTGATCGGCGTGTCCCTGTAGAGCAGTCTGCCCGGGACATATATATAGTAGTAGAAGTTGCGCCCGTGGCTGTACATGCCGTAATATCGGGTCAGGCCCCTGCGTCCGGCATAGACCAGCCGGTCGGCATGGCCGCTCGAGCGGATGCGGCGGAGCAGATCATTTTCCGTGGTATCCGTACCGATGAGGGACGGCTCGTCCGACGCAGTTACGCGATTGCCATCCGACAGGAGCACGGTTCCCGTGGTCTCGGCGTCGTAGCCGTCGAGCAGATTCTGCACGGAGAGCACGGATTTCTTTGCGAACGCCGCCCCGGTGTGCCGCCAGCCAAGCACCGCGCCGCGTCCGTCCGCGCAGCTGCGCACGGCAGCGTCGGCAAACGAGCCGTCGGTCAGCTGCACGCGCCGAACATAGGTGCTCTGCGGATGACCGATCACGGCGAGCACGCGCTCGACTTCCAGATCGGTTTGCAGGCGGGTATAGCCGATGCTGTCCGCGCTGTACTCGCAGACCAGCCTGCCGTTCGCGTCCAGCACTGAAATACCGGTCAGCCCCAGCCGCTCCACATACTGCCGCAGCTCGTCCTCGCCGCAGTCGAGCGTCACGCCGTCCAGCTCCTGAACGGCGGTCGTTTCGCGCACAAGTGCCTTGGCCACGGCGATTTCGTTATACTGCACATAGGAGGAGGACTGCTCCTTTACAAAGTCGATCAGCTCGGTCATGCGCCGCTCGCAGTCCTGCATATCCGCGTGCCGGGACAGCAGGAATACCGCACCGAGGAACAAAAGCCCCGCCGCGAGGCACAGGCACCAGAACGTCCTTCGGGAGACGATGCGCCGGGAATTATTGTTCAAGCTGCTCCACCTCCAGACTGCGCGCGGGGACCTCGGGATATTTTCCGACCAGCTGTTTCATGCTGCCGTCCTCGCGCATCTGCGTGAAAAACCTCGGTCAGCTGCGCCGCCAGGCCGCGTGTCGTTCTTGAAAATGCCACGCCGATGCCGGTCGTCAGCAGCGGTTCATCCAGAATACGGAAGTTCGCGCCGTAGTCCTTCATATACTGCCGGATGGCCTCCTCGTGTGCCGCGACCGCGTCCACATAGCCGCAGTCCAGCATGGCATACTGCACACTGCTTTCAGCAAGGCTGATGATATTTCGGAAAGCCGGGACGTTTTCGTCTCCGCTCAAAAGATCGCCTCCGGCTTGCCGGTGGACTGCACCGCGATAGTCTTTCCGGCGAGGTCGCTCATTCGCTCGATGCTGCTCTGCTCGCTGACGGCGATGACCTGACGGCTTTACCAGATACGGTCCCGCCCACTGATAGTCGTTCTCGCGGCCGTCCATGGAAAAAGCAGTCCCATATGCAGTCGATTTCTCCGTTATCGACCAGTTTGGTTTTCTGTTCCCAGTCGATCGTGGTGAATTCCGCGTGGTATCCCATGCGGCGGAATGCCTCCTCCGCAATATCCACGTCCAGACCGGTAATATCGCCGTTATTGTCCATATAGACATAAGGCGGATAGGTGTCGCTGCCGACGGTAATCGTCGGGAGTGTGCTGTCGGACGCCGCATCCGAGACGCAGCCGGACAGCAGACCCGCCGTCAGCATGGTCAAAGCGCCAGAGCGCATCTTACCCGTTTGTGTCTGTTCATACCGATGATGGTGTCCTCTCCCTCTTGCTCGTTGTCTGTGCCGCAAATCGGCAATTCATTCTTCATTATACACGCTGCCGCACTCCTGCACAACAGAAATTTCCGCCGTCGGCGCTGACGGAAATTTTCCTTTATTCTGCATTGCATTGGTAGTATAATAAAAAATGGTGAAGCCGGTCAAATTCCGGTAAACAAAGGGAGGGAGACCGACCCGGCTGCGGTCGAAACGACTATGAACCGACAGAAAATTCTGATTGTTGACGACTGGGAACTCAACCGAGAAATGCTCAAGGCAATCCTCGGCGAGGAATATGACTACGCGGAGGCAGAGGACGGTGCGCAAGCCATCCTCATGCTCCAGCAGGATATGAATATCGACCTGCTGCTGCTGGATATCAATATGCCGAAAATCGACGGCTTCGGCGTGCTCGAGCGCCTGAATCAGTTCCGCTGGATCGAGGAGCTGCCAGTCATCATGATCTCCGCCACCGAGGACCGTGCGGTTATCGAGCGCTGTTACAGCCTCGGCATTACCGACTATATCCGCCGTCCGTTCGACTCCTTCATCGTGCAGCGCCGCGTCAAAAACACGCTCACGCTCTCCGCCAACCAGAAGCGGCTGATGGGCATGGGCTCCGACCAGATCTATCAGAACGAGAAGGACAGCCATGTCATGATCGGCATCCTCAGTCATATCGTCGAGTTCCGCAACAGCGAGCGCACAGCATGTGCTTCAGGTGCAGACCGTGACCGAAATGCTGCTGCGCAAGCTGACCGAAAAAAGACCGATGTATATGGTTTGACCGAGGAAAAGATCCGCCTCATCACCACCGCCTCCGCCCTCCACGACATCGGCAAGATCAGCATCCCCGAGAACATTCTGAACAAGGCGGGCGCACTGACGCCCGAGGAATTCAACATCATCCGCACCCATCCCGCCATCGGCGCATCCATGCTCGAGGGGTTGACGCAGTACCGCGACGAGCCGCTGGTCAAGGTCGCCATCGAGATCTGCTGCTGGCACCACGAGCGCTGGGATGGCCGCGGCTATCCCGACGGCCTGCTCGGTGAACAGATCCCGATCTCGGCGCAGGTCGTCGCACTGGCGGACGTATTTGACGCGCTGACGAGTGACCGCTGCTACAAAAGGCATACACCCACGACACCGCCATCACCATGATCCTCAACGGCGAGTGCGGCGCGTTCAACCCGATGCTGCTCGACTGCCTGCAGGAGATCAGCATGCGCCTCCGGAGTGCACTGCCGACGCTTGCCGCCGATCAGGTGCTCCGCCGCGACGCAAAGCGCCTGTCTGCCGAGCTGCTGCAAAAGAGCGCTGTACCGCACAGCGACCGCGCCCAGCGCGAGCTGAATTATGTCAAGGAAAAGCTGGATTTCTTTGTCTCCTGCTGCGGCGATGTGCAGTTTGAGTATGACGTTCCTGCCGGTACCATCATAATAGCCGACCGAAGCCGTCCGCGTCAGCAGCAGTGCACGATACTGGACGTGCATGAAACGGACAGTCTCCGACTGCTGCGACCGGCCGATATTGCGCGGCTCAGAGCCGCTCTCAAGGCCACAACACCCGAGAACAACGAGCTTTCGCTCAGCCTGCTTCTGCCGGTCGGGCGCAAGCAGCACTGGCACAATATCCGGATGCACACACTCTGGTCGCCGTTCTCCCCGGTCACTATGTCGGCGTGATCGGCTGTCTGACTGATGCACAGAAGGTGCAGGGCGGCTATGCGCCCTTCCGCTGCTACAGGCAAAAGCGCGACGGACGAGCCGTCGATCACCAATGATATCCAGCGTCTGAGCGCGATCTTTGATGTCGTCCGTCTGGTTGACCCGACAAAATACGCCGTGCTCGATCTCGATGCGGACGGCATTCTGCACCGCACAGGCGAGCGCTGCGCCGCGTTCTGGGATAACGATGCGGGCTGCGCAAACTGCATCTCCGCACGGGCGTTCGCTGAGCATACTACGCTCAACAAGCTCGAATTTACACGAAATGAGATGTATTTCGTCATCTCCAAGTATATTACGATCAACGGCACGCCCTGCGTACTCGAGCTGGTCTCGCGGCTCAACGAGGGCCGCTGGATTGACGCAAACGGCTCGCGTTTTCTGCTTGACCGCACGCGCGGCGAGGATATGCAGCTGTTCCTCGACCCGCTGACCAACGTCTATTCGCGCCGCTATTTTGAAACCTACCGCACCCACCTTGAGGGCATGGAGGGCGTAGCGCTGATCGACGTAAACAACTTCAAGCTCATCAACGATCGCTGCGGCCACGCCGCAGGCGATGCGGCGCTGCGCGACATCGCAAACGCGGTGCGCTCCTGCATTCGCAAGACCGATATTCTGATCCGCTACGGCGGCGATGAATTCCTGCTGCTGTTTCCGCGCATGACCGAAGAGGCTTTCCTCGACAAGAAAAAGCAGATTCAGCAGGCCGTGCGCGGTATCCGCATGTCGGAGTTCGCGGATGTTCAGCTTTCGGTCAGCATCGGCGGCATCTGCGGCGTGCATCCGATCACAGAGGCGATCCGCAAGGCGGATTATCTGATGTATCTGGACAAGGCAGAGCAGAAGTCCTGAAAAGCGAAATCCCCTGCCGGGGAGACAGAAAATCTGTCCCCGGCAGGGGATTTTTTGCGTTCTTTCTAAGCGGCAGCGCGACGGAGTCTGCGCAAAGGGAGCCGCGGCAGCGCGACCGGAGCCTGCGCAAGGGCCGCGGCAGCGCGACCGGAGTCTGCGCAAGGAGCCGCGTCTTTAATTTTGTGCTGCCTCCGCTTTCTCGACCGAAACGACCGTGCCGTCAAACGAATCGACCTCGGATACCGTGCCCGTATAAGTCACAGTGACCGAATCGCCCTCTGCGGCATCGTCCAGACCCTTCGGCGTATCGGAGGATCGTAGGTAAATTCATAGGCGGTACCCTCGGCATCCGTTACAACGAACATGCCGTTCTTCTTTTCATCGAGCGAGCCGGTGAGCGTGTTTTCCTGCTGCTGTTCGCTGCTCGAGGACGAGGCCGCCGCAGACGATGCTGTACCGGTATCCGTATTTTCGGCGGGCTTGCTGCCGCAGGCCGAAAGCGATGCAGCCAGCAGAGCCGTGCACGCAAATACTATCAGTGTTTTTTCATGTAAAAAGCCTTCTTTCTAAGAGAGCAGTATCTGCTCTCTTTCTCTCTATTAGACGAAGCACGTCTAAAAAGGTTCCGGCTTCTGAAAAATTTTTTTCACGGATTTTGGGGGCGGTCCGTCGCACCCGGTCACATCTGTTCGACGGCTTCCTCGGTCAGCAGCCGCAGCAGGTCTCCCGGCGGCAGAGGACGGGAGAAATAATAGCCCTGAATCATGTCCACGTTCCAGCTCCGCAGCAGCTCCATCTCCTCCTGCGTCTCCACACCCTCCGCAATGATGCGGTAGCCGAGACGGCAGAAGGCGGATACGATGCTCTGGTAGAAGAAGCGCGCGGCGTTTTGTCCGTGCAGATGTGGAACAGCAGCGAACGGTCGAGCTTGATGACCGAGAACGGCAGCTGCATGACCGTATTCAGGTTGGCGTAGCCCGAGCCGAAATCGTCCAGGCACAGGCCGATGCCGACCGCCTGAAAACTCTCCGCCACCCGGGTCAGGCTCGCGGAGTACTCGGTCGCAACCGTTTCGGTAATCTCAAACTGGAAGCAGGAGTACGGCAGACCGTATTCGTCCAGAATGCGGATCAAGTGGTTTCCGCCATCGCTGTGAATAAGATCGAGCGGCGAAAGATTGATCTTGACGTTCGCAATGCTCGCGCGAAGCGCCGGGTTTTCGCGCAGAAAACGGCAGACGCGCCGCAGCTGAAGCTCGGTGATCTGGCTGATAAGGCGGTTCTTCTCCGCAAGGCGGATAAAAATATCCGGTGAAATCCAGCCAAGCGTGGGATGCCGCAGGCGGCTGAGCGCCTCAAGGGTGACAAAGCGCTGCTGATGCAGCGAATAGACCGGCTGATAATAGACCTCGAACAGATCCTCGTCGATCGCGCGGTGCAGGAACTGCTCGACCTGCTTGTTGTAGTAAAAGCTGTCCCGGTTCTTGCGGTCGTTCTGGATGACCTCAGTCCCGCCGCTGCGTGCTGCGAGAGATTCGAGATATTCCGCATAATCCAGCACAAGACCGCCCGTTCCCAGCTTTTTCCGCGCCCACCACGCCGCACAGGATGACCGGCGAGGGAGCGGCCTGCGCGTCGTCCGGCTGCGTGTGGAACACCTGCCGCAGGCTCGTCAGGCAGGTTTCGTACTCGCGCAGCGAGAACGTCAGCAGCAGAAACCGCTTACCTGTCACGCGGAACACGTTCCTGCCCGCGATCTCCTGCATGTGCTCGGCCGCGCGGCGCAGAAATTCGTCGCCGCTCTGCACGCCCGAGACTTTGTTCATGTGGTCAAGCTGGTAGGCGTAGACCGTGATGATGTGAAAGGCCTTATGCGCGTCGGTCAGCTCGTTCATGCGGCGCAGCAGATACTGCTTGTCATTCAGTCCGGTCAGGCTGTCCATGCACGCGCAGGGATTGTTGATGGTCAGATACATTGCGAGAATGCTGAGCGAAAGGCCGAAGCCGGTCGTCAGCACCGCGGGATTGACGGCCTGCGCGGCGATGCCGAAGGCGGCGAGCAGAAAGACCGTAAGCAGCGCCGTCAGATTGCGGCGGCTGACCGCATCCCGGTGCACCGCAACAAAAATTGCTGCCGCCGCGATGTGCAGCAGGGCACTGATGTACAGCAGCAGATACCACGGACCGTGGCAGTAGCCGGTACTGTCGAAATAGAACAGCTTTTCGGTGAAGGGGTTGGTCAGAATGATAAAGACCAGAGCGATAGTCGGAATGCCCATGCGCAGCACGGTTCCGGTGGAGATCACGCGGCTCGAGCACAGTGTACAGACATAGTACAGCAGCATGAGCGGCAGAATCGCCTGAAACAGATAGAACACGGTGTTCGAGAGCATGCGGCCGACGCCGAAACTGTACGGAGCGTACAGAATGAAGCATGTACTGACCAGCTCAGCGAGAACGTCCAGACTGACGACGGTCAGCAGGCGACGGAACATGAGGCTGTTCCGGTCATCCATCTGCCGCTGATGAGAATACTGCCACAGAACAACCAGCAGCACCGCCATCCCGGCGATCAGATAATGTAGATTGGTTGTCATTCTGTGTCCCCTCCCAGTCTGGTTTCATTTCTCTTCAAATAGGCGTCCGCCTCCGCCTTCCATGCGCTGATGCTGCGCGATTTTCCGTCCTCGTCGCACAGGCGGCTGAAGCCGTAGGTCATCGTGATGCGGGCGCGCGGCGCACAGGTGCGGTTGTACCGCGCGACGATCGCGCTGAACTGCCGGTGCAGCTGCCCCGAATTTGCCCTTGGCTCGGGACGGATGAGGGCGAACTCGTTTCCGCCGGTGCGGAAGCACGATACGCTTTCGCCTCCGTCCTCGCACGCGCGGCAGAAGTCTGCAACGCACCGTGCGGCGGCGATGACCGCCTCATCTCCTGCCTGAAGGCCGAAGCGGTCGTTGCGCTCGTTCAGGCCCTCCAGCCGAATATAGGTCAGCACCGCATCGCGGCATCCGACCTCGCCGGTGCGGATGCGCTCCATGTATTCCTCGAACGCGCGGCGATTCGGCAGACCGGTCATACGATCCTCGCGCTGCATCTGATGGCTGATGCGGTGCTCCATGTGAAAGCGCATATCCTCGGTCGCCTGTCCGAGCAGCTCACGGAAGAGCAGGATGATGAACAGCAGCACGCCAAACTGGAATATTGCATCGTACCAGTAGATGTGCAGCAGGCCGTACAGGACGAGCGCTGCCACGCCGAACACGCCCAGTGCGGCGAACGCCGCAATACGCAGCCGGAGCTGCTGCGAGGGCTGCTCGCGGTACGACCGAAGCAGCACGGTCAGCATCGCTGCGACGCTTGCCGCCAGAAGCAGGTGCGTCAGCGGCAGCATATCAATAAACCGGATGCCGAAAAGCCGGTACGTCGCGCCCTGTGCGAGCGCGTTGGCGCAGAACAGCGCAATACATATATCGGGAACGAGCCGCCGTCTGCCGCTTATCGTGTTGCGGACAAAATGCACCATCGGGATAGACATCAGCATAAAGGCATAAAAGGAAACGACGCTTCCGGCGGCAGTATCCCGTCCGTAAATCTGATACAGAGCGGAATCGGTCAGGCACCACAGACTGCACAGCAGCAGAAAGACCGCCACATCGAGGAAGCGGCGCTCGCGGATGCCGCAGCTGCTCATGTAGCAGAAGATCAGCAGCGCCAGCACGGCAAGGATGACCATGGCGAGCATCATGACCAGAGAAAACAGTGAGGTCTGGATATGGTGGCCGGTGATGCTCCGCACCGAGCCGAGCAGAGGCGCGTCAAACCTGCCGGTCCGGTTGGAAAGCTGCGTAAAGGTCAGGCTGAGCGTCTGTCCGCCGATATTGTCCGGAAGCTCCGCATCCGCCCACAGGCGGCCCTTCATCTGCGTGTTTTTCGGAAAAGCGTTGTCCTCGTAGCGATAGAGCAGCGTTTCGCCCGCACGGATCTCGATGCCGTATTCCACGCCGCGCGCGCTCAGCAGCTTTCCGGCATCGCGGGCGGTCAGCGTGTCGTTATACAGGGTAAGCGTCTGCCCCGGCTCAGCCGGAAGCGTGACCGGGAACGCAATCTCGCGCCGCACGCCGTCCGTCAGCTGATACCAGCCGGTATTAGGGGGGGAAAGCACCCTGTCCGGATCGTGCTGATGCAGTCCGGCAATGAGGAACGCCAGCATTGCCACGGTCAGCAGCAGGGCGGCCGTCTCTGCGGTGCACCGCAGGGTTTTGTGTTTCATGACTGTTCCTCCGTCCGGTCGTCTGCGTGATGGTGCTGCTTTTCCGCGTACATACGGCTGTCCGCCGTGATGCGCACCTGCGAAGCGTCGCCGTCCTCCGGATAGCAGGCACAGCCGCAGCTGACGCCGACCGAAAGCGCTTTTCCTTCGATAACGATGGGCGCAGAGAGCATGGTCCGGATGCGCTCGGCCATGCGGCTGCGCTGCTCCTCGTCCATATCGGCGCTGACGATGAGCGCGAACTCATCGCCGCCGATGCGGAAGGCGTAGTCCCGGCTGCGGATGCAGCGCAGCAGCCGCGCGCTGATCTCCTTGAGCAGCCGGTCGCCCATGGCGTGACCGTAGGTATCGTTTACCGGCTTAAAACGGTCAAGATCGAGGTAATACAGCACGAACGGCAGCTTTTTCGCCTCACAGATGTTCAGGACCCTGCTGAAATAGCGCTCGTTGAACAGGCCGGTCAGGCTGTCCGTGTTTGCCATATTTTCCAGCTCGACCTTCTGCCCGATATCCTGCACAACCTGCATGACCACGGCGACCGTGCCGTCCGCATGCCACTCGACCGGGATGACGGTCAGCACCATGTAGGCGTTCTCCGTGCGGCTGCAATACTCGATTTTGAGATTGTCATCCGGTTTCCGGAGCACGCTGCGCAGATAGTCCGGCGTAAGCAGCCGCGAGCTTGGCGTTTTCCGTTTCGGTCAGCGCGACATAGCGTTTAGAAATGCTTTCGACCATTTCCGAATACTGTCCGGAGGTCGGATAGAGCGGCTCACTGCTCCGCAGCTCATGATAGCGGTAGCGTCCGGTATCCAGATTGACGACCATATAGCGATCGACGATGCGGCTCATGCTTTGCAGGAAACGGTCGCTCTTCATCTTTTCGCGCTCGAGGTTCAGCCGCTCCATTTCCTCATTCTTAAGGCGCAGCCGGCTCTCCATGCCCAGCGCCAGCACCACAATGATGACAGCGAAAAAACTGAGTGCGCCGAGCAGGATGAGCGAGGAATTCTGCACGTCATACAGCGCGCCGTCCACCTCATCCGCCTGGATGATGCCGACGAGCGACCAGTCCGAAAACGCGGTCGGAATCGCGACCAGATAGTTTCTCACCCCATCGCAGGTGAACTGCACGCTTCCGCTCTTGCCGAGCTGGATGCAGTCCCTGATATCATCCATGCTGCCATATTTCCAGTCAACATGGTCGGACAGGTCGTACAGGTTGGTCATTCCCTCGCACAGCTCGGTCTGCGGCTCAAGCTCCAGCACGATATCGCCGTTCGAGCGCACCACTAGCAGTCGCTCTGTCCGCCGTACATACTGCCGTCAACCAGATCATCGACCACGTCCGTGTCATAGCTGACCGCGATACCGGTGTAGGTCACGCCGTCCAGCGTCAGATTGCGGCTCATCGGCATCGCAAACGCGATCTTCGGCACGCCGTAGGTTGCCGTATAGGTGGAGACGATTGGCTCGCCCTTGCTGTACATCTCCTGAAAAACGCCGTTGATGCTGTCGGCGCTGCCCTTTCGCCCATCTACCGTTAGATACTGTGTGTTCTCGTTGAACAGATAGAAGTCGCTGTAATGCCACAACAGCTTGTTGTTCTGCGCATCCGACCAGATGCTGTCAATATCCGCATCCTCCTGCGCATTCTTCATCAGGCTATCCCACTGGCTCAGCACGACCCAGTTTCGCTGCACGAACAGCGTGAAGGTCTTGGAGATTTGCGCATAGCTTTCAAGCAGATGATTCGAGCTTTCCTCATAGATCTGCATTCCGATGTAGTTGCTGTAAACGCCAATGCCTGCCGCGAACACTATAGCGAGAAGTGCGGTCAGCAGAGCAATGCTTGATCGCTTTTTTCATGTTCTGCCCCTCCTTCGGTGAAATTTATTCATTCCATTTCCTATACCACAATTATACTATTTCCCGACCCAAAAGAAAGCGAAGATTGCGGTGCAGCGGCATTTATTTCCCTGTTTTACCGCGCTGCAGCCTCTGCATGTTCAAAAAACCCGGAGTACCGTCAGCCGTTTTCGGCCGGTACTCCGGGTTTTGATGTATCCGCATGGCGCGGTCAGTGTATAATGTCCTTCAGGGCGTCGATCAGCTCCTCGATCACGATCGGCTTGGACAAAAAGCCGTTCATGCCGCAGTCAAATGCCCGCTTTCGCTCCTCCTCGAACACGTTAGCCGTCATGGCAACGATCGGGACGGCGGCGCGTACCGGGTCCTCCAGCGCACGGATGCGCTGGGTGGCGGTGCAGCCATCCATGACCGGCATCTGCACATCCATCAGCACCAGATCATAGCGGCCCGGGTCCGAGGTGCGGATCTTTTCCACCGCAACCGCGCCGTTCTCGGCGGTATCGACCAGAAAACCGTACTCGTGCAGGATTGCAACCGCGATCTCACGGTTCAGCTCGTTATCCTCGACCAGCAGGATATGCCGTCCGCGGAAGTCGGCGTTTTTCCCGGGCAGGATGTCCTGCGCCTCCGTCTGCGTATGTCCGATGGCTGTCAGCAGGGTCTCCCGCAGGTCGGACATGAACATGGGCTTGGAGCAGAACGCCGTCACGCCCGCCGCCTTCGCCTCCACTTCGATATCCGACCAGTCGTAGGCAGTCAGGATGATGATGGGTGTGTCATCGTTCAGGCTGCGTATCTGGCGCGTGACCTCGATGCCGTTCATGTCCGGCAGCCGCCAGTCGATGATATAGGCGCGGCAGGGGTCACCCAGCTCGATGGACTGCCGTGCACGCAGCACAGCCTCCCGGCCGGAAAGCGTCCACCCGCACGCATTCCCCACACGGGTCAGCATTTTGCCACGCTGTCGCAGGTGTTGAAATCGTCGTCCACCACCAGCGCCTTGAGGCCGGCAAGCTCCGCGATCTTTTCCTCGCGGCGGGTTCCGGTCTGCACGCGCAGCGGCAGGCAGATGATAAACTCGGTGCCCCGGTTCTTCTCGGTCTGCACCTTAATCGTGCCGCCCATCATCTCGACAATGTTCCGGGTGATGGCCATGCCGAGGCCGGTTCCCTGTATCCGGCTGACCGTGGAGGTACGCTCGCGTTCAAACGGCTCGAAGATCTTCTGCGCGAACTCCGGACTCATGCCGATGCCGTTGTCGCGGACTCGGAACTCGTACTGTGCACAGTCGCGCACGGTTCCGGCAAACTGCCGGACACGCACGGAAACCGTGCCGCCCGCCGGCGTGAACTTGATGGCGTTGGACAGCAGGTTGAGCAGGATCTGCCCCATGCGCGTCCGGTCGCAGTAGACGTCCTCGTCGGTAACGTCAAGCGCATCCATATAAAGCTCGAGCTGCTTGGCGTGTATCTGTCCGCTGACGATGGTCTTGATATCGTGCAGCATCTCGGCGAGGTTGACCTCGATTTCCTCCAGCTGGAGCTTGCCGCTCTCGATGCGGCTCATGTCCAGAATATCGTTGATGAGCGCGAGCAGGTGGCGGCTCGAGGAGAGGGTTTTGGTCAGATAGTCCTTCACCCGTTCCTGATTGTCGATATTGCTGACCGCAAAGGGTGGTAAAGCCGATGATCGCATTCATCGGCGTGCGGATATCGTGCGACATATTGGACAGAAATGTGCTCTTGGCGCGGCTGGCGGCTTCGGCGGCCGCAACCGCCTCGGAAAGCGCCTGATTGATCTTCCGGTCAGCCGTGCGGTCGGACATCACGAGGATGTACTTGGTCCGGCCTGCGACCTCGCTGCCCATGGCGATAACGTGGAACCAGCGGCGCTCACCGGTCTGCTGATGGGCATAATCGGCGTTCCATTCGCACTGCTCGCCGCACTGAATCCCCGCGAAGAAGTTCTTATCGTGGTCGGGAGAATTCTTCGGGTGCAGCGCCCGCAGTGCACGGATGTCCTGCTGCACCTGCTCGAGCGGCACGCCCAGCAGCCGCTCGATATTCGGGCTGACATAGTCCACGCGGGAGGTTTCGGCGTCCATCATGAGGAAAACGTCATCCACGTTGCGCGAGAGCCGGGTGAACAGCTCATCCCGGTACAGGATCTCGGTATCTCTCCGACGCAGCGCGTCACGGCTTCTGTGCACGATGAGCGCGATAAGCAGCACCATAAGCAGGCACGCGATAACGACCACGATCTCGACCGTCCGGCGCCACAGCGTATCCATGCCGGCGTTAACAACGCTGACCGGAACGAGCCCGAGCATGATCCAGTCCTGGATACCCATGTTCTCGTAGACCAGATAATACCGGGTTCCCCGCAGTGTCAGCATCATACTGCCGTTCCTGCCCTGCGCGAAATCGTCGCTCAGCGCATCGAATTTTTTCTCGGACAGATTGAGTTGCCGCGCAGCTCCGCGAGGAGGTTATAGACCGGGTCGTCGCTGTCGGCATTGCTGTCGAGCACAACACGCCCGTCCGAGTAGATGACATAGCTGTGGGCTGCGCCGTCGAAGGCGGAGCTGTCGATCGCGCTCAGCACTGTATCATTATAGTAGGCGACCGCGATCGCATCGTAGTTGAAGCCGCGGTAGGTGCCTTTCGCCTCCGGGCAGACGAACACGAGCATCTGCGGCTTTCCGGGCAGCGCCGCGTTCACAACGACGTCCTCTCCGTCGGAAAGATGCGTGCCCAGCCCGGTCTGCGAGCCAAGGCTGCTCTTTTTCGCCGTCCTGCGTCCATGCAGCTGCCGTCCGAGGCGAGGAAGTAGAGAGCGGCGCAATCGATCTCCTTCTGCATCTTGTCCATGCCGGAGCGGATCTGCTCCTCGCTCGAGGCGATTTCCAGCAAACCGCCCCACAGATGCAGGATCATCCGGTTGCGGCTGAACAGCTGGTTCAGCATATCGTCGGATTGATGCACAAGCTCGGACAGATGCGAGGTGCTCTCCTGATAGACCGTCTGCGAAACGAACAGGACGTACCGCAGGCGCAGCTGCCGCCGATCAGCGCGAACAGAACGAGCAGGGCGGCAGCGGTGCTGCGCCAGCGCTGCGGGAGGCTGTATTTTGTTTTTCCTCCGCGTTTTTTGTCAGTCATTCCTGTTTACCTCAGTTTGATATAGTTTTCCGGCTCCGCCAGCGCGGCGTTCCCCCGGAAACATATGCGCTCCAGGTGTCTCGGACCGTCGTGTCGCCGCCCTCAAAGGCGCGGCTCGTCCGCGAGCAGCGGCGCCATGCCGTCCGCCGTCGCCAGACAGGTCACGGTTACGCTATCGTCCTCGCGGAGCGGTTTGCCGTCCCGCTTGATCCCGGTCAGCGTAAAGCCGCCGTTTTCCTCCTGACCTCGATGGCAATGCCGCTGACCACCGGCAGAGAGCCCCGGTTAAACGGCGTAAAGCCACCCTCACAGCCCCTCGACAAAGGCGCGGACGGTCTCGGTCAGCTCCGCACCGTTCATCGTGCGCTGATACGCGAGCAGACTGTTCGGCATGATCATAGAGGCCGCCATCTTCTCGGTAGTCTGCCGCCAGCACGCTGCCGGTAAAGCTGTTCGCCGCAGCGATGAGCACATCGGTGTCATACACGCCGCGCAGCGTGTTCGCCATTACGGAGAAGGCAGCGTTGCCGCCGTCCGCATGGAAAACGTTCGAATAGCCCCTTGTCCGAGGTCAGCACAGCCGCATCCGGGGCAGGCTCGTCCGCAAGCAGCTGCGCGTTGAACGCCTGATACGCCTGCTCTGCTGTGTATTCGCCCGCGATCATGCGCGAAACTACATCCTTGGAGATCGAGAAGAAATCGTTGGAGGCGATGCGGATATACATGTGGTTCTCCTCCACCACCGGCCGCACGTCCTCCAGATAATCAGTCAGATGAAGGCTGACGTTCTGGCTGTAACTCAGGATGTCCTGTCCGTCATAGACGATGCGGTTCTGTGCTTCCTCGGAGAGCATGACATGGAGCACCTGCATCGCCTTATCGCGGCGTGCGCTGTCCTGCTCCAGCCCCCGGTTCAGCGCAACCTGAAAATACGGGGTAGTCAGCAGCCACTGCTGCCCGTCCTGACCGAAGAACGGCAGGAAAGTCGTATCGATGCCCTCATCCTGCAGGATCTTAACGCCCATGGAGGAGCCGAAGCACATGGCAAGCTCGCCGCCGCGCATCCGGTCCATGATATCGTCGTAGTTCAGTGTCAGGTCAGCGGCGTTCAGGCCAGTGTCGCGGATGAACTGCTCGAAGTTCTTGAATGCGGTCGGCCAGACGGTGTCGTCCAGACCGACTTTCTCGGTATTGGCCGGGTCGCTGTACGCGGCGCGCCATTTGCGGCCTTCCGCCGAGGAAAGCTCGAAACCGAAAGTCCCTGAAGGGTTTCCATGCAGGTGTAATCGTAGGTATAGTCCGCATCAAAGCCGCGGATGCCGTGCTTTGCAAACGCCTGACAGGCGGAAACAAAGCTGTCGTAATCGGTGGGCAGCGGAATACCGTATTTCGCGAACAGACCGCGGTTCACCACAAAGCCGTGGGCGTCCGCGCATACCGGCAGCCAGTTGATGCTGCCGTCCTCATTCATGAAGCTGTTGAGGTAAGGGTTGTAGACCACGCCTGCCTCGTTGGTCGTGGCGAGGTTCATCAGACTGTCCTTCAGCGGCGCGGCATCATGCAGCGAGAAGCGGCAGCAGGTAATGATGTCCGGCAGCCCGCCGTTTTCGTTGAGGAATTTGTAGAAATTCAGATCGTTGTTGCCGACAATGAACTCAATATTCACATCCGGAAGCTGCGACTGGATGTAGGGGGGCGTAATTTTCATACAGCGTGGTGTTCCACAGATAGACCTGAATGGTCTCCGCATCCTCCTTCGCTTCGCTCTTTTGTGTGCCGCAGCCGGTCAGCAGGCATGCCGCTGTTGCCAGCACCGCGAGCAGGAAGAACAGACCGCGCTTCCTCTTTTTTGTTTTCATCAACCGATTCTCCTTACCCGTGACAGCCGCCTCTTCCCGACAGACCGCTCTTCTTTCCCTCTTGCCTCGCCGCAAAGCGGCAATATATAAAATAGCATAGCACTTCGCAAACGGTATTTCAAGGAATTTCGCCTGTTTTCTGTCAAAACAGGCAGGAACACAGACTGTTCGCCGTATTCGGAGCGCTTTTGCGCGAATGTGCCTGTAAAACAGGTTGAGACGGGATACCGGCGTGAGACGCCGTGCAGCTGCAAGGCTGCCAAAGGAACACACCGCGCCGCACCTCCGATGGGCAAAAAAGACCCGCCGATTTCTCGACGGGTCGATTGTTCAAATTCGATGTTCTGCGGCGTCAATGCTCACAGAACCCATTTTTCTTGACGCTTGAGCTATGCAAATCCTTCGTTTTTAGAAAATCGTTACTTTCTCAGAAAATACACCAGACACGGCCGTCCGCCGGTGCGGTAATCCATCTCACTGCCGATGACCTGCTGCTCTGCCAGATAATTCATATACCGCCGCACGGTCACGACCGACAGACCGACATGCGATGCGATCTCATCACTGGTATGCCGTGTCTCCGGCGCGGCGCGCAGATATGCCTCAATGCGCGAAAGCGTCTGGCTCTGCAGACCCTTCGGCGGCGTGACAGGCGGTGTCGGCGCAGCCGCCTGAAACAGCGTATGGTCAAGCACATCCTGACTGAAGCTGTCGCGCTGCACGCTTTCTCGCCGGCGGCAGAACACATCAAGCGCCTGCCGGAACCGCTCATACGCGAACGGCTTGACCAGATAATCCACCGCGCCCAATCGCACGGCATCGTTAACCGTTTTTGCGTCATTCGCAGATGTGACCATGATGACATCCGCGTCCACGCCTTCCGCACGAAGCTGCAGCAGCAGCTCGGTGCCGCTCATCTGCGGCATGTAAACGTCTAAAATAATCAGGTCGATCGGGTTGCGCCGCAGCCAGAACAGTGCCGGATGCGCCGCCGAAAACGTCTGCACGACGGCAAACCGGCTGTCCTGCTCGATATACCGGCGGTTGAGCCGTGTGATCATCGGGTCATCCTCAATAATAACCGTTGTGTACATCGGATTTCCTCCCTACTCCTGTCTGTTTGCGGATTCCGCAACCGTAATGATGAACGAGCTGCCGATTCCCGGCTCGGACTCGACGCGAATCGTCCCGTGGAACGCGTCCACGGTCTCCTTGACGAGTGACAGACCGGTGCCTCTGCCCTCTCCTTTGGTGGAAAAGCCGCGCTCGAAAATGCGGTCCAGCTTATCAGCAGCAATACCTGCACCGCTGTCGTCCACACTGATGAGCATGCCGTGCTCGCCCTCGCGGATGCTGACCGTCACTTCCTTCTGTGCGGTCTCCGGTGCGTTCCGCAGTGCGTCGAACGCATTCTCAATCAGGTTTCCAAGAATGGTGATCAGACTGCTCGCCGGAAGATACCGTCCTTCTCCATGCAGCTCACTCGCCGGGTCGAGCACAAACCGGATACCCAGCTCCGCCGCACGATATACCTTGCCGATCAGCAGCGCTGCAACCGACGGCTCCCGAATACGCTCGGAAATATAGCCGATCGAGTGCGCACGCGTCTGCGTCAAATGCAGCACATACTCCTCCGCCTGCTTGTCCTCGCCCAGCTGCAGCAGACCGAGGATCACATGCAGCTTGTTGGTAAACTCATGCGTATACGCCCGCAGCGCACCGACTATATGCTGCACGCCGGTCAAATCCTGCGCCAGCCGCGTGACCTCGGTCCGGTTGCGGAAAATAGCGATAACACCCTCCACCTTGCCGTCCCGCCAAAGCGGCATACGGTCGGAAATGACCGAAACATGCTTGATGGACTCCAGACCGATGTTGTATTCACTTTTGCCGGTCTGCAGCACGCGCGCCATCGTCGAGCGCGGATAGACCGTCTTTAACGGCTGACCGATTGCATCCTTCACCTTGATTTTGAGGATATCCGCTGCCGCACGGTTCATATAGGTGATCATGCTGTGTTCGTCGATCGCCATCAGACCCTCATCCAATGCATCCAGAATATCCGTGCGCTGCAGAAACAGCTGACGGAACGCGTCCGGCTCATAGCCCAGCAGTTCCCGCTTGACCCGCTCGGAAAACCGCACGCTGAGCAGACTGCCGATGCCAAGCGCGAACAGCGTGATGAGCAGATACGACAGCAGCACACGCAGCACCGTCCGATGGTAGGAGCGCAGATACAGCCCTGCCATGACGATACCGGTCGCCTGCCCGTTTTCATCGCGCATGACAGCATAGGCACAGCGATCCGCGCCGTCCGGCATCTCATCGTTCGAGAGCACCGGCTTTTCCTCGCTGCACAGGCGACTGACCGTATCAGCTTTCAGTTCGGGCAGCAAAGATCGTCGCCTGCACCGGACACGAGATCGTAAAACACTGTCGGCTTGCCCTTAATATCATACACGCCGAGCATATCTACTTCAGATACACGCTGTACGGTCCGCGCCAAATACTGCTGTGCGTTATCTGCCCGAATATCCTCGGTCAGCAGCGGCGCGTCTGCCGCCATCTGCGCCGCATTGGACAGCAGCTGGTCGCGCGTCCGCACCTCCTGATACAGGCTGATGCCCAAACCGACCGACGTGGACAGCAGCACCACCACCGCAATGCACAGGATCAGCATCCGGCGCACCTGCCGGTGCAGCGAGCCGGAGGAACGTGCATTTATCAAATTCATCCACTCCTTTTAAGAAGATACTTCATATCATAACACACTGGTCAACATTCATCAAATCCCCTCTGCAGATTTATGCAAATCTGTCAAATTGCGCGGGTTAATTTTTTTAGTTTCATAAGCTTTGCGTAAACTCCGACAGGTTTTTACAATAAGCGCGTAAACCAACTTATAGACAAACGAGGTGATGCCCTTTGGGTGAAATCAAAGCGGAATTGAATGCCGAACTGCAAACCCATATTGCGTTCGAGATTCCGCTGTTTGGCGGAATACCGGTTCCGGAATCCGCTGTGGTAAGCTGGGCGATCATAGTTGTGCTGACCCTGCTTGCCATCTGGCTGACGCACGGACTGCGCAAGCGTCCCGGGCGAAAGCAGATCGCCGCAGAGATGCTGGTGGGCTTCATCAACAATTTCTGCCGCGACACACTGGGCGACAAATACTGGCGCACCTTCGCTCCGTACCTCGGCACAGTAGGCCTGTATCTTGCGCTGGCGAACATGGCCGGTCTGTTCGGCGTTACGCCGCCGACCAAAGACCTGAACGTCACTGCCGGTCTGGCGATCATGAGCGCCCTGCTGATCTACGGCTCGCAGTTCCGGTTCCACGGTCTGCGCGGCGGACTGAAAAAGTTCAGCGAACCGGTTTTCGGTCGTCACGCCGCTCAACATTATGGAGATCGGCATTCGGCCCTTGTCGCTCTGCATGCGACTGTTCGGCAACATTTTCGCCGGATTCGTTATCATGGAGCTGGTCAAAATGGCCGTTCCGGTCGTTGTCCCCATTCCACTGAGCCTGTATTTCGATGTATTCGACGGCATGATACAGGCGATTGTATTTGTATTCCTGACAACACTTTTCCTGTCGGAATCGCTTGAATAAGCACTGTTTTATCTGAGAAAGGACCACAAAAAATGAGTATTGCTATTGGTGCAGCTATTGCAGTTATGACCGGCATCGGTGCCGGTCTTGGTATCGGCTATGCAACCGCGAAATCCTCGGAAGCCATTGCGCGTCAGCCGGAGGCCTCCGGCCAGATCAGCAAAAAACCTGATCCTCGGCTGTGCACTGGCCGAGGCAACCGCCATCTACGGTTTTCTGATCGGTATCCTGCTTATTTTCATGAATTGATTGGGGTGAGATCGAATGATCCTCAATCTAAATTCGCAGATTATCTGGGTGTTTGTTGATCTGCTCATCCTGTTCGTGCTGATGAAGAAATTCCTGTTCGGCCCCATTACCCAAATGCTCGATGACCGTGCGCAGCAGGTGTCGGACACGCTCGATCAGGCGGACAAGCGTCTCGCCGAGGCCGAGCAGCAGCAGACCGCGCATGCCGCGCAGCTTGCTTCCGCCAAGCAGGAGGCCGCACAGATCATCGAGGATGCCCGCGCACGCGGTCAGCAGGAGTATGATCGTCTTGTCGCAGAGGCGCAGACCGCTGTGCAGCGGCTCGATGAGCAGGCTGCTCGCCGTCGGGAGTCCGAGCGGACGCAGATGCTCCGTGAGGCGAAAAAGGAGATTGCCGCTCTCGTTCTGCTGACCACCGCCAAGGTATCCCGGCAGAAGCTGAACAGCGACACCGACCGCGCCATGATCGACGATTTTCTGCGTGAAGAAACGGAGGCCACACGATGAGCTCGACCGCCGTACAGTATGCCGGTGCACTGCGCCATACCGGCTGCACGCTGAGCGATCTGCAGCACACCGCCGATTATCTGACCGATTGTGCGCCGTTATGGGATGCACTGTGCTCTCCTGCCGTTTCCGCGCGGGAGAAAAAGGCTGTGCTGTCCCGCCTGCCCGATTTTGATGCGATGGGCGAGCTGAAGCACTTCTATCTGCTGCTGGCGGACAAAAACCGCTTTTTGCGCTCCTGCCGGAGATCGTCCGGCAGTTTCGTCTGCTTGAGCTGCGCGACAGCGGCGAGGGCCTGTGCGTATTTCGCTGTGCCCGCGAACCGGATGATGAATCGCTGCGTTCGCTTGCCAAACTGCTGTGCGCACGACACAGTTATTGTGCAGTTACGTTTGAAATCGTGCAGGACGACACGCTGCTCGGCGGCTTTACTGCCGAAATCGACGGCGTAACCTACGATAAAAGCGTGCGCGGACAGCTTCGCGCACTGGCGCATGACCTGTAAAGGGGTGAAAACCATTGAACCATTCAGATGAGATTTTATCTATTCTCCGCGAGGAGATTGAACAATATGACAACCGCACGCGCTGCGACGAAACCGGCACGGTCATCGAGGTCGGCGACGGTATCGCCACCGTTTACGGTCTAAACCGCGCTGTATACGGCGAACTGGTGCAGTTTGACACCGGTGTGCACGGCATCGTGCTCGACCTTAAACGTGACAGCGTCGGCGTGGTACTGCTCGGCAGCGAGGACGGCCTGCATGAAGGCTCGGCGGTCAGCCGCACCGGACGTGCGGCTGACGTTCCGGTCGGTGAGGCGCTGATCGGCCGCACGGTCAACGCCCTCGGCGAGCCGATCGACGGACTCGGCCCGATCGAAACGACCGAGCGCCGCCCGATCGAACGCGAGGCTTCGGGTGTGGTATCGCGTGAACCGGTAAACCAGCCGATGCAGACCGGCATCCTTGCCATCGATGCGATGGTGCCGATCGGACGCGGTCAGCGCGAGCTGATCATCGGCGACCGCCAGACCGGCAAGACCTCCATCGCCATCGACACCATCCTGAACCAGAAGGGGCAGGATATGATCTGCATTTACGTTGCCATCGGCCAGAAGGCATCTACAGTGGCGCGCCTGCGCGGCACGCTCGAGAAATACGGCGCACTCGATTACAGCATCATTGTTTCCGCCACCGCAGCAGACGGTGCGCCGCAGCAGTATATCGCGCCGTATGCCGGCGCCGCTATTGGCGAGTATTTCATGAGTCAGGGCCGCGATGTGCTCATCGTGTATGATGATCTGTCCAAGCACGCGGTCGCTTACCGCACGCTGTCGCTGCTGCTGCGCCGCTCGCCCGGCCGTGAGGCGTATCCGGGCGATGTATTCTATCTGCATTCCCGTCTGCTCGAGCGTGCCTGCCGCTTGACGCCGGAGTACGGCGGCGGCTCGATGACCGCGCTTCCCATTATCGAAACGCTGGCAGGCGATGTTTCCGCCTACATTCCGACCAACGTCATTTCCATCACGGACGGTCAAATTTATCTGGAAAACGACCTGTTCTTTGCCGGTCAGCGTCCGGCAATCAACGTTGGCCTGTCGGTATCGCGTGTCGGCGGTGCGGCACAGACCAAGGCCATCAAGAAAACCGCCGGTACGCTGCGTATCGATCTTGCCCGGTTCCGGGAGCTGGAGGTATTCACCCAGTTCAGCTCGGATCTGGACAAGGACACTCAGCAGGCCCTCGAGCACGGCAAACGCCTGATGGAAATCCTCAAGCAGCCGCTGTGCCACCCGATGCCGGTATGGCGGCAGGCGGTTATCCTGTATGTGGCGACCAACGGTCTGCTGAGCGATGTTCCGCTCGACCGGGTACGCGATTTTGTGCAGAAATTTGCCGACAGTCTGCCCGATTCCCTGCTGACAGAGATTCAGTCCACCGGTACCCTGACCGGCACGGCTGCCGAGCAGATCCGGGAAGCCCTGAAAACCTATAAAGATCAGGTGAGTGCAGCATGGCAGGCATAAAGGAGATCCGCACCCGCATTGACAGTGTGCAGCAAACGCTCAAGATCACAAACGCGATGTACCTGATCTCGTCCTCCAAGCTGCGCAAGGCAAGGCAGCAGCTGAACAATGTGCAGCCGTATTTTCTCAAGATCAGCTCCACGATTGCCGATATTCTGCACCATTCCCCTGAAATCGAGCATATTTATTTCGACAAGCGGCCCGAGGTCAAGCGCCGCAAATCCGGCTACATCGTTATCACGGGCGACAAGGGACTGGCCGGTGCGTACAATCACAACGTGCTGCGTCTGGCCGAGAAGCATCTTGCGCAGGAGGACGATCCAACGCTGTTCCTCATCGGTCAGATGGGCCGCGCGTACTTCGCCGAACGCGACATTCGCGTGGACGGCGAGTTCATGTTCACCGTGCAGGACCCGACGATTGCCCGTGCGCGGGACATTGCGGATATTTTCATCCGTCTGTTCCGCGAAGGTCAGCTCGACGACGTGTATGTCGTCTACACCGAAATGGTAACGCCTATGCGGCTTGAGCCGCGCGTGCAGAAGCTGCTGCCGCTCGACATTGACGCATTCCCATGGGAGCCGCGCCCGAGTGAACACGGACCGTATCATCAGATGGTGCAGTATGTGCCCTCGGCAGACCGCGTACTCGAGCATCTCGTGCCCGGCTATGTCAAGGGTGAGCTGTTCGGCGCGCTGGTCGAGTCCTTCTGTGCCGAGCAGAATGCCCGCATGACAGCAATGGACTCCGCGACCGACAACGCACGCGATATGCTCAAATCGCTGTCACTGCACTACAACCGCGCACGGCAGTCCGCCATCACGCAGGAGATCACCGAGATCGTCGGCGGCACACAGGGCAGCGCCGCGGAAACACCGCAGCCCCGCCGTCCGATTCCGACGCGGACCGTCCGCTTTCTCGCAGACGGCAGACGCGCATAGAAAGTGAGGAAATTACTATGAAACGCAAAGGTACCGTGGTACAGGTAACAGGTCCGGTTGTGGACGTTGCTTTTGACGGCGGCAGCCTGCCTGAGATAAATGAAGCGCTTACCGTTGCACCGGACGGACAGCCGCGCATGATGGAGGTCGCACAGCACATCGGCGGCGACACCGTGCGCTGCATCATGCTCTCCCCGAGTGAGGGCATCGGCCGCGGCGACGAGGTGCTGTCCACCGGCCACACGATTGAAGCGCCGGTCGGTGAAGCGACCCTTGGACGCATGTTCAACGTGCTCGGTCAGCCGATCGACGAAAAGGGCGATGTAAACGCACCGGAAAAGTGGTCCATCCACCGTGCGCCGCCGGATTTTGCACAGCAGAACCCGACGACCGAGATTCTCGAGACCGGCATCAAGGTCATCGATCTTCTGGAGCCGTACCCGAAGGGCGGCAAAATCGGTCTGTTCGGCGGCGCCGGTGTCGGCAAGACCGTACTTATTCAGGAGTTGATTCACAACATCGCCACCGAGCACGGCGGCTACTCCATCTTCACCGGTGTCGGCGAACGCACCCGCGAGGGCAACGATCTGTGGCGCGAGATGGCGGAATCCGGCGTGCTGAGCAAGACCGCGCTGGTGTTCGGACAGATGAACGAACCGCCCGGAGCGCGTATGCGCGTTGCACTGACCGGTCTGACCATGGCGGAATACTTCCGCGATGTGAAAAAGCAGAACGTGCTGCTGTTTATCGACAATATTTTCCGCTATGTACAGGCAGGCTCGGAGATTTCCGCACTGATGGGCCGCATGCCCTCGGCGGTCGGCTACCAGCCGACGCTGGCTGATGAGGTCGGTGCTCTGCAGGAGCGTATCGCCTCCACCAAGGACGGCGCAATCACGTCCGTGCAGGCGGTCTACGTTCCGGCGGATGACCTGACCGACCCGGCTCCGGCGACCACGTTTACCCACCTGGACGCCAAGACAGTCCTCTCCGTAAGATTGTCGAGCAGGGCATCTACCCTGCCGTTGACCCGCTGGATTCCACCTCGCGTATCCTTGAGCCGGATATTGTCGGTGAGCGGCATTACAAGGTCGCACGCGGCGCACAGGAGCTGCTGCAGCGTTACCGCGAACTGCAGGACATCATCGCCATCCTCGGTATGGAGGAGCTTGGTGCAGACGACCGCCGCATTGTCGATCGTGCCCGCCGCATGCAGCAGTATTTCTCGCAGCCGTTCTCGGTTGCCGAGCAGTTTACCGGTCTGGAAGGGCGCTATGTAACGCTTGAGGACACCATCAGTGGCTTTGAAGCGCTGCTCGGCGGTGAACTTGACCAGTATCCGGAGGCTGCCTTCTCCATGGTCGGCACGGTAGACGAGGTCCACAAAAGGCCAAGGATATGGGGGCACTCTGATGGAGAACACCTTCTATCTGGAGATCATCACGCCAGACCGGCAGTTTTACACCGGACCGGCAACCAATTTGACTATGCCTGCACTCGACGGTGAATACGGCGTGCAGCCGGGACATGAGCCGGTCGTTACCGCACTCCGTCCGGGTACGGTGCGGTTCCAGACAGACGGCACACCGCACGAGGTCGTTGTCAGCGACGGCTTCGCAGAAATTATGCCGGACTACTGCATTCTTCTGGTATCCAGCGCCGAACGTCCTGACGAAATCGACCGTGCGCGTGCCGAACGCGCCAAAGAGCGCGCGGAAGAACGGCTGCGCCAGAAGCAGAGTATTCGTGAATATCATCTCTCCAAAGCGGCTCTGGCCCGTGCTATGGCACGCCTGAAGGCTACCCGCTGACTCCCCTTTTAATCGCCTGCTCCGATGTTGTCAGATGGAACATCGGAGCAGGCGTTTCTGCAGACGCTTACGCTGACCAGCACCTCAAAACGCAACCGACTCGAGCAGTTCATCGCTGAGTTTGCCGACAGCTGCTCCCGCATGACGGGCGAGCAGCTGCACACCCATCTTGACGAGATCGAGCAGGTGCACGGTCTGTATCTCTACCGTGTAATTTACAATCTCGGTACGATGAACCTGAGTATTTCCGCTTCGTGGTTCGCATCTGCCACATTGATCATTCTCGCGCTCCCGCTCGGACTGATCTTCGCCCGCATTATGACGGATAAGATGTTCCGTTACTGCACCTGATTTTCTGCAGACAAGCCACAACCGCTGCTGTGAGTTTTTCCTCATAGCAGCGGTTTTGTTATTCGTTTTACAGCGGCAGCGAGTCCTTGCCTGCCTGATGGATCATTTCCTCGCGACAGCGCAGCACAATGCCGTCCACCTGCTCGAGATGGTGCAGGATGTTATGCTCAAACTCCTTAAGCGGCAGCAGAACGCCCAGCTCATCGTGATTTTCCTGCAGCTTGCAGCCGGTGTCCTGACCGTAGAATACCATCGCTGTCGGGCACCTCTGCTGGATTTCATTTTTGATTTGAACCGAACGTAATGTTACAGGCGTAAGCGTTAAATTCTTCTCCGACCACTCCGAAACAAGCTCCGGGTGTACTTTTGCTAAACTGTTATTCATAGCCAAACCTCAACCTCCTTGTGCTTAGAGTATATGAAGTTTTAGCTTGATCTTGCAGTTTGCGAATATCCGGATAAATAGAAAGCCCTTTGAGAAAAGGATTTTTCTCTCTCAAAGAGCAAGTTGACAAACTTGAAGTTTCTCACTTCTTCATCTTAGGAGCAATAAGCAGCACTACTATCACAAGAAAATATACACCATACAGTAACCAAGTCGGGAAATTATGACCTGAACGGACAAAGGTCTGCAACCCCTGTTGACCCTCTACAGTCGCTCAACAGCGGTTAAATCGGCCTCGATTAAAAGTCTGCGATTCCTGGTTGTTTACAATCCTCTCACTGGCACACGCTTTGGCATACGCGGCATACACAGCGAAATACCGCCTGCACCTACGCTTTGTTCGCATCTGTCTTTCTTTTACTTATTCATTATACCACTTTTTCGGCGCTCTGCTACTTGAAATTTCAACTGAACCCATTCGCTCAATATTGCAAAAGGCGCTTCCCGTATGACAGATACTATATCGAGCCAATATCTCGTTTCGCATACACTACACGAGCCACTGTCACCAGCTTTTTTTCTTCATCTACCCAATAAAACATCAAAAAATTCTGAACTAAGATTTTCGATACTCACGCTTCAACAGGCGAATTGGTTGATACGCCGGAAGCGCATACGAAAATGTGATTACTCTTTCCGCAACGTTCACCAGCTCCATCACCAAACAATCTGCCGCATCAGGTTTTTGTAACTTCCCACTGATATAGCGCACAATCTCAACCATATCTCTCTGGGCAACAGGCAGATACTCTAATTTATACAACCTGTTCCCCTCCAATAGCAGCTTTCATCGCTTTCAGCACATCTTTGGAAGAATAGCGTTTCTCCGTCAGCTCTGCCTCTCTCTCGGCCTCTTGCAGCTTGAAATATACCTCGCTCTCAAATTGCAGGTTTTCAAATGCCTCCATGCTCAGAACAACCATATCACCATAGCCATTTGGGGTTAAAAGACAGGCTGAGCCGTTTCGCGCACCGTCTTAGAAATGTCCGCAAAATTATTTCTCAAATCAGAAACAGGTCTAATCATATTCATAACATCAACCTCCTTGATATTATTTCAGCTCAATTATGCTAAAGTATCAATATAACCTGCAAATGCTGCGTAAATCATTATCGAGCAAATATTCCGCATACTTGTGCAAACTTTTCATCAGAATTAACTTCTTTGTTTTCCTAATCGTGTTTAATGTATTTAGTGATAGTATCGATTAATTCCTCCATGTTAATCGGCTTGGAAATATGGTCATTCATGCCTGAATTCAGGGATTCCTGAATATCATCTATAAAAGCATTTGCAGACAAAGCTATAATTGGAATCGTAACTGCATCGGACCGCTCTATACCCAAGGCTCGAATGGCTTTTGCTGCTTGGTGTCCATCCATGTTTGGCATCATAATATCCATCAAAATAAAATCGTATGTGCCTCGTGGATGATTTTTAAACAAATTCACAACTTCTTTTCCGTCTGATGCGCGTGTTACGGTCATACCAGCATCTTCCAGTATTATCGTAGCAAGTTCAGCATTTAGATCATTATCCTCAGCCATGAGAACATGAATACCCGTCAAATCTCTATGTAGACGTTGTTTTTTGTTCTGATTGAATAACCTGTTCTGGCAACTCCAGCGGGATCTCTACTGTGAATGTAGCACCTACACCTTTTTTGCTCTCAACAGCAATCGAACCGTCCATCATATCCACATATTTTTTTGTGATGGCCATACCAAGACCGGTTCCCTTATATTGAGTTCTGGCATTAGCATCATCTTCTTGTGAAAACGGATCGAATAATTTTTTCTGGAACTCTTCGCTCATGCCAATACCGTTATCTCGAACAACATAACGAATTATGATATGTTTCTCATCCGCTCCTGGGTAACTGCTGATATCCAAAGTAATCGCTCCGCCGTCCTTTGTGAATTTGACAGCATTGCCAAGAAGATTCACCAAAACTTCTCGGATACGCACAACATCCGCAAGGACATATGGGTTCTTTAGGTTTTCTCGATGTACTTCAAACTGAAGATCTCGATTATAAAGAAGTCCATTCATAATCGCCTGGACGTTATCTGCCAATTGATTCATGTCCACTGGCTCGGGCGAAATAGTAACTTTTCCGCTTTCAATGCGACTAAAATCCAGAACGTCATTCAACAAAGAGAGAAGATGATTCGAACTTTGTTGAACTTTCTTCAAGCTGTCATGAATATCTGAAACCATGTTCTGGTGAAGCGCAATGTTTGTAAATCCAATAATGGCATTCATCGGCGTTCTGATGTCATGGCTCATACTAAGCAGAAACGCAGATTTTGCTTTGTTGGCAGCATCTGCTTCCTCAGCGGCGTTCATTAATAGTTGTTTTTGTTTTTGCTCTTCTGCCTTGCTTTTCTGGTAAACATAATAGGTATATAGACAAATTAAAAGCAATACAGCTCCTGCGACTAAACCGCAGATGATGGAAATATGATTCGTCTTTTCAACCATTCCATAAGCTGACTGCATATCCATTTCAATGCAAAATGCGCCAATGATTTCTCCTGTCCCATCATGATTTGCGGTTACAGGATAGCAAGCCGTAAAAATCGGACCCCATGTTGTATCAATGATATCCTGAGAGTAGACATTCTCCCCAGAAATAGCCCTATTAATATACGGAACCATTTCGTCCTCAATATAATCTCCGGGGTGTCTTACATCATCCGCATCCGGGTCCAAACCGTCTACCACATAAACGAGTTTTCCTTCTTCATTTTTTTTTAGCGGTGTAAATATATCGAGTAGAATTCAGTGTTCTGACTTCATTGAAATATGAAGAAATATCCTTATATAATGGATTCTTTTCATCAGATTGATCGTTGATTTGATCAAAATCTTCTTTGCCGATTCTGCCATCCACAAGTTTGTGTACTGCATCTGCACTCGCTGTGTCACGTGTGATTTCTGTTTCAAGGGCGGTCTTAGTGTAAGAACTTTGCAGAATAAATGTGTACAACGCTATTACAAAAATGATCAAAAGCCCAGCAATCACAAAGATACTGCCTGTATTCTTCAGCCTAAGGAGTTTTTTCAAATTAACTCCTTCTTTCGGTTGCTTCATGCTGCTTATTCACATCCTCACCAAAGACGGCTTGTTTCATTCGCAGAGCAAATGGACGGAATGCGACGGTAAAGATGACGCGTCCCTGCCGCAGCTGCCGTCGAACTATCTGACAGATAACTATGACAATATGTTCCTGTCGGTCGACAACGCCAAGCAGGTCATCGACGCCAATACAATGGTGCCGTGGTACGCCGGTGCGGCGCGCATGGACGCCGGTCTGACCATCACGGAGCGGCTTGCCTCGATCGCCAAGGCGCACAAGTCAACCGGTGAGGCAGCCGGTGAGGATCGAAATCTGATCGTCTGCATCGCCGCCAGCTCGCTCCCCTACCAGAAAACGGCACTTATCAGAAGCTGCGCCCGGAGGCGGCGAAAGCGGCGGCGAACATGCTCAAGACAACCTATGACGCGACCATTTTCGGTCTGGGCGATTTCCACAAGCTGAACCTGGAAGGCAGTAATCCTCTGAACGACACCGAACAGCAGCGGGAGAACTTCAACTCCACCATGGCGTCCATCTGCGGCAATGCGTCTACAACAAACGGCGCGGACTATTTCAAAGGACTCAGTCAGGTGAACAACATCAACGAGGCGCTCAAAGAGCTGATAACCCAAATCGACGCCAATGTCGGCGAGGGCACAGCCGAGGAGCTGAGCATTCGTGTGGACAGCTTCAACGAGGGCGCGGGCGAGCCATACAGCTGGAATCAGCTGAAGGACGTCGACCATATCCTGTCCGCCAAGGTCGCGTCGGTGGATTATTACCACTTCACCGGCTATGACGACAACAGCGGAACGCCGCAGTTCAAGTCGACGCCCTACCGCCATACCGAACAGAACCTTGCGGCCATCGACGACAACAACAACAACGACGACGACAACGACGACGCCATCCAGACCTCTCTGAACATTCTGCCGATTCCGCCGCAGGCGCCGGCGGGCGAGATCAGGGGCGCGAATTACGGCGAGAAGGTCGTCATCACCATCACCGGCCCGATCTGCATCAGCTATCAATGGGTCAAGCCCTTGACGCCGGACTTTAATCCGCCCAAGCCAGAGTACGTCGCGCGCGCAACGACGTACAAGCCTGCCTCGCCGCTGCAGAACGCAGTGGACGGGAAGGACCTGAACCTGAAATTTGATGGCTGGTACAAGGATGAGGAATGCACGCAGCCGTTTGTGGATGGTACTGTTCTGAATACGGATACGGTTCTTTACGGTCTCTGGGAGGCGGAGCACGGCAAACTGTCCGTTGCCAAGACCGTAGCCGGAAACAACGGAGATACCTCAAAGGCGTTCAACTTCACCGTGACGCTCGGTGATACCGGCATCAACGGCACATTTGGTGAAATGACTTTTGCCAATGGAGTCGCAACCTTCGTTCTGAAGCACGGTGAGAGCAAGACTGCTGTCGGCCTGCCTGCAGGAATCACCTATACCGTAACCGAGGCGGAGGCAGATAAGGACGGCTACACCACAACGTCTGTCAACGCCAGCGGCAGTATCATCAAGAATACTCCTCCCATCATTCGACCCGGTACACCCTGCACTACGAGTCGAACGGCGGCACGGCTTACAAGGATGAGCGCTGTTCTTCCGGCACGAAGGTGACGCTCGACAAGACCCCGACACGCGAGAGCTATACCTTTACCGGCTGGTATGCGGACAAGGCGCTGACGCAGAAGATCACAAGCGTGACGATGAACGGCGACAAGACGGTCTACGCAGGATGGGAGGCGACCGGCGTGCCGGACAAGCTCAACGGCGATGACCATTTCGCCTATGTCATCGGCTATCCGGACGGCAAGGTACACCCGGAGGGCAATATCAGCCGCGCGGAAACGGCGACAATCTTCTTTAGACTGCTCAAAGCGGACATCCGCGACGGAAATCTGACCGCTGACAACGAATTTTCCGATGTTTCGGACGGCCAGTGGCACAACAAGGCGGTTTCCACGATGGCAAAGCTCGGTATCGTCAAGGGCCGCCGTGCGGACAGCTTTGACCCCAATGCCTCGATCACCCGTGCGGAGTTTGCGGCGATCTGTGCGCGCTTCAGCACCAGAACGGTCGAGAACAGCGGCAGCTTCTCCGATATTTCCGGTCACTGGGCGGAAAACGAGATCGAGAGAGCGGCTGCGTTCGGCTGGATTTCGGGCTATCCGGACGGCACGTTCCGCCCCGACGCCCGCATCACCCGCGCTGAGGCTATGACGATGATCAACCGCGTGCTCTGCCGTATGCCGCAGAGCGAAAGCGACCTGCTGGACAGCATGGTAACGTGGCCGGACAACAAGCCGTCCGACTGGCACTATCTCGCCGTACAGGAGGCCACGAACAGCCATGACTTCAACCGTCAGGGCGAGGTCGGCGAAAGCTGGACAAAGCTGACGAGCGTCCCCGACTGGACGCGGTATCAGTAAAAAGTCAAAACGGCAGACATTATTGTTGTCTACCATATGTCTATGTCTTGTATGCAGAAAGCGCTCCGCATAGCAATCCAGGCCTCACCGAAAAATCCGAGCGCAAATACAGCGGTATCGGCGCTGCACTAATTGCATTTGGCATCAAGTATTCCATAGACAACGGTTGCCGAGGTGATGTTGTGTTCGATGCATAAACCGATGAACTTGCGAAGCATTACGCAGAAGACTTTGGTGCTATGCGTATTCCGATCATAACCAACGGTGGTCCGAAGCGCTTTATGCTTGCTGATGAGGCAGCTTGTCAACTTTTTTCTCAAAGTATCTTGTGGAGGAGGTCAACGAAGATGAAGCAAAGTGATTCCATGTATATAATTGATGAATTAGCAGAGCAGGCTGGCGGATACTTTGCTATGCCTTTCCAAGACGACATGGCTTATACTGACCTGTTGTTCGACATCTGCCAGCAATTCGGCATCCGGTATTATTCTGCTACGCCTAAAGTAAAGGCATTTGTAGAGGAAGTTACTCGTGTCACTTGGGCAAAAGAACAGGAATCTTTGACAGGTATTAAGCAAGATATTCGTCCTGCCTTTTTCCGCATAATCACTTATCTACACAATAAAAAATGGGTTCTGTGGCATCAACGCTCACAGAACCCATTTTTTCTTGGCGCTTAAGATAGACAAATCCTCCGGTTAACGCTTACAAATGTGCGACCAGACAATGACGATCGAATAGACGGATCCGTTTACAGGCATCAAGAATACGAGAGTATAAAAACAGACCTCTTTAACAACAGCCTGTAGCGGTTACGACGTTTTCTGCACTTTTTCAATTACGCATTCGTGTTTCTTGGTATCCTTTTCTACATTCATCTATTGACTTTACTGCACAGAACGACTACAATACAGCCATATAAGGAAGTGCATTACTATGCCGCAAACTGCTTTTCGCCCCAACCACATGCACATTGCATGGCACGATTACACATCACATGATACTACTCTACCGATCTCTGCCGCGCCCTTGCGCGAGAAGGCCTCCGTCATCGGCCGCACCGGCTTCATGCTGCTCTCATGCGGCACCGGTGCATGGCGTGTCCGCAGTTCGATGAACACGCTCGCGGAGGAGCTGGGGCTGGTCTGTGCAGCAGACATTGGCCTGACCTCAATCGAATACACCTGCTTTGACGGTGAACAGGCATTTTCGCAAACGCTCACGCTGACCAGCACAGGCGTCAACACCTCAAAGCTCAACCGACTCGAGCAGTTCGTCGCTGAGTTTACCGACATCTGCTCCCGTATGACCGGCGAGCAGCTGCACACCCACCTTGACGAAATCGAGCAGGTGCACGGACTGTATTCGCCACTGATGCTCGGCCTGGCGGCTGCCCTCGCCTGCGGTGCATTTACGTTTCTGCTCGGCGGCGGCTGGGTCGAGATGATACTCGCATTCTTTGGCGCGGGTATCGGCAACGCCGTGCGCTGCAAGCTGTCTAAGCACCATCTGACGCTTGTGCTCTGCACGACTGTTTCGGTCGCAGCAGCCTGTCTGGTGTACGCGGGCTGTCTCAAGATTGCCGAGATGACCTGCGGCATCAATGTCCAGCACGAAGCCGGCTACATCTGCTCCATGCTGTTCATCATTCCCGGATTTCCGTTCATCACCAGCGGCATCGACATGGCCAAGCTGGATATGCGGTCAGGTCTCGAACGGCTCAGCTACGCGGTAATGATCGTATTGATTGCCACGATGGCCGCATGGCTGATGGCGCTCGCGCTGCACCTCAAACCGGTAGATTTTCTGCCGCTGAACCTCAGCATGCTGCAGTATATCGTATTCCGCCTGCTCACCAGCTTCTGCGGTGTGTTCGGCTTTTCGATCATGTTCAACAGCCCGGTACCACTGGCGATGTCCGCCGCGGTTATCGGCGCAATATCCAACACGCTGCGTCTGGAGCTGGTTGACCTTGCATCTTTGCCGCCTGCGGCTGCCGCATTTTCGCGGCCATGATCGCCGGACTGCTGGCTTCTGCGTACAAAAAGCACTCCGGTTTTCCCCGCATCGCGATTACAGTGCCGTCTATTGTGATTATGGTGCCCGGCCTGTATCTGTACCGCGGAATTTACAATCTCGGTATGATGAACCTGAGCATTTCCGCTTCGTGGTTCGCGTCTGCCACATTGATCATTTTCGCGCTTCCGCTCGGACTGATCTTCGCCCGCATTATGACGGATAAGATGTTCCGTTACTGCACCTGATTTTCTGCAGACAAGCCAAAACCGCTGCTGTGAGTTTTTCCTCATAGCAGCGGTTTTGTTATGCTTTTTACAGCGGCAGCGAGTCCTTGCCAGCCTGATGGATCATCTCCTCACGACAGCGCAGCACAATGCCGTCGACCTGCTCGAGATGGTGCAGGATGTTATGTTCAAACTCCTTAAGCGGCAGCAGAACGCCCAGTTCATCGTGGCTTTTCTGCAACTTGTAGCCGGTGTCCTGACCGTAGAATACCATCGCGGTCGGACACCTCTGCTGGATTTCATTGAATGCGTCCCAGACGATGTTGTACGCCTGTGCTTCGGTCAGACCCTGCTCGACCGTATCCGGCAGCGCGTACAGCGTCAGCACGCCGCGGCGGGACGGCGAATACATCTCCCGCACCTGCATGTCTTTGGTGTACTTGTGGCGCAGATGACTGCCATCGGCCAGATAGAGCGCCGCACGCGGCACAGGCAGGTGCTGACGGTAAATATCGTGGAACTTGCGCAGCTCTCGTGCCGAGACGGCATTGCGGTATTCCTCGCGCACCTCACCGTTCGCATCGGTCAGCAGTCTGGGATTCCCGCCGTTTTTGCCATGAAAGCGATACGGAATAAGATAGGCTGTGCGCAGCAGATCGAACATCGTGTTATTGCATAGCGCAATCGTCAGCGCGGAAATATCGCGGTTCTCGTAAGCCTGCAAAAGCGCTTTCGCAAAGCTGCACTCTGCACCGCCGCCATCCTCAAACGATGCATTCTCCTGCTCCATGCAGAAGGTTTCGTACAACTGCTGCTCTGCACCCGGATTGCTCAGAATTCTGTGGAACAGTGCCTCGGCGTGTTCCTCTCTTGGAAAAAAGTGATGCCATGATAATTCCTCCTCATGCACTGTCAAGAGCTTGCTTTTTTGCAATACAAGCATAGCCCTGTTTATCTCGTATGTCAATCGTATTTTTCAAATTATAATGTAACCGTCAAACCTCCCGCATCTCCTGTGGCCAACTATTAGGATAGCATTCACAAAAGAGTCTATGAATATGAACCGTCGTTTTTACTGAGAAATTACTGTCTTTCTCGGAAAGCACGCTTTCAATGTCCACTTTTTCATTCTCAATATTCACTTTCGCATTTCCCATATCCACTTTTTCTTCATTCAAAAGTCCACTTAATTCTACTTCAGCTTCATCTTTCCCTCCATTCGCATCATCTCATTCTGGGTTTGCGCTTTGGTCACGTTTGCATAAACGCGCATAGTTGTTTCGGCATCTGCGTGCCCCATGATAATCTGAACTGTTTTCAAGTCTATTCCGCCCAGAATCTTTTGCACCCTCTACAGATTTTGATGCGGCGGAGTGTGATTTTTGGGGCATTCTGCCGACTTCACTTTGGCATACGCTTGGCAAATGATGTAAAATATGAAAATGCAAACTTTCGAAAATCGGGACCCTTTTTGTGGTTCTTTCATACTCGACCAAGCTGGTGTTAATACTATTAAATTCTCCATATTCCGATACTTTGAGTCACTTTGCGGGCAAATGATGTAAAATATGATGTAAATGATGTAGGGCGATAGTAGTATATCATATTCATATACAAGAAATTATAACTTCTCTTATTTACAATGTCAATCCACATCACAGTAACGCTGCCTTATCTTTTCCTGCTTCAGAACAAGAAAAAAGAACACACAACACTCTGTATGTTCTCTTTCTGTATGTGAAGTCCAATATTATACTTTGAAGTAGCTATCCAATCCTTTGAACTCTTCCGCTTTCATTTCTTTTGTAACATCAGCATAGATGTTCAGTGTAGTTGAAATATCTGAATGTCCGAGTGTATCCTGAATAACTTTTATATTTACACCTGCTTCACACATTCTTGTTGTAAATGTATGTCTGAGCGAATGGCAACTAAAATGAGGAAGTAACACATCAGGTTCATCACTGTGCAAAAACTGCTCATCATTGCAATCACGGATAATTCTTCGGATTGCTTTGTTGAGTGTGGCTTGGTGCTGTGCCTGACCAAAACGATTGATGAAAATAAAATCTGTATATCCGTCAATCGTGACCTCGCAATGAAGTCCTAAATCTTCCTGCTTCTGTTTCTCATGTTCAAATGCTTCTTTCACAAAGCCGAGCATTGGAACCTGCCTCATACTCGCCGGAGTCTTCGTTGTATTTACATTGAAATAACAGCCACTTTTACTTCCCTCGGTTCTGTGGTCATAATATACAAGAGTATGATTAACATCAATCATTCCACTTTCCATATCAATATCACACCATCTCAATCCAGTTACTTCCCCCACACGAAGTCCAGTTCCTATCATTACTGCAAAGACCGGATACCAATGTTCATATACAGGATGGGTTTTCAGGAAATTCAGAAATAGCTCCTGCTCCGGTTTCGTCAACGCTCTACGCTTTTCCGACTGAAAACAATGTGCTTTTTTCAATTCTCTCAACACATTATCTGACGGGTTATTTCTGATAAAGTCATCATCGACAGCAATCTGTAAAACCTGATGAAGAACCGTATGTATATTATCAATCGTTGAAGGCTTCAAATTTCTTTCATCAACAAGATAATTGTAGTATTTCTTAATATCTGATTTCTTCAGCGTTGATATTCTTTTACTTCCAATCACTGGTCGCACAAAGGTATTGTACATATATTTGTAATTTTCAAAGGTATTATTCTTCAGCCCTCTTTTCATATTTGCCCAAAGGTCAAATAATTCATCAATGGTTGTGTATCGTGCTTCGGTCTTAATACCATCACATTTATCTTTCTGAATACGCTTTTTTTTTCTCTCAGGTCATCTAAAGTTCTTGCGTAAACAAATCTTCTTTTCATCTGGCTGTCCTGCCAGCTAAATTGATAAGTACCGTCTTTTCTCTGAACCTCTCCGGTTTTCAGAACAACCCTTGATTTATCTTTTCTTTTTTGTCGCCATTGTATCCTCCTAAATTCTAAACTGCTTATCTATATATTTGTCCAGTCGTTTCCTCACAATATGAATTTTGTTGCCTATCCATATTGCAAAGGGACAACCTGCTTGATTAGACAACTCACGCAACTTCGTTCTTCCTATACCGGAATATGCTGCGGCTTCTTCGATTGTCAGCCACTTTCTTTCCCATATTGGTTCTTCAGCATTGCTTATGAGTTTTTCCTGATATGTTCTTACTTCGGCAAGTAAGCGTTCATCATCATTCAAGGAAAGTAAGTTTTTCAATGTATTCATCAAAAATCCTCCTCTTAATCATTCGACGATTTCCTATATGAAGAACAAATGGGCATTCTTCTTGGCTTGTTAGTTTTCTCAGTCTTTCTCTACCTATGCCAGAATATTCAACTGCTTCATCAATCGTCAAATTAGACTTATGCCATATCGGCACATCATATTTTTTCGGATAATCTTTTCTGTATCTGCCATTACGGAAGCACCTCCTTGTTTTTTTTCTACCCTTATGATAATTAAAAAATGGCGATGAGCCTATTATGCGAACCGACCCATCGCACATTTTACAAATCAGCTATATCGAATACGCATTATCAAGATATTCGTCCAGTTTTCTTCTTTTAATCAGTCGCTTACTTCCATTCCAAAGAACAAAAGGGCAAAACTCCGAGTCGGACATTTCTCTTAATTTTCTTGAGCCAATACCACAATAAGCTGCGGCTTCTTCTACTGTAAGATTGGACTTCTTCCAGATAGGAATAATGATTTTATTTTCTGTCATTGCTTCCCCTCTTTTCTTTCTTTGATGAATATCTGTCGGTAACAACATAATCCCAACCATCTCCATCACACTTATCACATCTGTCTTTTCGCTTTGCAGATGGGTCAAGTCGCCTTACAATATAGTCCGGATTGTGGATGTAATCATTCAGGCACTTCGGGCATAGACAACGAATATTTTCTTTCCCCTCCGGCTTGTAAACCCAAAGTCCAAAAGTCTTTTTCAAAGTTGCGTTTATCTGCCTGAAAAGTTTATCATCATCTACCGTACCTATGTATTCACGCAAATCCTCTCTATTGACTGTCCGTATCTGCTCCAGAAGAACCATTGACGGTTTCTTCAGTCCAAACTCCTCGCCAAGAATAATGTGCGATGGCAAATATCTTTTCTTGATTACACTTGTAACCGCTGCAACAATAATCGTCGGAGCATTCTGGTTATAATCGTCTGCCTGAATGACAAGCACCGGACGTTCTCCGCTTTGTACTGAACCACTGTTATCTCCAAAGTCATAGTAGAATAAATCCCCACGACAAATCATTTTTTCTTTCATATACATAACCTCACTAGAATCTAATTTTTAAAGTGTCATTCGTATCCGGAATGAAATAACCCCTTCACTCATTTGGACAAAGGGGTATGAAATGCACACCCAAAATCAGAGATTTTCATAAAATTTGATAAAGTTTTTCTTTGCCGCAGCAATAGACTTATCTACGGAGCTGTAATATACGCCCTCCTGCTTTGCAATCGCTCTGGAACTCAGACCGCAACATACATTCTTCATAAGGCGTTCCCTTTGAAGTGGCTGCAACATTGAAAGTGCTATCCTTGCTTTCCTGATTTCACACTGACGCAATTCTTCTCTTTCCAGTTCAAGCCTTTCTTCCTCTGCTCTTTCAAACGGGTCGTCAAACATAATGGCAAGTTCTTTATGGAACTGTGATGACATTTCATCGTCATATCCATAGCAGTCAAGTGTGCGACTGCTTCTCTTTGCATACTTGTCCTCATTTCGGTTTGCATCGTTAATTACCTCTCCCTGTGCAATGGAAAGATGAACAAACGGAGAATATCTTTCTATAACAAGGGGATACTTCTCCCAAAGTTCTTTTACAGATAATTCCGTAATAATTGCCCATTTCTCATCTCCGGTATAACCGTTATATTCGTATTTAAGGTTTATCAGTTTACAATCCTTTGCAAATAATTCTTCTTGTTCTGTTAATGTAAGTTTGTTTGTCATTTCCGTAATCTCCTTTGAATTTTGAAAAATTGATAAGTTTCAAAATTCGGAGATTACGGGTACTCAGCTATCTGGCACTGCCATGCGTTATAAAACATAAAAGTCCTTTCCCAAGTAAGGGAAAAGACCTAATACTGCACGAAGCATAATCGAATAAAACAGCAACAAAAAAAGCACCGTCGAATCTGGACAGCAAAGAATACTTCTATTCTTCACTTATCCGGCTTCGTACGGTGCTTGGTAGTTTAGCAAATAAATTGCTTATCTCCGCTTACTCGATTAGAAATCGTTTCGATATTTACTTGTAATCTTCATCGCCTGCAATTCCTGCCATATCCGTTCCTACGGATTCTGCGGAAGTAAGCAAGATTTAAAATGTGGACATTCTTGCATTTCTGACACTTCACACTCAAATGTCCGGTTGCGTCTGAAAAAACTCTTTGTATCCTGAACCCGCAAGTCGGGCAGAGAATATCACGCTCTTTCAGACTTTCTGCTTCCACTCTTGACAGAAGCAATCTCTTTTGTATTTCAGGTGCTACCTGAGTCTGTAACCTCATTGTGAAACACCTCCCAGATTTAACTCATTGGAAATGTACTCAAGGATATTGTGATACTCAAATAGCCCCATATCTCTCAATCTGATAACCAAGGCTGTATAAGATACTCCGATATAAGCTGCCATTCTGCGGATAACTGCTTTATCCTTTGAAGTAATGGTATTATCGCCATAAACTCTTATCGGATTTGACTGATTATATTTCGCCAAGGCATTTTCAATAATTCTTCTCGGCATAAGAAGCGAAGCTCCCATTGTATCTGCCTGCCACTCAACAGACGCAAACATCTGAGCCAGTTCCTCTTTGGAATAACTACGCTCACTGTCATACTCTGCATGAAAGCGTCCTTCACTCGGCATTGCATACATCTTACTCAAGATATGATGTGACGCTTCGTGTGCCATTTTAAATCTGCGACGTCCCTGCTCCTTTTCGGCAAGAAGAAATTTATCAAGTACGATGGTATCTTTCGGGAAAACAAAGGGAATAATTTTTCCGTCCTGATGTATCAGCAGTGGTGTTGCTCCATCTGCCAGAAAACCAATCTTGCCTGCATCATCTTCTGCGAAAGAAGCGTATTCAATTCGTAACATAAGAAATTCTGTAATGAAATGTTCTATGTCGATGGATTGAATCACTCGATTGCTAAACTTATTAGCATAAGCTGTTATCAAGCCTTCGCTGATTTCTTCCAACTCGGCTCTTGACATATAAATACTCAAGTTGTGTCCACCTCCGACTCCACCTTGTCCGGCGGTGCAACTCCTCCGGCAAAGTTCTGTTGTATTTCCGCACTATCCAAATTGATTAGATAGCGAATTCCTTCAAGTGTTCTCATTCGTCTGTCCTCTGTTATAATTCTTTGATGATGTGACAAGCCACACCCTGAATGCAGCACTCATCTACAATGATGTCTTTCATCTTCTTATTTTCCGGATGGAGAATGATTTTCTTATTCTCATCATCTCGGAAGTAGCGTTTCAATGTATTCTGATTATCCACAAGGGCAACTACTATATCGCCCTCGTTGGCTTCTACCTGCTTTTTGACAACCACAAGGTCGCCGTCATCTATCCCTGCATCAATCATAGACTGACCGCTTGCTCTTAATATGAAGAAATCTCCTTTGCCGAAAATAGCAGTAGGAAGTGATACATATTCTTCAATGTTTTCTTCCTCATACTGAGGACTACCACAAGGAATAGAACCTACAATCGGTGTCTGTGTCTGTTCGCCACTGTACTTACGGGTCACATTGGTACTAATCTCCTGCCCGTCGTACTCAATCATATTCTTCTCAGCCATCTCTACCAAGTATTTATATGCTGTACCTCTGGCAATGCCAACAGCTTCCGCAATCTTTGTAGTCGATGGGGATTGTCTGTTTTGCAGGTAATAATCCTCGATGTACTTTTTTATCTCACTCATAAGTTCAGGACTCTTGCTTCTCATACCTGCACCTCGCTTTCTTTTCTATCGGAAGCAGTTTGCTTTCGATAGTTTTATTATACCTGATACGAAGAATTTTTCAAGTAGGTTTTTCGCAAAGAAAAGAGGTGTCGCAATTTGCTAACACCTCTCCATTCTTTAATATTGACTTTACGCTTTATGCAGACCATCTACATAAATGCAAATCTGCACTATTCATTCTTTTGTCTGTATTGCTCTTTCAAGCTTTCCGGTGCAAGTATCTGTACCTTGCCATTAAAGCCAAACACCCAACCGAAAAAAGTCGGACTGGCTGATACTTCGGTCTGTACTCTGAAAGAAGTCATATCATACGCAAGGGTTGTCACATCTTCTCCGAAACGGTCAACCATTGTTTTCATCAGACTGTTATCACACCGTAAATCTACAAGGACTTTCTCGCCTGAGAACATAAAGAATACTTCCTTTGTGTAATTCTCAATATCAAAATCATCCGGCATAGGAATAATATCTTTATCCAATATCTCCGGCTTGGAAGCAATACGGTCTACCCTGAAATTGATAACCTTGCTTTTCTTCTCTGAATATCCGAGAACATAATAATAGTCCCCACACCAGAGAAGTTTATACGGACTGAGCTTATACACTTCGCCCTTGTTCTTCAGAACCTTTTTCTTTAATCCAGTATAATCATAATACTGAAAAGAAATCTGCTTGCCTGCATTGATGGCGTCGTTTATAGCGTCGATGATGTAATATATCTGCTCATTATCGGGCTTAATGCGATTGACCACATAGTTATTACGCTTCAGCTTTGCCACCTGCCCCGGACTGGTCATCGTATGTATCTTCTCAATCAAAGTTTCGCTTTTCTTCTTTGTAATGAACTTCGATGACTCCACTGCGTCTATCAGCAGTTTCAGTTCTGGCAATTCAAACTTACGACTGGCTACAAAGTATTTGCTCTGAGTAGAATGGATAGTAACAATATCCATTCCAAACTCCTGAAGTGCAGCAATATCTTTTGTGACCGTCGTTCTATGTGCAGATATTCCGTATTCATCGTTCAATATATTGATTAGCTGCGTCGTCGAAAGCGGATGTTCCTCGTCCGTTCGTTCCTCTAATATTTTCTTTAAGTATAATATTCTCGGCTTTGTTTCCATTGTTTGCCCTTTCCAAGCTATTACTCATATAGTCCTTTGAACATTTCTCCCTGTATCACGCTGATTTGTTCAGTCGGAATTACTGTTTCATCCTGCATAATCAGTTTGCGTTCAAATTCATCAATCTTTTTCACTATGCCGGAATGCGTGAGATATGCTCCTCCGGATTTTTTATCATCAGGCACGAAATAAGTTATTGATATTTCCTGTTCTGTGCCGATATTATCTCTAATCATATTTAATTGGTCATTTAATTTCATAATGACTTCATCGCTTAACTCTAACCGTTCATCTGTTAGCCTTGCAGTCTCTTTAATGGCTGCATCGTGTCCTGTAAGTGCCGCAAAAGGTGCAAACTGTGCTGCTCTGTCGTGAAGTGACATACGAGGATGGTTCTTCGATGTCGGATTCGGCAGATTGATTATATCGTCATAGGAATGTTCATCCATCTGTTACAGCACCTCCTTTGCTCGACAAACTAGAAGTTGTCAGCATCCTTCTTTTTTATCTTTTATATCGTCTTTTAACGATTTGATTTCTTCCAGAATGAGTTCAGTACAAACGACTATAATACCTGAAAGAAGAATAATTCCACCATAAATCGGATAAATAAAGGATTCTCGGACTCCACCGCCAATAAGAATTTTTCTTGTTAATTATTTGTTTTGATTGTGGCGTTTCTTATTCCACAGTGAACCTACCAACATACCGATTGCAGAGATTATTGCTCCGGCTACAATCATTCCCAAGTCAGGGGCATTCAGTTTGTTAAAAGCAATGTTGTTTGCCATTTTGAATGTGCCATATTCAGCAAGCATATACATTACGCCAAAGAAAAGGGTAAACGCCCATTTTCCTTTTCCCCAAAGAAGTTATTTTTACCAATCACAACAGACACAATGAATGTTGTTACAGGAAGAATAATCCAAAGGAACATCAAACTGTAACCCATGGCGTCGCTTCCACTTGTAAAAACCAGAACACTATCATTGCAAACGCCCAAATCAAGAGATAGGAGAGAATTGTAATAATTTTGTTTCTGTTGGCGTTGCTTTTCACAACATTTGTACTTTCTTCAAGATAATCATAATAGGTTTTCATTTTCTGTTCTCCCTTCAATAAATAGTCAAGAGAGACATCGTAGCATTCGCTCATTTTAATGACGCTGATAATATCGGGATAGGATTTTTCATTTTCCCAATTTGAGATGGTCTGACGACTCACACCCAACAATTCGGCAACCTGTTCTTGCGTTAACTTTTTCTCAAGTCTGGCTGCCTTGATTTTGCTTCCAATGTCATGCTCCATGCCACTATGCCTCCTTGCACTTTTATTGTAGGAAAAACACTCACTATTGTCTACAAAATAGCTTTGACATCACTTATTATGCGTGTCAAAATCCTTTTACATCTGCCAAATTCCGATTTTCTCAATTCTCCAAACTTGAATTGACCGAGCTGATAGTTACCGTTTTCTAACACTCCATTCATCATCTTGAGCTTTTCTTTCAGCATAGTAACCGCAAGGCATATCCTTTATAATACCAACAGAATTATCTAAGTCGAATACTGATTTTAAGGATACTAACTTTGCTTCGTCTGTTTCATGTGCTTTTCCACATAGAAATTGCCACATTCCATCATCTTCATCATGTGATACATACAAAATAGGTTCTCCATTCTCTAATATGTGGCAACAGGTTATTGTAGCTGTATTTGGTGCATCATAAAATGGGAATTTCATATTTAACACTCCTTTCAAACTTGAATTTTATAACTTATCAATCCCAATATAATATTATCATATGGTCTATCTTCTTGCGGTCAGTCAGCTCTATAATATGAGGATTATTCTCTTCCTGAGCTATAATCCATACTTTATAGTTTCCACATTCATCACTATCTCCAACAAAAGAAATATTACTTGGTTCAGCAACACCACTTTTTTCAAATATATCTCTCTATTTGGGAAATAGGTAAAACTGTGTCAATCCAAAGAGCATCGGCGTATGTTGATTTTTCTCCTTTACTATTTGTGATTTCATAGCCATAAGTAGATACATAAATTACACTATCTGAGTCAGCAGACTTAATCTGTGCTACAAAGTTTTGTAAAGGATTAATATCTTCTTCGTCTAAACAAAAACTATTATAATCCTTACTTTTTTTTTTTTATCAAAGTAATTATCAAATCCCATCAGAACATCATCATTCAAATCAAATTTTCTTGAATTAAAAACTATTTCTAATATGCCCATATTTTATTCCTCAAATTTCAGTTTATTTAAGCCTTATGACCGCCGATTTGCTCGTTTCGGTCTTTGGCGGTTGCACCTTCTTCAAGGTTCATTCCCTTCAACACAGCATTCTTGCCAAACTTCTTTTTGATACTCAGCATTGCTTCTTGCATACGCCTTTCCCGTTCTAATTTTTTCTTCTTCCTCCGCCTGCTTCTTCCTCTGTGCTTCGTAATCGGTAAAGAGGTCGAGTTGCTGGTATTCATCTTCCTGCTTGACGGATTTTTTTCATCAACAAGTTTATTCGCTGTGATTGTTATTCTGCGTACAAGCAAATGCTCGTCAACTATCCTGTCATACAAGTCCATCACGGCGTTGGTAATCAATCGAGTAGAGGAAGTCTTTTTCTCAAGATTCGCTGTTCCGTGTGCGTGCTTTGGAACTTTGCGTCCATATCGGTCAATCGTAACCTCGCCTTTGTATTGATATTTTAGGTTCGGATTACTTAAATTCTCAATATCATAGCCGATTGTCAACACAAGCTGGTCAGTTACAAGTCCTTTATCCACCAAATCAAGCACCATTTGGTCGGTCATTTCTTTTACAATCAACTTTGCCTTTTCGTAATCATACGGGCAGTGAAGTACCTGTCCTGAACATACACTATTGGTTTCCGGCTTATAGGCTTTGACCTGCTCCATCGTACAAGGTTCATATCCCCAAGCATGGTCAATTAGCAATTCCGCATTGATTCCAAACAGCTTGTAGAGCAGTTCTTCGTTATACAGTTCATTCGACTTTCCGATGGAACACCTTGCAATATCTCCCATAGTAAAAAGTCCATGTTCTTCCAGTTTCTTTGCATAGCCTTTACCAACTCTCCAGAAATCTGTAAGCGGTCTATGATTCCATAGCTGTCTGCGGTAAGACATTTCATCCAATTCGGCAATTCGCACACCGTCCTTGTCCGGCTCAATATGCTTTGCCACGATATCCATTGCAATCTTACACAAGTACATATTCGTGCCGATTCCGGCTGTTGCCGTAATTCCTGTTGTTTTCAAAACATCCTGTATCATCGTCATGGCAAGTTCCCTTGCAGTCATCTGATAGGTATTCAGATAATTGGTTGCATCTATGAATACTTCATCAATCGAGTACGGGAAAATATCTTCCGGAGCAATGTATTTCAAGTAAACACTGTAAATCTTGGTACTATATTCCAGATAGTATGCCATACGAGGTGGTGCAACGATATAATCAATCTCCAATGCTGGATTCGCATTTAATTCTGTACTGTCATCAGATGAACCAGTAAATGTACGATTTAGTGCTTTCCACCTTCGGGTATTATTAGCTTCTTTTACCTTTTGCACGACTTCAAACAAGCGTGGTCTGCCGGGTATCCCATAACTTTTTAATGACGGAGATACCGCAAGGCAGATGGTTTTCTCTGTCCTGCTTTTATCTGCAACCACAAGATTTGTTGTCAAAGGGTCACGATTTCGTTCTTTACACTCCACAGAAGCATAGAATGATTTAAGGTCGATTGCGATATAGGTCTTTTGCTTTGCCATCATTCTATGCCCCCTTTTAAAAAATCCTTTGAGTAAATTATGCTATCGTTAGTGTCAATCCTCGGTATAAAAACCATCCAATACATATGTTGTGACTGGTGTTATATACAATTCATATTTAATAACCAGTCTGATTAAATCATTTCCGTCAATCAATGTTATCGGCGTACCTTCTCTCGCAGCCTCTCTTGCCTTATTGGTAAATCGGCTATTAGTAATAAATACTCCATAATCGGCTTGATATTTGTTCATCGCCCCAAGAAATTGATTGATATCCGGCTCACTCACTGGATTTGAATTAAATCTTTTACACTGAATAACCACTCTGGTTGTTCTAAAATCATCGGCATCTACGTGATATCCATAACCGTCAATACCACCATCATTAGATATCTGAACACCTTTATTGGTAAACTGTACGCCCATCTTTGTAAGCAATGCTCTTGAAAATTGTTCAAATTTTGCTGGAGACATATTAGCGATTGCACTCTGAAGTTTTACCTTGAAATCATCTAACAATTCGTCATCTGTGGATTCATTCTCCTCGTCTTCAACCTCCAGTGTTTCTACTGGCTTGTTTTTCGATTTGTTCTTAGTCGAATGTTCCTCCCAATAGCTTCGAGCCTTATCCCTTACTTCTGTCTTAACATCAAAATCTGTTAAATCTACATTTGCTCCATCTTGAGTAAGTGTAATCTTTGGATTGAATTTCACATAAGATATGAGTCCGACATAACTAAGCTCTTTAATAGCAAAATTAAACTTAAAATCAAATTTTTTGTACTGATTTCCTGTTTTATTAGATGTATATAGTTTCTGTTCAAATTCAGCAATATGCTCATCTAACTCACTAATTCTGTCTCTAATTTCAGAACGCTCTCACTGTCCACCTGCTTCCTGAAGGACTTGAAGGATTGGTTTAATAAGGTATGATACTTGTTCTTCTGTATTTAAATCGTCATAAAACATATTTACATTTACACCTCTCATTTACTGTGCATACTTCTTGAAATTCTCTGCCTGCTCAAGAACTTCCTTGTAAACATCATCAATGGTTACTGGCGGATAGCCGAACTCATCAAGCAGCAATATCAAATCCACTTGCAAGTTTGCCTTAATATCATCACGGGCAGACCAATCGGTATAGCGTGACTTATCATCAACAATCAACTTTATCCTCTTGGATAGTTCAATCATTTTATCGTCCGGATATTCAAACTCAAACTTCTTGGAAACTGCTTTCAAAATATCATAGAAAGCTTTTTTCTTCATAATCTATACCCATATTCTTGAAGGAGTTCTTTTCTGTTTTCAGTTCAGACAACAACTGTGCAAGCTGCTCCGCAACATCATCAAGGACTTCGTTGGCATACGCTTCATCACGACGACGGTTATTATACTCATCAACAACTTTCTTGAGTCTGTCTGCAAATTCCACACCCATAATCTTATTGACTTTCTTAAACTCGTCAATCGCCTGAGAAAGAAGTCTTTGAAGTATCTTGATTTTCGTATTCGGCAACTGAATAGCATTTATCTTATCCATATACTCATCGCTGAAAATGTCCACCGATATATGCTTTCCGGTTTCAAATAATTCCTCAATGCCATCAGACTGAATTGCACCCTCAAGCATTTTGCGGACACGAGCGTTCATCTGCTCAATATCCGGTGCATCGCCTTTTGTCAGCTTGAAAAGGATAGAACGGACAGCACAATAAAAATGGATATAATCCTTATCTTCATCAGAGAATTTCTCACTTGAACTACAAAGATTAAATGCCTGCTTCATTCTCTTGACTGCTGCCATAAATCTTCTTTCCAGTTCTTCAGACAACTGCACATACTCAACTGCACGATTCAGGCAGGCAAGCTGTTCAGTAGGAGAACCGTTGAAGAAATCACTACTGTTAAAGTTGTGGAACATCTGACCAATAACTTCTAACTGGTCTTTTACAATCGTGATAGACTGCTCCACACCTTCAAATTCTTCGCTCTCAAAATTCGTATATTTCTTGAGGGCAGTGTTCATATTTTTTCTTAATACCTATGTAGTCAACAATTAAACCTTTATCTTTGCCCTCGCATACACGATTTACACGAGAAATCGTCTGAATAAGGGTATGCTGCTGAATAGGCTTATCAATGTAAATCGTATCAAGCTCCGGCACATCAAAACCAGTCAGCCACATATCTACAACAATGGCAATCTTAAAGTTTGATTTCGGATTTTTGAACTGACGGTCAAATTCTTTCCTATCCTCTTTTGTGCCAAGCATATCAAATAAGTCTTTTTCATCATCTTTATTACGAGTCATAACCAACTTGATTTTTTCCATTGGCTTCAACTCTTTTTTATCTTTCTCACTCAGAACAACACCATCATCACAAATCTTCTTTTCTGTCCATTTCAGTCTGAGTTCCTTTACTATCTTATAGAAATCGTATGCTATATTTCGGTTGGAACATACAAACATTGCTTTGCCTGCTACGGTTGCACCTTCTGCCACACGGGTTTCATAATGCTTGATAAAGTCCTCTGCAACAGCACGAAGTCTATCAGGGTCGCCAATAATAACTTCCATTTTGGCAACTGCTTTCTGACTTTCTTCTACTTGATGTTCATTTGCCCCTTCAAGTTCACACTGAGCATAGTATTCTTCAATCTGTCTTACCTTGTCCTGATTAAGCATAACCTTAGCTGCACGACCATCGTAAACAAGATTAACTGTAATACCGTCCTTAACAGCTTCCGTCATTGTATATGCGTCTACAACACCACCAAAGACTTCGATTGTTCCATCAACCGGAGTACCAGTAAATCCTACATAAGTTGCATTTGGTAAAGAGTCGTGCAGATACTTGGCAAAGCCATAGGTTTTCTGAACACCGGACTCTGTAATCTTAACCTTTTGGTCGAGATTGATTTGGCTTCTGTGTGCTTCATCAGAAATACAAATAACGTTCGTTCTGTCTGTAAGAAGCTGCAAATCCTCTGTGAATTTCTGAATGGTAGTCAGATAAACGCCGCCACTCTCTCGTCCTTGAAGCTCCTCACGAAGTTTCTCACGGGACTCAATACTTACAACCGTTTCATCCCCGATATATTTCTTTGAACCTACAAACTGTTTGGAAAGCTGGTCGTCAAGGTCTGTTCTGTCCGTAATAATAAGAATAGTCGGAGAAGAAAAGTATTTGCTTTTCATCAGCATACGGGTAAGAAAAAGCATTGTATAACTCTTGCCGCAGCCTGTCGCTCCAAAGTATGTACCACCTTTACCATCTCCTTCGGGGCGAAGATGAGCCTTGATATTCTCAAACAGTTTTGTTGCAGCAAAGAACTGCGGATAACGGCACACTATCTTCAAATCCTTATCTGAGTTATCCGGAAAATAAATAAAATCTTTAATAACTTCAAGCAAACGGTCTTTTCGGAAAAGTCCTTTTACCATTGTCACAAGGGAATTGATACCGTCCAGTTCTTTATCGTCTGAGTTTATCTTTCTCCACGCATAGAAGAAATCATATGGGCTGAAGAAAGAACCATATTTATTATTTGCTCCATCACTGATAACAACAAACGCATTGTATTTGAAAATCTCTGGAATATCTCTACGGTAACGGATTGTAAGTTGCTTATATGCGTCCATTATGGTCGTATTCTCTTGTACCGCACTCTTAAATTCAAGAAAAACAACAGGAATACCATTTACGAACACAATGCCATCCGGAATACGCAACTGATTATTTACGCCTTCAATTTCAAACTGATTAACCGCTTTGAAAATATTGTTTTCGGGAGTGTCGAAATCAATAAGTTCAATATAGAGGTCTTTCTGCGTTCTATCCTCACGGTTAAGAATAAATCCATCGCAGAGCAACTTAAATACAGCTTTGTTTGCTTCATAAATTGTACCGGAAATATTACGCAGCATTAGAATGACACTATCCACCTCACTCGGTGTGATACCATCTTTCGCATAGCGATTATAGAGGTATTGCTTCAGGTCGTCCGTAAGCAGAACCTCCGTCCTTTCTCTGTGTATCTGGTCGCCACTGACATAGGTGTACCCCTCGTCTTTGAACAACTCCATTATTGACATTTCCAATGCGTGTTCATTAAAATTTGCCATTGCGTTCACTCCTTTTTGGTATTCTGCATCAAATTATGATGCAACTACACTTGTATAATAAGCATTATAAAGTGCTTGTACTGTTTCATAATATTTATCTTCATAAGTTTCTGCTTGTGCGTCGGTATACTCTAAGAAAAACTGACAATCAACATCTTCGCCAAACTTATTATTTATAATTGTTGCTATATTCTCAACAAGTTCCATCATCCACATACAAACGGTTTCTTCTCTTGTGTGTGCTAGACTTTGATATTCCCATACATAATCAATCGGAGGTATAGGTGTTTCCTTTATCAAAATCCATTTTTTTATCTACGAAATAATAGAAATATTCATCAATATACTCTCCAATAGATATTTGAGCCACATTCAAAATCATCATCAGACGATTTTCTTTATTTATAGGTTCAAAGATATTAGGAGTGCCGTTCCATTCTAATTCTCGGTATCTATCATAGCTTCGATGAAAATATTTTGCTCCATCATACAAATAATCCCTTCCCAAATTATATTTCTCTATATCTTGCTGAAGTTTATCTATACATCCCTGTAACCAATACTTTCCCTGTAAATTGTTTAATCTTATATCCGGCTTGATTTAATATCTCATTTTGTAATTCTTCAGAACACCGGCAGTATTCCGAATAAATTTTCCTTGTATGCTTTTCAAGCGGATATAGATTAGCTGCTATAATACACCACGGCAAATAATCTCTTTCCTCTTGATTATCAATTAGAAAAAGTCGAGCTTTTTCTTGCAATGCTATACGTTCCTTTTCGCATTGCAATTTCTGTATTTCCTTTTCATGTCGTGATTGCAACCAATAAATCAAAAAAGAAACTGCTATTGTTGCCACCAGTGACAATACTCCGATTATAATCTGAATTATATCTGCTAATGACATAGGTTCCTCCTTGTAAATGATAATTTAGCGGCTTGATAACTGGCGGCGTCGCATTCTAAGATGTTTTTTTCAAAAAGACATTTTCAGAATTTCCAAATTAAATGAGGCTAATGACTTTCGGTAACGGAAAAATTGCGTCTTCAAAACAGATGGACCTATCCCTGTTTACGGAGGAAATGGCGTTCTTTTACACAGACCATGCACAACATTGAAAACGCATCCTAATTTCGTGTTGGTGCATATTGCCCACAAAGCGTTTACCTTGAACAAGGAATATGCTTTTAAATCGACATAACAATTTTCGCAAAATCAAAGGTACAAAGGATGAGTTTTTCGATTATTTCCTTTTGAAGAGACTGTCCCTTTTCAATAACGTTGGAACTGGTCAGCATATTGCTCACGCATGAAATCTTAAATAATATAGAAGTTCCAAACCGGTCACTGAACAGATAGAAGAATTTAGTTCGAAAAACTACATCAATTTTTGAAACCATTTTCAACAAACAGCCAACAATCATTCGGCTTCAAGAAGCTATCTGATTTGCTGCTAAAAATTTCTTGATTGTTTCAGTGGCTAAGCCGCTAAATTATCATTTATCTTCTGTTTCAAATCTATTCTATCGGTTATCGTCTTGTAGGCTTTCACTATTTTTCTCTGCTTTTCAATATCTGGTACTGGAAGTTCCACCATACAAAGCTCATTCCAATCGAAAATCTCTCTTACGCTTCCGTGTGACTTATACCTTGCATAACGGTCAAATTCTGGTCGGCTGAACCAAAGCATAAGATATTCAGGGTCAAGTTCCTCTTTATTTTCAACTTCAAAAACTGTATAAGAGCTTGAAATGATACAATCTTCTTCATCTAAATAAGCAATAGAAATTTTTCTCCATTTCGTGAAGTAACGGGTCCGTATGCAAACTGTCCCGTTCTGACTATCTTATAATTCGATAAATCAGTTCCTACAATATTTGCGATTGAAGGAATAAATTTTTTACTTATACTTACGCCAAGCAACTTTGTTACGGCTAAATTCTTATTACGCTCGTCCACAAGTCGAATGTAATTGCCTAATATCTTATATCCTTTTTCCATTCCTACCACCTTAACCAATGTATTTTCTATGAGCAATTTTCACATTGCTCTGCTTGACCATTGCATATTGCAATGTCGTATCTATTCTTCTATGCCCCAAGAGCTGCTGAAGCTGCTCTATTGGCATTCCTTTGTCTATTGCCATTGTTGCAAGTGTTCGCCTGAATTTATGAGGGTGTACCTTATTTAATCCCAAGCGTTTTCCAAGCTGTCGTAATCTCACTTCAATACCTCCGATATTCATTCGATTATACGGAGATTGTAATGAAACAAAAGTGCTGGATTGTCGTCCTTTCGGCTATTTAAGTAATTCTGCAAATGTATTTTTGTTCTTGCATCAAAATATACTATTCGCTCCTTATCGCCTTTGCCGAAAACCACACATTCTCTTTCGTTAAAGTCTATATCCTCACGATTTAGCAACACCATTTCTCCGACACGCATCCCCGTTGAAGCAAGCATATCAATCATCGCCAAGTCCCTGAGTTCTGTGCAATTATCTCTCATCAATTCAAGTGCTTCATCTGAATAAGTTTCCTTAATGTTTGTTCCGGTCTTAACCTTATGTATTCGCCTGACCGGACTTTTCAAAATATAATCCTCGTCCTCAAGCCAAGAGAAAAACTGGAAAGTATTCGTCTTATATTATCTATCGTAACTTTACTTGATTTTTTCTTAGCTTGATATTCGGTCAAATAACAACGAATATCGTCAGTTACGATATATTTGATACTCTTTCCAATACCATCAAGCATTGACTGTATCGTTGCATTATAGTATTTCAGAGTTTTCTCAGAACAGCCTTCAATACGCTTTGCCGATAGGAAAGATTCTACTAAATTCTGTTCTGAAAGTTCCTCATCTTTTTTTATCTTTGTTACCTCATAATCAAAAAGTGTATACTGCAACACCTCTTGCAATCTTTCTGTCTGTGCGTTATTCAGATAAGGTAACATTCCTTGAATAACATCAGTGATTAGGTTCTGTTTCATAGTCAATTCTCCTTTTCTTTTTTAAGAGAACGACTACCAGTGGCAGTCCCTTGTTTTAACTCCCGCCACTGATGGGAGTTCTATTGTAAATGATAATTTAAACGGCACTGATAACATTGTTCAAGGTGTTTTTTTGCAAGTCAATAAACAATATTGTTGGAATTTCACTTATTTGCAAGAATTTGGCAAAAAGAGGTAAGACACGCTTTTCAAGATAGAATTTTCTTCAAAATTGGTTCAAATATTTTTTCCATTTCAACTCCTAAAGATATTTCATGATGCACCAAAAACCAGCTTTGATATTTTTTGTTCATTTGCTATGGGGGGTAAACAATGTTCAAGGCTGGAAATATTCTTTCCCTTCAAAGCATAACACGATTGTTCATAGCCATGGAAAAACACCTGCTAATGTAAAATTATGACAGTTATGAAGCTTAACGTTGGGAAAGATTATATTTGCTTTCAATAAATCTAAATGAACATTGTTTTCATTGGTCAAATGCAACAATGAAGAAAATTAAATACAAAATTTGAACATTGAAATTTTGAAATGGAAAAGGAGTATTTGAAAAGAAAATTTTGAAACTATCTTCTATTTGAAAAGGTGTCGAATCTTTTTTTGCCAAAATGTACAATACCCGTGAAAAAATGGCAATAGAAATTTTCTTGACAAAAAAAAAATTTTATAACAATGTTTCAAGCCGCTAAATTATCATTTATCTTCTGCTTTAAAGCAATTCTCTCCGTAATTGCCTTATAACTGTTCACTATTTCAAGCTGGTTTTCAATAGGCGGAATAGGCAATTCTAGTCTGCATATATCATCCCAAGTAATCCCACCACGAACGCTCCCGTCAGTATGTAACCAACAAATTCGGTCAAATTCCGGTCTGCGAAACCACATCATCAGATAATCTTCATTCAAAATGCTGTTATCTACTACCTCAAACATAAAATACGCCGGAGAAACAATAGCAGGTTCTTCTTCATCATACAATGCAACCGGAAGTCGTTCATCACGACCAACGTGCATTGGATTACACGCAAACTTTCCTTTTGTTATCAGTTTATATTTACTCAAATCCGTACCAATGACATTTGCAACCGACGGCATAAAGAACTTGTCTATGTTAATTCCCAAAACTCTGTCTGTTATGCTTTCTCTGTTCCGAGTATCAATCAGTCGGATATGGTTTCCTAAAATATCATAATTCGATTTCATATCCCAACTCCTTAAATACAGCAAGCAAATCTGATTTAGATTTTTCCTCTTGAGCAAGAAGTTCTTTGAGTTCTCCCTGCAATGATTTCATTTTGGTATCAAAGTCGATGTTCTCATCACGGTTGACAAACTCAATATATCTGCTCGGTACAAGAGTAAATCCTTTTTCCTTTACTTCATCAAAAGAAGCAGAATAGCAAAATTCCGGCACATTCTCATAAGTTTCCTCATAGCCTTCCTGCTGCCAGTTATGATATACACTTGTAACTTTGGCTCTATCTTCCTCTGTCAATTCAATGTACTTCTTCTCATAAGGACTACCCATCTGTCGTAAATCCATAAAGAGTATTTCATCTTCTCGATTACGATAGCGTTTTAGCTTTCCATTCTGTTCCACAACACGAGCCTTTTTTATTCTTATTGAGTACCCAAAGGGTAACGCTGATGTCTGTGGTATAGAAAAGGTTTCTCGGAAGAATAATGATTGCTTCTACCAAATGATTTTCTATAAGCTGCTGTCTGATTTTTAACTCTGTACCATCATCAGATAATGCACCATTGGCAAGCAGGAAACCTGCTACACCGTTTTGAGAGAGTTTTGAAACAATATTCAGTATCCAACCATAGTTTGCATTACTTGTCGGCGGAACTTCATAGCCGTTCCAACGAGGGTCATCTACAAGCTCATTTTCGGCTCTCCACTGCTTCTGATTGAAAGGCGGGTTTGCCATAATGAAATCTGCTTTAAGGTCTTTGTGCTGGTCATTGGTAAATGTATTGGCTGCCATTTCTCCAAGATTTGCAGAAATACCACGGATAGCTAAGTTCATTTTTGCCAGTTTGAAAGTGGTATTTGTGTATTCCTGACCGTAAATAGACACTTTCTTTTTATTACCGCTGTGTGCTTCTACGAACTTGATGGACTGCACAAACATACCGCCCGAACCGCAACAAGGGTCATAAAGTATTCCATCGTAAGGCTCAAGCATTTCAGCAATCAGGTTTACAATACACTTTGGTGTGTAGAACTCTCCTTTACCTTTTCCTTCTGCAAGAGCGAACTTACTAAGAAAATACTCATATACACGACCTATAATATCGTTCTCTTTATCATCAGTGTTGATACGATTGATTTCATCAAGCAAAGAAGCCAACTTTGCCGTATCAATATGTAAGCGGGAGTAATAGTTATCCGGCAAAGCACCTTTCAGTGCCGGGTTGTTCTTTTCAATCGTATAAAGTGCTGTATCTATCTTCAGGGCAATATCGTCCTGCTTTGCATTTTCAATAATGTACTTCCAACGGCTTTCTTCAGGAAGATAGAATACATTTTCCTGAGTATAAAACGGCTTCATATCCGCATACTTTTCGCCGTGTGTAGAAATAATCTTATTACGGCATTCCAAACTTGTCACTGGCAAATTTAAGGAAGAATAAACTCAGAACAACGTGCTTATACTCCGCAGGCTCAACAGAACCTCTCAGTTTATCAGCACTTTTCCAAAGTGCTTCTTCCATTGATATTTCTTTCTTTGGTTTAGCAGCCCTTGCCATCTATAATTACCTCCGTGTTTTAATCTTCATCTAAAATAACTTCGCATATATCTCCGATGTCACAATGAAACACCTGACATATCCTCATCAGTACTTCAAGAGATACTGGCTCATTCTTATTTATCTTCGTTGCAGCGTATGATGTGATTTCGGCTGCACGCATTAAATCCTGTCTTTTCATTTGATTGTCAATCATAAGTTTTTGAAGTTTGTTATAGCATATCTTCATTAGTAACACCTCTTCATCTTATAATTCATCTTTGTTACAGTTAGTCATTTAACATTATATATTAAATTTTCAGGCATTTCAAGATTTTGGACAGAAATGTAACCTTTCAGACACTAAGGTGTCACTTTTTGCTAACACCTAATACTACACTTTTGAGGAACAATAAAAAAGAGATGCCGAAGCACCTCAATTATACATTCTATTATTAACATTCAATGCAATCATTGCTATGACCTTTTCTATCGGCGGCTCTTTTCCGTCCGGAGCAACTGCTTTCCAAAAGCTATTGCTTCCGGTTCAGCACTTTTCATTGCTTCCCGAATGGCAAACTGCATTTCCTCTTTTACTGCTTTTTCGGTTGTTCCATTTTCTTTTGCTATTTGTCTGAAAATGTCGTTCACTTCTACTTCCTCCTATGTCTATTAGTATGTGTCTATCACTAATAGTTGTTGTTATAGCATATTCTCTCTGTCGAAGTCCCGAAAAATTTGTCGATAGCAGAAATTTTTTATACTGAAAAAAAGAAAGCTCGTCGATTAGGACGAACTTCTGTGTTTTATGGAAGTATTTGCTTTGATTGCTTCACAAGTGTATCTATAACTTCATAAATTCTGTTTCTATCTTCAGGAACAAGTTTTTCAAGCTTCTCATTCAGCATTGAGTTCTTGACTGTATATCCCGTTTCGAGAACATCTGTAAGAACCATATCCGATGATACTCCTAAAGCATTTACTATCTTTATGAAAGTTTCGAGTGACGGAATTTTCTCTCCACGCTCAACCATACCAATATAATTTGTTGTCAAATCTGTTTTCTCAGCCAAATCTTCTTGGCGTAATTTCCTTGCAAGTCGGAACTTTCTTATATTCTTGCCGATTGTATCGAGCTTCATCACATCACCTCCCTTAGTGTGTTTCCATAACTAATAGTATAGGTTAAGTCGATTTCAAATCACACGCACCCAAAGGAAGTCAAACCAACTATTAGTGATGATTTCCAACTATTTTTATGTTATACTATAAAAGTAGTAATTCACGATTGTTAATGGCGAAAGACAAATCACAACCCAAGAGCCAAGTCAAACAATCTCCATAGAATAAACTTAGGGGTAAAAGGAATGGACGAACAAAAGATAATATTCAGTAATCGGTTTGAAAAAGAGAAATTTGAGGATTACAAAACAGATTTGGGAACTGACAGCTCAGTCACTCCCGACTTTACGGAAGCTGATGATTTTTTGAAATTTATACAGAAGAACCGCAGAAGTGTTCCAAGTAAAGAGCGAATTGCTGACAAGGATAAATTTATCAAAACCGTTTACGAACTATCCAATAGCTTTGAAATTGACGCTGACCTGATAGAATTTGCCGAGGGATATATCGCCAACATCTATGTAGATTATGCCTGCTACACTGGATATATCAAGAAGCTGTTAGCAATTCTTTTTATCCTTGCCGATGATATTTCCTTTTTTAGGCGGCAGTAAAGAAAATGCCGATATGCTTTTCAGCTTCACTTATCATACACACCATATTTTCCTGAATAACAGAGAAACAACTGATTTCTCATAATGTACCCGATGGCTACTCAACTGAGCAGCCATCTTTTCAATTTTCCAGACACCGTCTGGAATTTTTAATATGCCGGAATACCGTATCCATAGATATTGCTGCTTCCGACTGCGTACTGTCTTTGCTTGCAGGCGTCGCCTGAGTTGCCCTCTACGGTATAAACTGTGCCATTCTCACACTTCTCTACGATACCAACGTGGTCTGTTGTACCGTCGCCTTCCCAATCAAAGAAGATAATATCTCCTACCTTTGGTTCATAAGTGCGGTCTTGCCATTTCCCATTTGACTTAAACCAGTTTGCACCATCCACGCAACCTGCAAATTTCGGAACAAGTCCGCTTTCAATATACCCGCATTGGTCAGCACACCAAGATACGAAGCAGGCACACCATTCCACTCGACTATTAAAGCCGTACCAGCTCCAGTAAGGTTGTCCGCCCTGATTGCCTAGCTGTGTCAAGGCAACCTCAACAATCGCCTGATTACCTCCGGCAGTAAAGGCTCGCCCATACGGATAGTATCTCAGAACGTGAGCCGGATATTGGGTATCTCCATAACTGTCCCAACCAAGCCTTTGTGCCTGCTGGTGGAAAACTCCACTGCATTGGCATAAGAATAACCGCCATACTTTGTTTTTGCCCAAGAAATATACCCATTACCGAAGTTGTAGCCTTGCAAGGCAAGTTTGATATGCTCCATATCTATCGGACTTTCCACTTCTGCCGAAGTAAGAGCCGCTTTCAATTCCTGAACTCCACACTGGATAGAATATTCAGGGTCTTTAATTCCATTAGGTTCGTGCGGATACCTTGTATTGAAACTTCCCTCTGCTGCCTGCATAGGGTCAAGTCCTCTGCCACCGCTTTCCTGCATCATAACCGCCTTGATAAGTTCCACATACTCAGGAATGCCGTACTCTTTGGCATACTTCTGTATGATGGGTTCATAGGCTTCTACCTCTGCACTTACCGGAGTATAGGAATTACTGTCACTTCCTCCTCCAAACATTGCTACGGCAGCACCAAACAGCACGACAATCATAATAATCAGAACCGCTATCCAACCGCCTGCGGCGATTGCTGCTACAAGTGCTTTTGTCCCTGCAATAATCGCTTTGACTGTCGCAACAGTAGCTTTCGCTGTGGCTTTAACGGTATCTGCTGTGGCTTTCGCCGCTTTCTTTGCCGTCTGAGCCGCTTTCTGTGTTGCTTTGGCTGTTGTTTTTGCTGTTTTCTGTGCTATAATGGCAGCTTCTTTGGTGGTCTTAATAGAAGTCTTTGCCGTTTGTTCTGCGGTCTTGACCGACCTTTGAACAGTATTGGTTGCACCTTTCGATACGGTCTTGACTGTCGTATTTCCTGCCGACCTTGCAGACTGTTTAATTGTTTTCTCCGTACGCTCCAGAGTTCGGATGCTCTGTTTTCCGACAGGATTGACCGATTGTTTCTGAAGCTGTTTCTCTGCACGCTTGGTCTTGAAATTCTCAATTCCCCTTTTGGCTTTCTGATAATTCTGTCTTGTTTCACGCACACCCCATCTGCCGACTTTATCCGCACGGTATGCCGTTTCGTGAACAGTCCTATCCGTTGCCGCTTCGATTTTATCGGAAGCATATTCCTCTGCGGAATTTTCCGAAGCGTTGGTGGAATGTTCTGCCTTATCTTTCGTCATCACATAGGCTTTCTTCATTCGCTCCGTGGCAACTGCTGCCTTATTTATGGTCTTGATTGTACCTTTGCTTGTATCTCTTGTTTTTATATCAGCCATCGGTTTCCTCCTTTCTCGAAAAAAATAATAGAGAGTGGGGTTTAATCCACTCTCTTAGCGACAACAACAAGCCTGCCATTGTTTCTTGAATATTCACAAGTAGAAAGAGAAATCAGCTTGTCGCCATATTCTGCCGATACTCCGGTATCATACAAAGAAAGTTCCTTGCACTTAACAACATACGCATCAAACTCTGCCGCATTTTCTGTGTCCGTAAACTCATAATACTTAAAGCTATCGGAGCTGTTTGTATAAACAACCGTCTTAAAGACTGCAATCACTTCATACTGGTGTCTGTCCGTCAGTGTATCAAAAGTAATATCCTTATGTTCTTCCCAAAAGCTTTTATTTCTGTACTTCATCAGTCCCGTAAACATAGAACCGTCATTCATATGGTGTCCGTAAATAATGATGTTGTCTGAAGGTTTCTGCACATCACAATTTTCCTGCACATATGGACAGCCATAAGCAGAATAGGTCTTATCAAACTTGTGCTTCAGGTAGAAGTTCGGCTCATTTACAGACTGTACGACCGGATAATTGATATTGGTATCTTCAACCTTTATCCAACCCACCATATCCTCATTCTGCCGATAAAGTTCAAGATATTCCGCAAGATAGTCCTTATCTTCCGAAAACATCACGCCCTCATTTTCCTTTGGCGGCTCGTCCTCCACAATCTCCGCAAGGTTATCATAGACTTCATTCTGCTTGGCAGAGTCAATGTGATTACGAATAATAAAGAAGGTGCTTACAGACAACACTACCGTAAACACCATTGCAATAATAATATAGATTTTTCTGCTCATTTTCTCTTACCTTTCCATATCATTTCTCTTAGGTGGAGTCAAATCTCTGCAATACTCCGGATACCTCAACTTGATACCCTCCATAAAATACGGAGCATATCCGCAACAGAACAGTTCCTCCGGTGTATAGAGATTTTCCCTGCCTTCTTCCGTAAATCCATTCCAGAGATTAAAGGCAAGGTGGCAGACCTTGACTGTGCCACTTGTCTGCCAACCGCCGTGCATACCTTCCGGTATGATACAGTCCCTCTTGAAATCAAACATCTTTCCGATGTTCATTCTCGTTTCTTCTGAAATGCCCATCACATAGAAAAATGCTCTGTGATAGCAGTCGTTGACTTTGCACTTATCCAGATTTTCCAATACAAAATCTCTGTGTGCAGCATTGCGAAATTGAATTTTAGACATTATAAATTCCTCCTTACGCTTCGCCCGGCTTGGTCGTCATCAGTTTATAAAGTTTCGTGTTCTTAGGGAATTTGTTTGCAAACGGTACAAGCGAACTTCCCACCTTGATAAGTCCGTGTCCTGCTTCCACATTCGTGATATAGGACATCTGGAGGTCAGAAATGTTCAGAAGTTTTGCAAGCTCAAGCCTGTCTGTGGAAGCCTGATTCAGCATAATGATGAACTCTGAGTTTGCAAGCATTGTTCTCGCTGTGTGGCTCTGCAAAAGGTCATCGACGTTCTGGGTAATTCCACTTGCGTATGCACCGTATTTTCTCACACGCTTCCAGAGGGTAAAAAGGAAGTTGGCACTATATTCGTGTTGGAACAGCAGGTAAATCTCATCAATGAAGATAAAGGTGTTCTTACCCTTTGCACGGTTCTGTGTGATACGGTTCAGGATAGAGTCAAGGACAACAAGCATACCTATCGGCATAAGCTGTTTACCCAAGTCAAGAATGTCATAGCAGATAAGGCGGTTATTGGTATCCACATTCGTCTGCTTTGCAAAAGTGTTCAGAGAACCATGCGTAAAAAGCTCAATGGCAAGTGCCAGTTCCTTTGCTTCCGGTTCGTCCTGCTGCAAAAGTTCTGCCCTGAAATCCTGCAAGGTCGGTATATGTCCCTGATAGTCATTCTGCTGATAACTGCGGTACACGCTTGCCGTACAACGGTCGATGATAGATTTCTGCTTTGCTCCGAGATTTGTTCCGCCGATAAGCTGTTCACAAAGGGACATAATAAACTCAGATTTCAAAATGACAGGGTTTGCACCGTCGCCGTATTCTTTATTCATATCCATTGCATTGATGTGATTGTCGGAAGTAGCAGAAATATTGATTACTTCTCCGCCCATCGCATTGACAAGCTGTGAATACTCTCGTTCAGGGTCGATGATGATAATATCCGCATCTGAAGAAAGCACCTGATTGATGATTTCTCCCTTTGCCGCAAATGACTTACCGCCACCAGATACACCGAGAATAAAGGAGTTACCATTCAAAAGCTGCTTACGGTCTGCGATAATCATATTTTTGCTGATAACATTCTGACCGTAATAGATACCGTTCTCGTGGAAAATATCCTGCACCCTGAATGGGATAAATACCGAAAGGCTCTCTGTTGTAAGTGTTCTGAACGCATCAATCTTTCTTGTTCCAAACGGCATTACCGTGTTGAGTCCATCTACCTGCTGAAATCTCAGTGTTGCAAACTGGCAAAGATGTTTTCTTGCTGTGGTAAGCAACGCTTCCGTATCATTCTCAAGCTGTTCCTTACTGTCTGCCGTAATAACCATTGTGATAACAGCGAACATCATTCTCTGGTCACGGGTCGTAAGGGCATCGAGGAACTCTTTCATTTCTTTCTTCTGCTGCTCCATATCATACGGAACGGTGGCAGAGAAGTTATTATTTGCATTCTGCCTACGCTGCCAGTTTGTGATATTGGTTTCCACACCAAGCAGACGGTTCTCTGCTTCCTTTACTGCTTCATCCGTTGGAACGGGAACAATATCAATGGACATCATCAGATTTCTGTTCATATCCGTAAGTTCCGCTACCATACTGTCCTTGATATAGGACGCATATTCACGAAGAAAAAGGACTCTTCCATAACGGTTTCCCATCTTGAAATAGTCCTTTTCAAATTCCATTGTGTCAGGGCAGATATAGTCCTTAAAATCGTGTCCCTTTTTTCTTGTTTCCTTAATATCAAAGTGGAAAGAGCTTTCCTCTCCCACACGATAGAAGTCGTGGAAAATACGAAGTCTTTCGTCTGTTTCCAGTTCCACACACTTACTTCCAAGCCTGCCGAAGTGAGCAATCAAATCTGCACCGACACGGGCAAAATAAGTTCTTGCGTCCTCCACACTCTTTTTGTTGATGGAAATGGTAATATACTTATCCTGAACAATGGAATTTGCACCCGTTGCCTTATCAAGAAGCATTTTGTTGTATTCTTCTCGATACTCATCCAGATTATCTCCGGTTGTCGGAATAAGAATTGTCTGCTCAAAATCCAGTCTGTTGAGCCGACGATTATTGATTGTGATTTTTGTCGTTGCACCACTATCAAGAGAGTTCAGAAGTTCAGAATATTCAAGGAACATCGCTTCCTTATCCTCACGGCTTGCCACTGCATAGTTAATATCCGTAAAGCGGTAGGTCTTTGAATATTTATCCTTTCCCACTTTGAAAATGCCATCATCAAAGATAGCTGCCACGGGAATAACGTCCTGCACACCTTTCGGTACAACAAATTTTTCTTTATCCTGCTTAAACAGGTTCGTAAGAGTCTTAATCATTTGACTTCAATACCTACTTCTGTTTCTGTTCAATGCTTGGCTTCATCAGTTCGTAATACACATTGGTGGAGTGAAACACCAGCTTCTTCGGCATCAAAAACTCCGATTTTATCCACGCATAGATTGCTTTCTCTGCGGTCATACCGTTGTACTTCACAAAGCCAAGTGCCGCAAACGGGGCAGCACCCAAAATGCACACCCACGATACGGTTTCTGTGCCAACATACGGTCTGAGCAAGAAATACAGTCCTACCGCAACGCCACAAGCGAGAACAGAAAAAAATGAACTGTCTGAGCGACAGTCCAAAAACATTGACTCCGTATAGGTTCGTATCTCTCGGTTAATTTTGACTTCCATATCTGTTTCCTTTCCTGCGTTTTCGGTCTTTCTCCCTCCCGCATTTATCATTCAGGCAAAAGACTTTTGCCTTTTCGTTTACCGCCATAGTAAACGCATTTCTTACAATCTCTTTGGTTCATCTCAAAATCTCTCCTTAAAGTCCCATCATCTCTCGGATAATACGGTCAGACATTTTTACTGCACCGACAAGCACAAGCATATTGAATACTAATTCCCCAATATATGCCCACACCTGCGTAACTGCTGCTGCATCAGGATTCACTACTGGTGGCGATGAAGCAAATACGGAGAAAATAATACAAGCAAGTACAATGACTGCTCCCTCAAGCAGAACTGCACAATAGCTCTTGATAAAACTCTTGCCTACATTCTGTGTAGGTTCTCCTGCAAATGTGGAAAGTGGTATCGGTGCAAGTGCTGTGTACATATAAAGTTTGAAAAATCGTCCATACACTGTCATTATCAGAATGAACGAAAGCACTGTGATAAATAATCCTCCGATAAGCGTTACCGCCCACAAGGGAATACTCTCGAAAAATCCGCAATCCTCTATGGTCGTTACCATCTCTGCGGGCAAGGTCGTCTGTTCCGGAGTTCCAAATCCGGCAGCATTCATAATGGTTGAAATTGTCCCTTGCACGATATTAAATAAGTGCAAGCATAAGCTCCATTCCGTATGTGATAACACCTTTCGCCAATGCAAAACGAACAAAGAGTTTTAAAGCGTGTTCCGGTTTCTTCACATCTGTAAAACTTCCGCAGGTCTTTACCATACCTATCACAAAAAACAATACAAGTAAGGCAAGCCCGATAGCCTGAACCGCACCATTGATGTCAACGATAACCTTCCAGATATTCCCGCCCTTAAAGTTCTGCGGTGTAGTTGTGATGAGCGTCCATATTTCCGACAGTTTTTCATTCCAAGTTTCGAGGGCGTTCTGGAGGTTCTGAACTACCCAGTTATCACTCATTCAAAGCACCTCCTTACAATTAAGAGGTGTACCTTAACTTGGCACACCCTCGATAACTGTGTAACTCTTATCTTAGCCTGTGATAAGAGTAAGGATTTCTTTCGCAAAAGTGATAATGACACCGCCCGCAAGAGTCAGGAAGCCATTGGCTCTCTGAGAAGGGTCGTGAGATTTGAGTGAAAGACCGACCTGCACGATACCAAAGCCAAGCAAAATCATACCGATGGCACGGATAAGTCCGAAGATAAAGTCGGACAGATTATTGACTACGGTAAGCGGGTCATTCGCTGCAAATGCAGTCGTTGTCATTCCAAGTGCCAACGCACCGACAATGACCATTGTGCAATAAGCACGGAAGCCTTTCTTAACCTTTCCGGTCATAGGCAGTTTCTTTGTTTCCTGAGTATCAGTTGCTTTTTTTTCTTAAAAATAGTCATAGTTGAATACCTCCAAAATTTAATTTGTTTGATTGTTTATGAACAGAGCTTCCATCTCCTCATCGGAAAGAAGTTCCCAGTTCGTTTCTTCCATTTCCTTTTCAGGAAGTGTTGCAGGGTCAATGTCCCAAATGGCAATCGAAGCAATATCTTTTGTGACTTCTCCGTGCTTATAAGGACTCGCCTTTCCGTCTGTGGTAAGTGCCACATTCGGGTGTTTCATAATGTCATATTTGAAATCCATAATGGGTCTTTCCCCACGGATAAACAAAATAGCGTACTGATTATCGAGCATACGCACGTCATCAGGGGTAAGTAACTCACTGCCGCTAATCTGATAGTTGGTGGAATAATTACCGCTTCTTCCGGTACTCTTTCCGAACGTGTTGGTATCAATGGTTTCCTTGCCCAACAGCTCCGACACATATTTATGGGTTGACTGCTCATTTCCACCGAGGTAAAGAAATTCATCGCAGTTACCTACAATGCTCTCCCACTGTTTTTCAAACAAGGCTTTAAGCTGTGCCAAGTTCTGTAAGATGATGCTTACCAGATACCCCACGGGAACGCATAACCGACAGTATCTTGTCGAAGTCGTCCGGCAGTGAAACATTGGCAAATTCGTCCATCATAAAATGAACAGGCATCGGCAAACAGCCGCCGTGGATATGGTCGGCAGCATAAAACAACTGCTGAAAGAGCTGTGTGTAAAGAATGGATACCAAGAAGTTGAAACTGGAGTCGTTATCCGGTATCAGTGCAAACAGAGCCACCTTTTTCTCTCCGAGTGACTGCAAATCCAGTTCATCGGCAGAAGTAAGAGCAGCAAGACTCTCCAAGTTAAACTTTTCAAGCCTTGCTGCAAGGGTTATCTGTATGGATTTTAATGTTTTGGAAGAACCGGAATGATAAGAGTGGTAATACTTCAAAGCAATGTGGTCAGGATTATCTATCATCAAATCCGAAAACAGATTATCAAGCGGAGAAGGACTTGGGTCGTCCTCGTCCTCAATCGCCCCGGCTCTGAGCATTTCCATTACCATCGCAAAATTCTGTTCTTCCGGCGGTGCTTCATAATGCAGATAAAATACAAGTGCAAGCAGAAGCATTGACGCTGCCGTATCCCAAAATGGGTCATTGCTCTGTGAACCTTTCGGAGTGGTACTCTTAAAAAGATTGGTTACGAGCTTCTGCACATCATTGTCATTCTGCAAATAAACAAAAGGATTGTAACAATGGCTTTTCTCCATTGAAATCAAATCAAGCACACGCAGTTCGTAACGTTTCTTCTCAAGTAGATGTCCCGTATCTCGCAGGATTTCCCCTTTCGGGTCTAATATCACATAGCTGTTTCTTGCAGCGTTCATAATATTAGGCTTTGCATAAACTCTTGTCTTACCTGCACCGGAGCCACCGCACACAAGTGTATTCAGATTTCGTCTGTGCTTCTTGGCATTAAGCCCAATGCACACATTCTGAGTCATCAGTTTATTTTCTGACAACGGCTTTTTGTCGGTCTTTTTATCAATGGCTCTGACATTGCCCCATTTGGCAGAACCGTGTTCCTCTCGTCTACGGTAATTCTTTCTTGTTGAGAAATAAATCCCGATACCCATTCCATAGCATAAAAGTAAAATGAGGACAGTTTTCAGGCTGTCCCCACATAATTTTATGGAAAATGGATTATCAAAGAGTGTCGCAAGATTGGCTGCTATCTCCGGCAATCCTCCGCTTATGGAAGGTGCAATCAGAAGTGCCAGCCATATGACCGGAACGATACCGACAATGGATAAAATAATGGCAGTCTGCCTGTCATTATCTCGCTTCATCTGAGCGTTTCCTTTCAATCACTTTGAACTTTTTCAATGGGGCATTTCCGACTTTTACAAGCAGGTCGTCTACTGCGTCTGCGGACTTGCCTTCCTCCATCAACTTTGTTTTTCATCGTTTAAGGAGCGAATGACAACACCGTGTTCGTAATCGTCCAAAGCAACGTGGTAGAGTTTTTCTTTTTCCATATCTGCCCTCCGTTATCTCTCATAGTCCTTTGAACGTTCCTGCTTCTTGCGGAACATTTCATCAGAGATATGGCTGTGAATTTCTGCCATTGCATTTCGTGTCTTGGAAAGCTCCGCACGGATTTCTTTCGGCTCTTTGGAAGCCAGTCCCTCCGGAATACGGTTAATTGCAAAATTCTGTGTATCTACGCCATACTTCTTGCAAATCATATATCCGATACACACTGCCTGAAAGCCCATATCCCTGCGGCTGTAACTTTCACTGTTGATAGAAAGCTGTGCGTGTCCGAGTTCCTGAGCGACACACTGGGCAACTGCTACGCTGTCGCCCACATTACGCTTCACATACAAGGTCTGCTTTTCATTATTATAGAAAGCTGCCATGTTCGGATACGGAAGTTCATCGGTTGCCGCAACCTCCACCGGAGATACATCAAGCATTGTCGTAATAAGTGCTTTCGGGTCACGGTTTGCTGATACTGCCGGAGCTTTCCTTCCATTTGTCTGCGTAACATCAAATACCTTTTTGACATTGTAGGAAATACCCGGAGAACCATCTGCTCTTGTGTATTCCACTGGTTCAAGGATAGAAATACTCTTTGCCCCTTTGGTAATCTTCACATTGTCCTTACCCCAATCATCAAAATCTTTAAGCTGTGTCGCCTGCGGATACTGACTGTAAACAAGGAGAGCATTTGCTGCGGAATATCTGTCCATTCGACTCTGCGTATCAAGAAAACTCTTGAATTTCTCAGGGTCACTCACAATCTCACGGGAAGCGTCATCAATCATCTGATAGACCTTTTCTTTTTCTGCTCGCTTCTTTTCCGCATACTCCTCTTTGGATAATCTTGGCTGATTACCGCCAGCCTTTGCGGGTTTGAAATCATTTGTCATAGTGAATTACCTCTCTTTTTGTTTTGGGTTTTTTCTTCGGCTGACGGTGTACCGTCTGACCGTTTTTCTGCTGCGGCTTCTTGCCGTCTTTCTTAACCTCCGGCTCTTTACGCTCTGCTTCTTTTTGCTGTTTTGCCTGTGCCTTGTAACGGTCAAGTTTCTCTTTGACCGATGGCTTTTCCACTGGCTTTGCAACACCCTTATCAGATTGCGTTTCTACCGGCTCTGAGTTTTGCCTTGACAGAGGGCTTTTTGTCTGTTTTGGCGACTGAGGGGTTTGCGTTTGCTCGCTCCTCTTTCTGCATTGGATTTCTGACTGCTTCTTCCATAATGATTTCACTCTTGGATTTGGTCGGCTTTTCTTTCTCAACCGCTTCACGGTCTGCGATAGCCTTCTCTGCTTCACTGACAATCAAAGCCTTATCCACCTTGCCAAGTTCAAATCTTTCAACGATACGCTGAATTTTAGAAGCGTCCTCTGCTCTTGCAATAATATCTACCGGAGCGTTCTCTCCCTTTGTGTTCTTATCTCTGAGGACACAATAAAGAACGCCATAGCGTTTTGCCTGTTCGGTAAACTTCTTCAAATCCTTTTGCGGAATGGAAAAGACTTTCAGCTCCTTGCCTGACTTAATCATATTGGTAAGCCTTGCTTTGCCCTTCGTCTTTTGTTCCTGCTTCAGAACCGATACCAAAAGCAATGCGATATTCTTCGCCGCCGAACCGCTTAATCTTGCAGCAACTTCAAATCCTTCAAGCGAAAGCCTGACGACCTGCTCTGCTGCGTCACCACCGTTGTTCATAGCGTGATTTCTCCTTTCTCTGCTGTTTTTGTTCCTCTGTTTCAATATGCTCAAGGTTTTCTTCCATAACCTTTGACCTCTCCGCAATATCCTCGCAGAGTTTTACTTCCCGTCGGAGTTTTTTCAATTCTCCATTGATAGAAGCGATTTCATCTTTTGCCGCTTGAAGCTGACCATCATCAATATTTGTTCTTATCTTTTTTCGGAGATGTGTTCTTCCGGCAATCAGATTTTCATCTGCTCCTCTAAGGAAGTCTTATATGAAAAAAGCTGTTCGTCCGTGGAAATATTTTCTCGTCCGAGCAGCCTTACTTCATCAGTAATCTTATCGAGCTTCATCAAATCATCTTTCAAAAGATAATGAAGCCTTGCGTTATTCTGTTTCTTATACTTGGGCAGATAACCGAGTCTGTAACAGTAATACAGATACAGCCCATAAAGTCCGCCTTTCTTTTTCAGCTTCTGCCCTCTGGTCTGCATACGGTACTGTCTTGGTTTATAAGTCGCCCTCTGGAACGGCTCAATCTCTGCCCATCTGTCACGATTTTCTTTGATACGCTCTACAATCCGGTCATTGGTATAATCTGCTCCGAGATTTTTCAGTCGTATCGGCTTATCGTATCCCTTTGGAATAACCGTCCAGTATTTTCGGCTTGGACTCAAGTTATAGGCATATCCCATTTCCTTGAGAGCAAACTGAAATTCTTTCAGGGTCTTGCTGTGGTCGATAGCATAGTCAATAGCTTCTTTTGCAACCGAGTAGCGTGTCGGCATACCTGCTTTTTCTTTCATCGTCAGATACTCTGACTGCTTACTGCGGTTTGGATTCTGGTCATAGTAAAGTCCATACTTCTCACAAATCCTGTCTGCAACTTTTCGGAATTTGAACCACGCTTTTTCCTCGCCCCACAAATGTTTGCCATCGACAAAAGAAATAGAGTTGATGACAAAATGACAGTGCAGGTGCTTTGTATTCAGATGGGTTGTCACAACAACCTGAAATCCTTTTCCCCCACACTTCATTTGCAAATTCCATTCCGATTTTCTGTGCCATCTCAGGAGATATATCTGTTTCCTTGAAACTCAAATATCCGTGATAGGCTTGGATACCGTCTGTCTTTTGGTACTGTTCCTTAACCGTTATGAACTGGTCACGGGCAATCGCCACATTACAGTTGATACCCTCAACGAAAAACTCATGCTCCGTTTTTTCCTCATCCTTTGCATAAGCAATAACATCAGCAAGAGCCTGATACTGTTCCGGTGAAAACTCCCTTTTGATATTTGCAGAAGTCTTTTCGGGATTGGTTGCATAGTCAATGACCTGACCGAGCCTTTCTGTTACCGACCACAACTTTGTTACTGCCATTTCATTTCGCTCTGATTTGGACGAAGATATGTCCTCTCAATCTCTGACTGGAACTTATTCCACTTTGCAGCTTCATTCTTCAGCATAGGTGCGTCAATGAAACCAAGTGTATTCGCTTTGGCAGCAAGCTGATTGATGTTATTACCGATAGAGGAAAGTTCCCTCATCACATCATAGAAGCGGTCATCGGGTTTCTCTTTCGGCTCGTAACCTCTGATAAGTAAACGGATAAGTCCTGCTTCGGAAAGACAAGCCTTCTTTGCCTTTGCTGCCAAGTCCTGTGCTTCCTTGCGGTTAAAGCGTACAATCTTCTGAATGTTTCTCTTTCTCATAATCGGTATCTTCCTTTCTCTTTACTTTGCAATCTTTGTTAATCTGGAATAAGCACATCATCGTAACGCCAAGACAACTGCCGAGCAGTGTCCCAGCGGCGATAAGTAATAACTCTCTCAAATCAAGTTCTCCTTTCTCACGGGGTATTAGGGGCAACCCCTAACGAGCCTTTTACCGTTTGGGAAACTGTGTTTATCCAAATGGTCTGCTCGCTAAGAATAAACATCTCCTCCGGGTTGCCCCGTTCTCAGGCTGCTATCTCTCATAATCCTTTGATTTCGGCTTAAAAAGGTTCAGCTACGATATTGCCGTCAACTTCCTTAGAAAAGCGTTCAGGATACTTGAACTGTTCCTTATACTTCTTCATCATATCGTCCGGCAAGCTCTGAAAGCTCTCACTCTCAGGCGGTGCATAACAGATAAAGAACTTGCCGCAGATAATATCAACCATCTCTTTCTTATCGTTGTCCTGCACATAAACAGCACGATTAAGCGGAAGTCCTCTCATCTTTCCTTCCTCATTACAGATGATTGCAACGTCATCGTCATAGGGCATATATTCCTCAATATCCCCGCCGACAACCTCCTGCATTGCTTCCAGACTGTCGCCGATTACAATTTCCTTCGAGTACTTTTCCGGTTCTACCAAGAGAACTTTAATCTTTGTATCATTCATCGTTCTTCATTCCTTTCGTGTATTTTTTTATTGTAAATTCCCATCCGCATACAAAGAAAATCGTTGAAGTCCTTACCTGCTTTTGGTGGCTCATCAACGATTTCATACTTATCCGGCAGAATAGTTTTTTAAGGTCTGTGCTGCCTTTCTGCCCGCTATATCATTGTCAAAATGGATACGGATTTTCCTGACAGATGGGTTACTGCCAAGATACTTTTCCAGTGCAATCGGCACTTTACTGTCCTCAATTTTCTTTGCCGGAGAATACACCCCGGACAGCGAAACAAAGCTCATTTCTTTCCAATCCTGCCCGTTCAGCTTCGCAAGCGTGGCATAAGATAACAGGTCTATGGCACACTCAAAGAGGTGTACTTCCTCCAAGTTTTCCTTACCAAGCCGAAAAGAATAATCTTTTTACTGCCACTGCAATCGCCCATAATCCTACGCTTATTCGTGGAACGGTAGGCTGCATATTTCGGTTCTTTCTTCTCGTCATAGCCTACAAACACAACATTGTGATACGGCAGGCTCTCAAAGATAAGGTCATTAGAGATACAGTAATTGATGATTTCAAAATCTATTCCTCTCCCGAAAAGATACTCTGTAATCACTCTGTTGGAAGCACATTTTTCAGGGAGAAGAAGTGGTTTATTTTCCTCTTTTGGCTGTGGCTTTTCATAGACCGGAGCCTGAATCGCTGTGTGTCCGATAATGGTTTCCACTGCTTCAAGGAAGCTGTAACCTTTGACCTTAATCAGATAATCCAAGGCACTCCTGCCGCCAATTCCTCTCGACCACCATATCCATTTCCCGTTTGAAATCTTCAAACTATCGTGGGTTCTGGTGCAATAGGTGTTACCTGAAAACTTAACCAGCTCATACGGTTCATAATTTCTCAGGTAGGTTAATGAGTCAATCTGCTTCGCCTGAATGATTAACTCAGGTGCGATAAATGGCATATCGACCACCGCCTT